>Ga0310811_10012654_pt1 | contig 10958 bp, 9 predicted proteins | sample YCmetagenome_FD_207642 | JGI IMG/M metagenome (GOLD analysis project Ga0310811, IMG submission 207642) | Soil microbial communities from experimental microcosm in Duke University, North Carolina, United States - YC | ecosystem: Engineered > Artificial ecosystem > Soil microcosm > Unclassified ...
AGACAAGGCCGTGCGGGCGCCTGAGCGGCGTCACATCGATCCGCCGCGACTCTTTCATGGCGGCGAGATCGATCATGGAGATGCTCGACCCCGGCGTCCGCTCGCCGTAGTTGGCGGCGAACGCCCACCGTCCGTCGTCTGATACGGCGACCTCGTGCGGACCCTCACCGGTCGCGACGGTGCCCAGAATCCTTCCCGATGCTGCGTCGATCGTGACCAGCGTCGCGTCGTCCTTGTTCAGCACGACGAGCCTGCCGCCGGTCTGCGCGGCTGACGGTTGCGCCGCGCAGGCGAGAACGAAGAGTCCAGTGCAGATGGTTTTCATGCGCGGATGATAGCCCGCCTGATTGATCTAGAATCATCGGATGCCGCTTTTCGAATACGTGTGCCAGGACTGCAGCCGACAATTCGAGGCTTTCGTCACGCAGGATCGGACGCCCGCGTGTCCGTCCTGCCAGGGAACGAGGCTTCGGAAGCTGCTCTCGTCGCCCGGCATGGTCGGGGCGGCGGCGGCGAGGGAGACCCCATCGTTTCCGTCCTGCGGCGCCGCGTGCGGATGCCGCCACCAATCGGTGAATTAGTGGATCAGTGAATTGGTGAATTGGCGGATCCACCGATTCGCGAATTCACCACCTGGTCCGGAGGAACTGCCATGGCCACCCCAATCTCCGAGCGGGGATACGCCCACCCCGACGTCCTGGTGTCCACCGACTGGGTGCAGGATCACCTGCAGGACCCCAACGTACGGATCGTGGAATCGAACGAGGATACGCTGCTGTATTCGTCCGGCCACATTCCTGGCGCCGTGCACGTGGACTGGACGTCGGATTTGAACGATCAGATCCGCCGCGACTACATTTCGAGGGAAGGCTTCGAGAAGCTCATGTCGCGCATCGGAGCCACGAAAGACACGACGGTCGTGTTCTACGGCGACAAGAACAACTGGTGGGCCACGTATGCCTTCTGGGTCTTTCAGCTGTTCGGGCACACGAAGGCAAAAGTGATGGACGGCGGCCGCCTCAAATGGGAAAAGGAAGGCCGTGCCACCACGCGTGACGTTCCTTCACACTCGCCGACGAACTACAAGTCTTCATCCGAGCGCAACGATCTTCCGCATCGCGCATACCGCGACGACGTCATGGCGCACATCAAAAAGCAGGGACAGCTGGTCGACGTGAGGAGCCCGGAGGAGTACGCGGGGACCCGGCTGCACATGCCCGACTACCCGAACGAGGGCGCGCTGCGCGGCGGCCACATCCCCGGCGCGAAGAGCGTGCCGTGGGCCCGCGCGATCAATCCCGAGGACGGCAGTTTCAAGACGGCGACCGAATTGAAAAAACTCTACTGCGAGGATCAGAAGCTGTCGCCCTCGCAGGAGACCATCGCGTATTGTCGGATCGGCGAGCGCAGCAGCCACACGTGGTTCGCCCTGCGCTACCTGCTCGGGTTTTCAAACGTGCGAAACTACGACGGCAGCTGGACCGAGTGGGGGAACATGGTGGGCGTGCCCATCGAAAAATAGATGGCACTACCGAAGAAGCTCGAGGACGTGATTGAAACGCTCGAACTGTTCGATCCCTCGGATCGAACGGGCATGCTCCTGAGCTATTCGGATCAGTTTCGCGAGGTGCCGCGCGAGATCGCCACGCGGCCATTTGCGAAATCTCACCAGATCCCGCAGTGCGAGTCGGATGCATACGCGTGGGCGATGAAGCGGCCGGACGGGGGACTGGACCTGCACTTCGCGGTCGAGAACCCGTCCGGGGTATCGGCTCGGGCCCTCGCAGTCATCCTTCAGAAGACGCTGTCGGGGCTTCCTCCTTCCGAGATCGCGCAGATCGACCCGGCGATCGTCGAACGTATTTTTCGCCAGAACATTTCGATGGGCAAAGGTCTGGGCCTGATGTCGATGGTCCAGGCCGTTCAGGCGCTCGCAAAGGCGGCCGCCGCACAGGATACCCACGCATGACGCGGATGCACGTCATTGGTTCGCTCGCTCCCCTCCTCGCCGTGCTGCTTGCCCCCGGGGTCCTGTCGCAACCGGCGCAGCCGATTCGCGGGTTCAGCGCGGCAGGCGCCGACCAGGAGCGCAGCGCCGAAGAGCGGTTCCGCGGGATTCCCAAGCCGGAGAACCTGCGCGAATACATGCGCGCCATCACATCCGAGCCGCATCATGCCGGCAGCCCGGGCAGCCGCAAGGTCGCAGAATACGTGCTCGGACGATTCAAATCGTTCGGCCTCGACGCTTCGATCGAAGAGTTCGAAGGGCTCATGCCGTATCCGACGGAACGCGTTCTCGAGATGACCGCGCCGGAGCGCTACGTCGCGAAACTCGAAGAACCGGCGGTGCCGGAAGATCCTGATTCGAACGCCAGAGGGCAGCTGCCACCCTTCAACGCTTACTCGGCGGACGGCGACGTCACCGGCGAACTGGTGTACGTCAATTACGGGCTTCCGTCGGATTACGACGAGCTCGCCAAGCTGGGCGTCAGCGTGAAGGGGAAGATCGTCATCGCGCGTTATGGCGAGAGCTGGCGCGGCATCAAGCCGAAGGTCGCTTACGAGCATGGCGCCATCGGCTGCATCATCTACTCGGATCCGCGCGAGGACGGGTACTGGCCGGGGGACGTCTATCCAAAGGGATCCTATCGTCCCGAGCAAGGCGTCCAGCGCGGGAGCGTCATGGACATGCCGATCCATCCCGGTGATCCGCTGTCCCCGGGCAAGCCCGCGGATCCAGGAACGCTGAACGTGGCGGATCGTGCCGCGTCCGATGTCATCCTGAAGATTCCCGTGCAGCCGATCTCCTACGGTGACGCGCTGCCGCTCCTGCGAAATCTGGCCGGTCCAGTCGCCCCCTCGGAATGGCGCGGAGCGCTCCCCATCACGTATCACGTGGGCGCGGGTCCCGCGACAGTGCACCTCAAGCTCGCGTTCGACTGGAAGGTGCGGCCGCTCTACGATGTGGTCGCGCGGATTGACGGGTCGGAGCACCCCGACGAGTGGATCATCCAGGGAAACCATCACGACGCGTGGGTCAGGGGCGCGTCGGATCCGACGAGCGGAAACGTCGCGCTCATCGAAACCGCGCGCGGATTTGGCGAGCTGCTGAAGAGCGGCTGGCGGCCGAAGCGGACGATCATCCTGGCGTCGTGGGACGGCGAGGAATGGGGACTGCTCGGATCGACGGAATGGGCGGAAAAACACGCCGCCGAGCTCTCGAAAAACGCCGTCGCGTACCTGAACAGCGACAGCACCGGCAAGGGATGGCTGACCGCGTCAGGGTCGCACTCGCTGCAGGCGCTGGTGAACGAGGTGATGCGCGATCTGATGGACCCGAAGGACGCCGAGCGGACGCTGTTCGAAGCGAAGCTGGATCACGCGATCGAAATGGCACGCACGGATGACGCCCGGGCGAAATTGCGCGCGCGAAACGACTTCCCGATCGAAGCGCTCGGATCGGGATCCGACTACACGTCGTTCCTGGATTATCTGCAGATCGCGTCGCTCAACGTCGGATTCGGTGGCGAGGGCGGCGGCGGCGTCTATCACTCCGCATACGACTCGTTCTACTGGTACACCCACTTCTCCGACGCCGACTTCGCATACGGTGCCGCGTTCTCGCGGACGATGGGAACGCTGCTGATGCGGCTGGCAGACGCCGACGTGCTGCCGTTCGAATTCACTGCAACAGCGCGCACGCTCAACGGCTACGTCGACGATATTGCTCGACTCGCAAAAGACACCGGCGCGCCGGACTTCGATCTCGCGCCGCTTCGAAAAGCCGCCGACCACCTCGATCGCGCTGCGCGGGCATACAACGCCGCCGCGACTCCCGAGCGTCTCGCGCGTGTGACCGGCAATCGGCTGGACGATCTGAACCGTACGCTGTATACGAGCGAGCGCGCATTCCGTTACGACGCCGGGCTGCCGCGCCGCCCGTGGTTCAAGCATCTCGCCTACGCGCCTGGCTTTTACACGGGCTATGGCGTCAAGACGCTGCCGGCGATCCGCGAAGGTCTCGAGCAGAAACAATGGGACGAGGCGCGGAAGTTCGTACCGATCGTCGCGAAAGCCATCGACGCTCTCGCCGCGCAAGTCGATCACGCCGCTCAGATCGTCGGACAATAACGACCGCGCCGGCGGTGGAAACCCGGCGGATCACCATTCGCGAAAAGTGAGGTTGAAGCGTCCGGGACCCGTGCCCTCCGGCGCCGTACCTGTCAGGATCCGCGTGATGCCGTGGAAGCGGAGCCGCGAGGGTCCGCCCATGACGAGCACGTCGCCGGATCGCAGCACGAGCGGCTGCGTCGGTTCGCGACGCGTCAGGCCTCCCACGACGAATCGCGCAGCGTCCCCGAGCGACACGGACACGATCGGAATCCCGCGCGCGATCGTCTCGGGACGCTCGTCCTTGTCCTGGTGGACGCCCATGCGCGATTCCGCCGCGTAGTAATTCATGATGCAGAGGTCCGGCGACATCTCGAACCCAGCGTCCGCTGCCGCCGCGCGTGCGATCTCGCGGAACCGCTCCGGAATCGCGGGAACAGGCAATCCGTCGAAGTCGCCGCGGGTCGGTTCGTAGGCGTACGTCAACGCGTTCCAGTGGCGCCCGAGGCACAGCATCCCGACGCTCATCTTGCGGCCACCTCGCACGGTCGGTGTGTACATCGGCACCGATCCGTGCGCGAGCTCGTCGCAGGACGCCCACAGCTCGCGCTGCTCGGCCGGCGACAAACGTGACTGGAAGACGACGAGACCTGGCTGCAGCTCCACGGCTGTGCTCACCTCCCGCCTCTGGACGCCCACGAACCCAATTGGTACAGCGCAATCGCGGCCGCCACGGTCACGTTCAGGGAATCCGCCGCGGCATCGACAGGAATTCGCGCGAGCACATCGCTGCAGTCGAGCGCGTCCGCCGACAATCCGCCGCCTTCCGCTCCGAGCAGCATCGCGACTTTCGACGCAGGGACGAGGTCGCGCAGATCGATCGCATCGGGCGCCGGCGTGAGCCCCACGATCTGAAAGCCAGCCGCCCTCAATTTCGCGACGGCTTCGATCACAGGCAGGCGCGTGAATGGGACCCTGAGCGTCGCGCCCATCGACGTGCGAACCGCCTTCCTGTAAAAGGGATCTCCGCAGCGCTCGTCAAGGACCACCCCGCCAGCGCCAAGCGCCAGCGCCGCACGGAAGAGGCCTCCGATGTTGTCGGGATTGCCGACACCCTCGAGCACCAGCAACCGCTCGGCCGGCAGGAGGGAAGCGAGCGAGTCCTCAACGCAAGGCCGACGCGCGAGCGCGAGGCACCCGCGGTGGAAGTTGAATCCGGTGACGGCACTCAGAACGTCTGGGGCGCAGATCAGCACGGCCGTCGTGACGCACTCGAGCCAGGGCGACAATTGCTGGTACGCCGCAGGTGTGACGACCACAGACTCGACGTGGAACCGCCTGTCTGCGATCAGCCGCTGCACGACCAGGCGGCCTTCCGCGACGAACACTCCGCGCGCGAGAAGTGCCGCATGGTCACCGACGTCGCGATAGGGCGCGATCCGAACGTCCGCAGGATCCGCGACTGGAGTGCCCATCGGCAAGGACCGGCAGAGATCAGGCAAAGATCGCCGGATCTCTGCGTGTTCAGTCGAATCTCGTCACGAGCCGGCGGCTCCGGTGGGCATCGAGGACGTGCTGCCCCAGCCGCTTGCGAAGGAACACTTTCGACTCCGCTTCGTCGACGGGATGTGGAACGAATCGTATGACGTTGAAGTTCAGCTGCGCGAGCGCCGCGCGCATCTCGTAAAAACGGTTCTTCGTCTTGACGAGGATCTCGTCGAAGCCGTTGGCGAGCGCCCAGGCTTCCTGCTCCTCCGTCAGCGCCCGGAAATGCCCCTGACCGCGCCAGTCGGTCCGCGTGCCGCCGATCCACTGATACAGGACCCGCTTGCCGCCGAAATCGACATGGTCCGCCAGCTGTTCGACGAGATCGGCCAGCTTCGGATCGTTCTCGTCCGGGCGCAGCTCGTGCGCAACCTTGAACGACACCGGCACGATCGTACCCGGGTCGTCGGGCAGCGGCGCTTCCGCCATCAGAATCTGATGGTCCCGGTCCGAGAGCCGGCGGATCACCTCGGTCGCCGACTTCTTACGCGGGAAATCCAGGAAGAACTCCTCGATATACTGAATCTCGAGGGCCCCCTGCTGAAGCGGATACTGCTTGATCAGGTAGTCCACCGAGTCCAATCATATCGAATCGGCGGACCAATCCTCATTCAGATCTGAGCGCGACGATGGGGTCGACGCGCGTGGCGCGCCGGGCCGGCACGTAGCTCGCGACGAGCGCAACGGCACATAGAATGGCGGCGACGGAGACGAACGTCGCCGGATCCGTCGCCGTCACGGAAAACAGCATCGTCGACATGCCGCGCGACACGACGAGCGCGAGCGCGGCGCCGACGGCAATTCCGGCTATCACCAGCACCATCGCCTGGCCGACGACCATCTGCAGGACCGTCCGCTCCTGCGCACCGAGCGCCATCCGGATGCCGATCTCGCGGGTGCGCTGAGCGACGGCATACGACAGGACGCCGAAAATGCCCACGGCCGCCAGCACCAACGCGACGACGGCAAAGACTCCCAGCAGCAGCAGATAAAAGCGCGGCTGCGAGATCGACCGCGACACGATTTCGTCGAGCGGACGGATCTTCGACACCGGCAGCGCCGGGTCGACCTGCCCAACCTGTTCCTTTACCGCGTCAGCGAGGGACATCGGAGCCGTCGCCGTCCTGATGACGACAGCCATCTGCCCGACGGGCCATTGACGCAGCGGCATATACAGCTGCGGCGCATTGGCTTCCGCTAGCCCGAGTTCCTTCACGTCGCCGACGATGCCGACAATCTCGCCGCCGGCGCGGACGCGCTGGCCCTTGACGCGTTTGCCCCAGCCCAGCCTGATGGTCTTTCCGATGGGGTCTTCATTCGGGAAATACTGCCGCACCGCCGACTCGGTGATGAGGACCACCGGCTTGGCGCCCGCGCGGTCGTCTTCCGTGAAACCCCGCCCCCGTTTGATCGGAATGCCGGTCGTGGAGAAGTAGGACGGTGTGGCGACTCGGATCTCCATCGACGGCTGATCCTGCGGCGCGATCGGTGGACGGCCGAGCACCTCGAACGAGATGTTGAAGTCCGACCCGCTCAACGGCAGCATCATCACCGCGCCGGCATTCGTCGCGCCGGGCAGGGCGCGGAGCCGCGGCAGCAACTGATCGAAGAACGAGACGATGCGATCTTCGTTGTCGTCGCCGTACCGCGAATCGGGGAACGTCAGCTCGAACGACAGCGTGTGATCCGGACGGAAACCGGGATCGACGGCCTGGAGGCGTGCGAAGCTGCGCAGGAGCAGGCCGGCGCCGACGAGCAGCATCAGTGCGAGCGCCAGTTCGGCGATCACGAGCGCGCCGCGGGTTCGCGAGCCGCCGCGCGCGCCGACCGCGCCGCGGCCGCCTTCCTTGAGCGACGCCGCCACACCCCGCCGCGTGGCGTGGACGGCCGGCACGACGCCGAACAGCAGACCCGTCAGCACCGCAATACCAGCGGTGAACAGCATCACGACGGCGTCGACGTGCACGTCGTCGAGACGCGGAATCCCGTCCGGCTTGAGCTGCACGAGAAAGGCTACGCCCCACACCGCGAGGAGCAGCCCGATCGCGGCGCCCAGGAACGACAGCACGATCGACTCCGTGAGCAGCTGTTTCACGAGCCGGCGGCGGCCCGCGCCGAGCGCCGTGCGCACGGCCATTTCGGTTTCGCGCACGGCTGCACGCGCGAGGAGCAGGTTGGCCACGTTCGTACAGGCGATGAGCAGCACGAATCCGACGGCGCCCAGCAGCACGAGCATCGATGGCTTGACGTCGCCGACGATCGCTTCGAGCAGCGGAACGGTCGTCATGCTGATCGAACCGTCGGCGTCGGGGTACTGCTTCGCGAGGTTGGCGGCGATCGTCTTGACCTCGGCCGCCGACTGCTCTGCGGTGAACCCCGGGGCGAGGCGCGCAACGACGCTCAAGTACCACGCGCCGCGCTGCGTCGAGACGAACCCGGCCTCGTACGCAATCGGCATCCACGCCATGCGATCGCGTGGATAGTTGAACTGCGCGGGCATGACGCCGATGACTTCCTTGCCGACGCCGTCGATCTGGATGCGGCGGCCGATCACGCCGGGATCGCCGCCGAACCGCTGTTGCCACAACCCGTGGGACAGGACGATGAGATCCGTTTTCCCGGGCGTGCTCTCGTCGGGCGCGAAGGTCCGTCCGAGTTCGGGCCGGACGCGGAGCACGTCGAAGAACGAGGCGCTGACGGCGGCAACGTCCAGACGAACCGGGTCGCCCTCGCCCGTCAGGACCACGCGTTCGGTCTGAATGGCCGCGGCGCTTTGAAGCGACTTCGCCGTATGCGCGACGTCGGTGAAGTTCGGGCCCGACATCACGGCGCGCTTCGTGCCGTCGTACACGTGGAAGACGCCGACGAGCCTGTCGGATTCGGGAAATGCCAGCGGCTTCAGCAGCACCCCGCGCACGACGCTGAAGATCGCGCTGTTCGCGCCAATCCCCAGCGCGAGCGTCAGCACGGCGACGAGGGTGAAGCCGGGCGATTTGAGAAGGCGCCGCAGCGCGTATTGCAGATCCTGGCGCAGAACGTCCATGGGCCACCGTTGAGCGAAACCCGTGCCCGGATCCGGGGGCAGACACGGGAGGCCAGGAGATCCGCTCGTTTCCCTGGAAACACGTCGGATCTCGTGACCTTCTGAACTGCTGTTGATGTCGCCCGAATCGTGCGCGCGGGTTGCCACTGAATCGCAGTGTCCGGTGCCGGAAGCAGGCAGTTCCAGAACCGAACAGATCAGCTGGTGCGCCAGGCGCTGTTGACCAGCGCGTACAAAGCCTGGTCTCTGGGCTTGCCGAATTTGACGCTGCTCGACCGCAGGACTGCTTCCTTCTGGTAGCCGGCCTTCTCCAGCACGCGCATCGACTGCCCGTTGTCTGCGAACGGGAGCGCGTACAGCCGCAGCAGCCCGCAATCCTGGAAGGCGTAGTCCGAGACCAGCCGGACGGCCTCGGCGGTGATGCCGCGCCCCCAGTACTGCTCGCCGAGCCAGTAACCGATTTCCGCGGAATAGCGCTCGACGTCAGTCCCTGGCGAGAACCCGATACCGCCGACCGGCTCACCAGCGACGTCAATCGCGAACGTGGTGATGGGATGCGCGTCAGCCACGCTCTCGATGAAGGTGCGCGCATCACCCACCGTGTAGGGATGCGGAAAACGATCCCGCAGCTGGCGCGCGACGTTGGGATTGTTGGCGTGCGCGGCGATCGGCTTCGCGTCGTTCAACCGCCACGGACGGACGATGCATCGTTCGCCGGTCAACTGCATGAGCGCTCCTCAGAACAGCGTCTGCCCCTGGGATTTCAGCCACCGCTCCGAGCCGCGGAACCCCGGGTCCATCGACTCCACGCACGCCCAGAACCGCCGCGAGTGATTCGGATGGAGCAGGTGCGCGAGTTCGTGCACCAGAATGTAGCGGCGAACCTCGGGCGGCATCAGCAACAGCCGATAGTTCAGCGCAATCGTTCCGCTTGGTGAGCACGACCCCCACCGCGATCGCTGATCACGCACCGTCACGCGGCGGACCGTGAAACCGTGCGCGGCAGCCAGCGCGAGGAGCTGGACCGGCAGCTCGCGGGCGGCGGCCGTCCTGATGGCGCGCTGCAGCGAGGCGCGGACGGTGGTATCCGGAGCGACCACCGCCGAAATCCGCCCGAGCCTGGCGACGACCGCACCGTCCGCACGACAGATCACAATCGGCTGCGGCATGCCATCGAGCAGCACCCGCGTGCCGTCAACCCACTCATGGTCGGTGACGTTTTCGCGCTGCCGCGCACGCTGCCGCAGCGCCCATGGCAGGTGCCGTTCGGCGAAACGCAGCGCTTCCGCGCGCGATCCGCCGCGCGGAATCGTGATGCGCAACGCGCCGTCCGGACGAAGACGCATGACGTACCGTCTGGCCCGGCGCATTCGGACGAGGTGCACGACGAAACGCGCGGCCCCGGCGCCGATCGAGAGGCCGCCGGATGGCGGGGGGTCGACCGCCGTGAACGGCAGCCGCAGCTGGGCGTCTCCCTGGCGCACGATGGTTCAGGTCCCGAGGTACTTCTTCAACCAGGCGAACACGGCCTCGTGCCACCGTTCGCTGTTCTTGGCTTTCAGCACCCAGTGTCCTTCGTCGGGAAAGACGAGTCCTTCGCTGGGCACGCCATCGAGGCGCAGCGCGGTAAAGAGCTGCAATCCCTGATCGACGGGCACGCGGTAATCGCGCTCGTTCGTGATGACGAGCGTCGGCGTCTTGATATTGGCGGCGGAGAGATGAGGCGAGCAGCGCGCGAAGTTTTCCCTGGCGCGCGTGGATGTCGGCGGACCGCCGAACTCCCATTGGGGGAACCACTGTTCTTCGGTCGCCAATGCCATCGATTCCAGGTTGAAGACGCCGTCGTGGGTGACGGCCACCGTGAACCGGTTGGTATGAGTGATCAGCCAGTCGACTGCGTATCCACCATAGCTCGCGCCCGCGATGCCCGTGCGCTGGGGATCGACGTAGGGCAGCGCGACGACCGCGTCGAACACCGCGTTGAGGTCGTTCATCGGTTTGCCGCACCAGTCCTGCGAAATCTGATCGACGAAGGTCTGGCCGAAGCCGAACGAGCCGCGCGGATTGGGCGCCGCGATGACCCACCCCTGCGCGGCCCAGAGCGCGGGATTCCATCGGGACGACCACGAGTCCCCCCACTCACCCTGCGGCCCGCCGTGGATCATGAATACGACTGGATACTTCCGGGACGGGTCGAAATTCGGGGGCTTGAGCAGCCAGTACTGCACCGTCACGTCACCGGATTTGACGGTCAGGCTTT
>Ga0310811_10012656_pt1 | contig 10958 bp, 4 predicted proteins | sample YCmetagenome_FD_207642 | JGI IMG/M metagenome (GOLD analysis project Ga0310811, IMG submission 207642) | Soil microbial communities from experimental microcosm in Duke University, North Carolina, United States - YC | ecosystem: Engineered > Artificial ecosystem > Soil microcosm > Unclassified ...
GAAAGCCGAGGACAGCGCCAAAGCCGTCGAATATTTTGCCGCCGCGCTGACCGTGCCCGGTAATCTGGGAGAGGCAAAACACCTGCTCGCGAACCAAAGCGATATCCACTATTGGCTCGGCTGCGCGCTGGCCGCCGATGGCAACGTCAAGGAAGCAAAAAAACATTGGCTCGCCGCCGCCACATTCAAAGGTGATTTCCAGGAAATGAGCGTCCGCGCGTTCAGCGAGATGACCTATTACTCCGCACTCGCCTGGCAAAAACTCGGCCAGACCGCAAAAGCAAAAAAACTTTTCCGTGATCTGCAGACGTACGCACAAAAGCTCCAGGAAGTCGAAGCCAAGATCGATTATTTCGCGACCTCGCTCCCAACCATGTTGCTTTTCGACGACGATCTGCAGTTCCGGCAGGAAACCACGTCGCTATTTCTCCAGGCCCAGGCGTTGCTTGGCCTTAACCGGAAAGCCGAAGCAAAAAAGCTTCTCACCGCCGTTCTCAAGCGCGACCCCAACCACGCGCTTGCCGCGGACCTAAATTCGGAAAACAATTAAGCAAGCCATGATCACGACCACACAAAGCGACTCATCGCAGCTTCAGGCCAAATTCAACCTCGGCTACGTCTGGCTCATCTCGTCCGTCGCAGCGATGGGCGGATTGCTCTTCGGCTGGGACTGGGTCGTCATCGGCGGCGCGAAACCGTTTTTCCAGCGCTACTTCGAACTGACCACCGAAACGCAAATCGGCTGGGCCAACAGTTGCGCGCTCATCGGCTGTCTGTTCGGCGCGTTGATGGCCGGTGTGTTAAGCGACAAATTCGGCCGCAAACGATTGCTGATACTGTCTGCGCTGGTATTTGCGGTCACCTCGCTCGGCAATGCGCTCGCGCATAATTTTTCCATCTTCATTGCCTGGCGCATGCTGGGCGGCGTCGGCATTGGCCTCGCATCCAGTTTGTCGCCAATGTACATCTCAGAAATTGCGCCGGCCCAAATGCGCGGCAAACTGGTTTCGATCAATCAACTCACCATCGTGCTCGGCATCCTGCTGGCGCAGGTAGTGGATTGGGCGATCGGGCGCGGACTGCCGCCGGGTGCGAGCGATGAACTCATCAGAAACTCGTGGATCGGTCAGCAAGGCTGGCGCTGGATGTTCGGCCTCACCGCCGCGCCCGCCGTATTATTTCTGCTCGGCATGTTTTTTGTTCCGGAAAGTCCGCGCTGGCTCGCGAAAAACGGGCGAAAAAACGACGCCCAAAAGATTCTCCACAAAATCGGCGGCGAATCTTATGCAAACGCCGCCGTGGCAGAAATCGATTCCACACTCGCAACCGAAGAAGTCCAGCACGTTCGCTTTTCCGATTTGTTCGAGCGCAAAATGCTCAAGGTGCTCACGCTCGGCGTGGTGCTGGCCGTGTTCCAGCAATGGTGCGGCATCAATTCCATCTTCAATTACGCAGAGGAAATTTTTCACGCTGCGGGTTATGATATTTCTGAAGTGCTGAAGCAAATCGCCTGGACGGGTTCGGTGAACTTGGCCTTCACCTTCGTTGCTCTCGGTTCGGTGGATCGCTTAGGGAGACGTCCGCTGATGCTGTTCGGTGCTGCGGGATTGGCGGTTATCTATACAGCAGTAGGTTTTTGCTATTGGCATCATGTGCAAGGTTTCCCGGTCTTGCTGCTTGTGCTGGCCGCCATCGCTTGTTACTCGATCTCCCTCGCACCAGTGACCTGGGTAGTCATTTCAGAAATTTTTCCCAATCGCATTCGCGGCGCGGCGATGTCGGTCGCCGTAATGGCACTGTGGATTGCGTGTTTCATTCTCATTTACGCATTCCCATGGCTGAATAATCACCTCGGCCCAGCCCGCATCTTTTGGCTATACGCGGCTATCTGCCTGCTCGGTTTTATTTTCATCTTCATGAAATTGCCGGAGACCAAAAACAAGTCGCTCGAGCAAATCGAGCGGGAACTTGTGGACTAAAACCCTGGAACAAAATGCGTCTGCCGCCTGCAGCGGGTAGGGCGCGTCGTTCCGCGCGCGCCGCAGGATGTTTTGCAGTAGGTTTTGGGGATCGCACGCGTCTCGCGTGCTATCGACGGCGTCTCGCCGTCGATTTCGTCAAACCATATTCCATCACTTTCAATGGAATGAAAATGGTGAGACGCGCAAACCACACGGCGGAGGCGTGTGCTCCTCTTAGCTGAACCGTTCCGGCTAAACTGATCAATTTCGCCGCAGCGAAATTTTCACCAAAATAATTTTCAAAATTCGGTTCGCAGCCTCAAACGCGTGACAGATGTCACGCGTTTTTGTCTGACGTGTGACAACGACGTGGCTTCACACGTTCGTCAAAATTTCGTCACCGTAACTTCGATTGTTTTGCCGCCAACCCGGTGTAAAAACTTTTTATAACTTTGCGGGCGCAACCATTGGCCTCCCTCCCGCGAGTTGGTTCCCAAACCCGAAATCGAAAACGAATTGGTTGACACAAAGTAAATATGAAAGCCGTAGCAGAATCAGTAACCCCACGCTTTCCCGGGCGAAACCCGCTCTGGCGAAATCTATGTTCCCTGGCCGCCGCCTTCGGTTGCCTCTGGGCCGCGCGCGCGTCCGACGCCCCGCCGCACAATATCTCCGCCGCAAATTTGAACGTCCTCCAAAACGACTCCGGCAACAACTCCGATTCCGTGACCGTCACGGCCACGCTTTCGGTCAATGACCTGCGCGTGCGCGTCGGTTCGAATCGCGGTGACTACAATTTGCAGGTGGGCGATTCGGTGACCAACGACCTGGCGGAAGGTATGCCGCTGGTTTCCATTGCGGAAAACGGCCGCGACAATGGCGAATTGGCGGATCAACAGCCCAATTACGCCGCGCCCGCTTTTGACGGCAATGCCAATGGTTATTGGTGCGTTATCCAGGACCTGACCTCGGATCGCGCGGAAGTGAACATCAATTGCGCCGTCGCCTATTTCCGCTACACGAACTGGTTGTGCGGTTGGGCTCGCAACGCAACTGCGGCGAACGGCGCCACGAACAATCTGTTCACCGCCAGCCCCGGAATGGTTCTGGGCAGCAATTTGAAATGGATCAAAAACGGCGAATTCAAGGTGGACTTAAGATCGTTCGGCGTGGATGCGACCCAGAACCCCGGCGTTCTCCTCGTCAACCACGCAAAGAACGAAGGCAACTTCTGTCTCTCGCGCACCAACACCGACGGCACGTGGGAAGTTTACGTGAAGGATAATTTCGGCAATGGCACCTCGCTGGAACAGGACCCGCTCGCCTTCGTCTTCATTCCCAAAACCAACACGACCGTGATCTCCGGACGGTTCGGTTTGGATGGCACCGGCACCAACACGGTGGTCCTGACCTATAGCGGGCCGACCCAGCAGTTCTCGATTACGAACTTCGACACCGGCCGTTTCCGCCTCACCATCCCCGGCGGTTCGCCGAATGCCGGCGTGCTGATCATCTCCGCTGAAGGTGGCATGACCAACAATTTCGACAACGCCGTCAGCTATCAACCGGACGGCGACGGTTGGATCATTGAATCTCGCGACGTCGGCGCCTTCCCGCCGCCGTTGGAATCCTGCACCAACGAAACCGTCGCCTCGTTCGTTTACATTCCCGCGGCCACCGCAGGTTTCAGCATCACTCCGACCAACCTGGTCACCTCCGAATTTGGCCTGAGCGCAAATTTCAGCGTCCAGCTCGACCTCGCGCCGACAAACGGCGTGACCATTCCCGTCTCTTCAAGCAATCCGTCGGAAGGCATCGTCTCAACTAACTCCCTGACCTTCAATTCCACCAATTGGAATATTCCGCAGACCGTCACGGTCACCGGCCAGGATGACGCGATCGCTGATGGTCAAGTGAATTACAGCATCGTTTTGGGACCCGCCGTCAGCGATGATGTGAACTACTCCGGACTCGATCCTGCCGACGTGCAAGTCATCAACGTCGACGACGAACAACCCGGCATCACGGTCTCGCCCACCTCCGGTTTGGTGACCTCGGAATCCGGCACCAACGCCGTGTTCGAAGTCTTCCTCGATCGGCAGCCGACCGCGGATGTCGTGATTGGATTGTCATCCGGCAATCTCACGGAGGGATCCGTGTCCGTGCCTTCACTGACGTTCACGCCCGCGAATTGGAACGTCCCGCAGTTTGTCACCGTATCCGGCGTCCAGGATTTTCGCCTCGATGGCAACCAGCCCTATACCATAGTCACTGCTCCGGCTGTGAGCGATGATTCGAGCTATAATAATCTCGATCCCGCTGATGTCTCCTTGCTCAACGTTGACACGGATAGTCCGCAGATCCTCTACACCGCGCTCCCGCCGCTTTCGATAATCGAAGGCCAGAGCCTCAATTACTCTGCGGTGCTCGCTACCCGTCCGGATTTGAATGTCGTCATCCAGGTCGCATCCAGCGACACAACCACCGTCACCGTTTCGCCGGGCACGTTGACGTTTACGCCCGCGAATTGGAACACTCCCCAACTCATTACGGTTTCATCCGTTGACAATCTTGTCCCGAATCCCTCCGTCGAGTTCACCATTACCAACAACGTCGTGACGACCGACCCGTTGTATACCAACTTTGTAGGCCCCAAAGTGTTTCAAGGTATCGTGCTCGATAACGAAACCTCCCTCACCTTCCCATCCGGAGATTGCGTCTACGGCGTGGGGATGCCGGACATCGGCATCGATGGCGAAGCGCAAGTGGTGGATGCCGACGCCGCGACTTACAACAACGGTTCGATTTCCTTCGCGCTCACCGCAAATAGCACCTCGGATGATCGCCTCTTGATTCGCGGCACCGGTGACGGCACGGGCCAGATCAATACCAATGGTAACACTGTGACTTACGAAGGCACCCCCATCGGAACCTTTACGGGCGGTCTTAATCAGACACCGTTGGTGGTGACACTCAATGGCAATTCCACGCGGCTGGCTCTGCAACAAATGATCCGCTCGGTCACGTTTGGAACCACCACGAATAATCCGTCGCTCGCCACCCGCGCGCTTAACGTCACCCTCAATGATGGCCTCGGCGCTACTTTAACGGTGCAAAAATCGATTCGCGTCGGCTCTCTGCGCCTCCTGCAATATCAGGAAGGCGGCGATTATGGCTATGGCATCTACACCGGCGTTGGGGACATCGCGCTCTCGCAGGTCGGACATCAAACCGCCTATCCCGAGGGCCGCACGAAGGCCCCGACTGAAGGCTTGCTGATTGATTGGCCGGATGCCGGCACGCCGAACGAATCGCAAGTGCTCCTGCGCTTTGACGATTTCGTCGGGACCAATACCTGGCAGGTGCCCAGCAACGCCATCATTGTTTCCGCGGAGTTGTATATCCAGGTCAACAACACCGGCGACGGTGGCCGCTTCTTCCGCATGTTGGAACCGTGGGATGCCACCAACGCCACCTGGGACACGATGGGAGACCTCGCTAACGGCACCGGCATCGTGCCCGACGATATCCATGCGCGCTCGGTCTACGAATCGCAATTGGGCGTTGAAGACGGCAGCGGCGCCACCGGCACCGGCATGGTTTCCGTCGGCGTGACGCCCGACGTGCAAGCCTGGGTCAACGGCGAGACAAACTACGGCTGGGTAATCATCGGCTGGCCGCTTCGCACCGATGGCACCGGCTTCAGCCCCTCGGAAGTTCCGAACGTTCTGGAACGCCCCCGCCTGCGCGTGCTCTGGCTCGTGCCCGGAGGAGCAAGTGAAATTAGCTTCCGGCAGGGTGTGAACGACTACACCAACGCGTTTGACACGAACATTCGCAAAGCGATACCGGACGCTAACTACGGCACCGAAAATGAAATCTGGAGCGACTACAATGACGTGGGCAGCAACAACATTACCGAGGGCCTGTTCCGCTTCGATAATCTCGTCGGTACGGATACGAATCAGATTCCGCCCGGGTCCTTCATTCAGGCCGCCACGCTGGAATTGCCATCCGTTGGCCCGGACAACATGGGCGATGGCGGTCTCTTCTACGCCATGCTTCAGCCATGGTCCGATACCACTGCCACCTGGAACACTTTCGGCCCGGATGGCATCGTGCCGGATGGTGTTATGGCGGTCAGCACGCCGAGCTTCGTGGCAGGCAATGCCGGTTTGAATCCCGACGTCCAAGCGACCATCAACACGTATGATGTGACCGCCGACGTTCAAGCATGGGTCAATGGCACACGGCCAAACTACGGCTGGGGCCTCGTTCCCTGGATCGGCGGTGCCAACGGCTGGGGATTCCGCTCCTCCGAATGGGTCAACTTCGTTTACCCGGATGAACCAAATCGCGAACGCCCCCGCCTGCGCGTTTTCTATACTGCTGGAAACACCGTCGGCGCTGCGACCCTCCGCACCATCTCGATGGCCGCGGATCACGTAGACGTGCCGTTCCGAGGCACGCCAAATACAACCTATTCCGTCATGCGCGGACCCACGCCGGCTGGCCCGTGGTCAAACATCGGGACCGCAGCGGTGGACTCGAGCGGAAATGCGAAATTCACGGATAACTCACCCATCGCCGGCCAGGGTTACTACCGTATCTCTTATCCCTGATCGAATCACCTGACAAAAAGGGCAGGCGTGGCTCACTCCGCACCTGCCCACTGGAGCCAATAAAGAAAGGAAATTTTTAAGTCATGAAAAATCATACTCATAGAAACGGATTCATAAATTCCTCGGATGGTCGGGCGAGCGTACTCGCGAGCCGTGCGTTGCTATGCGGCGGCGCCTCCGAAGTCTCAACCGAACCTTATCAAACCGCCCCTGGAAACAGGCGTTTAAGCGGCGGCTTCACCTTGATCGAACTGCTGGTCGTCATCGCCATCATCGCGATCCTGGCAGCCATGTTGTTGCCGGCCCTGGCGCGGGCCAAATGGCAGGCGAAGAAAATTGGCTGCATTAACAACCTGAAACAGCTCATCGTGGGCGACTTGTTGTACGCCCAGGATTTCAAGGGAAATTACACGGCGCCCTCAGCCCTGTGGCACATGACAAAATTTACTCCGAGCCAAACTACCGATCGGGACGGATCAGACGACGATGCGACCTGGCTCTATCCGGATTACGTCAAACCATTCGGAAGTTACGTTTGCCCGGGTACCCATAATTCCATCAGGCCCACGACGCAAAAGGTTCCGTTCTCAAACCAAACCTACGTCTATGACCTCCTCGATAACGCCGTGAATCACGAAACCTTTGGCACCAGTTACGAAATCTTCGGAACGATGGGCGGTTTGGATTCCAGCGGCAACAGCATTTCCGTCAAGAAAACGGAATCGTCCGCCAACGCCAAAGCGATTCAAAAATTTTCCGGAAATTTCGGCACTCGGCCCGGCCCGTCGCGCATCCTTTTGTTTCTCGATGCCGATGACAGCGGCAGCGAAGGCCTCGGCAGTTCGCATAACAATTGGCCTGACCCGGAGGATAATCACGGCGCGACTGGCACGTGCATGAACTTCTGTGATGGCCACGCCCAATGGGTCAAGCGCATCGACTATCTCAATGTCCTTAATCTGAGCCAGGACGGCAACAACAAGCAGCCGGATTGATTTAACTCACCCAAAATTCTCGCCAACTCACAACTGCCTGGTTTTACCCGGCAGTTTTTTTGTGCCCGTCGCCGAAAGCATCAACACTTTAATAATGGCTGCTTTGGTGCGAGAGCTTCATTTACAGTTGGCGTGGCATTGTGGAGCGCGGAATTCATTCCGCGTGTTTGAGTTACGGGGCGCGAAATCCTCCGTCAGGTTTTGGATTGCGGTAGCCCTTTACCGCTTTTTCCCTCGGGTAATGTCAGGGGTAGCTCAAAATGTTTGGGCTCGCTATTGAGTTCGCCAAACCAAGTCGAAAAAATTGTGAGTAATGACAAGTATTTGACACGCATGGTAAAACCAGAATCGAGGAAGGGCAAAAGGGTAAATGAAAAGGAGCGTAAATGACCGGCTAACCAGCCAGGCTGGCGAGACAATCCATCCGCGTTTCGAAACAAACTCGCGCATAAATCGTCAATCTCCGTCGTGCATTCGTCATTCCGCCTTCGGCCTTCCCCCAAGTGCCGGCCCATTCCAGCCCATTCGCCCGGGTGCCCATGACATAAAAATCCAAAGCGAAACACACCAAGACAAACCGAAAACGGATTTTGCCCGCCAAAAAGACACAGTGAAACAAAGTAAAACAAAGCGAAACACGCTGAAACAAAGTGAATCAGGCAAGGGCGCCCCGGTATTAGGCCACGCACCCCCTAAATGTGGCGCCAACATTCCTGCCGCGGCGGGCAGTAGCTTTAGCGGAGGCCGCTCGGCGGGTTCAGGCGGTTTTCCAGCCGCCAATTCCAAATGCGTAAGCCCGGATTCTTTCCTTTCGCTCAACCGAACCGAAATATAATTTCAACGGCAATGACAACCTCGTCTCTTCGCACAATTTTCACCTCGGCCCTCTCGGTCCTCGCCATTGCTGGCTACGCAATGGCCGCCGATACAAACTTCGTCGTCGTCAATACCAGCACTGAGCCCATGCAATCCGGCAAATTCCAACCCACCTGGGATTCGCTCAAGCAATATCAAGTGCCCGAATGGTTCCGTAACGCGAAATTCGGGATCTGGGCCCATTGGGGCGCTCAATGCGAACCCGAAGACGGCGACTGGTATGCGCGCGGCATGTATCAGACCAACAGCGCCCAATATCGTTTCCACACCAACCACTACGGCTCGCCTGCGGAATTTGGCTTCAAGGACGTCATTCACCGATGGAAAGCCGAGAACTGGGATCCGGACAAACTGCTCGCACTCTATAAACGCGCCGGCGCGCAATATTTTTTCGCGCTCGCCAACCACCACGACAATTTCGATAACTGGAATTCCAAATATCAGCCGTGGAACTCGGTGAAAATCGGACCGCAAAAAGATTTGATCGGCGGCTGGGCCAAAGCCGCGCGTAAATACGGCTTGAAATTCGGCGTCAGCGTTCACGCCGCCCACGCGTGGACCTGGTATGAACCCGCGCAGGATTTCGACGGCAAACTCACGAAAGCCGACGGGGCAGGGAAGTGGTGGGATGGCCTCGATCCGCAGGACTTATACGCGCAAAACCACGCGCTCAGTGTCGACAGCGCCGATCCCAGCAAAATGGGCGCGCGCTGGGATTGGGGCAACGGAGCCTCCATTCCCGACCAGGCTTATTGCGACAAATTTTACAACCGCACGGCCGATCTGATTAACAAATATCATCCCGACCTGATTTATTTCGATGACACCGCGCTGCCCCTGTGGCCGGTCAGCGATGCCGGCCTGAAACTTGCCGCGCACTTCTACAACAGCAGCCTCAAGTGGCACGGTAAAAACGACGACGGCGTATTGTTCGGCAAAGTCCTCTCGCCCGAACAACGCAAGTGCATGGCCTGGGACATTGAACGCGGCACCGCCAACGAAATCGAACCGCAGCCGTGGCAGACGGACACCTGTATCGGCGGTTGGCACTACGATCGCGCGTTGTATCAACGCGGCGGCTACAAAAGCACCAAGACCGTCATTCAGATGCTCTGCGACATCGTCAGTAAAAATGGCAATTTGCTCTTGAACATTCCCGTGCGCGGCGATGGAACCATCGACGAGAAGGAATTGAAAATCGTCCAGGGCATTGGCGATTGGATGGAGGTCAACAAGGAAGCCATCTTCAGCACGCGGCCCTGGAAAGTGTTCGGTGAAGGCCCGGCGACCGAAGGCGCTACGTTAAGAGCGCAAGGTTTCAACGAAGGCAAAGGCAAACCGCTCACCGCCGAAGACATCCGTTTCACGCTCAAAGGAAACACTCTTTACGCGATCGTTTTGGGCAAGCCGGCGAACGGGATAAACATCAAATCCCTCGGCATGTCAGCGAAGTTGCTCGATAAAAAAATCAAGAAAGTGACCCTGCTCGGCAGCAAAGAAAAAATTCAATGGCAACAAACCGCCACCGCTCTCGAAATTAAGCAACCCGCAACCGCCTCCAGCGACATCGCCAACGTCCTCAAAATCACACTACGCTGATTTGGCTTCTGACATAACGTCTATGGTGGTAGGGCGCGTCGCTCCGCGCGCGCCGCACATCGCGAACCAATCCGCTCTGACTTCACCTCGAGGCGTGAACAACTTCTCCCTCTTCGACGAGCAGTGGGGGGAGAGGGTCGGGTGGGGGGGAAGGGAGCATCACAAATGCAGCCTTCAGGCGATCCGTTTAGCGTTTCCTCCGAAACGCCTGCGGCGATTTCCCAAACGTCTTTTGAAACGCCAGCCGCAAATGTTCGTCACTGCGAAACCCCGCTCGCTGCACGATGTGTTTCACCGGCATGCTCGTTTCCTCCAGCAACTTCGCCGCCCGCGTGACGCGACAGAACTGGATCTCCTCCAGCACCGTGCGGCCTGTCGCCGCCGCGAATCGCCGATCCAGCGTGCGCCGCGCAAGCCCCACCTTCCGCGCCACCGCCGGCACATCCACAATCGCATGGCTGAAGTTCCAGATATATTCCACCGCCGCTTTCACCGCGTCATCGCGCACCGCGTTCGTCCCGCGAACATCGCCGCCGGCTTTGTCCTCCAAGAAATGCGAAAGCAACCCCGTCGCCTGCCGCGAGAAGTTCGGTGAGTTCATCGAGGGGTTCCGATGCACGCTCGCCAGCAAGTGCTCGAACTGTGCGCGGAACAACTCACGGTTCTCGATCGCCGCCAGATTCTGCCGCAAGTTAAACGCATTGTCGCGCAGCCATCGCAGCGGTTCGTCGCCATTGAAATGAATCCACATCAGCGTCCAACCCGTTTTCGGCGAAGGCCGGTGGCGATGCCACTCCCCCGGCCGAACCAGAAACGCATCGCCCCCCGCGATCCGCTGGTGATGCCCCCGCGTTTCAAATTCCCCGCTCCCCGCCACCATCAGCGCCAGGCAGAATTCCGGCAAC
>Ga0310811_10012657_pt1 | contig 10958 bp, 6 predicted proteins | sample YCmetagenome_FD_207642 | JGI IMG/M metagenome (GOLD analysis project Ga0310811, IMG submission 207642) | Soil microbial communities from experimental microcosm in Duke University, North Carolina, United States - YC | ecosystem: Engineered > Artificial ecosystem > Soil microcosm > Unclassified ...
CAATGCGGATCGAATCAAGAGTTTTCCATTGAACCCGGTGCTTTTGTGCGAACGGATGGCCCCGGCCGACGGCCAAGACGAGCCGCTCGGAGAAAAGATACTCGGATTCGATGTCGTTCCGTGAAGCCGGATGGAATGCGATACCGAGATCGAGTGTTCCCAGCGCTAGTTTTTCCTCAAGTTCTGCCGCGAGAAGATCCTGGACCACGATCCGCACCTTTGGGTACCGCTGATTGAAGGACGAGACAGATCGAGGGAGAAATGAAAGCGGAAATACAGGGATGGCGCCTAAGGTAAAGGTTCCTGCGTCGAGCTCGTTGAGTTCCTGCATGGCACGCTTAGCTCGCATCGTTTCATTGCACGTGCGCGCAGCATAGTCGTGAAAAACTTGGCCTGCCTGTGTGAGGCGAATGGTTCGCCCTACTCTGTCGAACAACGCGATGCCCAGTTCCTCTTCGAGTTGACGAAGGGCGTGCGACAGCGTGGATTGCGCAACGCACATCTTTTCGGCTGCACGTGAAAGGTTGTTGAGCTCGACAATTGCCAGGAAATAGCGAAGGTGGCGCAGTTCCATATGTCTCCCGCTGGATCATTGATCAGCGTAACGATATCGATCATGCGTTGACACACTTCGATATCCTGATTGATCAATGAGCGAGCTCGGGGCACGTGGTTGCTGCACGTGTCGTGCGGTCAACTCACCTGACGGCGTCATGCCCGTCGGTCTCACCTTTGGAGCACCTAATGAGCGACGCAATTGTGCGGCACCGTACCCCCGCGCACCTCGAGGCATCATGGGCACGGGAATTCTCGGAAGCAATTGAAATCCCCGCGAGCGCGAAAACCATCACGTTGAGTGGGGTAGGCGCACTACCGTCGAATCTCGACGCCGAACCGCACACGACAAGCTATTTCGGCGATTTACGGACGCAAACGAAAAGCGTGTTGGATCAGATTCAGCGAACTCTCGAAGGTAAAGGGTATGCGTTAGGCGATGTGATTGCTGTGCAAGCTCTTTTCGTTGCAGAACCCGCGAAAAACGGTGCGCCAGACTACGGCAGTTTTTCGAGCGTATATGCCGACTATTTTGGCTCGGCAGCGCAACCCCACCTGCCCACTCGGACTCGTGCACAGGTGGTGGGGCTTGTCGAGCCTGGCTGGCTGGTCGAAGTGACCGTGACGGCGGCGAAGGTCGAGAAGGTCTGATCGCACCACCATCGATCAGACCTGTTTGTTCATCGATCCCGCGATATTGTCCACAATCCAGACGCGGCAGTCGAAGGGCGGCTCCTGGCCGGCGGATGTCAGTTTGTGGGCCGAACCGCTTATACCTCGCTCATGACTGGCCGCCGGGGAATTCGGTAAACGACGGATATGTACTTTGGTGTCACGCGGCTTTCCACAATGACGCCGCCCAACGATTCGGCGATGCGCCGGCTGGCGCGGTTCTCTTCGGCAACCGGATAGGTGAAACTGGCGCAGCCAATGGTTCGCGTTGCCCAGTGTGCTACCAGGGTTACGGCTTCGCGACCGAAGCCATTCCGATGACGATCTTCACGAATCCAGATGCCGAGTTCCGGGCTCTCAGTGCGTACGCGGTGAAGGCCGGTCAACCCAAGGAAACTCCCGTCAGCGCGTTGCCGGATTGCGAATACATAGTCCGATCCGTCGTCTATCGACGGTATCCAGGACCGCCAAACACCGTCGAAGTCATGCCGGGATGCCGGCGGCTCCCACGCCATGTGACGGGTGAGCGAAGGGGTTATGCATGAGAACGTGGCATCCGCGTCGTTGGCCGAGAACGGTTTGATCAAGAGCCGGGTTGATTCAATCTGGATTTCTGTTGGCCGCAGCAGCATCTCAGGTAATCCGTCGAAGGTTGTTTACGCTCACCAATTGTCGACGAATCAGAAACGTGTGTCGAACGCCTCTTCATGGCCGGGCAGCACCTATCGCGGTCACTATCAAGATTCGATCTCGCCGCCTACACAACCCTCTCCCGTCGTGAAGTAGGAATAGTGATATTCGTCACTGACTGCCCCCTTGAATTCGTCGGCGTGCGGCACTACCCGAGTTCGCGCGAAGCCAAGTTTTTCGATCAAGGCGATTGAAGCAGCGTTCCGGGTATCGATCTCTGCGTCCACGCGAGCCAGTCGAAACTCTGCTGCAACTTCTGACAGCAGTGCGCGGATCGATTCGGTCGCAATTCCTGATTTGCGATGCTGTGTGAACACAAAATAGGCGACAAGCGCTCGCTGCTCGAAAGGCTTGACCGTGAATTGCACGTAGCCGAGCAATTCCTGAGTGCTCGCCAAACTAATCACCCAGTTAAGCCACGCCTCGCGCCCGTCAGGCGATCGACGGCTTTCCAGGCGCCGATATCGTTCCGTCAGAGCTGCCACGTCTTCATAGGGAGTATCAGGCGTGAAATCATAGCTGGGCAAATCGCTCAGTCCGGGAAACATATGTTCGGCGTGTATGGCCTTCAGCGGAAACAAGACCAGGCGCTCCGTTTTGATAACCTTTTCGTCGAGTTGGTCCATGAGCGTTTTTCTTTTATGCAGTCCCGCGCACGACAGCCATCGCGCGGGATGCTCCTCGTGGGGCACCCACGTTACATGGCGATGCCGCAATTTTCCGCCAAATTGTCGCGAATTTGAGGTGCGGTGTCGACCGTCCGAAATTGGCCGCGTGTTGCCGGCTGCATCGGGCTCGTGTCGACCCACTTCGGCCGCTCGATTCGAACCGGACAAGCGACTGCTTCTGAACTGAGAGCGGACACCAAGCGGTCCCCGTTGTTAGCGCCCCGGTGAGCGTGCTGGACCCGCCCTGCCGCACCCGGCATTTTTATCAGACTGTGGCGCTTAGTGCATCAAGCACCTGCTCGACGACCCCCTGCCAATGCCCCGGTCCGCGCTGGCGGCACAGCGTGACACTCGGGTACCAGGGCGTATCGTTGCGCGTCATCAACCAGCGCCAGTCGGGCGCGTAAGGCAACATCAGGGAAACCGGCACGCCCATCGCACCGGCCAGATGCGCGACAGCGGTATCGACGGTCACTAACCGTTCGATATTCGCGAGAATCGCCATCGTATCGTTGAAGTCGCGGATCTCGGCACCAAGATTGAAGAGGGGCGCCGCGCCAAAGTAGCGGCCAATATCCGCTTGCGCCGGGCCCATCTGCAATGAAATAAACGCCACCCGTTCGAGCTTCGCTAGCGCCTCCAGTTGTTGCAGACGCATCGATCGGTTGAAGTCATTGCCATGCGTGGGACGCCCCGCCCACACCAGACCGATGCGGCGGTACCCCGCCGGCGCCAGTGCATCAAGTCTCGTGCGCCACTGTGACACCAATTGCGGATCGGCGTGCAGATAACGCGGCGCAGCCGGAATCGTGTCGAGCCGCGCACCGAAGCAGCGCGGCAACCCGGAGAGCGGACAATACGCATCGAATGCGGGCACGTCGTCCCATCGATCGACACAGAGGGCGATACCTGCGTGCTGCGCGACGATGGGCCGCATGTCGCGACTGCACGCAACAATCAGCGTCGAGCAATGCTTCGCCGCTTCGGGGATATACCGGCTGAACTGGATCGTGTCGCCAAAGCCCTGATCGCCGATCAACAGCAACGTGCCGCTGGGCATGGCCTTGCCATCCCACAACGGATGATCGTTCGACGGCAGCAGGCGCGGCGAATGCGGCATCGAAAAACGCCACTCGTATTCGCGCCAGCCCTCTTCGAACTGTCCACTCAGCAACAATGCTTCGGCCAGTTCGAAATGGGCAGCGGCCATTGAGTCATCGAGTCGCAATGCTTGACGTACGCTATGGATCGCTTGCTCGATTTCCATGCGGTCATACTGAATCACGCCAAGGTTGTAGTAGCCGCGAGCGTCCTCGGGGGACAACCTGACCGCGCGCAGAGCATGGTATACCGCGTCGTCAAGTTGCGATGCGATGCGATAGAGTTCAGCCGCGTCGCGGTGCAGGCGAGCATCATCCGGCGTCAGGCGAAGGGCCTGCGCGATTCGGGTCAACGCCTCCCGCGCGCGTCCCCGTTTGTGCGAGAGAAGCCCGGCCTGATGATGCGCGGCCGCGTATTCGGGCATGGCCTCGATAAGATAGGCGAGGATCCGCTCGGCTTCGTCGAACCGACCGGCCCGCTCGTGCGCCGCGGCCTCGGCGAGTTCTGCTTCGAGCGACGGTTGGACGCCACCCGCTTGAACGATCCTATTCATCGATCGTGTAGCCGAGGCGTTCGATCATCGGCTCAAGAATGGAAACCACGGGCGCCAGATGTTTGAGGTAGCGGCGATAGCGAAAGCGCGAACTGCCGTAGAGCTTCTCGGTCACCTGCGCGTAGCTGGCGGTACGCGCATAGCGATGGTTTTCATGAAAATTAAGGCAACGCGGATCGAACTCGACGCCAACAAAACCCAGCATGCGTTTTACGTTGGTTTCCTGATGATCGATCACGTCCTCATAGCGCATCGTCATTATCCTGAGCGTCATCTCGGTGCGGTAGTGCTCAACCAGCTCCGCGATTCGCACGTAATGCCGCGCGGCTGTCTCCAGTTCGTTCGCACAATGGAATCCGTGCGTCAAATGGTTGGAGAATAGAGACAACACGACATCCAGCGGATGCCGCACCATCTGGATAACCGGCGCATCGGGAAACAGCAGCGCGATCAAGCCAAGATGTGTCTCGTTGAGCGGCATCTTGTCGGTGAACCAGGTGGCGCCCTGCTCCATCAGTTCGAGTTGACGCACGCGCTGCAAATAATAGTCGCGCAGATTGTCGAGCCCTTCGCGTTGATCGCCCATCCACAAGTCGGCCAGCGCCTCCGGATACGTCAACGGGCTATTCAGCATGCGCGGCATCAATCCGGTGAGCTCGTTGACAAAGGGTAACTCGTCGCCTGCGGAGATCAGCGGATGCGCCGACAATATCTGCTCGACCATCGTCGTACCGGAACGCGGGAAACCGACAATGAAGACGGGTCGCGGCCCGCTCTGCGCCGGCGTCGCGCGCGGCACGATACGCAAACGGCTGCCCGTGAAATAGCGCTTGAGGCGTTCGATCAGGTCTTTCGCATGATCGTCAAGATAAACCTGAGCGCCTTGTTCGACGTACATGCGTTTGCCTTCAGCGAAGGCTGAAAATGCCTCGTCGAAGCGTCCCAGCTTGTCCAGCAGACGGCCCTTCTCCAGCCATTCCTCGGTGCCAAGGCCACCGCCTTCGCGTTCGAGTCGCTCCAGCATCAACAATGCGGCATCGTACTGTTTCGTCCGGCCTAGCAGAATCGCGCGGTGCAACAGAATGCTCGGATTGCCGGGTGCGACGCGCTCAGCTTCGTCGAGCAACGCGTGGGCACGTGCGAACTCGCGGTCCGTTTCCTCCATGCGCGCCCAGCCCAGCCAGGTTTGCAGAATCGCGGAATCGAGCGCCACCGATTCCTCATAGAGCGCCCGTGCTTCAGCGATCTTCCCCTGGTTCTTGAGGTTCCACGCAAGATTGGCGAGCAGGATGGGCGGACGTTCGTTCAGCAGCTCGAGCGCGCGGCGATAGTGATATTCACCGACCTGAGGCCGGTTCGCCTCGGTCAGGATCATTCCCATCAGATTGTGCGACTGCGGATCGGTCGGCGCGATACGCACTGCATTGCGCGCGTGGGCTTCGGCATCAGCCAGATTGCGCTTGCCGAACAGCGCGAGTGACAGTTCCTGCGTCGCCCAGACGTTGTTCGGGTTGAACGTCACGATGCGACGCACGAGCATCTCGGCGGCGACCGACACGCCCTCGGTCTTGCGGATCTGATACAGCACCGCGAGTGCACCACCTTGCGACGGCGCCAGTTCGAGTATCTCAAGACAAAGCTTCTCGGCTTGCGCAAGATCGTTCCGCGCATGAAGCGCAATGGCCTTGTCCACCAGTGGCAACAAGTGCCGGCTTGCCTCGGAGGGTCCAACGGATGCCGGGTCGAGCGCACAGCAACGCGGCGCACGCAAACCGCTCCCGCAAGTGCAGCGTGTCGTCGCGGAATAATTCATCGATGGCGTGCCCAAACTCACATGGGGAAAAGTTATCGCGTGGCTTTACCAGACGTAGCGGAAGCTGCCCGTTACCGCGTTGCTGCTTCCGGATCCGGAAAAATAGCCGTCGTAATGCAGATTGAAACTACCGCCCGCGGACACGCGCGTCGATAAACCAACCGCGACCATTGCGCTGTTGCCCGGTACTCTGGCGCCCGCCACCGTGAACTCGGTCGACGGCAGACCCACGAAGCTGGCGGTAGTACTGCGGTCGGGCGACGCAAATTCGTGAGACCAGCCCACCTGAATGCTGCTCGCCACCAGCCAGCGACTGACCGGCACATCGGCGGCCAGACGCGCGCCCAGCGTGCTTTTGACTGAACTCTGCGACTGATTCTGCGTGGCAAGATCACGCGCACCCGCGCCGCTTTCGGTAAAGCTGTTTTGCCAGACCGTCCCAAAACTTAAACCGGCAAAAGGCGTAAGCGTCAGCGCTTGGGTCAGCGGCAATCGATAACCGGCTTCGATTCCGCCCAATACTTCGGTAGACGAAACATCGGCGTGCGCCTGAGCGGGGGAACCGGGCAGCGATGCGTCGCGCGTTGACGAGCCATCGCCGACCGCCACGCCCACCATGCCGTCGAGATAGACGGGTCCCTTGGTATAGCCGCTATAGACGCCTGCCTGCGTGTAATTGACGTCGCCACTCCCGCCGCCATTATCAAGACTGTACGCGGCGGACCCATAGCCGACCGCAAGACCGACACGCAATGCCGGATTGACCTTGTAGTCCGCGCCAACTGCCGCGCCCGTCACGCTCTCGCTCAAGCCGTGCGTATTGCCGTCGCCGTCGAGATGCCCCGTCTGTCCGTAGCCGGCAGCCCAGATGCCCCAAGGCAACGACAGATTGGCCCATGGATCGCGGCTCGGCGCGCCGCTCAGACTCGCGAGCTGTTGCCGCCCGCCTGCTGCTGCCGCGTCGCGGCCGGCAGCCGTCGCGCTATCGCCAAGCCGTGCCAACGTGCTTTGCTGCTGGAACTGGTTGACGAATTGCTCGCCGGCCAGCAACGCGATGGTCGGCAGACTCGCGTGATTCTCACCGGACAGCCGGTCGAGCGACGCACGCACCTGTGGTGCGGTCATCTGGTCCAGACCAGCGAGCGTCGCCGCAAAAGCGGCCGGATTGGCCTTCACCGCATTGTCTAGCGCGGCTGCCGTTGCGCGCTGGTTCGGTGTGCCACCGCCAAAGGGCACCGAGGTCGCGGCGGAAACCGGCAATTGCGTGAAGGTGACGACCACATCGTTCGGGTCGAAAGTCAGATTGGGCGCGAGCAACGCGTTGGTGAATGTCGCATGGCTAAAGGCGCCGCTGACTCCGCCACTCGCCGTCAGAATGGTGTAGCGCGCATCGGGCATCGTAAACGAACCGGTGGCCGGCACGAGCGCGAGCGTACCAGCCAGCGCGGCCGCGCCGTCGATGACGAACTTCGATGCGTTACCGTTGCCGCCCACCGAGACCTGCAACGTCGCGCTCGGCAACTGCGTGAAGTTGCCGGTCAGTTGCAACGGTGTCGTCGCCGTGCCGGCTTGAAACAGGCCTGCATTGGTGACCGCCGCAATGCTCCAGTTGCCGCTCGCAATCCAGTTGGCACCGCTTGCGATATTGAGCGCGCTGCCGGCTCCGAAATTCGTAATGGTGTTCGTCAGCGTGCCGCTGCCGGTCAACGTGATCTGACCGGCGCCACCACCGCCGTCGATAGTGCCGTCGAGCACCGTACCGGTTCCGAGGCTCAGACTGTTCTCACCTGCGTCGAACTGCACCGCTACGCCACCACTGCCGCTGATCGTGCCGCTATTGTTCAGCGTCGCTCCGGTGCCTTTAAACACAACGCCCGCCACGCCGCCAATCGTGCCACTGTTGTCAACCATCACGCCGCTGCCGAGCGCGGCGCCGGCGATCGCATCGTCGACAATGGTGCCGGCGTTGTTCACCGTGTCGCCCGCGCCGACCCGAATCCCGTACTGGCCGCCCTGAATCAGCGCATGCGCAGCATTGGTCAGTGTGCCGGCGCCCGTCATCTGAACGCCCACACCCGCCGTGCCGATAATCGTGCCGGTATTCGTGATCGATCCGCTGCCAGTCACGCCGTTGGTATTGCCCGTGATCGAACCGTTATTGATCACGTTTGCGCTGCTGCTTAGCGTGCCGGTACCGTTGATCGTGCCGTTGTTGGTCAGCGTACCCGTGTTTGCGAAGGCTCCATTGTTGGTCAGCACGCCGATATTGGTAAGGCCACCGGCGTTGTTCAGCGTGCCGCTATTCGTCAGGCTGCCGCTGTTGCTGAGCGAGCCGGTGTTGGTCAGCACACTGCTGTTGGAGAATGCGCCCTCGCTGGTCAGTACGCCGCCGAGGGTCGAGGCCGAAGCGACGGTGATGGTGCCCGGATTGTCCAGCACGCCGCCGCTCGCCACGTTGAGCGAACCGGTCAACGTGCCCTGGTTAGCGATTGATGCACCGTTGGCGATCGTTGCATTGACAACCGACGTAGTGGTATCGAGCGTCGATATACCGCTGAACTGCGTGCTCCTGAAGCCGACAATCTGCGCGCCCTCAAGGTGCCCCGTGCCTTCGATCAGCAATGTGCTGTCGCCTGCGGAGCCGTCCGCGATGCCGCTCAGCACGCCACCGCTTTCGATGATCAGCAAGTTGGTGCCGCCACCGAACTTGACCGCCGTGCCGTTGCCCCCGCTGATTGTCCCGGCATTGTCGATGGTGCCTGACGCACCTGACAAGAACTGCACGCCGTAACCGGCGCCCACGATCGTGCCGGTGTTGGTGATCTGCGCGTTGCCGCCCATCACGAGGATGCCTGCGGAGTTGCCTGTAATCAGCCCGCTATTGTTAATGCTGCCGCCCGCCGCCAGGTTAATGCCCGACGCGCTGTTCCCACTGATTGTGCCGCCGTTGGTGATCGTGCCCGCGCCGCCCAGCACGGTAATGCCACCGAGCGCACCGGAAATCTTCGAGGCGGTGCCGGAATTGACGACACTGCCGCCACCACCCAGTGCAACACCGTAAGCCCCGGTGCCGACGATTGTGCCGGCGTTATTGACTGCCCCAGCAAGGTTGATCAGGACGCCGTTGTCACCGGACACCAACGCCGAACTATTGGTGTTCGTCAAGGTGCCGCTGGCGAAAAAGAAGACGCCATCTGCAGTGGGGCCGACGATCGTACCGTCGTTGAAGACAGTGCCGTTGCCCTGCGAGCTCACTCCGGTGAACGTGCCCCTGATGACGGCCGCCGTGCCCGAATTCGTCACGACGCCGCCGGCGCCCAGATAAATGCCATCGTTGATCGTACTGCCAATCGTGCCTTCGTTGGTCACCGTACCGGCCTGCCCGAGAACGGTCACTCCGTTGAAGTTACCCGAGATTTGCGAGGACGTGCCGGTGTTCGTCACGCTGCCTCCGGCGCCCAGCTCTATGCCGTAGCCTGCGATGGTGCCGGCGTTGGTCACGGTGACGGGGCCGCCCACGCCGTAGACCGCGAGGCCGGAGGACGCGATGGCACCGGTGTTATTCAACGCGCCACCATTACTCAGCGTCACTTCGCCGTTAATTACTCCGCTATTGATGAGGCTGCCCGTCACGGACAGGGTGCCGTCATTCACGAGCGTCCCAGTATTGGACAGGGTCCCCGCGTCGGTCAGCGAAACCCCTGCGCCGATCGGGTTGCTGCCGATGAACGTCCAGTTGGCGCCCGCATCGACTTCGACGACGCTGAAGTTCAGAAAACCGTTGCCCAGGCCCCCTAAAGTGCCCATGCCCGTGCCCACTGCGAGTTCCAGCGTATTGGTGCCGCCACCGCCGTCTACCCCACCGAAAAAGCTCGCACCAGGCTCGATCCGCAGTAAATCGTCGCCGTTGCCGAACTGGATCGAGGTGCTGTTGCCCAGGATCGTGCCGGCGTTGGTAATCTGCGTGTTACCGCCCGTCACCATCACGCCGACGGTGCCCGCAATCATACCGCTGTTGTCGATGCTGCCGCCATTGGTCAGTTTGACGCCATAACCGGCAGCGCTCGAAATGGTGCCGCCGTTATTGATGCTGCCGCCGTTCGCCAGTTCGACGCCGGCGTTGCCGGTGACGGGCGAAAAGATCATGCCGAAGTTGGTGATCGTACCGGCGCCGTTCGAAACAACAATGCCGCCCTGGATGGACGAGGCTGCGCCAGAGTTGATGACAGTACCGCCATTCGGCAGCGCAACGCCGAAACCTATACTGCCGGAGATCGTGCCCGCATTGCTGACCGTACCGCCACCTGCGATAAGGACACCGGTTTCGGTTCCGGCAATGATTGCCGCACTGTTCGTATTGGTGACCGTGCCGGTCGATTGAAGCCTGACGCCGTATGTGAAACCGTCAATGGTGCCGTCGTTGACGACGACACCGTTACCGTTGATGGCAACGCCGACTGGCGATCCTGCGATAACCGCGAGCGTTCCGGAATTCGCGACTGTGCCGGCGCCGGCGAATTGAACGCCGTAACTTCCCGAGCTGTTGATCGTGCCGGCGTTCGTAATCGTCCAGTTCTTGCTGCTCGGACCATAGACCGCTGCCGCACCGTTACCGATTGCCACTGCGGTACGCGTGAAATAGAACGAAGTCGCCGCGCCGTAATTCGCCAGATTGACCGGCCCCGTTTCCGTGGAAAAGGTGACCTGGGCATAGCTGAAGTTAGGCAGCGCCACGCCGAGAGGCAGGGCGACCGGCATCGCCAACGCTTTGGTCCATTTGCCGCCAAGGGTCGAACTGGCGAATGGATTGGACACGGCACGACGATTGCGCAACGCCACAGCGGGGAGCATCAACGGAGTTTTTCCTGCGAGAGATTTCGAACTCATGGGTCGTTCATCACTTTCG
>Ga0310811_10012659_pt1 | contig 10957 bp, 10 predicted proteins | sample YCmetagenome_FD_207642 | JGI IMG/M metagenome (GOLD analysis project Ga0310811, IMG submission 207642) | Soil microbial communities from experimental microcosm in Duke University, North Carolina, United States - YC | ecosystem: Engineered > Artificial ecosystem > Soil microcosm > Unclassified ...
CTTGCCGACTTTCCGCCAGTTCATCGAGAATGAATTGAACAGCGCCAACGACAACCCGATCATCGACGCCGAAGGCGAGCGCGTGCTGCATGGCGGCCACTTTTATGGCGGCCATATCGCATTTGCGATGGATGCCATGAAGAACGCGGTCGCCAACCTGGCGGACTTGCTCGATCGTCAGATGGCCTTGCTGGTGGATGGCCGTTACAGCAATGGATTGCCGTCCAATCTATCCGGTGCGCAAGGTGCGCGTGCGGCCATCAATCACGGTTTGAAGGCCTTGCAGATCAGCGTGTCGGCGTGGACTGCTGAAGCGCTGAAACTGACGATGCCGGCGTCGGTGTTTTCGCGCTCGACCGAATGTCACAATCAGGACAAGGTCAGCATGGGCACGATCGCGGCACGCGATTGTTTGCGCGTGCTGGAATTGACCGAGCAGGTGGTGGCGGCACTGCTGATCACCGTGCGTCAGGGTGTCGCCTTGCGTTGCCGCGTGCAGGACGGTGCTGCACCGCACGTACCGCTTGCCGACATGATGAGTACGCTGAGCGCCGATATCGAACTGATTGCCGAAGATCGCCGTCTGGAACCTGAGTTGCGCGTGCTGCTGGAGCGCATCCGCCATCAAGCATGGAATCTGTATGCGTAGGAAGGCAGAAGCAAGCCGTTGGTGGGCAGAGGTCGAGATGCAGGTGCAGTTCTTCGATCTCGATCCGATGCAGATTGTGTGGCACGGGAATTACATCAAGTATCTGGAAGTGGCGCGTTGTGCCCTGTTCGACAAGATCGACTACAACTATGAACAGATGGGCGCATCCGGCTATTCGTGGCCGGTGATCGATGTTCAGCTGCGCTACATCGGCTCGGCCCGCTTCGGCCAGCGGCTCAGACTGCGTGCCGACATTGTCGAGTGGGAAAACCGCCTGAAGATTGATTACCTGATTACCGACGCAGAGACCGGCGCACGGCTCACGCGCGCCAGCACCACGCAGGTGGCGGTCGACATCGCCAGCGGCGAGATGTGCTTTGTATCGCCGCCGGTGCTGTTCAAGAAACTGGGAGTGGAGCCCGCATGAAACGATTTTTCCTCGGCTTTTGTATCGCCGTTACAGCCATTGCTGCACAGGCCGCCGCACCGGTAGCCAGAATTCAGTCAATGCTGGCCAAGCCGTCCATGCTGTGCGGACGCTTCGATCAGACGAAGCAATTGGCCGGCATGAAGAAACCGCTGCTGTCGAATGGCCGTTTCTGCGTCGTTGCCGGCAAGGGCGTGCTGTGGCGTACGCTGCAGCCTTTTCCCGACACCTTGCGCCTGACGCGCGACGAGATCGTCCATTACCAGGGGGATCGCGTGGCGAATAGGCTGGACGCGAAAACCGAGCCGACGGTGCGCATGATCAACAGCGTGCTGTTCTCGCTGCTGTCAGGCGACCTGTCGCAGCTTGATGCCCTGTTTGAAACGGAAGGCACCGCCGACGCCAATGGCTGGCATGTCGTGCTGAAAGCACGCAAGCCGGAACTCGCAAAAGCAATCGGTGCGATCACGCTGGAAGGCAAGGCCTACGTCAGGAACATCACCATCGACGAAGCCAGCGGCGATCGTACCGCCATCGTGTTCTCCGACATGAAAACTGGCGACGCTGCCATGCTGCCGGAAGAGGCGGCGCTATTTTGATCAGGCACAAGCGTCTTGCGCTGGCATGGACCCTGGTCGTCGCGCTGCTGCTCGCTCACCAGGCATATCTATGGCTGGGGCAGCGCATTGCACCCGACACCGACATCCTGGCGCTATTGCCGGTTCAACAGCGCGATCCGGTGCTGCAGCAATCCTTCACGCATATGGTGGAAGCATCGCAGCAGCGTGTGGTGGTGCTAGTCGGCGCAGATGACTGGGATAGTGCGAAGCGAGCAGCCGATGCATACGGCGCTGTGCTGGCGCACACACCCTCGCTATTGCAGGCGACAACACTGAACGAGCAGACGCAAGCCGACTGGCTGGCGCCGTTCCGCGGACACAGCCTGCTGCTGATGTCGGCCGCGCAGGAAAGGCAATTGCAGGATAAGCCGGCCCAGTTCTGGGCGGACTCCGCCTTGTCAGCGCTCTATCAGCCTTTCAGCGGACCGAAGCTCGGCGCCTGGCGCGACGATCCGTTCGGGCTGTTCGCCGGCTGGGTGCAGGAGCGTGCACAGGAAACGCCGGTGCGGCCCCGGGACGGCCATCTCTTTGTTGAAGGCGAAGGCAAACAGTATGTACTGCTACCTTTAACCCTGAAGGTGCCGGCATTCTCGATCGATGCACAAAGGGAGGTGGTGCCGCTGTTGGCGCAGGCCGCGGAAGCTGCGCGGAAGGCCGTGCCGCAGGCCGACGTCATCGCGACCGGCGTCGTGCTGCATGCAGCCGCGGCCGGCGAGCAGGCCGGTGATGAAGTGTCGACCATCGGCATCGGTTCGCTGATCGGGATCGTGCTGCTGACGTGGTTCAGTTTTCGATCGATCAAGCCGATTGCGCTGATCCTGCTGTCGATCGCGATCGGATGTGCCGGCGCGCTGTCCGTATGCTGGCTGCTGTTTGGCCGCGTGCATCTGCTGACGCTGGTGTTCGGTGCCAGCCTGATTGGCGTGGCGCAGGATTACGGGATTTATTTTCTCTGCAATCGCTTGAATGCCGATGCCCGGCTGGATTCGGTCGCGCTGTTGAAACGGCTGCTGCCAGGCTTAACGCTGACGCTACTGGCGGCGGTGATCGGCTATGCCGGCCTGGCGCTGACGCCATTCCCCGGCTTGCAGCAGATGGCGGTGTTCTCCGCGCTGGGTTTGGTGTTCGCGTGGCTGACGGTGGTGTCCTGGTTCCCCGCTGTGGTTCATGGCGGCAGTCTGAAAAGCGGCGCCTTGTCGCAGCGTTATGGCGCACTGCTGTCTCGCTGGCCGAGGCTGACGCTCAACAAGGCGACTATCGGTTTTTGTACGGCGTTTGTTGTGCTGGCAGCGATCGGTTGTGCGCGTCTCGGCGCCAACGACGACATCCGGCTGTTGCAGAATCCGCCTGCGCATCTGATCCGCGATCAGGTTCGCCTGAGCAAATTGCTGGATGCGCCGACACCGGTGCAGTTCTTCCTGGTGCGCGGCGCATCGGCGGAGGTCGTACTGCAACGGGAGGAGTTGCTGAAGCAGCGCCTCGATCAGCTGATTGCGCAGCACAAGCTCAGCGGTTATCAGGCCATGTCGAACTGGGTGCCGTCGCTGCAGACGCAGGACAAGCGGCGCGCGCTGGTCGAACAGAAGTTGTTGAAAGACGGCGGACCGCTGAGTGAACTGGCCGCAAAAACCGGCGAGGACGCCGGCTGGGTCGAGGCAACCAGAGCGCATCTGTTGCAGAATGCGGCGCCGCTGACCGTCGATGCCTTTCTGCAGACGCCAGCCAGCGAGCCATGGCGGCATCTTTGGCTGGGACCGGTCGATGGCGTGACTGCCAGCATCGTTGCGTTGCGCGGTTTGCGCAATGCAGACCTGCCGTTGATGGCACAAACCGCTGGCGGCTTGCAAGGCGTGCAGTGGGTCGACAAGGTCGGCGAGATTTCATCCGTACTTGGCCATTATCGCGAAACCATGGCATGGGTCGTGACGGCTGCCTACGTGCTGGTGTTTGTGCTGCTGTTCGCGCGCTATCGCGGCCGCACGTGGCGCGTGCTGGCACCAACCGCCGCGGCAAGTATTGCAACGCTGGCACTGCTGAGCTGGAGCGGGCAGGATCTGCAGCTGTTCCACGTGTTGGCGCTGATGCTCCTGCTTGGCGTGGGGGTTGACTACGGCATCTTCATGCAGGAGCATCCAAGCCGGCTCGATACGACGCCATGGCTGACGGTTGGCCTGTCTGCGGCGAATACCATTCTGTCGTTCGGGTTGCTGGCGCTTAGCCATACGCCAGCCTTGCGTGCGTTCGGCTTGACGATGCTGGTCGGGATTGCGCTGGTGTGGGTCATCGTGCCTTGTTTTCAGAAGGGAAGCGCAGAACATGAAGCACAACATTGAATTTTTGCGGGAACAACCATGCGCTTGCTGATTCCGCGCCACTGGATGATGCTGGCCATGCTGCTGTTGCTGACAGCCTGCGCCAGCGCACCGCCGCAGCCGGCGCGCCTGTCGCTGCGGCTGGCGCCGGCTACGCTCGGTGCTTCCATCGCGCGCCAGCAGCATCTGACAGTCGAGCGCGAAGGCCGTATTGAAGAGCTGGACGCCGCGCTGGAAATTGACGAGAACCATCTGCAATTGGTGGGACTGGCGTTCGGCCAGCGCGTGATGAGCATCAGCTACGACGGCAAGGAACTGAATTCGTGGCGCCACCTGATGCTGCCCTCGCAGGTGCAGCCCGAGGATGTATTGAGCGACATCCAGCTGACCTTGTGGCCGGCGGATGAAATTAGCAAGGTCTTGCCCGCGGGCTGGCGCCTGGAAGACGACGGACTGCGCCGCACGCTTTATCTGAACAACGTGCCGGTCACAGTGGTTCGTTACCAGGTCATGCCGCGCTGGAGCGGTACAGTCGTGCTGGAAAATCTGCGCTATCACTACCGACTGACCATCCAGTCGGTTCCGGCCGGCCCCTGATTGATACCGGAACAACAGATGCCGTATTTGAATGAATGTGGAATCGTGTGCTCGCTGGGTGATTCGCACGACAAGATCAAGACTCGCCTGTTCGAGCAGGCGAGCAGCGGCGTGAGCGTGACGCAGGACTGGTCCGCACGTCCATTACCGCTCGGTTGCGTGGACGGTCCGCTGGTGGATATGCGGGACTGGCCACCGGCGCAGTGCAGCCGCAATAACCAGCTCGCATTGACTGCGCTGCAGCAGATTCGCGCAGCGGTAGATGCGGCGATTACGCGCTACGGCGCACATCGCGTCGGTGTCGTAGTTGGCACCAGCACTTCCGGCATTGCCGGCACCGAAACCGCGCTGCGCCATCGCGCAACGCATGGCGCGCTGCCGGACAGCTTTCACTACGAGCAGCAGGAAATGGGCTCGCCTGCGGCCATGCTTGCAATGGCGCTCGGCATCAGCGGTCCGGCATACGTGCATTCCAGCGCTTGTTCGTCGAGCGCAAAGGCGATGGCGAGCGCCGCACGCCTGATCAACATGGGCCTGTGCGATGCAGTGTTGACCGGCGGTGTCGATTCGCTGTGCGCATTCACGGTGGCCGGGTTTTCCGCCCTGGAATCGGTCAGCGACACCCAATGCAATCCGCTCAGCGTCAATCGCAAGGGCATCAATATCGGCGAAGGTGCGGCATTGTTCCTGATGAGCCGTGAACCGGCGCGGGTAGCGTTGCGCGGCTGGGGCGAGTCTTCCGATGGTCATCACATGTCGGCGCCCGATCCGTCTGGCAGCGGCGCACGTCTTGCGATCGCGCAAGCTCTGAAGCGTGCCGGCGTAGAAGCCGCGGACATCGATTACATCAACCTGCATGGCACCGCCACCTTGCAGAACGATGCGATGGAGTCGCGCGTGATTCACGAGCTGTTCGGCGACCGGGTCGCAGTCAGTTCCACCAAGCCGTTTACCGGCCATGCGCTTGGCGCTGCGGCGGCGATCGAGGCGGCACTGTGCTGGCTGGCGATGCAGAACGAAGAAGGCCGGCTGCCGCCGCATCTATGGGATGGCGTTTCCGATCCGGCTCTGCCAAAGTTGAACGTCGCGATACCCGGCGCTGTGCTCGGGCGGCCCTTGCGCTGGGCCCTGAGCAATTCCTTCGCGTTCGGTGGATCAAATGCGACGCTGGTGCTGGGGAGAGAGGCATGATGCTGCCCGATATGCGCGAGCTGGTACCGCATGCCGGGCCGATGGTGCTGCTGGATCGCGTTGTCAGCGTCGGCGACGACATGCTGTGTGCCGAAGTCGTGATCACACCGCAGACCTTGTTTTGCGACGGTCAGGGAGTTGGTGCATGGGTCGGGATCGAATACATGGCGCAGGCGGTGGCGGCGTTTGCCGGATATGAAGCGCGTCAGCGCGGTGAAGCGGTGCAGGTCGGTTTTCTACTCGGTTCACGTCGTTACGAATGCACTTGCTCCGCCTTCGCGGTTGGGAGCAGCCTCCATGTCTACGCACTGCGTACGCTGCAAGGTGAAAATGGCCTGGGCGCATTCGAGTGCCACATCGAGGATGCGGCAAAAGCCGGTACAGCGCTCGCGACGGCCACGATTACAGTTTTCCAGCCAGATAACGTCAATGAGTTTTTGCAGGGAATGTCGAATGAAGGTGCAGGATGAATAAAAGTGTATTGGTCACCGGTTCGTCGCGCGGAATCGGCAAGGCGATCGCCTTGCGTCTGGCAAGGGACGGCTACGACGTCGTCCTGCATTGCCGCACCCAGCGTGCCGAAGCCGATGCGGTTGCGCAAGCGATACGTGAGCTGGGGCGCGATGCACGCGTGCTGCAGTTCGATATCGGCGACCGGGAAGTCTCGGCCACCGCATTGCTGGCGGACGTCGAGCAGCATGGTTGTTATTACGGCGTGGTGTGCAACGCCGGCGTTGCGCGCGACAATGCATTTCCGGCGATGTCGGGCGAAGATTGGGACATCGTGCTGCAGACGAATCTCGATGGGTTCTTCAACGTACTGAATCCGCTGATTATGCCGATGGTACAGCGCCGCAAGCCGGGCCGCATCGTGACTCTGGCATCAGTATCCGGATTGATCGGCAATCGCGGCCAGGTAAACTACAGCGCCGCAAAGGCCGGGATCATCGGCGCCACCAAAGCGTTGGCGCTGGAGCTTGCCAAGCGCGACATCACCGTCAACTGCGTGGCGCCGGGCCTGATCGCGACCGACATGATCGCGGAAGTGCCGATGGATGAAGTGGTGAAAATGATTCCGGCACGACGTGTCGGCAAACCGGAGGAAGTGGCGGCTGCCGTCAGCTTCCTGCTTGGCGAAGATGCGGCCTACATCACGCGTCAGGTAATCTCGGTCAACGGAGGCCTGGCATGAGCGGGGAAATGAAGCGCGTCGTCGTCACCGGCATGGCCGGCATCAGCCCGATCGGGAATGACTGGAATTCGGTGCGTACGCGCCTGGGCGAGTATCGCAACGCGATTAGCCGCATGAACGACTGGGCCGGCTACGAAGGCTTGAACACGCAGCTCGGCGCCCCTGCAGTGCCTTTTGAATTATCGGAACGCTTCAATCGCAAGACCACGCGCAGCATGGGACGCATCGCATTGATGGCGACGCGCGCCAGTGAACTTGCATTGATCGATGCCGGCCTGATTGATGATCCGCTGGTAACAAGTGGCCGGATGGGTATTTCCTTCGGCTCATCGGCCGGCACGCCGAGCGCGATCGGCGACTTCGGCCGCATGATGGAAGAACGCACGACAAAAGGCATCAACGCCACGACCTACATCAAGATGATGGCGCACACCGCGCCGGTCAACATCGGCGTGTTCTTCGGCCTGACCGGCCGCGTGATCACGACATCAAGTGCCTGCACATCCGGCAGCCAGGGCATCGGTTACGCGTATGAAGCAATTCGCTATGGACAGCAAACCGCGATGATCGCCGGCGGCGCCGAAGAGCTCGACGCGACGGAAGCTGCCGTATTCGATACGCTGTTCGCCACCAGCGTGCGCAACGATGCACCCGAAACGACGCCGCGCCCGTTTGATGCGAATCGCGACGGCCTGGTTATTGGCGAAGGCGCCGGATGCCTGATCCTCGAAGAGATGGAGCACGCCAAGGCGCGGGGCGCCGCGATTTATGCGGAACTCGTCGGCTTTGGCACCAACAGCGACGGTTGCCATGTGACGCAACCGAACGCGGAGACGATGAAGATCGCAATGCAGCTCGCGCTGCAGGATGCCGGTCTGCAGCCGAAGGATATTGGCTATGTCAATGCACACGGCACCGGCACCGCGCACGGCGACGTTGCCGAGTCGCAGGCGACGGCGCAAGTGTTAGGCAACCGGATTCCGATCAGTTCGCTGAAGAGCTACATGGGCCACACGCTCGGCGCTTGCGGTGCGCTGGAAGCCTGGATCAGCATACAGATGATGCGCGAAGGCTGGTTCGCGCCGACGATCAACCTGCAGCAGGTCGACCCGGAATGCGCCGCGCTCGATTACATTACCGGTGAGGGCCGCAAGCTGGATTGCGACTATGTGATGTCGAACAATTTTGCATTCGGCGGCATCAATACCTCGCTGATTTTCAAGCGCTGTCGATAAGGCGCAGCGTGCGACCCAAAAGACGAACGCCGGGATATGCCTGAGCGGCTTGCATTGCTCATCAATATTTATACGGCGAGACGAAATTTAGGCGGCCTTACAGATTGGAAGTAAAAAACTAAACCAAGGAGAAAACATGAAAAAAATGATCCTCGCCTCTTTACTTTGTGGTGTCGCCATGAGCGTTGTTGTGCCGGCCCAGGCGCGCGACGACAAGCTGCTGTTGCCGATCGCGGATGCGATGAATGCGCCCGAGACGCAGGAAAAGCTCGACAGCTCGATCAAGTATTACTTCGGCCATCAGAAGACGCCGAAAGTCCTGAAGAAACTCGGCACCGACGCCAGCAACAAGAAAACCAACGCCTTCGGCAAGGCGGACGAGAAGGCCTGTCAATGGGCTTTCCTGTCCGCGATGCTGTCGCTGGAACAGCGCGCCAAGGAACTGGGAGCAAATGCGGTGATTAACATCGTCAGCAATTACAAGAAAGTCGAAATGTCGAGCGAGACAGAGTACGAATGCCATGCGGGCGCCATCATGGCCGGCGTTGCGCTGAAGGGCGACTTTGTCAAAACCGCCGACAAGTAGGGCGGCGACGATATGGCTGGCGGACAGCCGTATCGTCGATGATGGTGATTTGCAGCGGCGCTTCCACTGGCTCGCCCCGGATGAAGCGGCGCGCTATCGCCGCTTTGTGCGCCCGCTGCGGCAACGCCAGTTTCTGCTCGGGCGCATTCTGTTGCGCACCGCGCTGGGCGAACTCCTCGACCTCAAGCCAGATGGCTTTTCCCTGTCCGAACGCCCGGGGCTTGCGCCGCTGCTGCATGAACTTATCCCCGCACCCGGATTCAGTATCGCGCATAGCGGCCCATGGGTCGCCTGCGCCGTCAGTGCCGACGCGGCGCTTGGGCTGGATATCGAATTGCTCGACAGCGAGCGCGACTTGATCGCACTCGCCGAACAGGTGTTTTCCACAGAAGAGACGCAGCGCATCGCTCGACAGCACGGGCCGGCGCGCACGCGGGCGTTTTACGAACTGTGGAGCAGGAAGGAGGCGGCCTACAAGCTGGCCTCGGTTACCGGAGCGGACACTCCTGCGTATTTTTCAACGCTTGCGCATCCGGAAATTTCCATCGTGGTCTGCGGCAGCCATCCGTTTTCCGCGATCACTGTCAAGAATTATCATGATGATCAGCGTTGCCTTGGCGGGTAGCGCAACGAAGCATGCTACCGGAGTAGCAAAGGTAGTGCGTTAGTCAGACGGCCATGCGCGTTCGATGATATCGGCCTGCAGGATGGAAGCCGGCAAGCTGCCGTATACCGCACCGTGTTGCGCATCGGTGCGGCTAGTAATGAAGGCATCCGCCATCGCGGCTGGCGCGTGCTGCCGCATCAGGCTCGCTTGCGCGGTCAGTACCAGTTGCTGCGCAAAGCGGCGGCCCTGGGCTTCGCGTTCTTCCGGCGGCATCGCGAGAATATTCGTCAGCCCGGCGACCATGGCGAGCAATCCTGCATCACCGTTGGCAAGGTTTTGCAGCGTATGCAGCAGCAGTTCGAAACCTTCCGCCTCGCGTTCGACTGCGCGCAGCACATCCAGGCACATCACATTGCCCGAACCTTCCCAGATTGAATTGACCGGTGCCTCGCGGTATAGGCGCGCCATCGGGCCTGTTTCCACGTAGCCGTTGCCACCCCAGACTTCCATGCATTCGCCGGTAAATGCGATTGCACGCTTGCAGATCCAGAACTTGGCGGCCGGCGTGAGAATGCGACGCCATGCGCGTTCCAATGGATCGTCAGGGGTCTCGGCCGCGCGCGCCAGACGCAGCATCAGCAGCGTCGCGGCTTCGCTCTCCAGCGCGAGATCCGCCAGCACATTGCGCATCAGCGGCTGTTCGATCAAGGGTTTGCCGAAGGCGCTGCGGTGGCGCGCATGGTGGATTGCCTGCATCAGCGCATGGCGCATCAGTCCGGCGCTGCCGATCACGCAATCGAGGCGCGTGTGGTTCGCCATCTCGATGATGGTAGGAATGCCGCGTCCTTCCTCCCCGACCATTACGCCATAGGCATCCTGGAATTCCACTTCGCCGCTGGCGTTCGAACGGTTGCCCAGCTTGTCCTTCAACTGCTGGATCAGGATTGCATTCTTTGTGCCGTCCGGCCGCCAGCGCGGTACGAAGAAACAGGAGAGGCCGTTCGCAGTGCGCGCCAGCACCAGGTGCGCATCGCATGCTGGCACCGAGAAAAACCATTTATGGCCGGTCAGCGCATAGGCTGCGCCGCGGCCTTCGCCCGCAATTGGCGCGGCAGTGGTGGCATTGCTGCGTACATCGGAGCCGCCTTGTTTTTCGGTCATGCCCATACCGATCATGATCGACAGCTTGTGCGCAATCGGCAGATCGCGCGGATCGTGGATACGCGCGTACAGTTTGTCTTTCAGCTCGGCGAACAAGGCCGGTTCATGCTGCAGCAGCGGAATCGATGCAAAAGTCATCGTGATCGGGCACAGCGAGCCGGATTCAACCTGCGCTTGCAGAAAGTAGGCGGCGGTGCGCGCGACATGTGCGCCGGTACGCGGTCGTGCCCACGGCAGCGCCTGCAGGTTTTCTTGCCGCTGCATCGCCAGTAATTGATGCCAGCTCGGATGAAATTCGACCACATCGATGCGCTGCCCGACGCGGTCGTGCGTATGCAGTTCCGGCGGATGACGATTGGCGAGCGCAGCGAGCTGCCAGG
>Ga0310811_10012661_pt1 | contig 10957 bp, 12 predicted proteins | sample YCmetagenome_FD_207642 | JGI IMG/M metagenome (GOLD analysis project Ga0310811, IMG submission 207642) | Soil microbial communities from experimental microcosm in Duke University, North Carolina, United States - YC | ecosystem: Engineered > Artificial ecosystem > Soil microcosm > Unclassified ...
TCACGCTCTATCACCATGAGGGCCACGCCCAGCACTGCCTCGTCGAGGCGTATCTCCAGGACGAGCGACTGATCGTGGATCCCTCCTACGGCTTCTTCTACACGGATGCGCATGGAGGCTCTCTGAGCCTGGAAGATCTCCAGGCAGGTAAGCGTCCGATCTATGTCCCACTCCGCGCCGGCGAGACGTGCGGATACCCGGCGAACCCCTACTACGACTTCGATTTCGAGGCGTCGAAGACGGCGAACTGGACCAAGACCGTCGCCCGTCGGCTCCTCTATCGCGCCCTGCGGAGTGTGCGGGGTAGTGCGGCGGATCGCCTGGAGGTCCCGGCGGCTCTCGAATGGCCGCAGCACCTGGTCATGGTCATCGCCGTGGGCTGTCTGATCACGATCCACCTCGCGACGGCCCTGCTGGGAGCGCGCTGAGCCGATGTCCCACTCGGCGCGGATCGACGGGGCGGCGCGGTCCGGAGAGCGACTGGCGCACTGGGGTTTGCTCAAGACGATCGGCGTCGGCGTCCTCCTTGCGATTCTGGCGTTCGGCGCGGTGGAGACGCTGCTGCGCGGGTGGGTGTACCTGATCCGCGATCCGTCGGAGCGCTTCGATACCGCGACGGGCACTTTCGTCCTTGTTCCTGGCAGCCATCCCCGGCCCAGGGCGCGGCCGTTCCTGGTGAACAGTCGAGGCTTCGTCGGCGACGAGTTCCAGGACCCCGCTCCGTCCGGGACGATTCGCATGGTCACCGTCGGCGATTCGTGCACCTTCGGAGCGGGCACCACAGGGGAAAGCTACCCGGGGCTGCTCGAACGTCACCTGAACGACGCGGGCCACGGCCGGCGCTACCAGGTCATCAACGCGGGTATCCGCGGCCTCAACACCGAGCTCGCGTTGCGCCGGTTGATCACGAAGGTGATGCCGCTTGGGCCAGACGTTGTCACCGTCTATCTCGGATGGAACGACCTGATGAAGTTCGAGCCGATGGGCCAGGTGGAAAAGCCGGGCATCCGGATCCTGGCCCGGATGCTCGACCGGCTCTGGGTAGTCAAGGGTATGCGCAAGCTACTATTCTACTATCTGCGACCGCTCGTGCTCACACCCGCGACGGGCCCCCGGAGTCGGACCGGCGCGTTTCGTGACTACGAACCCGCGGTGTTCGAGCAGAACCTTCGGCGGATCATCGCCACGGTCCGGGACGCCGGAGGCCGGGTCGTGCTCTTCACGCTGCCGAGCGTCGTCAGCGACGACATGACGATCGAGGATCTTCGACGGGCCCAGGTGGTCTTTCCCTACTACGCGAGCGCCTATGGCGTGGGTGACCTGGTAGACGTGATCGCCGCCTACAACCGGGCGATCCGGCGCATGGCCAAGCAGGAGCACGTTCGGCTGGTGGACCTCGCGCTCGAGATCGACGGACGCCCGGATCGGCGGTCGCTCTTCCACGACACTATGCACCCGAGTCAGAAGGGCCGTGAGCTGATCGCTCGCATCCTGGTCCAGCGGCTCAGCGATCTCTGAGGGCGACCCTCTCATGGTTTCCTCCCAGGCGCGGAGTGTGCCTGGACCAGGTGATCCACATGATAGGATCGCGGCGATGCTGCGGGGCCGTCTCGCGGTCAAGATCTCGGTCCTCATCGTCGGCGTTCTCATCATCGGCCTCGGCGTGTCCACCATCCTGACCGTCCGGCGCGAATCGGAGCTGCTGCTCGAGCAGAACCGGCTCGCGGCGCGCCGCCTCACCGCCACTTTGGTCGCGAGCATCGAGGGCGCGATGCTGCAGGAGCGGCCCGACGTCACCCGCACCGTGCTGCAGGAGCTGAAGACCTCTACCCCGGTGGAGGGGCTGACGATCTTCCGTCGCAATGGTGTGGAGGCGTTCACCGATCTCGTCACCGCCATGGAGGTCGATCGCAACGCCGGGCTCGACAAGAACGTCTTCGACAACATCAAGAAGATGGCCCACGCGCCGGGCCAGACCGCATCGGGCCCCCAGTTCAACCGGGCGGTGGAGTCGCAGCAGATCCAGGAGTCACTGGAGATGCGGGGCGGCGCCGCCGTCTTCACCTTGCACTATCCGATCGCCAACCAGGAGAAGTGCCAGGGCTGCCACGGCGCCGATCACAAGGTGCGCGCGGTGGTTCGCGTCGACACGGCGATGGCGCCGGTGCTGGCCGAGGTCCGTCGCCATCGCAACCGGCAGTTCGTCATCGGCGCGTTCACCATCGTCGTCGCCGCCGGCGTCCTGACGATCTCGATGCGCCGCATCGTCGTGCGGCCCGTCACCCAGCTATCCGAGGCGGCCCGGCGGGTCGGCGCCGGCGACTTCGACGCCCGCGCGCCCGTCGTCGGCCGTGACGAGCTCGGTCAGCTCGGCGCGGCCTTCAACGAGATGACCGCACGGCTGGCGACGGCCCGCCAGGATCTCGAGGGCAAGAACGCGGAGCTGGCCACGGCGCTGCAGCACCTGCAGGAGTCCCGCGAGCGCCTCGAGCTACTCGAGCAGCTCAAGGGCGAGCTGTCGAAGTTCGTGCCGGAGGCGGTGCAGCGGCTGCTGGAGCAGAATCCCAACGCCACCGAGCTGGAGAAGAAGAATGTCGAGGTCTCGGTGCTGTTCCTCGACATCGCTGGCTACACGAAGCTGTCCGAGCAGCTCGAGCCCCGCAGGCTGAACCAGATGGTGCAGATGTACTTCTCGAGCTTCCTCGAGATCATCCAGCGCCACCACGGCGACATCAACGAGACCGCCGGCGACGGCCTGATGGTGATCTTCCAGACCCAGCCCACGGCGCCCGATCACGCGCTCAACGCGACACGGGCCGCGTTCGCCATCCGCCAGCGTACCGACCAGCTCAACGAGGAGTACGGCGGAATCTTCCCGCCGGTGGCGCTGCACATGGGGATCAACAGCGGCGAGGCGCTCGTCGGCGCCACCAAGATCGGCGGGGGCACGAGCCAGCGCTGGACGTTCACGGCCACGGGCCCCACGACCAACATCGCCGCCCGCTTCGCGGGTTCGGCCCAGGGCGGCGAGATCATCGTCGGTCCGCCGACGGCCGAGCGGATCAAGGGCCAGTTCGTCCTGGAGAGCCTGGGCGCCCGGACCTTCAAGAATGTCTCGCAGCCGATCCACGTCTACCGGGTCATCCCGCCGGGGGTGTACGAGAAGATCGTGTGAGCCGGATCCGGGTCGGTATCTGCTCCTGGGCCGACCCCGCGCTGATCGAGGCCCGGACCTTCTATCCGAAGAAGTCGATGAGCGCGGAGGCCCGCCTCCGCTTCTACGCGGGCGTCTTCGACGTGGTCGAGGTCAACGCCTCGTACTACGCGATCCCCGACGTCCTGACCGTCCGGCGCTGGGCCGAGCGCACCCCGCCCGGCTTCGTCTTCCACGTGAAGGCGTGGAGCCTCATGACCGGCCACCATCCGCGCCCGCAGAGCCTGCCGGCCGAGGTGCAGGCGGCGCTGCCGGCCCGGCCCCGCACCGATCGGCGCGGCGACATCATGGCCGACGAGGTGCCGGCCGAGGGGCTCGATGCGGCCTTCCGGCTCTTTCGCGCGGCCCTCCAGCCGCTGGACGAGGCCGGCAAGCTCGGCTACGTCCTCTTCCAGTTCGCGCCCTGGGTGCACTGGGCCCCCGAGCGCCTCGACTACCTCGCCTCGCTACCCGAGCGCCTGCCCGGGGCGACCATCGCGGTGGAGTTCCGCCATCGCTCGTGGTTCCCCGATCACGCCGACGAGACACTGGAAGCGCTGCGGGCGGCGCGGCTGGCGCACGTCATCACCGACGCCCCGGCGGTGGCCGGAGCGATGCCCCACGTGACGGCCGTGACGGCCCCCACGTCCATCTTGCGACTGCACGGCCGCAACGCCGAGGGCTGGCAACGCCAGCTCCGCGGCGAGGAGCCAACCGTGCGCGAGAAGTACGACTATCTCTACAGCGACGCCGAGCTGGCCGCGATGGTCCCGGAGGTCATGGGCCTGGCCGACGAGAGCGAGGAGGTCTTCGTCTCCTTCAACAACAACAACCGCGACTACCCCGTCCGCAACGCGCTGGCCATGCGGCGGCTGCTGGGGCAGCGCGGCGACGACGAAGTCTTGCAACGCGGCCTGTTCAACTGACATAGTGATTTCGTGGCCACCACCGCCGCCCCCCCGATTCCCCGCATCGAGCTCGCCATCGCCCCCACGCCGCTGCTCAAGCTCGAGCGTCTCTCCGCCGAGCTCGGCGTCGAGCTGTGGGTCAAGCGCGATGACCTCACCGGCCTGCTGGAGACCGGCAACAAGATCCGCAAGCTCGAGTTCCTGATCGGCGAGGCGCTGGCCCAGGGCGCCGACACGCTGATCACCTGCGGCACCAGCCAGTCGAACTGCTGCCGCTGCGTCGCCGCCGTCGCCGCGCGGCTGGGCCTCAAGGCGATGCTGGCGCTCAAGGGCGCGCCGTCCGCCGAGTACGACGGCAACCTCCTGCTCGATCGTCTGCTCGGCGCCGAGATCCGCTACTGCTCGGACGAGGAGTGGGAGAAGGTCGATCAGGTCATGCTGGACATGGCGGGCCAGGCCCGCGCCGCGGGGCGCGCGCCCTACGTCATCCCCGAGAGCGGGGCCACCGTCGTCGGCGCGCTGGGCTACCTGTCGTGCGGGCAGGAGATCGTCCAGCAGATCCGCCACGGCGCGCCGGAGTTCGACACGGTCGCGATCACCGCGTTCAGCGGCGGCAGCCAGGCCGGCCTGCTGATGGCCAGACAGCTCATGGGCCTGCGCGCCGAGATCGTCAGCATCCCGATCGCGTGGGAAGCTCCGCGCATCCGGGCCTACGTCACCGACGTGCTCGAGCAGGCCAAGCGCCGCTTCCACATGAACGTGCGCGTGCCCGACGAGATCTGCCTGCTCGACGGCTACCAGGGCGTGGGGCGGTCGGCGGTGCGCGACGAGGACCTCGCCATGGTCCTGCGCATCGCGCGGCAGGAGGGGATCGTGCTCGATCCCGTCTACACCGCCAAGGCGTTCGGCGGATTGCTCGACCATCTCCAGCGCCATCCGGGCAGCCTCGGCCGCCGCATCTGCTTCATTCACACCGGCGGCGTCTTCAGCATCTTCCCGTTCCGCGACGTCCTGAGCCGCCTCGCCGACGCCTGACCCCGCCCTCTGGTAGAATCCACCTCCCATGCCGGACATCGTGTTGCGGGGCGGGGAAGTGGACGGGCTCTCGCTGCACTACCAGGTGACTGGCCGCGGCCCCGCGGTGGTCCTTCTCCACGGCCTCGGCGGCTTCGGCGGCTCGTGGCGCCAGACCATCGATGCGCTGGCCACCCGCGCGACCGTCTTTGCCCTCGATCTGCCGGGCTTCGGCCGCTCCGCCAAGCCCCGCGCCGTCTACCGGCTCGGCTACTTCGCGCGCGCGCTCCACGGATTCCTCGACGCGGTCGGTATCGGCCAGGCCTCGCTCGTCGGGCACTCCCTCGGTGGCTCGATCGCCGTCACCTACGCGCTGACGCATCCGGCGCGCGTCGAGCGCGTGGCGCTGGTCGCCGGTCTCGTGCCCGGCTTCAGCTTCCGCATGTCGCTGCCCTATCGCGTGATCGCCGTGCCGGTGCTGGGCGAGGCGCTCGCCCTGTGCGGACGGGCGTCCATCTACAAGGCCGCGGTCGCGCGGTGCTTCCACGTGCCCAGCCCCGCGGACGTCGACTTCCTGGTCGAGCACGACTACGCCGTCCGCACCGGCCCGGAGGCGCGGGCGGCCTGGCTGGCCACCGCCCGCCACATCCGCGAGGACTTCCTCGATCGCCGCGCCAACTACCGGCGGGCCCTGGCCACGCTCGACCTACCGGTGCTCCTGGTGCACGGCCGCCAGGATCCCGCCGTCGCTCCGCAGCATGCGGCGGAGGCGGCGGCTGGCTTCCCCCGCGCAGTGCTGCGCTGGGTCGAGGCCTGCGGCCACTTCCCGCATCTCGAGCACGGCCCGGTCGTGAACGGCTGGCTCACCGATTTCGTCGTGGGCCGGCCGGCGCCCCGCTGATGAGCGAGATCAGCCCCCAGGACCTCAAGGCTCGCATCGACCGGCCCGGCGCGCCGGTGCTGCTCGATGTGCGGCAGGACTGGGAGACGCAGCTGTGCCGGCTGCCCAACGCCGTGCACATCCCCATCGAGGAGCTGGAGCTGCGCGTCGAGGAGCTGAACGCGCAGGACGAGATCGTCGTGTACTGCCACATGGGCGTCCGCAGCGCGGCGGTCGCCGAGTACCTGCGCTCGCTGGGGTTCGCGAAGGTCCGCAACCTCACCGGCGGGGTCGACTCCTGGGCGCGCGTCATCGATCCGTCCATGCGCCGGTACTGATGGCCGAGGCCGCCCTTCGCGTCGAGCGCCAGGGCGGCGTCGTCCGCTGCACGCTCGATCGCCCCCCGCTCAATCTGTTCGAGCCCGGCCTCATCGCCGCGGTCCGCTCCACGTTCGTCGCGCTGGCCGCCGATCCATCGGTCCGGGTGGTCGTGCTGACCGGTGCGGGCCGGGCGTTCACCGGCGGCATGGACATCCACGTGCTGCGCGATCTGGACTCCGAGCGGGCGCGCGTGCTCATCACCACCCTGCACGACGCGATCGATGCGGTGCACCGCGCGCCGTTCCCCGTCGTCGCCGCCGTGAACGGCGCGGCGCTCGGCGCCGGCTTCGAGCTGGCGCTGGCCTGCGACCTCCGCATCGCCGCCGTCGAGGCCACCCTCGGGCTGCCCGAGGTGCTGGTGGGCGTGCCCTCCGTGATCCAGGCCGCGTTGCTGCCTCCACTGGTCGGGCCCGGCCGGGCCGCCGAGCTGCTCCTGACCGGTGCCACGGTCACCGCGCGCGAGGCGCTCGGCTGGGGACTGGTCAACCGGGCGGTCGAGCGCGGTGAGCTCGGGGCCGCGGTCGATGCGACGGTCGCCGCGATCGTCGCGGCCGCCCCCGGCGCCGTGCGCCTGCAGAAGGAGCTGATCATCCGCTGGCGCGAGAGCGATCTCACGACTGCCGTGCGCGCCGGCATCGCCGCCTTCGCCGCGTCGTACGCCAGCGGCGAGCCGCGCGAGGGCGCCACCGCGTTCCTCGAGAAGCGTCGGCCCCGCTTCGAGGACCTTCGCTGAGAGTCCGCGCGGTCACGGTCGATCTCTGGGGCACGCTGCTGATCGATCCTCCCGGGAGCGACAATCGCTACAAGCGCCGCCGCATGGCCGACTTCGAGGCCATCCTGGCCGGCGCCGGCGTCAAGGCCACGCCGGTCGCGCTCGATCGCGCCTACGAGGACTCCGGGACTTATCTGGGGCGTCTCTGGTCGAAGAACAAGGACGTCGCGTGCCGCGAGCACGTGCGCGCGATCCTGGCTGCGCTCGACCGCCACCTGCCGGCGCGGCTGTCCGAGGACACGATGACAGCGCTGGAGCGGGCCTATGCCGAGCCAGCCCAGCTCGTGCCGCCCACGATCGACACCGGCGCCCGGGCGGCGCTCGAGCGTCTGCGCGCCGACGGCGTGGTGCTGGCTCTCGTCTCCAACACGATGCGCACGCCGGGATCGAGCTTGCGCAAGGTCCTCGACCGGTTCGGCGTCCTGGCCTGCTTCGCGCACCTGACGTTCTCGGACGAGGTGGGCATCCGCAAGCCCGATCCGGAGATCTTCGCGCTCACGCTCCGCGCGCTCGGCATCGAGCCGGCCGCCGCCGTCCACGTCGGCGACGACGCCGTCCTGGACGTTCACGGCGCCCGGGCTGCTGGCCTGCGCACGATCCAGGTCACGACCGCATCCCTGAAGGCCCTGGGCGCCCAGCGCCCCGACGCCGTCCTCGCCAACCTCTCGACCCTCCCGCAGGTCGTCGGTCAGCTCACCGCGGGCTGAGCCGCCGAGCCGGCCCGCGAGCGCGAGCCGGCGCGTGGTTGCGCGCCGCGAGAATGATCATCTAGTATGCGGTGCATGAACGTGGACGATCTGCGCGCGAAGATTCGCGACATCAAGGATTTCCCCACCGAGGGCATCCTGTTCAAGGACATCACGACCCTGCTCCGTGATGGGCCGGCCTGGCGCTTCGCGGTCGACGAGCTGGCCCGGAGCTACCAGGACCAGCGGGTGGACATCGTCGTCGGCGTCGAATCGCGCGGCTTCATCTTCGGCGGCGCGGTGGCTCATCAGCTCCGGGCCGGCTTCGTGCCCGTGCGCAAGGTCGGCAAGCTTCCGGCCAAGACCATCCAGGTCGAGTACGAGCTCGAGTACGGCCGTGACACGCTGGCCATGCACGAGGACGCCATCACGCCCGGACAGCGCGTGATCGCCGTCGATGACCTGCTCGCCACCGGCGGCACCATGGGGGCCACGCTCCGGCTGATCGAGCAGCTGGGCGGCGTGGTGGTCGGCGTCGCGTTCATGATCGAGCTGGCCTTCCTTCGGGGACGTGAGAAACTGAAGCACCACCCGGTGCACTCGCTGCTGGTGTACCAGTAGGGGACATTCCATGCGGAGATGGACGATCGGCGCGCTGCTCGTGCTGCTCGGCTCGCCCGCGCTGGCGCTCGCTCACGACGAGGCCAAGACGCCGGTGAGCAGCTCGATCATTCTCGAGATGTCCAAGCCCTCCTCCTCGGTCAGCCGCGATCGGGCTCTTGACGAGGCGATCAAGAGCCCTCGGCCGGCGCCCCCCTCCAGGACGGACTACCAGGTGCAGCCCGACGGCAGCGTGAAGTACGGCAACACGACCGTGATCATCCGCCACGACTGCCCGCCCGGCGGCGAGTTCTTCGAGCCGCCGCCGCTTCCCGGTCGCCGTCGCTGAGCGTCGTGCCCATCAAGAACGTCGGGGTCATCGGGTGCGGGCTCATGGGCTCGGGCATCGTGCAGGTGACCGCCCAGGCCGGCTACAGCGTGCTGTTCGTCGAGGCCAATGACGACCTCGTCAAGCGCGGGCTCAGCCGGCTGCGCGACACGCTGGAGGGGCTCGTCACGCGCGGCAAGCTGGAGGCGCGGGTCAAGGACGAGGCGCTGGGCCGCATCGCCGGGACGCCGCGCCTGGAGGACCTCAAGGCCTGCGACCTGGTCATCGAGGCGATGACCGAGAACCAGACCCTGAAGAACGAGACGTTCGCCAAGCTCGACCGCATCTGCGCGCCCGGCGCAATTCTGGCGACGAACACCTCCTCCTGCAACGTGACGGCGCTGGCCGCGGCCACCAAGCGGCCCGGCCAGGTCGTCGGCATGCACTTCTTCAACCCCGTGCCGCTGATGAAGCTGGTCGAGGTCGTGCGCACCATCCTCACCGAGGACATGGCCGCGACCGCCGCGACGGAGTTCGTCCGCTCGGTCGGCAAGGTCCCGGTGCAGGCCAAGGACGCGACGGCCTTCATCGTCAATCGGCTGCTGGTCCCCTATCTGCTGGACGCCATCCGCGTCTACGAGGGCGGGCTGGCCTCGCTCGAGGACATCGACCAGGCCATGAAGCTCGGCTGCGGCTACCCGATGGGGCCGTTCACCCTGCTCGACCTCGTCGGGCTCGATACCACCATGTACGTCGCCGAGGTCATGTTCGAGGAGTTCCGCGAGGCGCGCTACGCGCCGCCGCCGCTGCTCAAGCGGATGGTGATGGCCGGCCACCTCGGCCGCAAGACCGGACGGGGTTTCTACACGTACGACGCGAAGTAGCGCCCGCCGCCGGGCGGCTCGTTGACCCCGCCATCGAGCGCGCGATAATCGAACGCGATGCGCGACACCTTCTGGCTCAGCGACGACGAGCGACAGACGCGCGACCTGGCGCGGACCCTGGCCCGCGAGCGCGTGGCTCCGCTCGCCGCGCAGGTCGACGAGACCGAGCTCTATCCCGCCGAGTCGCTGCGCGCGCTCGCCGAGGCCGGGCTCATGGGGCTCTACATCCCCGAAGCCTACGGCGGCGCCGGACTGGGCGCGCTGGCCTTCTGCCTGGCCACCGAGGAGATCGCCTGGGCCTGCGCGTCCACCGCGGTGATCTACCTCGTGCAGTACGCCGCCGGCTACCCGATCGTCTCGCACGGGACCGAGGCCCAGAAGCGGCGCTACCTGCCGCGGCTGGCCGCGGGCGAGATCACGACCGCGCTGTCCATCTCCGAGCCCGGAGCCGGCTCCGACGCCGCGAGCATGACGACGAGCGCCGTCCGCAAGGGTGATCGCTACCTGCTGAACGGCACCAAGATGTGGGTCACCAACGGCAGCCAGGCCGGCGTCATCACCCTGTTCGCCACGGTCGATCGCGGCCGCGGCCACAAGGGCGTCACCGCGTTCCTCGTCGAGCCGACCTTCCCGGGCTTCGCGCTCGGCAAGCTCGAGCGCAAGATGGGCATCCGCGGCTCGCCGACCGTGGCGCTGCACCTGAGCGACTGCGAGGTGCCCGTCGAGAACCGGCTCGGCGAGGAAGGGCAGGGCTTCCGGGTGGCGCTCGGCGCGCTGGATCGCTCGCGCCCGGCTGTCGGAGCCCAGGCCGTTGGCATCGCCCAGGCCGCGCTCGACGCCGCGACGGCCTACGCCAAGGAGCGCCGCCAGTTCGACCGGGCCATCGCCGAGTTCCAGGGGATCCAGTTCATGCTCGCCGACATGGCCATGCACGTGCACGGCGCGCGGCTGATGGTCCACCACGCCGCCGGCCTCGTGGACCGCGGCGCCACCGGCACGGCGCTGGAGGCGTCGATGGCCAAGTGCTTCGCGGGCGACACCGCCATGAAGGTCGCCACCGACGCCGTGCAGGTCTTCGGTGGCTATGGCTACACACGGGAGTACCCGGTGGAGCGTTTCATGCGGGACGCCAAGATCACCCAGATCTACGAGGGCACCAACCAGATCCAGCGCGTGGTCATCGCCCGCGACCTGCTCGGCGCCCGCTGAGTCCTCCCCCGGGTTTGACGGGCCCCCCATCCCGGTGTTACATGTCCTGACGTAATACTGTCCTGACATCCTGACAGCGGAGGGCACCAGCGTGAATTTCCG
>Ga0310811_10012662_pt1 | contig 10956 bp, 9 predicted proteins | sample YCmetagenome_FD_207642 | JGI IMG/M metagenome (GOLD analysis project Ga0310811, IMG submission 207642) | Soil microbial communities from experimental microcosm in Duke University, North Carolina, United States - YC | ecosystem: Engineered > Artificial ecosystem > Soil microcosm > Unclassified ...
CCCGAAACGCCTGATAAGTGAATGCCATATACCCTATACTGGTAAAATGTCTCACGAACCATCGTCGGTATTTATTTATGAAATGATCAATGCCTATGGTGGACCTGAAGCCTTTTATAAAGACATCTACATCAACTCACCTTGCCCGCTTGGGTTTACATCAATCGACACCAAAGGCAAGGAAACCAACTACAATTATTACGACAGCAAAGAATTGACTGAAGCCGTTCTGGGTTTCATGGTCGAAAATATCCGGAAGCAGATCGATTTAGGCATTAAAACAGATACCTGCTTTTGCTTTGGAACGGGAAAAAACGAAAAATTCCTGAAGAAATTAAATGATGAGTACAAATTCTTCGGCAAGATCATCGCACTGGAGCATCCGAGGTTTATTATGCAGTACAAAACCGCTTCAAAGCAATTTTATATCGATAAATACCTTAATGCTTTTCGGAGTGTGCTGAAATAAATTATAATTTATCCACTCTTACCCATTTCATACCCGCGGCTTCTGCAGATATCGTTCCCGCTTCGCCATCTTCAAATACAAGACAATCTTTCGGGTTGATGTTTAATAATTCAGCTGCTTTCAGAAACGGATCTGGATGTGGTTTACCATGTTCGGTTTCCCCGGCGCATACCATTACCTCAACCATATCGTAAATACCAAGCACTTTCAATGTCTTTTCAACTGCCGGGCGTTTACTGCCTGATACAACACCGACCCGCACCTTTTGAGCATGATTTTTTAAATGCTCCACCACATGCGCTACCGGAAGCGTATTTTCGATATAATGATCGAGGAACAATTTATATTTCAGATCAACAAACTCCTGCGGGTCAAACGAGGTATTATATCGCTTATTGATCTCCTCGATCACTTTGATCACCGGCCAACCGGCCAACTCATCGATAATATCACCTTCAATTTTATGGCCCTTATCGGCAGCAACCTGTATGTAGGTTTCCTTATGTGCACCCATATTGTCAGCAAGTGTGCCGTCGCAATCATACAGATAAGCTTTGTAACCGTGGCTAAGCTTGGTTAACTTTTCTAGTTTGGTATTGATTTCGTCGAAACTGGCTGACATATTGATTTTAAACTTCAAATAGGTGAAAAACAAAAAAGCTCTAACTATCGTCAGAGCTTTAATTCATCGTCGGGGTGGCAGGATTCGAACCTGCGGCCTCCACATCCCAAATGTGGCGCGATACCGGGCTACGCTACACCCCGTCGGGGCTGCAAAAGTAAGATTTAATATTTTTCCCGCAAATATTTTTTTAAAAAAGAATACCTGAATTTTATGTTAATAATATCCTTATCAGTTTACATTCTGATCTTCATTTAGTTACACGGCCAATGCCAAATTGATCTCCTGCCCTAATTGCTTTGTTATTATTAAAATCTACCTCAACCATCTTTTCGCTCCCCACACTATTGTTAAATTCATCTTTAAGAGTGATTAATATCTTTCGGGTCTTTACATCAATCACTTCACCACTCGATGGATAAGCATATTTACCATCCAAACTAAAAGTTATCCAACCCGGCATATCCTGCAACGGGATTGTCGTCAATTGCTGATAAGGTGCTTTGGCGCTAAAAACATGCATACGCATATTAAAGCCATCACACAACCATAATTCCTTTTCGTCAGGAGTAAGGCCAATACCATGGCTTGGGTTACCGTGACGGCGTACCGGGCCTGTTGTCCAGCCCTCTACTTCTACATGGGCAATCTTTTTATGGGTTTTTAGATCACCAACTTCAAAACCAAGCAGACTATCCACTGTAACGAATGCTTTGGTGTCTTTTCCGTTAATGGTGAATGGTCTGATAAAATTATTGAAGGGCCCAATTTTTCCGGTTATTTCATTAGTCTTTGTATCAACAACTGTTAACCATGGCGATCCGATGTCGTCCAGATAAACATGGTCGCCAGACAAGCTATACAATGTATTATGCGATCTTTTAAAGCCATCAACCTTTTTGATAATATCCCCTGTTTTACAATCTACTACATTCCATATCTTCCCTTCCAGGTAAGGCAGATACATCGTTTTGCCATCAGGAGATATAGCCATCCGGTCACAGCCGCCCTCTATCATCTTCTCCCATATTATTTTTCCGGTGGAAAGGTCAATGCGTTGTAGAGATTCCAAAGTGCTCACATAAATACTGTTCAGTAGGATACTAACTGCTATCCCCTTTACATTAGAGGGTTTGCCATTTGGATGAAGTCCGCGCGTTGCTATCCTTTTCACAAAGCGATGACCATGATCCATATCAAATATCAACAGCCCATGCCCTCCATAACCCAGATAGTCACGGACACCGGGCACAGCAACAAAGAGGTAATGGCCCGATAAAGGTTGATCTTTCTTGTTCGAATCTTTCATTGCTGTAAAAAGCAATGACAGAAAGCAAATTGATAATGCAAAAAGACGGGTTTTGATACGCATAGATTCGATAGGAATAAGTGATAAATCAAACTTAACAAACCCGGATGAAATAATTAGATTAAAAAGAATTGTTGTGTCTATAAATTAAAGTTGACGTGGTCTATTTTCCATTGTGTTATTTCAACACAATAAATTTGGGCTTTTAAGCTTTATGATTATCTTGTTGCTCCAAATTATAAACTAAACATGCAACATCACACGCTGGCATCCAAGCCACACTATCCTATTCTCGACGGCCTGCGCGGTGTGGCGGCCGTTATGGTGCTTATTTTTCACACACTTGAACCTCTTTCCACCAGCCACCTCGACTTAATGATGAACCACGGCTACCTTGCAGTGGATTTCTTTTTCCTGCTGTCAGGTTATGTTATTGGCTATGCTTATGACGATCGCTGGGACAAGATGACCATCTGGGGTTTCTTTAAGCGGCGTCTCATCAGGCTGCAACCTATGATAATTGTCGGGATGATAGTAGGTGCTATATTCTTTTATTTACAGGATTCTCCGGCCTTTCCTCTTATTCATACTGTGCCGGTTAGCAAATTGCTGCTTGTAATGATCATTGGTTGCACACTTATTCCGGTGCCTATATCACTGGATGTCCGGGGCTGGCAGGAAATGCATCCGCTCGATGGGCCGGGCTGGTCACTCTTTTTTGAATACATTGCCAATATACTTTATGCGTTGTTCGTACGCAGGTTTTCTAAAACTCTGCTAACCATACTGGTTATTATATGTGGAATTGCACTAATTCAATACACAGTTACCAGCCAAACCGGTGACGTAATCGGTGGTTGGTCGCTCGACTCATTGCAGTTACGCATAGGTTTTACCCGCATGATGTACCCTTTCTTTGCAGGCTTGTTGTTGCGTCGTGTTGTTAAGGCCGGCGATATTAAAAACGCCTTTTTCTGGTGTACACTCCTGCTTGTTGTCTTTTTCTCTATGCCGCGCATTGGAGGTGCAAAAAACCTTTGGATGAATGGCCTTTATGAATCTCTAACTATTATTTTCATATTTCCTCTTATCGTTTATATAGGTGCGAGCGGTAAGCTGGTAGGCAGCTTTGCTACAAAATCATGTAAATTTTTAGGGGAGATTTCTTATCCGCTTTATATCACGCACTATCCACTTATTTATACTTACTGGGGCTGGATAGCCCGGAATAAAGTCACCACCTTTTGGCAGGCAGCACCGTGGACGGTGGCCGTTTGGGTGTCGGCTATTACATTGGCATATTGTTACCTTAAGTTTTATGACGAACCAGTAAGGCGTTGGCTGACTAAAAGATTTGGAAATGCATAAACTTTTGATCTATGCTTAATTTTAAAACACTTCGATTTATAATTCAAAAATATTAATCATGTCAAATTCCAAACGCCTATCTGTGCGCGCATGCTTGTATGTCATCGTGATAATGCTGTTTCTGATTAAAACCTCAGCACATGGGCAAACCCCCAACCAGCAGGTACGGCCACGTATAGTAGTTACCTGCGATCCTGAGCTGGACGATAACAATTCACTTATTCGTTTTTTGCTCTACAGCAGCGACCTGCAAGTAGAAGGACTTGTATATGCGAGTAGTGGTTTTCATTGGAAAGGCGATGGAAAGGGGACTAAATGGTTCGTTCCCGGCAGGGAATACGCCCGCTTCGGGTTACATCTGTGCCCTTGTGAATCATGGCGATGGGCCAAAGACGAGCGATTTATTCACAATGTTGTAGATGCTTACGCCAAAGTTTATCCGAACTTGAAGATACATAATGCAAACTACCCAGCTCCGGATGAACTCAGATCAAAAATACGTTATGGAAACATTGAATTTGATGGCGATATTTCAAAGGATTCACCAGGCTCCGATCTTATTAAAGCATTAATACTCGACAATAAACCTGGAAAGTTATTTATTACTGCGTGGGGCGGTCAAAGTACTATTGCCAGGGCACTTAAATCTATCCAGGATCAATATGAAAATACAACTGAGTGGGAACAGATCAAAAAGAAAATTTCCAGGAAAGTAGTCTTACTTCCTTCGGGAGATCAGGACGATACCTATGCTGATTACATAAAACCTAATTGGCCTGATATAGAATACAGGGAGTTTAGAAATGGGCCTAACTATGGATATGGGGCCCAATTGAGAGCCAAACATGAGGATTCGATCTATATGACATCAGCATGGATGAAAAAAAACATATCAGATCGCGGTCCGCTTGGGGCTATTTACCGGGTTTGGGGCGATGGGAAACAGATGATTAAAGGCGACAAATTAGACTATTTTGGTTTGACAGGGCACACCGATGATGAGTTGAGAAAAATGGGTTATATTGTTTGGATGCCTGTGCAGGAGAAAGGTTCCTGGTTGGGAGAAGGCGATAATGGCACCTTTATGGATATGCTTGGAAACGGGCTCCGTGCTTTTGAAGAGGGTTCCTATGGTGGTTGGGGTGGTCGAGAAGTAATAGAAAAAAACACAAAGAATATTTTCTTTCAATCTGCCGATACTTCGTCGAAAAGTATGGCAACATCTCTTAGTACCATGACCACCCAGGTCAACAAAGAGGCAAATGCAATGGCCTATCCGGATTTCTTTCCCGCAGCCCAGCAGGATTTTGCCGCGCGTATGAAATGGTCGGTAACACCAAAATATACCGGTGCCAATCACGAACCTGTCGTTAAAATAGAAGGCCCTTTAAATATCATGGCTTCTGCCGGAGAAAAAATACGCGTGAATGGCGCAGTATCTGATCCGGATGGGAACGCAGTTTCTATCAAATGGTGGCAGTTCCGCGTAGGAACTTACCCAAAAGAGGTAAATATAGTAAACCCATCTTCTGTACAAACGGAGGTCGAGGTTCCTAAGGATGCAGTTTCCGGGCAAACTATACATGTTATCCTTGAAGCCACAGACAATGGCTCACCATCCCTTACAAGATATCAACGCATTGTTATTACAGTGAGGTAAATTGAATTTCATCCTAAATTAAAAAGGCTTCCGCGATATGCAGAAGCCTTTTTTGACTCGAGGCAGTGAGAGAGGTAAACTAACTACTACCACACTTAGCTAATATTCAATGTTTTACAATTTCATTTATTACTACTCCTGAAATTACTCAAGCACTTTGGAGCATCTTCAACTCATTGATGTTAAAATTTTCAAAAAGATGATAAGTAAGCGATGCTGGAATCTCTTATCTATAATGCCTAATGGTTTTTATAGCACGAATCTTCAAAAGTCATCTTGTCCCTCATTCTGAAGCAAGCAGAATAACTATCACAGGCTAACATTATCACCTAACTTTTCCCATACCCTACAAAAGCCATGCGTTGCCCCATCTCTTTATAGGCTTCGTTAGATTGTGGTGCCCAGGTACCCAAACCATCCACGTAACGGTTATACATGCAAAATGCGGCAGCTATAAGCACGACATCGTGAATTTCCTGATCAGTTGCACCCGCTCCTCTTGCACGTGCAATATCTTCTGAAGTAACCTCTTTACCGCTGCGTTGAACCTGGTGAGCTATGTGCAGTAGTGCCCGGAGTTTATCTGATACCTGCGTATTGGGTAAACCGGCCTTTATTTCATCAATAAAACTAACATCGCATTGCAGATGTGCAGCTGCAGCAGCCGCATGTGAAGTATGGCAGAAGTGACAATTATTCCACCATGAAACGGACGCAGCTATAATCTCACGCTCCCCGCTTGTCAGTGATGATGGGCCACGCAGCAACGTTTCAGCTAATTCAAGCAGTGGTTTAGCTGTTTTGGGTCGGTAATTCAGTAGACCTACTATTCCCGGTAATTCTTCATTCAATAATTTAATATGAGCCATGTTAAGTTAGATTAAGTTGGTTTAGTTGAATGAGTTGATTAAGTTGATTTAGAATGTAGCCACTCACCAATCAACTTAATCAACCACTTAACTGAAATTATTTATAAACGCTGGATTGATAACCTTCCAAAGCCCGCTGCGGAGCACGGTTCACGTAAAACTGCCGGTCAGTTGGCGCCCATGTAGCCAAGCCATCCACATAGCGGTTGAACATACAGAATGCTGCCGCGATCAAAACCGTGTCATGTATCTCAACATCTGATGCACCGTTTCTGCGGGCTTCTTCTATTTGTTCGGTAGTTACATTCTTCCCGCCTTTCTGAACGCTGGCAGCAATGCTAAGCAAAGCTTTCATTTTGCCGTCGAGCTGTGCTGTTTTAAAATCCTGCTTAATACGGTCGATCTGATCGATATTACATTCCAGGTAATGTCCGGCCATCGCACCGTGGACATTCTGGCAGAAAAAGCAATCATTCAGATAAGACACATAGGTGGCGATCAGTTCACGCTGTCCCCTGCTCAATGTATTATTATCATCGCGTAATAGTGTCTCGGCCAAAAAATTCAATGGAGATTCAGTTTCGGGACGATAAGCCATTAATCCCCTTATGCCCGGTAAGTCATTATCTAGTTCTATATGTGCCATAATTTATTCTTTTAAAGATTGATTACCAACCTGGATGTCTTTGATCACCAACATGGCGATCAATCCGACAACAAAAACCAATGAAAATATAAAGAGCGAATTACCATAGCCGCCTAATGTGGTGACCAACACGCCCACGCCCAATACAGCTATCCCGGTAAATATCCGGCCAATGTTAAAACAAAATCCGGTAGCCGAAGCCCGGATGGATGTTGGGAACAACAATGGGATATAAAGTGAAAGTACTCCCTGGCTGATCCCAAAGAATAACGCCAGCACTGCTATTTCGATATAAACAATGCTTGAAAAGGTTGAATTTGTTTTGAACAGAACAAACGATACCAATGAACAAACTACAAATGATAGAATCAGCGACTTTCGTAATCCCAGCAGGTTTACTACCCAGCCTGAAATGAAACCACCTGTTAAACCACCCATACCCATGAACATCATGCTGATACCGCGCTCTTTATTTGCGTCGGTGGTCAGCAAACTTTGTATCCAGGTAGGCAGCCACAGGAATATGGCCCAAAGACCGATCAGCATAGTGCCGAATATAACAGAGCCGATAAGCAAAGTTTTAAGATTCGAGCTATGGAACAGGCCGACGGTTTGGTTGTTATCATGACTATGCTCTTTATGATCTTTCAGCCATAAACCAGACTCGCTGATCACCCAAAAACCGATAATTGCTACCGCTATCGGGATGATGCCTACCATAAATCCTTGTCGCCATGAATTGACCATGTAGTTAATCGCCCCGGCAGAAAAAATGCCAACAGGAATAGATATCGACAAGATACCGGTATATACTGCCCTGGTTTTCTCTGGCCAAACTTCGGAGATCAGCGTAAAGGAAATTACCAACAGGCCACCGGTCCCTACCCCGCTCAGGAAGCGGCAAACTACGATCTGCCACCATTGGCTTGCCTGGCTTATAAGCAGTGTAAATATCCCAAAGCAGGCAATAGACAATAGAAGCGAAATTTTCCGTCCGGCTTTATCGCCAATAAAGCCCCAAAGAAACCCGCCTGCCGCCCAGCCGAATATGAAGATAGAGTTAATATAGGCACTCATATCATTGAATTGGCTGTCGGCTTGACTGCCGCGCAATTCCTTAACTACTACCGGCAAATAAACAGACATGAGGGTGGATACCACGCCTGCAAACATATTCCCGGCAAAACAAACAATAAACAGCATGGCCAATTGAGCCGACGTTGTTCTTTTAATAATGGCATCGTTAACTAATGTCGTTTCCATATTTTACTTTTTTAAATGATCGTATCCCTGTGGTAAGCGCATATAACCATGGTTTACCAACCTGTCGGCGAGCGTATCGAAGTAGGCGTCGTTATCAGGCATCACCGTAGCCATACCATCTACATAGCGGTTGTAGAGGCTGAATAACGCCGCGATGAGCACCGTATCGTGTATTTCAGCATCGGTAGCACTTTCGGCTTTTGCTCGTGATACCATTTCCGGTGTAACCAGCTTGCCGTTTTTGCCTACTGCTGCTGCGATAGTAAGCAATGCTTTCATTTTTTCGCTTACCGGTGCAGATTCGATATCGTCCTTCATTGTTTGGGTAGTAATTTTATCACCCAAAAGCAGATCGGCAGCAGCAGTGTGCGCGGTAGTGCAAAACCTGCACTGGTTGCCATGCGATACGATGGTGGCGATCAGTTCGCGCTCGCCTTCCGATAAAGTAGAAGGCCCGCGCATTAATATTTGTGTCAGTTCGCGTATAGGCTGACCGGTATCCTTCCGGTATTCGAGTAAACCGGTAATACCCGGTAAATGAGATTCTAATTCGATATGTGGCATAGTGTTGGTTGTATTGTAAATCAGTTAAATAATTTCTGTTCGGCCAATTTAGTGCCCTCTATGCGGGCTTTAATTTTGGCAAATGCCGTCTCGCGTTTGGTGGATACGTCATCACAAAATGGCGAAAACCCGCAATCATCTGTTGTCCCTAATTGTTGTAACGGGATATATTGCGCCGCTTCCAATATCCTGTCGCAAACAGTTTCTTTGGTTTCTATTACCGGGTTAAGTACGTCAATCACGCCGATAAAAACGGTTTGATTGGGTTTAAGATATTTTTTAATGATTGTCAAAACTTTAACCCTGTCTGGCTCGCTGGCCAGTTGCAGGTAAAAACTGCCTACATGCAAGTTAAAAAGTTCCGGCAGGAAATCAGCATAATCAATATCCGCACTATGGGTTGAATCATGATCTCCACCCGGGCATACATGCACACCAAGTTTTTTCTGTTCTTCTCCGCTAAATCGGTCGAAAACCTGGTTGTTCAGTCCGATAAACTGTTTCAGGACACAACCTGATGGATCAAGCTTTAATGATAACCTGCCTTCGGTAAAATCCATTTGCACTTTGTAAGCGCCGTGTTCCAGGCATTGGCGTATGTCTTTTTCACATTCATTCAGCAAATCATTGATGAAGTCGGTCTGACTGTAACCTGGTATACCATCCTGTGGATAAATTAAGCTTAATGCTGAAGCCGAAATAACAGCCTGCTTAACCGGAATATCTGTTTTCTTTTTTGTTGCTTTCAAATACTTTACTGCATAGTTGCCATACCTGAAAGGACCGCTGGTCAATACCGGTAGTTGCCGTGTATGTCCATCCTCAAAACTAATGGTGATACCATTTGAGGCAAGATGGGTTAAACCTTCGAGTGGGTAGGTAGCAAAACTTGATTTAGTTTGTTCACCATCCGTAATCACCGGCGAACCTGTTTTCACAAATTCAATTAACGTATCGTCAATAGCCTTCTCGTAAAGCACATCAAAAGATTTGCTATTGGGTTTTCCGGCTAAAGCATCAATCAGCTCATCCGGTCTTGGTATGCTGCCTATTGGTTCGGTAGGTAATTTCATGGTATTTGTTTTTAAGGGTTAATTCTTTATTCCCAGTTCATTATACTTCTGCTCTAAAAAACGGTATCCCGCCAACCTGTATTCGGGCGTATGTATCGTAAAATGATCGGCAGGAAAATATCCAAACACGAATCCTGCGTCCAGCTTTTTCATTTCACTTTCCAGCAATTGCACGGAATAGTTAAGCAGAAAATTATCCAGGCTCCCTACGGTTACACGGATCTTCCCTTGCAGATCAGGTTTTATTTGCTGCCAGTTGCTTCGCAGATACAACGAGATATCATAGTTTTTCCAATGATCAAATGTTACCGGATCGATCTCCCCGGTTACATCGTTCCATAAGCTGCGGGGCGTACCATCGGGGTTCCTGGTGCTGAATACAAAGTTGAACGAATGCATTTGCTCACCGCGATAGATCACGTGTTCCATAGAGCACATATTTTTCATGGTGATCCATGGGAAACGACCAGCAATAGTTGCTGCAAGGTGCATAGTGCTGTCTTTTGCGAAGTACAGGTTCTTATCACTGTATAGATCTATCTGTTGAAAGCTCCTGAAATCAACCGGATCAGGTGAACTAGACCAACAAGCGGCAAAAACTTTAGGATAATGCGTTTGCAGCCACAAAACAGTCCAGCCACCGCTACTATGACCTGTCAGTAATCGTGCGGCATTTGTGCGATATGTTTTTTCAACGAAGGGAATAAGTTCTGTTGTCAGCGCATCACCCCAAGGGCCGTTATTGTCGCTATTGGCATAAACGCAATGACCGCCGGGACAATTACCATCCAGGAAAACACGGATACAAGCGGTTGTATCCAAAGGATCGCTTGGCGAATCCTTACCGGAATAGCCGTGGTAATCGCCGCCATAACCGGATATCCAATAAAGTACAGGAAATTTACGGTTAGGTTGCGTGTAATATTCTTTAGGCAAAAGCACAGCAGCATTTACAGTTGTTGGTCGCTTATAAAAAGTAGTCAGTAATGCCGAAGGAGCTTTCAATTCCTTTACAAATTGCGTCTCGGTAAAGCCCGGCGCTTTTACTACTTCACTGCAAGCCACATCAAATGTTTTTGCACGATCTTTAGTAATATTCACAACAATGACATT
>Ga0310811_10012663_pt1 | contig 10955 bp, 4 predicted proteins | sample YCmetagenome_FD_207642 | JGI IMG/M metagenome (GOLD analysis project Ga0310811, IMG submission 207642) | Soil microbial communities from experimental microcosm in Duke University, North Carolina, United States - YC | ecosystem: Engineered > Artificial ecosystem > Soil microcosm > Unclassified ...
CGGAGGGGGTGAGACCCGCCCGCTGCCGGACCTGGTTGAGATAAGGCAGGGCTGTGCCGGATTGCCCCTGTTCGTTCAGCGATTCCGCCAGCATCAGCAAAACGTCGGAATAGCGGTACCAGTACCAGTCCTGGTCGGTGTTGTTCTGCAGGTTATAGGGCGGATGAAAGTATTTCCGGATAAAGTTACGGGATTGTTCGCCTGGTGTGGCAGGGCTCAGGATACTGGCGATGCTGTCGGGCTGGAAGTCGGTGTTGGCGTCCAGATGTCCCTTTACTACGGCGATGCTGGCGTCGAGCCGCTTGTCCCCTGGCTCATAGTCGTTGATGATATTCTGTGTGGGGACGTTCCAGCCGCCGTAGTTGGCATTGCTGGTATTGAAGTCTACGCCGAGGATGTTGAGCGTATGGGGTGTCCCGGGAATAAAACGGAAGATGAAGGGGCTGGACTGGCCGTCGGTGCCGGCCTTGTATTGCACCTCGAAGATGGCCTCCCTGCTGTTCTCGTTGGCGGTGGTGAATACGTCGGCGTAGTTGGGCAGCAGGGTATAGCCCATCTGGGTGACGGACTGCAGGAGGGGTGTCGCCTTGTCCCATTGTTTGAGGGTGAGATAGACCAGTCCCAGTTCGGTGGTGGCCATGCCTTTGGTGATGTGTCCGGACTGGATGCCGCCGGAGGAAAAGGTTGGCGCAGGCAGCGTGGTCAGCGCGTCGGAGAAGTCGGCGATAATCTGGGTGTAAACGCTATCTACCGGGGACCGGCCGATGAAGGCGGAGCTGTTGTCCTTTGTGGCGTGAAGATATAGCGGCAGCTTTCCAAAGAGGCGCACCAGCTCGAAATAATAGTGGGCGCGGAGGGCCTTTGTCTCGCCGGTGATGACCTTTTTGATGGAATCGGATATGGCGGCGGCCTGCAGCTGGTCGAGGATCATATTGCAGCGGTTGATGCCGTTGAAGCCGGCGATCCAGTTGGTTCCGGGAACGCCATCGGAAACGTCGTCGAGATAGTCCGCGATGTGTTCGGCGGCGACGCTGCCGCGGTCCTTGGGATTGTACGTGTAGTACGCGTTGTCGGCCCTCATCTCCTCGATGTAGAAGGCGTTGTTGGCGGCGTCCCGGAGTGGGGTATAGGCCCCGGTGAGCGCTTCCTGGAAATCGTTTGCCGTCTTGTAGAAATTGCCCACGTTGATGGAGCCTTCGGGATATTTGGTCAGAAAATCCTTTTTGCACGAGCTTACGATGAGCGTAAGGGCTGCGAGGAGGATGGTATATTGTTTCATATATTATAAGTATTAGAAGTTAAAGTTGGCGCCGAACATGACGGTACGGGGGACGGGATAGGAGCCGTTGTCGGTGCCCGCTGTGGTCTGGCTGTCCTTGTTGTCGTTGACCTCGGGGTTCTGTCCGGGATATTTGGTGAACATAAACGCGTTCTGGACGCTGGCGTATACCCGTATGCCCTTTATGTAGCGCAGCTGGCGTTGCTGGAACGTATAGCCCAGGGCGACGTTGCGGATGCTGAGGTAGTCGCCGCTGAAGACCCAGTTCGTGTTTGAAAGCCGGTAGAGCTCGGTAGTGCCGGAGAGCGTTCTGGGCACTTTCCCGTTGCCGGGGTCCTGCTCTGAGCGCCAGCGGTATTGCATGTCCTTATTGATGTTGAAGATACCGTCGAGGTTCTGGAGGTTTTGGAGGTTGGTGTTCATGAGCTTGTTGCCGACCTGTCCCCCCGCGATGATATTGAGGTCGAAATTCTTCCACGTGAAGTTATTGGTGATACCATAGACGAATTTCGGGTTGGGGTTGCCGATAAAGGTTTCGTCGCCGATATCGATCTTGCCGTCTCCGCTGACGTCTTTCATACGGGCCGTCCCGACAGCGGAGGTGGATTCGTGGGGATATTTGTTGAAGTCGGCCTGGTTCATATACAGCCCCTGGAATACGTACCCGTACAGTTCGCCGATATGGTGGCCGACGGCCGTCCGGTTGTAGTCATTGTACCGGTTGACACCGCCGATAGGCGTATTGTTTACGAGCTTCAATACTTTATTGTCGTTGAAGGAAATATTGAAGTCCGTGCTCCAGGTGAAATTACCTACCAGATTTTTGCTGCTGATCATGAACTCGTGTCCCCACATCCGGAAGGTCCCCACGTTGTAGGCCATCGCTGCAAAGCCTGACGCATAGGGCAGCTGCAGGGTCGAGAGCATGCCTTCAGTCTGCTTGTTGTAGTAGTCGTAGCTGAAGCTGATCCTGTTGTTCAGGAGATTGGCTTCGAGGCCGACGTCCGTCTGTTTGGACTGCTCCCAGGTGAGATTGGGGTTGCCGAGGACCGTGACCGACTCGCCGAGGTTGGTGGAGCCGTTGAAGACGTAGTTGGTGGGAGTCAGCTGGGAGATCGACGTATAGTTGCCGACGTTGAAATTACCTGCGAGGCCATAGCTGCCTTTTATCTTCAGGAAGCTCACGGCATGGGAGGTCGGGAAGAAGCCTTCGTCGCTGACGACCCAGCCTGCGGAGACGGACGGGAAGGTGCCGTATTTTTTATTGGCGCCAAACCGCGAGCTGCCGTCGTTGCGGATGGTACCTGCGAGGTAGTATTTCTTTTTGAAGTCATAGTTCACTCTGGCGAGCGCAGAGGCGACGGTCCAGGAGGCGTTGTTGCTGGAGCCGGTGGTAGTAGTGGCGCCGGAGATCCAGGGTACGGCGTCGTTGGCGAATCCGCTGCCGTTGATCGACCGGGCGTTCTGGTTCCATTTCTGGGTGGTATAGCCGGCAAGAATATCCAGATTGTGGTCGCCGAAGGAGTGGGCGTAGTCCACCGTATTCTCGTTGAGCCAGGAATAGGTGTTGTTCGAGCTGTTCTGTGCCAGGGACGAGGCGTTCGACCGGGGTGGCGGCGTGCCGAAGGTCCCGAACTGCGTGCCGTAGTAGGCGTTAAAGTCCTGGGTGAAGAGGTCGCCGTTGATGGTTGTTTTGGCGTGCAGGCCCTTGATGATCTCGAGATCCACATAGGCGTTGGCGAGGATGTGGAGCGTGTTCATGTCGTTGTCCATCTGGAGCAGCTGCTGGTAGAAGTTAGGCAGCGCGTACATCCCATAGGAGCTGGTCTTTAGGTTGAAGCTGCCGTCGGCGGCTCTGGGCGCGATGAGTGGCGAGCTGATCTCCGCGCCGCTGAGCACCTGGCGGTTGCCGTTGATCGCGAGTGAGCCGCCGCGGGTGTTGTGGTCGATCTGGTAGGTAGGGGCGAGGTTGAGGCCCATTTTGACCTGGCTGATGGGGCGATACTCGTTGTTCGACCGGAAGGCGTAGCGCTTTATGCCGGTGTTGTAGAGGACGCCCTGCTGGCTGAAATAGTTGAAGGTCGTGCTGGAAGAGACCTTGTCATTACCCGAGGATAGGTTGATCGCGTAGTTCTCCATCGGTGCGGTACGGAGTACGGTATTGTACCAATCAGTGCCTTGACCATATTGAGATGGGTTCGCATAGTCGGCAGGGACAGTTGCCGTCCCTGTCAGCGGGTTGACCCAGTTTTCGTATTTTATCCTGTCCTGGTAGTATCCCTGCATAAAGGTCGCAAACTCGCGGGCGTTCATCAGATTGGGGCGACCCCGTTGGGGGATGCTTTGCAGACCATAGTATGCGTTTGCGGTGACGGTGGTCCTGCCGATCTTCGCCTGTTTGGTGGTGATGATGATGACGCCGTTGGCGCCCCGGCTGCCGTAGAGCGAGGTGGCCGCCGCGTCTTTCAATACGCTGTACGACTCGATCTCGTCGGGGCTTATCAGCTGAACGTCGCCTGTGCCGCCTGTGACGTCGCTGCTGATGGGCTGGCCATCTACAACGACGAGGGGCTGGTTGCCCGAGCTGAGCGAGGCCGAACCGCGGATGCGGAAGGTCATCCCCTGACCGGGCATGCCGCTGCTGAGCGTCGCCTGAAGGCCGGCGACTTTGCTTTGCAGTTTTTGGCCAAACTCCGTGGCGGCGACGTCCTGCACCGCGTTTGCGTCGACTTTGACGACGGAACCCGTGATATCACGCTGGCGCTGTTTGCCATAGCTGACGACCACTACCTGGTCGAGGTTTCCGGCCGACGGGGTGAGGGTGACGTGTATGGTTGTACGACCATCTATATTTATTTCCATGGGTCTGTAGCCGACGTGGGAGAAGACGAGCGTTGCCGACGGAGCGGCGCTGATGCTGTAGTGACCTGTCGCGTCTGTGGTGACTGCCTTTGGGGAGCCTTTGATCTGCACCGTGGTACCCGAGAGGTCGCCGGAGGCGGCGCCAAGGTCCACGGAACCGGAAATGGTCTGTGGGGACGATTGTGCGATCGTGAGGCAGTAGCAAAATAATGCGCACAGTGAAAGAATAAGTCTTTTCATATAACAGTCGTTTTGGTTTAAGCTATTTGGGTAACCGTAACTAGGTTCAAATATATACCCGGGTGCATACGTCATCCATGTAAATTTTTTTTTGGTTTTTATACTTTTTGATATTTTTCCAAAAGCATTGAACCGATGACTGCTGTGTGAATACATCTAACCATGAACAACTTCCATAAGTACCTTGCCATAACCGAGCTGGAGGAGACCTGGGGATTCTACGTTACTACTGTAGGCTATTCCAGGATCGAAGCCAATCAGGACTATCCCCACAACCAGGGACACCCGCTGACCCATTCTTTCACCTGGAACAAGGGGCGCATACTCAACGGTTATTATCTTGTTTTTATCTCAAAGGGAAAGGGCGTCTTCGAGTCGGCGCTGAGTCTGTCCACTGAGATCGAGGCGGGGACCTGTTTTTTTCTTTTCCCAGGCGTCTGGCACCGTTATAAACCCGATCCGAAATCCGGGTGGGAGGAATACTGGATCGGCTTTAGGGGAAGCTATCCCGATGAGCTCATGAACAAAGGACTTTTCAGTCCTTCACAGCCGGTGGTCAGCACGGGGCTGAACGATTCCTTGCTGATACAGATAAGGAGGATACTGGATGAGGTGCGTTCGGGTTCGCCCGGCTATCATCAGGTGATATCGGGGATCACGCTGCAGATACTGGGCCTGGTGCACGCCTTATGCGCGCGCACGAGTATGGTGGACGACGAGGACGTACTGGCCGTGGAGAAGGCCAAATTCTATTTCAGGGAGAACCTTGAGCTGCCGCTCGATATAAAGGAACTGATGCGCCAGCTGCCGATGAGCTATTCCAAGTTCAGAAAGCTCTTCAAGGAGGTCACCGGTGAGGCACCCCACCAGTATCATCTCAACCTGCGTCTGGACAAGGCGCGCGAGCTGCTGAGCACGACGAACCTAAACGTCAGCGAAGTGGCATACAACCTGGGCTTTGACTCCGTATTTTATTTTTCGAAGTTGTTCAAGAATAAGAACGGTGTTTCGCCTAAATCCTACCGGGGGAGGACGGAGTAAGCCATCTTTCCGTCAGCAGGTCCTTCATATATTTATTTATTTCGAACTGGTCGGCGACCGGCTGACGGGTGAACGGTATGGTCGGCAAGTATAGCGGCGGGCCGAACTCTGCCGTGATGGTCAGGAGGGGGGCGCCGGCCTTGCGGCGGTTTTCCACCATGCGGTCCCACCAGCCGAGGAAATGATCGACGGCGGGCTGCCATTCCGGTGCGCGGGGGTCGCCGATCTGCGGTCCTTCCTCAAAGCCCACGCGGGCGTGGATATGGTGGGTACGGCGGATGCCTTCTTCAACGGCTTCGGAAAAGTTTTCCAAAAAACTCTCGGTGGTACAGGTCCAGTGCGAGAAATCTGCAGTAATGGGGAACTGCCTGGCCCGGAAAAAATCCATCGCCGATGCGGGGTGGAATCCGACACGGCCGCGATGGGTCTCGTGGACGACCAGGTATCCGGTCTCTTCCGCAAAGGCGGTAGCGTCGTCGATCAGGTCGAGGTTCCGCTCAAACGAAAAATAGTCCTTTCCCGTGTGGCAGTTGATGAACAGGGGATCGCCTTCTGCGCTGATCTCCAGATAGTGGCGGAAGGAGTCGCGGAAGGTCTGGGGGCTGTCGCCTTTTGCCTGCCACTGATGGGATACCCATACCAGGTCCAATTCCTTTATCGTCCGGTGTAGTCGTTGTCTTTCGGTTTTGTCTTCGGGCACCCAGGTATCCAGGCCGTCGAAACCGGCTTCTTTGACCTTTAGCGCAAAGTCTTCGATCGGTATATGTTCGTGTCCCCAGACGGGGCAAAGTATTTTTATGTCCATACGGATATAAAGATGCAACATTCTTTTATAAGGCTTGTCTCTTTTGTGCCGGTTAGCTATGTTTTATTTCCTCTTGTCCCGTTTTGGCTTTTAGTTTTAGGAAATCCGGAGAGTTTTGCATCCAATTCACCTGCCAACGACTTTTTATGAGAGCGCTACCTATCCTTGTTGTCCTGCAGCTCCTGGTGCTGGCCGTCTTCGCCCAGCGTCCGGCGGGCAAGATCAGTGGCAGGATAGAGGACGCGGACGGCAAGGCGATGGACGCAGTCTCCGTCTCCCTTATGAAAGGAAGGGATTCGGTGCCTGAAAGATCGGTTGGAACCGACCCCAGCGGCCAGTTCGTTTTCGAGAATGTCTCTCCTGGAAAATATCGTCTATCCGTCTCGCATATCGGGTATATAGCCTGGTCCAGCCCAACCCTCGAATTGACCGCGGGCAAACCTTCTCTGTCGGTAAATGTCGTTCGTCTTCAGCCGGCTGCGGGGGCCTCGCTCGGGCAGGTGACGGTGGTGGGCAGGCGGCCGCTGATAGAGAATAAGATCGACAAGACCATTGTCAATGTGGATGCATCCACCACCAACGGCGGGCTTACCGCCCTTGAAGTGCTGGAGAAGTCTCCCGGTGTAACGGTAGACAATGACGGGAAGATCAGTCTCAGGGGCAAGGCCGGGGTGATCGTGATGATCGACGGCAAACCCACCTACCTGAGTGCGCAGGACCTTGCCAACTATCTGAAGAATATGCCGGCCAGCCAGCTCGACCAGATCGAGATCATGACCCAGCCACCCGCCAAATATGACGCCGCGGGTAATTCGGGGATCATCAACCTGGTGACGAAGAGGAACAGGAACAACGGTTTCAACGCGTCGATCACTATTAGCGCGATCATCGCCCGGTATTTTAAAAGTCCTAATAATTTCAATTTCAACTGGAGGCAGGGGAAGTTCAATGTTTATGGCAATTATGGATATGCGTGGTGGGAGGGGTTCGGTGACAATCATAACGACAACAGCCAGCGGGACAATGCGACTGCAGCCTTTGACCGGTACAGCCTGCAGCATACCTATGGGAGGTATTCCGACAGGGGGCATAGTTTCCGTGCCGGGATCGACTATTTTGCCGACAAAAAGACCACGCTTGGGTTCGCGGTGAATGGCACGGTAGACAAGGAGTGGTTTACGTCCGGATCGACCACCGACTTTTATGACAGTCTCCACAATTTTGTCCAGTATAATATCGCGCAGTCGCTGAACAAGACGCCTCAGACGCATCTTGGCTTCAACGGCAATTTTCTCCGCAAGCTGGATGACAAGGGCAGCGAGCTGTCTGTGGATGCCGACTATATCTTTTATAATACCAGGGGAACCCTGTTTTCGAACAACTACCTGTATAACGCGGACAAGGTGCCGTCCGATGCGCCGTATCTGCTGAACGGCCAGCTGCCTTCGCTGATACATATCTATAGTCTCAAGAGTGACTACAAGAAAGTGCTGAAGGACAACGCCACCTTCGAGGCGGGCATTAAATCCAGCTATGTAAAGACGGACAATAATGCCATCTATACGCTGTATGACGATGTGCTGAAGAGCTGGCTGCCTGACACCGCCATTAGCAACCATTTTATCTATAAGGAGAATATCAACGCGGCGTATGTCAACTGGCGGCAGACGATCAAAAAATTCTCGATGCAGATCGGCCTGCGGGCGGAGCAAACCCATTCAGACGGCGATCAGACGGTGAAGGACATCCGATTTAAGAGAGACTACATCCAGTTGTTCCCGACGACTTATTTCACCTACAAGACGAATGACGATAATACGTTTGGGGTCTCTTACGGAAGAAGGATCGAGCGGCCATCCTACCGGGACCTGAATCCATTCCGGTTTCAGCTGGACCGGTATACATACGAAGAGGGCAATCCCAATCTCCAGCCCCAGTTCAGCAATAATTTCGAAGTCAGCTACAACTACAAGGGGCAGCTGAATATTTCGGCCAACTATACCAGGGTCACGGACATTATGAGCTATGTACAGGAGACGTTCAAAGAGCCGGGGGATTCCAACTATACGACCGTGGGGAGCAACCAGAATATTGCCTACGAGCGAAACCTCGGACTATCCATCAATTACAGCCGTCAGCTGAACAAGTCCTGGACGCTAAATCTCTTCTTAAATGTCTACAACCACCGGTATACCGGGGCGGTCGACAGTACGCCTGTCGATGTAAGCTATACCTCATTCAATGCCAGTTTTAATAGTCAGTACAGCTTTAAAAAAGGTTGGAAGGCGGAGGCCAGCGGGTTTTACTATGCACAGGATTATATCAGCGGGGTGCTGCTGGCCGATGGGAGGGGAATGTTCTCCGTGGGTGGGTCGAAGGAGGTCCTCAACGGGAAGGGCTCCTTTAAGCTGAACCTGCGGGATCCTTTTTATCTGATGGCCTTCAATTCTCATAGCTCGCTGGCGAGGGGTGTGATCAACTACCGGTCGATCTGGGACAACAGGAGGATCGTCATGACGTTCGTGTATCGTTTTGGCAGGACGACGGGTGGGCAGCAGCAAAGCGTGGGGGGTGGGGGGCAGCAATAGGTTAAGCGCGCTAGCGCCTGATCAGCCGGACAACCTTGTAGGGCGTTTCTTTGTTAAGGTCGGGGAATATACGACCGTTGCCGTCGTTGCCGGTGAGTTCGATATAGTACTGCAGGTCATAGACCGGGTCGATCGCGTCCGCGGGTATCGTGGCAGAGTATTCTCCCTTTGCAGGATCTTCCGTCATTTCTATGGTTTTGTATTCGAGTTGCTGGTTGACGGCCCGGTAGCGGCAGCGCAGCGATCGGAGACCTGCAGTTGCTGATGCGGTTAGCCGGATAGTGAGTGGCTGTCCCGCGAGTACACTATCGGCGGTGGATAAGCGAACTTTAAACAACTCGTCGAACGATCTGGCGGGTTGCCGGGGCCAGGCCGGGGCTTTTGCCGTCATGGGGATCGTGTCGGTATTCTGCCGCTGCGCCCGGAGACGGGTGAGGCCTTTTTCGAGTGTGGCCAGTTCGTCTTTCCAGTGTCCGCAGAGGTCGGCGACCCTGACTCCCATTTGTATATCGTCGGTATAAAAGTCTCCGGCCGCGGTGACGATGTCGCGCCATGCTGCGATCGCGTTCGATTCGTGTTTGATTGCGGAATCGAGCGCCGCGGGGTCGTGGGTGTGTTCGTAGAGCCGGTACCAGACAGCCGCGGGGATTCGGCGGGCGTGATAGAGCGCCAGGTTGGCGAGAATGCGCATGTCGGTGAGGGTAGAGGCGAGTTCTTTGTTGCCGGCGCCTTCGTGTACGCGTTGTACGTTAGCGAGGACGTCGGCGGCTGTCTTTTCGAACCACTGGCTGTTGGCCGACGGAAGGATCTTTGCCGTCGATCCGCCGGTGATCAGTAGCTGCGCCTCTTCGTCGAAGTTTGCGAACTGGCAGAGGTCGCTGCCTTCCGCTTTGGCGTAGGCCGGCAGGTCGCCCAGGCATTGCTTTTCCGCCCAGCCCCGGGTCGTGGGGAAGCGGCTGTACGGATAACAGGAGGCGATGATTCGGGGCAGGATATTGCCGGCGCGGTGCAGTGCGGCTTCAACCAGGGGGCCGTTGATGGGGCCAAACCGGTGTTCGAATTCCTTATCCCAAACCTCCGTGGGGGTATGGGGGTTATAGCCTATTCGTCCGAATACCTGGAAGAAGTGCCAGTAGCGTTCGAACTCATAGTCGTAGTAGCGGTGCTGCGGCTGCAGGAGGTCGAAGGGTTTTGCGTCGTGGGGCTGGGCTTCCATTTTTGTGGCCAGCGGCTCGTTGACGTCCAGTCCGTCGCCGTCATACAGGTGGGCGCTGCCCGCCATCCGGCGGGCATATTCGGGGTCGCCCCACAGGAGGACCCGGCTTGTCCCGCCGGTCCAGAGCCGCCACATAAGGTTATACTGTTTGGGATAGCGCAGGAGGTCGCCATAGCTGTGGCGGATATAGCTGTTCTCAGGATTGATCCGGGTCGGGTGCCAGGGGAGGCCCATCTGTTCCATCCAGAACTTTGTGTCGATCCTGAATTTAATGCCCGACCGGATGGCGCTCTCTATAACGGTCCGGGGCAGTTCTTTTGCGCGCATGTCGATCTGCAGGTCCGGTTTTGTCTTTTTGATCATGGCGAAGACGTCGGCCCAGAAGGTTTCTTCTTCGCCCTTTTTAAGGCCGGACTCGCCGTGCATGCGAAACTGGATGGCGTCTACGGGTATTTTTTGGATGAACTGCGTCAGTGCTGCCTTTGTGTAGGCGGTGAGATTATCTGCGTTTACTCCCCAAACCAGGCCGGGAGTAGGGCGGTCGGGTGCATTTTCGTTGCCGGGTATTCCGCCGCCCTGGACGCCGCCGCGATAGATATGGTCCCAGATACCGGCCGTTATACGGATGCCGCGGGCGTGCGCCATTTGGATCAGCCGGTTGAAGGCCGCAAGATTGCGCTGCTGCTGGTCCTGGCTCAGACCCACCATTCGGATATCCGCATAGCCGTCAACGTTGAAGAAATAAGGGTAGCAGGGGGCGAGGAACCCGCCGTTCTCGTAGCCGAAAATGACGACCAGGGAATTGAAACGATCCCCCGCCAGCATGTCGAGGTAGCGGGTCCAGTATTTTTCGTCATAGAACCTGCTTTCCCAGTATGCCCGGTTCATGGTGTAAATGGAGACCGCGCGGTCTCTCAGGTCCGG
>Ga0310811_10012664_pt1 | contig 10955 bp, 12 predicted proteins | sample YCmetagenome_FD_207642 | JGI IMG/M metagenome (GOLD analysis project Ga0310811, IMG submission 207642) | Soil microbial communities from experimental microcosm in Duke University, North Carolina, United States - YC | ecosystem: Engineered > Artificial ecosystem > Soil microcosm > Unclassified ...
CATTTGCAGTGCAATTCATGCACTAGATGATACTGAGCCAATTCCCTGTCATGTTGCCATTTTCACTGACAACGCTAATACAGTTGACATCTTCAGCTCATTGCAAGCTCCTGCTTCATACAACAACATCCTGATGTCAGCAGTGGATATGTTATTCAAGCTCAATGTTGACCTTATATCATGTCCCAGGAGCTGAAAACTCTGGCAGATGCTCTATCTTGTTTCAACAATCACGAAGTGCTTTGTCAAGAGCCGGATCTCATCATAGATCATTTTACACCCCCTTGGGATGTGCTGGGGGCTGGGAAAAAAATGAATAAAGAATCTTTTCAGTCCCGTCGGTCGAACTGACAGGTGTGGACTTTGGAGTTTTTGTTCCATGAACAAGCAATAGCTCTCGGTTTTACTCTTGCCAAATCCACATCAGCTTCTTATGACTCAGCTGTCACATCATATATTGAATTCTGCAAACTTCATAACCTTGCCCTCACACCAACACCTGATACTTTTTCTCTCTATGTCGTTTGGATGTCTGCATACATTCTACCAACCTCTGTCGATGTTTATTTTTTAGGAATCTGCAATAAGCTTGAGGATGAATTCCCACACATTTGTGAGGTTTGGCAGTCTCATTTACTACAGTGCACTCTTGCTGGCTGTAAGCACCATTTCAACCACACTGTCAAAAGAAAACAACCTCTAGCTCGCAATGACCTTCATACTGCTTTCCTCATTTATCATGAGTCCTTGGATCATGATGACATGCTTTTCCTTACACAGCTATATTTTGGGTTCAAAACTCTGCAATGTCTTGGGGAACTTGTCTGGCCTGATGCTATCAGACTTTAATTGTATGACCATGTGCTTATGCATCACACTGTCATTTTTGGAGAAGACTTTGTTTATTACACACTGCCTCTGTCTAAAGTGGATAAATTTGGTCAAGGAAACAAAGTCCTTGTTTGTCGCACTAACTTCAACAATGACTGTCTAGAGCTTTTCAGATGCTATCTGCACTCTAGAGACAGCAAATTTCCTCACACATTCCAACTTGGTCTTGGTTTATGGTGCATTTCCAGCAAATTTTTGCAAATTGAGGTTTCAGTGGACACTCCATGTGGGTGGGAGGGGCAACTGCTCTCACACTTAGCAGGGTATCTCCACAACTGATACAAGCAGCAGGAAGATGGTCATCAGAGGAATTTCAAAAATATATTTGAATACACCCTTTCATTCTGCAAGCAATGATTCATGACTCCACATCTTGACAGCACAACAAGTTTTTTGTCTATCCCATCTTGACAAACATTCTGTCTGTCTTTCAACTTTTTCCTATAGTCCTTTAGTCATCTATACTCAAATTTATACTTTTAGTCCCAGTGAACCAAGCTCTCCAGCTGGGACACTGGGCCTGTCAAATACACTTGTTTTCTCAGCAGACACTCTCAAGCTTTAGTGCTGAGAGTGTCATGCTCCTCCTACTTCATGTTCTCGATACAAGACTTGCAAGTCGAATACCAAACTGATTAATCAGAGGTAAAATTTGTTTTGCAGGTTTAATCTGTGAGGCAATTTCAATGACCATGTCCACGCATCAGCACAGACCATACACTGCAGTACTTACATGGCTTCAAGCCCCTCTCTTGGTGTATATCTGGGCACCTGTGCTCAGGTGAACTGCATCATTTTCTGTTTACTGTCATAAAGCAGAAAATTTTCACTAAATCTGAACTTGCTTTGCTCATTCCATCATTATATCTTAATTGTATGGACTCATGAATAGAAATTGTAGTGTTCTTGTTAAACACTCAATCAAACATGACTCCATACTCTTGAATAGCAGGCAGACAGTCTGGTTGGGCAAGCCAACAGCAAAGTCTGGCAGCCTTGATATATGAAAGAAACATTGTGTTTTCAAGTTCCCCTAACAGAATGTAAGTCTGACTTTCTTGTTTGTGTTTTGATGAGGATGTACCAAATTTGTGATTGATAGGAATGCATTGTATGATTCCAATCAGATGTTCAAAAGGAAAGCACCACCACAAGTGTGCAGGCCCAAATAGTAATAGATAGTCATATATGTGGAAAGATGCATGGTGATTTGGTTGCAGAGAGAAGGTGGGATGAATTTCCTACAACTTCCTGACATAAGCAGCAATATACAAGCAATAGGCTTGAGCCCTTCTTGCTGACATTGTTCTTACACAAGCAAGATACACTGCACAGACTAATTCCATAGTGTGATTGAGCATAGTTCTGAGATGAACAGCGAGTTCATCAGAAGAATGTGAGGTACCAGCTCCCCACAAGTTCATGAGGGTGATGGGAAGGTAGATCATGATAAGGGATCACCACTCATCAGCCTTGATTGTTCCAGCAGATGCCTCATCAAAATTCTTGGGGACTGAACCAAGCCAAGATGGTGTGGTCATTTTATAGATGATGTTATGGATTTGTTTGAGTACTTCTGCTGTCTTGAATGAACAAAATTTTTGAGGGGTAGCTAAAGGTTGTCCATAACACTGTGAAGTATGTGTTAAAAACTGAAGACAAGAATCATCACAGTGAAGAGCTCACCCAATTAACAAGAGCCTTGATTTAGTCAATCTTCAGTGTTCTGCCAACTTTCTGGGGCATACAATACAGAGAACTGCAGGCAAAATTTAATGGTTCTGAATTCTTGTGAGACAGAGTACTTTTCAGCTTGTCAAAGCATTCCTCCACTTGCTTATCATTGCCAGAACCTATATGAGATATGAGGAGGGTGCAAATCACAGATATTTGTGTTAACTCCTGGGCCATCATTGTTCTGGGAATTTCACCAAAATCACATGCAAATGCCAGGGAGGGTGATGTTGATGTGATTGACTCTGAGGTTAGACTGATAAAGGGTGAGGCTCGGCTACAGAGATGAAAAGGCAGAAAAGAGTATGGGAGAAAATCTGCAGTAAGACCTGGGTGTGAGGTACAGTGGCTCAAAAAGTGTCCCAATGTTTGTAGCTTTTCATGTAATTGCTTCATTAGGAGTCAGGGTGTGAGAATCTGACTAAGCTTTAGGGAGATGTTGGACAGCCCTGCCTCTTGGCAATATATTTGCTCCATATAGCGTGGGAAACAGATGTCATCGTGCGAAGATATGGTCATTTTAATTTGGTGACTCATTGGGACACTTTTTGACTTTCATTCTGATCAACACAATCTCTATAATTATGGTACTCTGTGTGGCTTCCTTTTACTCTAATCACCTCTGCCACTCTTCTAGACATATTATCTATCAATTTGAGGTATAACTCTTTAGAAATCTTCTTCTATTCTACTGCAACTCTGTTCTATAGCTGAAATAGCCCCTATGGTAGATTTTGATAGGCTGCAAGCAATTTCTTGAGTAATGTTAGCAGGTATTTAATAGAGTCAAGGTCCAGGGACTATTCTGACCATGATAGAATAGTAATATAATGGTCTTTAAGCCATTGGTGGCCAAGCGTTCCCGTGGTTGCGAGAGAGGAAGCATATGTGTGATCATGGGAGAAGATGCATTCCTGTATATAATCATGGGAGAAGAAGTGAATGTGTATGATTGCAAGAGAAGAAGCATGCATGTGAGTGCGAGAGAGGAAGCGAATGCATATGATTGCAAGATAAGAAGCGTGCATGCAAGTGCGAGAGAGGAAGTGAATGCATATGAATGCGAGAGAAGAAGCACGAGAGAGGAAGCATGCGCACTATCACATGAGTCACTGATCTAAGTGGAATTTGTTGTTAAAAGAAGGTGGGCACATTCTTGCAATCTTTTATCTCCTCTTCTTATCATCTATCATAGCTCCCTTCAATTTATCCCAGCTTGAATCTACCCCTACCCCTGAACCTGAGGCTCAGGCGTCTGCTCATGCCAAAGGCGCGTCTACTGCAGAGGCACCAACCGAGACCCCCACTGAGTGCCTGCTCAAAGGGTGGGCCATTATTTTGCAGTTGCTCGAGGCATGTGTGATGGTGGTGCCTGATCACAAGGCTGAGTTGTTGGAAGATCAGGAGGTGTGGATGTGTGAGTGGGTCTCCATGAAGGTAAGCACGCTTGATCCTATTTGCACGCATATGTGCAGGCACGTGCTTTTGTACCTATGCATTTTTGTCAGAACAATCTAGAGGTGTGCGCCACGCACGCAACTGATTTAGGTGTCAAGTTGTTGGATATGAGTGCTGAGTGCATGGAGTTTGTGAAGAGGGGGTGCAAGGGGTATAAGGCACTTGAGGCACTTGTGAAGGGGTGGAAAGTGAAAGTGGTTGAGGTTGTGTCAGAGGCGATGCACACTTCTAAGGCAAAGGCTACTGACATGTCTGGAACTGACACTAGCATTAAGGTGCGTTTGCATGATTTCCTTCTAGTGCTTTTACTGAGAGGTGGTGTGCATTTAGCATGCGATTGAGTGCATGTCTTTCACCATGCCCCCTCCACCTCCTCTGCCTCCTCTGCACTGTGCACCCTGCATATCTAGGAATTTGAAGTGCAGAGGCAAACCTGGTAGGCAGTGCCCTCCATGCAACATGTCAAAGCGCACTTGTAATTTCTGTAAGCACCTTTACTATATTTCACATTTTTGGCATGCGCTGACATTTGTATAGCTAGGCCCAAGAAGGGACTGCCTAAGTGCGCCACTGGGGAGACATCTGCGAAGGAAACTGCGTCCTCCATAGCAGTTGATAATGATGGTGCCTTTGAGGAATTTGACATGGAGGTGGAGGTCTTTGAGGGCATGCCTGGAGAAAGCTCCCCTAGCGTTAAGGGTAGCATGTCTAAGTGCGTGCTTAGTCCTGCTGAATCTGCACTCCCCTTCAAGGGCAAAGGTAAAGCCAATGATACTGAAGAGGAGTTGGAGGATGTGGAAGATGAAAATGTGTGCTTGAGGGAAGAGAATGCGTGCTTGCGCGCATCCGTCCTAGGTATGTGCCAGTATGCATGCACCCAACAGGCTGACATGTTGACCTTGTCCAACAAACTCTTCAACATGTCCCAGGAGTGGGCTGACTTTGAGAAGTGTGCCAATGCTGCACTTAACTGATTTCACTATGTCGTCCTGTAGCCTGCTCTTAGCGCTTTGTTGTAACATCATTTCTTGGTAGCGCGCTCAATGTATAACCATGTCCTTGTCCTTTGCTGATTTACTGGCTGCAAATTAAGATGAAAACATATGAGTGAATTAAGGCCCAAATGAAAATAATAAGGTGCAAGTGACTATATGATGATAATATGAGGGTGTGCAGGGAAATGTTCTGCATTCTCAAAGAGTAACCTTATAAACATTGAAGAAAATATTGTGCACCTTGGTGAAAGTGGATGTTGTGTGCTTTATCAGGTGTGTGCACATGTCAAAGGATGATAGGGAATGTATTATGGCATGGCATGGTGCGCGTGTTGCAACGGGAACTCGGTATCTTATACACATATAGAGAGACTCATTAGGCATATTGCAGTGAGATAGTGTATGATAGGGACTATTATGGGTATCACATGGGCATGCATAAATGAGATAAATTGCAATGGGGTTGAAATGCGGGGAGGAATATGTATAGCATGCCTTCTGGGTTGTCCTCTTCTGGTTCTATGGTTTCACTCGCCTCTATTTTGTCTATGCTTTCATCCTCAATACCTGTCATCTTGGTGACTGATACGTGCTCATCGCAGTGTGGATAGTATGGAATAACATGAAACACAGCAAATCAAAGTTTAGATATGGCACCATCCAATTTGGCCAACATATATGATCCTCCCTTCATGCAACATACTACAACCATTGGCCTGAGATAGCACAGCTTCGTCTTCTTGCTCAACTCATATTCGACCTTTGAATTGTGTACCAGGACATAGGCGCCTGGTTGAAAGTTGTCCAACTTGATGTTTGCACGAAAGTGCCTTTCAAATTTGTGTATCGATGTAAAGTGCGCTGCTACAACCCTTTCTCTAATAGCTTGTAAATCCTCTGTGCGCTTCTGCAATTGACATGTGCACCAAGCTATCAGCTCGGTAGTTGTTAGTGTGCCTCAGCGCTTGAGGGGCACAAGGAACATTGCTTCAGCCAAGTCAAAGGGAAAAATTGGTTTGACACCATGCATCATGAAATATGGTGACAAGCCTGTCGCCTTCTGAATGGTTACATGTTCCACTCAAAACACTGAGTGTACCACTTGATTCCAGCACGTCTCATCTCCTTTGCAGGTCTTAATGATGGCTTGCGGACGTTGTGATGCTGCCTTTTGACGATACCGTTGGCTTGAGAATTATAAGGTGAGATGTGTATTGGGTGAATCCCATATTTATGCGCGAGCTCATCTACTGCGACCTTATACATGGGCATGTTATCCATTACGATCTCGGTGATTGGGCCCCATCTGCACAAGAGTTCCTCAAAAATAAAGGTGCATAGCATGTGAGTGTTCTCCTTGCGCAACATGCACCATTCCAGGTACGATGTGAGCGCACAGTGCGCTTGTATGAGGTACTCGAGTTTGCCTGCTTTAGGCATCTTCATCATGTCAACGTGCACCTTCTGGAATAATCCACCTGGTATCGGTATGGTGGGGGGAATATGCAGTTTGCATGTTTGCTGGACTTGGCACTCATGGTATGTCTTCACATACCACTTGATATCCTCTATAATATGCGGCCACCAAAAGCATGAGCGCAGGCACAAACTAATCATATAGATTCCCTTGTGCCCTAAATCATTGTGCACTTCTTCAAGGACTTGGTATCGCTTACTGGGAGGTAGGACAAGTTGGTGCTTGCCATGTGCCTCTCTGCACCATAGCTTATCTTCTAAGACAAAGAAATGCGCAGCCTGTCTTACAAAGGTTTTGAATTCCTCATCCATGAGATCCAAGGGCCTCTTGCATGTAGTCAAAAAGCACTTGATGCTTGTCAATAGCGTGTCTTGTGCGTGCGCCTGTTCTGAGCGCAGGATTTCTGGCTTGGGATCCTCTGCGCAGGTAGTGTCGAAATACACATGCAATATAGGCGCGTGTGTGGTCTGCAACTACACATCTGCCATATATGCAATGAGTGCAATCATTCAAAAGTGCAATAGAGAACAAATAAGTGTGGTCTATCCAATCTTCATAATTGCTGTCTTCTGTAGGGTCTTCTTCTACTGGCAGGCGCCTTGAGAGGCCATTGACACCTTTGTGTTTTAGCACGGATACATGTATGAGCTTGAATGAGAACAAAAGAATCCCTGCAATCCATCAATTAATAGTTGTGTTTGGCTGCAAGCCAGGATTATTGATAATCCCCTTGATGTACTTCATGTCGACTTCCACTGTAAGGTTCTTCACGCCAAAGATGAAAATGTGCACTGCACAAAATAGGCCATATAGTTCCAACTTTGCTTGGGAGTAGCAACTCTCTACTTCAGTAAGCGCAATAGATCCGAATAGGCTTGGGTAGTGCTTTCCATCCTTGCCTACTTGTAGCAGAATGAATCCAATGGCAATGTTCAAGGTATCAACCGCTAAAATGACTTTGCGCTCACTCGTGTAATCTAGGTGCTTAAGCGTGGGTGAACTCAATACCACATCCTTGAGAATCTGCATAGCTTTGCATTGTTCTGTGCCAAATACAAAGGGCGCATCCTTCTTTGTAAGGTTAATAAGGGGGTGCGCTATGCGCAAAAAGTTGTGAATGAATATGTGCAAAATGCTGCAATTTCCCAAAAATCCACACACTTGTGTGTGGTTGGTAGGCTTTGGCCAGTTGCGAATTTTCTGGACCTTAGATTCTTCAGGCACACATCCTTCAAATGTGCATTTATGCCCTATGATGGTAGTGGTAGGTGCCACTAAAACAAATTTAGACGTGGATACAGTCGCGCCTACATTCTCCAAGCGCTGTAGAATGCGATTGATCATGATGCAATGTTCCCATATGAAGTGATGTATACCTGGGTTATCGGGTATGGTCTCATAGGTACTGTCCTTGTGCTGATAGTGCATTTGCACAGATTTGACTGGGACATCGTCAACAAAAGGCAATGTGTATTCTGGGATCTCGTGTTGAAGAATGAAGGTGGTGTCACCTTGATACACCTGAATGGTGTTGGCATGGCCTTGCAGGAGCATAGTCAAGCGATGTGGTCCCAAAGGCATACCAAAGGTCGTCAAATTGTGCAATTCCTCGTGAAGCACACACTAATCATATCCCAAGTACAAGTCCATCATACCATATACCACATAACCTGCAAATGATTCCACAAGGTGTTCAATGAAAGGCGGAAGCAACGCGTCACGTATAGTAACTGCATTGAGTGGCTGCAGGTTGTGCACTAAGTGCAGGGACTTTCCATCCTTCTTGACAACACAAAACCAGCGCGATCGATAGGTGGCCATTGAGGGCTCATACACGCCCAATGCGATCTTTTCCTTTATTATGTGCACTACTTCTCCTAGGGTGGCTGGAGGAATAGGAATATTGTGCTGTGACCAAGGCATATGAGGGATTGTAGGGATCTTGTATGGCAGAAAGCATGTCTCATTTAGGCACCCTCGCTTGGAGGTGTTCCAAGTGACAGTGTGTTCATGCGTGCGCACAAGCCATTGCACTAACTTGAGTTCTTCTGGCCAAAGCCATTTGGCTGGATTGAGATCTAATTTACCCATGTGTTCACACGTAAAGTGCACGCCTGGACAAAACTCTGGGGGGCGAGAGGGCAGGGGGGGTAAACCAGCTAAAGGGTCAGTGGGTAATTGGTGCACTACCCTATACTCTATGGGCATAGCAGTAGGCACAGTTCTGACTTTCTTAGCAACTGGCTTGTATACTAGTGCGTGGTGCATGGGGTCAAAAGTGTAAATGGAATTAAAAGAATTGATTGATGCCTTATCTAGGACAGAATGCATGGATGTAAGGTGTGCATAATGTGCGAAGTACTGCGCATCGGGTATAGCAAGTGAATGAAGCATAGGTGCTTGGAGCATATATTGAGAGATGCCATCTGCGCACGCATTAGGTGCTAAGTGCGAAAAGGAGTGTTGTGTTGGCAAATTGAGAAAATATGAATTAGAATGCATTAAGGAAGGTGAGTGGAATAATGAGTGCGAATGGGCACCTCCCCACAAGTACTGCAGATCATCAACAATTAAAAATCTTCCTCCTTGGAAATGTCTACCTGCGTGCTACTGGTGTGCTTGGATTCTTTGGGGGGAGCGCGCTTGACCCAAGGTAGGGTAGGGATGTGCAACTCCTTATGCACATTTGGATTGGTTAACAGAATATCCTGCTCGCCATTAGGTAGATTGAATGTTTGGCATGACGTTAGCTTGAAGAATGGGCACCCTAAGAGAACGTCGAAGTTCGCACGCTGTAGGGATTAGTTTCCCTCTAGGCTGGTATTAACAGTTTTTCCTTGCTTATGTCCGCATTTTCACCACTTACATAATCACCAAATCTTCGCCCTACACTTCCACTCACTAGCTAGACTTTCAGTTATAGTTCTGATAGCTCTCCTTCTAGGATTCAGTAGCTTCCCCAGACTTGCAGCTTATTAGTTTTAGTAGTAGCTTCATAGCTGACTATACAGCTCCTGATACACAGTCCTGTCGTCATTGTCTGGAGTGATATCTTCATATTATCCCTCTCTCTCTCACTCACACACACACACACACACTCTCTCTCTCTTGAGCCCTGAGTCTAGTCCAGAAGCCCTTGGGTTGAATAGCAGCTAGGCAGCATTCACCCAACATTGTTCTGCATACCAGCAGAATTGTTGACCCTTCAGTGCACAGTTACTTGCACTTGGAAGTACATGGGTCCTGCTGTGATGCACAAACTTGGCTAGGTAATAGGATCACTCCCTAACCAATATGTGGCCAATACCCTGCCTAGCTGCTATGTCCTAGAAGACAGTGTTTGACCCTAAAGGGTTTCTGATCTAGGCTCAAGCTCAGAGGTAGTGAAATATCATCTAACTTCAGACTGGTACTGGTGAAAGAGAAACATTCATATATAAGCCACAAAAGTAATGAATGTAAAGTAGGAAAGTAAAGCTAATATCAGCCCAAAGAAAACTAAATTGTCACACCATGCCAAAGTCAAGCAGGACATTCTCGATCATGCCTAATGTTGAGTTGCACGTCATATTGACAGGCTCCATATTGAGACTATGATCCGATCTCAGAGGGACACCTAGCTCTTTCCATACCTCCCTAGGCATGACGACTACTTCGGCGCCTTGGTCCAGGATGCATGTGAGTGCTGAAGGGTGAGGCTTGACTACAGGGATGAAAAGGCAATAGTTCATATGGGGGAAACTCTGCAGTAAGACCCGGGCATGAGGTATATACTCGACCTGTAGGACAGCTACTGAGAGGGAGAACCTCGGAATATGGGCAAGGGACTCTCTTGCAATGAGGAGGGGTGCTCTAAGGCATGGGGAATGCAAAAGGTGCGGTGCGCTGTAGGTATCACAACCTGGCTAGGCACTAGCTATAATAATGCTAAACCAGTATAAGTGAGTCTCAGCTCTACCTAGCTGCTATACTTGCAGAAGCAAGAGTGTTCGACCCTAAAGGGGACGCAAGGAAAGCAAAGATCCACAAGTGAATGCTGATCAACCCTGATCAAATGCGATGTAAGCGCAAGAAAACGCGAAGAAACGCGAAGAGATGTGGTGAAATGCGAAGAAACGCGAAATGCGATGGTCGCGCAAAGCGTGGGAAAGTAGCGCGCGAAGTGCGCAAGTGTAGAGAGGGCATATAAATGATGCTGGGACCTCAACTGAGGCAAGGAGGACGGATGCTGGACGGATAATAGATGGATAATGCGATTGCCACTAGCTATAGAGGATGCTAGGGACTACAACGACGGATACATGCACTGCATGGAACTAACTGGTGATAGATGGTGACTGCCAGAAGCTAAGTTGTAAAAAACAGACATGGCAACTCTAAGTCGCACATAAGCGCCTTCC
>Ga0310811_10012665_pt1 | contig 10955 bp, 8 predicted proteins | sample YCmetagenome_FD_207642 | JGI IMG/M metagenome (GOLD analysis project Ga0310811, IMG submission 207642) | Soil microbial communities from experimental microcosm in Duke University, North Carolina, United States - YC | ecosystem: Engineered > Artificial ecosystem > Soil microcosm > Unclassified ...
ATGCCGAGATGCTTGCCGACATACCATTCCGGGAACAGCATCAGTTCGCGCAGCAACAGCGCGCGATCGTATTCGGGCAATGCCTCCGGCTGGCTGTGCGATTGCAATTGCACCAGCGCGGCAATCGCATCCAGGTACAGCTTGTGCGCATTGTCCGGCGTCAGCAGTTGCAGGTAAGTGGTCGAGCCGAGGTCGGACAGCAGCAGGAAGCCGCGCTCGACATCGCGTGCGAGGATGGCCGGCACCGAAACGCCAGTGGCGGCGAACAGGTCGGCAACATGGATGAACGGCCGCACGTCTTCCTGCGGCGGCGGGGCGTCCATCACGATGTAGCTGGCATCGTCGGCGCCATCGACGCGAAAGTAACGGCGGAAACTGGCGTCGGCCGAGGCCGGGCGCAGCGTATCGAGCTTCATGGCCGGCGCAGGCAGCGCAGCCAGCCATTGCGTGAGCGCTTGCAGACGGGCGTCGGCAGGGGAATCGGTGGAGCGAGGTGAAGACATGAAACGGTCCGGCAATCGGTTTGTAGGGGAAGAGTTCCCATATAATAAGGGATTAAATTCCAAAAATCGCCAGCGATGGTATTCAAAACTCTATTTTCATGACCTGGCTTTTCCTCTCCCGTCGATCGCAACGCCTGGTAACGGTCATGACTGCGGCATTTGCCGTCGGCTCACTACCATTTTCTGCATCGGCCCAGACTGCAGCGGCCCAGACTACCGCAAAGTCGTCGAAGGCCGATGACAGCGAGGCGCCGACGGAAGTCAGCGCGGAACAGATGACCGGACGTCCGGACCGTGAGCTTTTCCTCGACCGCAATGTCGAAATCACGCGCGGCGAGACGACCATCAATGCCGATCACGGCACTTACTGGATCGTCGAGGATGAAGTGGAGGCCAACGGCAATGTGCGCATGACGCGCTTCGGCGATCGCTATACCGGCGACAAGATGCGCCTGAAGATCGATACCGGCGAAGGCTATGCCCTCAATCCGACCTATCATCTGAAGGCGACCAATGGCCAGGGCCAGGCCGATCGCATCGACTTCATTTCGCAGGAGCAGGCCGATATCACCGACGGCACCTACAGCACCTGCGAAGGCCCCGATCCCGACTGGTATCTGAAGTCGAACACGATGACGCTGGACAAGGGGCGCGACGTCGGCACTGCCGGCACCACCATCGTGTACTTCAAGGATGTGCCGATCATCGGCACGCCTTACATGTCGTTTCCGCTGTCCGACGCGCGCAAGTCCGGCTTCCTGCCGCCCAGCATCGGCAGCAGCAGCAAGGGCGGGCTGGAAGTGACGGTGCCCTACTACTTCAATATCGCGCCGAACCGCGACTTCACCTTCACGCCGGACTATATCGCGCGGCGCGGCCTGCAACTGGGCGGCGATGCGCGTTATCTGGGACGGAATTACGGCGGCGAAACCAAGTTCGAATATCTGAACAACGATGCGGAGACCGGCACCGAGCGTTACTCGTACACGACCGTGCATCAGCAGCGCCTGACGCCGCGCCTGCAGTTCGGCTGGAACATCAGCGGCGCATCCGACGATGACTATCCGGATGACTTCTCGCGCAACCTGGCAACCAGCACCAACCGCTTGCTGCTGCGCGACATCCATGCCTCCTATGCCGGCGATTTCTGGACCGCGACCGCGCGCGCATCGAGTTATCAGGTGCTGCAGGACGAGAACTCGCCGATCACGCGGCCGTACGACCGCCTGCCGCAACTGACCTTGCAGGCCGGGCGCTATGACGTCGGCGGCTTCGACTGGTCGGCAACGGCGCAGGCGACCGAATTCTGGCATCCCGATTTCGTACGCGGCGACCGTTTCGTCCTGAACCCGAAGATTTCCTACCCGATCGTGCGGCCCGGCTATTTCATCACGCCGAAGCTGTCGCTGACCGCGACCGGCTACAACCTCGAACATAACGCGGCGGAATTCAATAACGGCAGGGAATACGACGCGAATCCCGGCTACGTGCTGCCGACCTTCTCGCTGGACAGCGGCCTGATTTTCGAGCGCGAAACCAGTTTTCTCGGCGATGGCGCGACGCAGACGCTGGAGCCGCGCCTGTTCTACGTAAGAACGCCGTATCGCAATCAGGACGGCATTCCGGCCTTCGATACGGCGCTGGCCGATCTGAGCTTTGCGCAGATTTTCAGCGAAAACCGCTTCATCGGTTACGACCGCGTCAGCGACGCCGACCAGTTGACGCTGGCGATGGTGTCGCGCTTCCTCGAACCGACCGGCGCCGAACGCATGCGCGTCGCCTTCGGCCAGCGTTTTTATTTCGAAGATCAGCGCGTCACGATGCCGGGCGCGGCGCCAAACAAGGACAGCAACTCGGACTTCCTCGCTTCCCTCGAACTGAAGGTGTCCGATCAGTTGAGCACGGAAGCCAACCTGCAATACAGCGCCACGCAAAATACCGTGAGCCGCGCCAATTACGGCGTCAGCTGGCGGCCCGAGCCGAAGAAGGTATTGAACCTGACCTATCGCATCGACAAGCCGAATGCCTTGAAGCAGATCGACCTGTCGGGCCAGTGGCCGCTCGGCGATCGCTGGTATGGCGTCGGCCGTATCAATTACTCGCTGCCGAACGATTATGCTGAATTGAGTTCTTATGTGCCGACGACGTCGACGCCGCCAAAGAGCGGCCTGTCGGAAGGCTTGATCGGACTCGAGTACAAGGCCGATTGCTGGATTTTCCGCATCGTCGCGCAACGCGTGCCGACCTCGACCGGCGAGGCGAACTCCACGCTGTTCTTCCAGCTCGAACTGAGCGGCTTGACCAGGCTCGGTTCCGATCCGATGATGGCCTTGCGCCGCAATGTCCCCGGCTATCAAACATTAAGCAATGCCCCCAACGCCACCGAATGAGTTGATCGATCCTTATGAATAATGTTCGTCTCCTGTCTACGTTCCAACGATTGATGCGGCAAGCACGAAACGCAACGATCCTGCTTGGCCTTTTCTTTTGCATGCTGCAAGGCGCGCACGCACAGGCGCAAACGCAACGCGCTGCGGAAAAACCGCAACTGGTGGATGCGATTCTGGTGGTCGTCAATAACGACGTGATTACGCAACGCGAATTTCTCGCGCGCCTGAAATCGATCGAAGAGCGTTTGCAGAAGCAGGGCGGCGCGATGCCGCCGCGCGCGCAATTGCAGCGGCAGCTGCTGGAACGCATGATCGTCGAGAAGGCGCAGTTGCAGGCGGCGAAAGAGCAGGGCATACGCGTCGACGACAACATGCTGGATCGGGCGATCGGCCGCATCGCCGAACAGAACAAGCTGACGATCCCCGAGTTCCGCAAGCAACTGGAAGCGGACGGCATGGTGTATTCCAAGTTCCGCGATGAAATCCGCAACGAGATCATGATGCAGCGGCTGCGCGAACGCGAGGTCGACAACAAGATCCAGGTGTCTGACGCTGAAATCGACAACTACCTTGCCGCGCATAACGACAAGAGCGGCGCCGTGCCGCAGGAGCTCGATATCGCGCAGATCCTGATCCGCGTGCCTGAGAATGCGAGCGCCGAGCAACTGGCCGAAAGGAAGAAGCGCGCGGAAGAAGTCATCCAGCAATTGAATGCCGGCGGCGACTTTGCCAAGCTGGCTGCGGCTTATTCCGACGGCACCGATGCGCTGACCGGCGGCGATCTCGGCTGGCGTACGGCGGACCGACTGCCGCAACTGTTTGTCGACGCCACGGCCAACCTGCAGCAAGGCCAGGTGGCGCCGATCGTGAAAAGCGCGAACGGCTTTCACGTCCTCAAGCTGCTGGGCCGGCGCACGCAGAGCGTGATGCGCGGCGCGCCGGCCGCAGATGCCAATGCGCCGGTCGCCGTCAAGCAGACGCGCGTCAGCCACATCCTGATCAAGGTCAACCAAGTGGTGTCCGAAGCGGACGCGCTGCGCAAGCTGAACGACATCAAGCAGCGCATCGACAATCACGCCGCCACCTTTGAAGACATGGCGCGCCTGTATTCGAACGATCTGTCGGCTTCCAAGGGCGGCGATCTGGGCTGGGTATATCCCGGCGACACCGTGCCGGAATTCGAACGCGCAATGGACGCCTTGCCGGTCGGCCAGGTCAGCGAGCCCATCAAGTCGCCGTTCGGCTATCACCTGATCCTGGTGAAGGAACGCAAGATGGACGACGTGTCGCAGGAGCGCCAACGTCAGGCTGCGCGTCAGGCGATACGCGAACGCAAGCTGGAAGAGGCAACCCAGGACTGGCTGCGCCAGTTGCGTGATCGCGCCTATGTCGAATATCGCGTGGACAGCGCGCAGTGATGAACGGCCTGTCCCGATTTTCTTGCGCCAGCGGTCAGCGCCGCCATGTCTGATCACACGGCAAGACGCCCGACGATCGCCATCACCTGTGGCGAGCCGGCGGGAATCGGTCCCGAAATTTCGCTGCGCGCGGCGTGCGAGTTACGCGCCGATATCAACAGCGTCCTGATTGGCGACGCCAGCTTCCTGGCGATGGCCGCCGCCGAAATCAATCCGGCGATCCAGTTGTCCGCCTTGTCATGGCAAGCGGTATGCGCGGACGGCTTGCCGAATTTTCCGCGCGACCGCATTGCCGTCATCGATTGCCCGCTTGCAGCGCCGGTCGTGCCCGGCAAGCTCGATGCGCGCAACGGCCGCTACGTGCTGCAGACGCTCGATATCGCGATCGCAGGCGCACAGAAGAAATACTTCGATGCCATCGTCACCGCGCCGCTGCAGAAGAGCACCATCAACGACGCCGGCGTGCCGTTCACCGGCCATACCGAATACCTGGCGGAGAAAACCCAAACGGCGCAGGTCGTGATGATGCTGGCCACCAATGCCACGCCGCAGCCCTTGCGCGTGGCGCTGGTGACCACGCATCTGCCGCTGAAAGACGTGGCTGCCGCCATCACATTCGAGCGCGTGCTGAGCATCCTAGCGATCGTGCATGCGGACTTGCAGCAGAAGTTCGGCCTCAGTCGTCCGCGCATTCTGGTCACAGGCCTGAACCCGCACGCCGGCGAAGGCGGCTATCTGGGACGCGAGGAAATCGATGTCATCCAGCCGGCGCTGGACGCTGCGCGCGCGCAAGGCATCGATGCGCAAGGCCCGTTCCCGGCCGATACCTTGTTCCAGCAAAAATATCTTTCGCAGGCCGATTGCGTGCTGGCGATGTATCACGACCAGGGTTTGCCGGTGCTGAAGCATGCGAGCTTCGGCCTCGGCGTCAATATCACGCTGGGCCTGCCCATCATCCGCACCTCGGTCGACCACGGTACCGCGCTCGACCTCGCGCTGCAGGGCTACGGCCATGCCGATCACGGCAGCATGATGGAAGCGATCCGCAGCGCCGCGCAGATGGCGCGCGCGTCGTCCGGCGTGTCGCCCACTTAAGCCTTCGCCGCACTGCCGGCATACCGCACCTCGATGAAACACATTCCCCGCAAGCGCTTCGGCCAGAACTTCCTCACCGATGATGTCGTGCTGCACGACATCATTCGCGCCATCGATCCCAAGCCGGACGACACCATGGTGGAAATCGGCCCCGGCCTGGCCGCGATGACGAGCTTGCTGGTCGATGAAGTCGATCGATTGCACGTCGTTGAGCTGGACCGCGATCTGGTCGAGCGGCTGAAGAAAAAATTTTCGCCTGAGCGCCTGGTCGTGCATTCCGCCGACGCGCTGCAGTTCGATTTCTCGTCGATCGCCGTGCCGTCCGGGCGCAAGCTGCGCGTGGTCGGCAATCTGCCTTACAACATTTCCAGTCCGCTGCTGTTTCATCTGGCCGCCATTGCGCCGCAGGTGCAGGACCAGCACTTCATGCTGCAGAAGGAAGTAGTCGAACGCATGGCGGCCGAGCCGGGCAGCAAGGCATATGGCCGCCTGTCGGTCATGCTGCAATGGCGTTATCACATCGAGCTGTTATTCGTCGTGCCGCCGCAGGCTTTCGATCCGCCGCCGAAAGTGGACTCCGCGATCGTGCGCATGATTCCGCTCGCGCAGCCCTTGCCGTGCGAGCTGCAAAAGCTGGAGCAGGTGGTGCAGAAGGCCTTCTCGCAACGCCGCAAGGTCATTCGCAACTGCCTCGCCGGCATGTTCGAGGAAAGCGATCTGATCGATGTCGGCATCGATCCGCAATTGCGGCCGGAAGCGATTGCGCTGGAATACTACGTCGCGCTCGCAAACCGTCTCTGACCTGTCGCCGCCGACAGCGGAAAAACGTCGAAGGGCATAGAATCGGTGGCTTGTCATTCACCGCAGGGGATTTTCAATATGCGTTTACTCCACACGATGCTGCGCGTCGGCGATCTGCAACGCTCGATCGACTTCTATACCAAGGTGCTCGGCATGACGCTGCTGCGCAAGACCGACAATCCGGAATACCAGTACACGCTGGCCTTCGTCGGCTACGGCAGCAATCCGGATCATGCGGAACTCGAGCTGACGTACAACTATGGCGTTGATCATTACGAGATGGGCAGCGCCTACGGCCATATCGCGATCGGCGTGCCGGACGCCTACAAGGCCTGTGATGATGTAAAAACGGCAGGCGGCAATGTCACGCGCGAAGCCGGCCCGGTCAAGGGCGGCAAGACCGTCATCGCCTTCGTCACCGATCCGGACGGCTACAAGGTCGAGCTGATCGAGCGCAAGGAATAGCGGCCGCAAAAGCGATTGGTAAGATAAAAAACGGGCCGACAAGCGGCCCGTTTTTTGTTTGGTATTCGATACGGCTAGAAAATTGGCAGGGTTTCCGGCGCATGATCGCGCAAGGCCTTCTTGGCCGCTTCGAATTCCGGAAAGATCGACTGCACCGTCGCCCAGAAGCGCGGGCTGTGATTCATTTCGCGCAGATGCGACAGCTCGTGCGCGATCACGTAGTCGATCAGCGGCAAGGCAAAATGGATCAGGCGCCAGTTCAGCCGGATGCGGCCGTCGGCGGTGCACGATCCCCATTGCGTGCGCGCCGAGGACAGCGCGAACGAATGGTAATTGACGTCCAGCTTTTCCGCGTACACAGGCAGGCGCTCGGCAAAGATGCGTTTGGCCTCAAGCTGCAGCCAGGACTGCACGCGATCTTTCAATTGCTGCTCGCTTGCATCAGACGGCAGACAGACCGTCAGTTCAAGCGTTTGCGGATTCCATGCGATGCCGGCCACCTGCGTGGCCTGTACGCGCAGGATCGCGTCGCTGCCAAGATACGGCAGCTTGCCGCCGTCGCGCCATTCCATCTGCGGCAGCAGGCGGCGCGCCGATCGCTCACGGCGTTCGTTCAGCTTGTTGAAAATCCAGCGCTGCTTTTCGCGGATGGCGCTGTCGATTTCCACCAGCGTCACCCATTTCGGCGCCGTGATGCGCAGGCCGTCGTCATCGATCATGAAGCCGATCGAGCGCCGCTTCGAGCGCACCAGCGCGTAATCCAGCGTATGTTCGTTGATGCGGATGCGGCGCTTGCCTTGCGCCAGCAGCGTCGATGCTTCGTTTCCGTTTGCGGGCGTTTGCGGCGGCAACGCCGCCGGCGTCAGCGTCGGCGCAGGATGATCGACTTTCGGCTGCGAAGAAAAATCCGAGGAAAAGAAGTCGAGCTGCAGCGCGAGCTGTTGCGGGTCGGGCGGTGTGTGACGAAGCAGCTTCAATGTCGGCGTTCCGCTAGGCTTGTTGCGATCTGTCGGCAGGATAGGCGTGCGGTGAAATCACGCGCATTTCGGATTCTATCCAATTTTCCACCAGCTGCATCAGTTCGACCGGGTTCAGTCCTTCCGGCGAAATCGGTTTGCCTATCGATACGGTGATCAGGCCCGGCTTCTTGATGAAGGCATTGCGCGGCCAGCACTCGCCGGCATTCAGCGCGATCGGCACCACCGGCGTCTGCGTTTCGACCGCCAGCCGCGCGCCGCCGCCTTTGTATTTACCGCGCTGCCCGACCGGAATGCGCGTCCCTTCCGGGAACATGATGATCCACTGGCCATCCTTCAGTCGTTGCACGCCTTCCCTGACGACCTGCGCGAACGCATCCTTGCCGTTCTTGCGGTCGATCGGAATCATGCGCAGCAGCGCCAGCGCCCAGCCGAACAGCGGAATGTAGATCAGCGATTTCTTCAACACGAAGACCAGCGGACGCGGCATCTTCCACAACAGGAAAATCGTCTCCCACGCCGACTGGTGCTTGGACAGCAGGATCACCGGCTGGTCCGGCAGGTTCTCCATTCCCTTGACCTGATAGCGAATGCCGCACAGCACCTTCGCCAGCCAGATGATGAACATGTTCCAGCGCGACGTAACGTAATAGCGCGTCGTATAGGGAAAGGGCGCGACCAGGAAGCAGACGCAGGCCCACACCACCGTGGCGACGAACATGATGACGGCAAACAGCAGTGAGCGCAAAAACAGATTGTTGCGTGACATCGTTTCTCCAGCGGCGACGCCTGTGCATCGCCTTGTTGTTCTTATGCCGACCTGCCTGCAGGCGACACTTTCAGCACTTCATCGACCACCGCCGCCAGATTGGCAAAGGTCGCGGTGCCGGGCGGCAGACCGCCTTTGGCGCAAGTCTTTTCACCCTTGCCGGTCAACACCAGATACGGCTTGCAGCCGACCACGAAACCAGCCTGCAGATCGCGCAGCGAATCGCCGACAGTTGGTATGCCTTTCAAATTGACTTCGAAGCGTTTGGCGATCGAATGCAGCATGCCGGCTTTCGGCTTGCGGCAATCGCAATTGTCGTCGGCTGCGTGCGGACAGAAAAACACCGCATCGATTTCGGCGCCGACCGCTTGTGCGGCCGCATGCATTTTCTGGTGAATCGCGTTCAGCGTCATGATGTTGAACTTGCCGCGCGCGATGCCGGACTGGTTGGTGGCGACCACCACGCGATAGTCGGCCTGGTTCAATCGCGCAATCGCCTCCAGCGAACCGGGAATGGCAATCCACTCTTCCGGCGACTTGATGAAATTGTCGGAGTCGTAGTTGATGACGCCGTCGCGATCGAGGATGACCAGTTTCGCCGTCATCATTTAGCTCGCCAGCTTGGACAAGTCGGCTACGCGGTTCATCGCTTGATGCAGCGTTGCCAGCAGGCCGAGGCGATTGTTGCGCAATGCCGCGTCTTCCGCGTTCACCATCACGCCGTCGAAGAAGGCATCGACCGGCGCTTTCAGCGCAGCCAGCGCCTGCAGCGAGGCGGTGTAATCGCCGCGTTCGAAGGCGGAATCGGCCTGCGGTTTGACAGTGGCGAGCGTCTGGTTCAGCGCAGTCTCCGCCGCTTCCTTCAGCAATGCGGCATCGACCTTAGCTGCAACCTCGCCATCGACTTTTTTCAGAATATTGCCGACACGCTTGTTGGCGGCGGCGAGACTGTCGGCTTCGGGCAGGGCGGCGAAAGCACGTACCGCCGCCAAACGATCGACGACGTCCGCCAGCTTTTGCGGCTGCAAGGCCAATACAGCGTCGATGTTCTGCGCGCTATAGCCTTGATCGCGCAATGCATTGGCGAGCCGGTCAAAAATGAAATTCACCAGCGCGGCGCGATGTTCCGCTGACAGGCCGCCGAAGGACTGCGCAGCGGCATCGATCAATTCATCGATGCCGACGCCGAGCTTGCCTTCGGTCAGCATGCGGATGATGCCGAGCGCGTGACGGCGCAGCGCAAACGGATCCTTGTCGCCGGTCGGAATCTGGCCGATGCTGAACAGACCGACCAGCGTTTCCAGCTTGTCGGCCAGCGCGACGGCGACGCCGACCGGATTGCGCGGCAATTCATCGCCGGCGAAACGCGGCTTGTAGTGATCCTCGATCGCATCCGCGACCTCAGCCGGCAAGCCGTCATGCAGCGCGTAATAGCGCCCCATGATGCCTTGCAGCTCCGGGAATTCGCCGACCATATCGGTCAGCAGATCGGCCTTTGCCAGTTGTGCGGCGGTATCGACCTGTTGCGCATCGACGCCGAGCTTTGCGGCAATTGCCTTCGCAATCGCACGCACGCGTTCGATACGTTCGCCCTGCGTGCCCAGCTTGTTGTGATACACAACCTTGCCCAGACCCGCAACGCGTGACGCCAGCGGTTTCTTGCGATCCTGGTCGAAGAAGAATTTGGCATCGGCCAGCCGCGGGCGCACCACGCGTTCGTTGCCGCCGATGACGGCGCTGGCATCGGCAGGGCGGATATTCGAGACAATCAAAAACTTGTTCGACAATTTTCCGTCTGCGTCGAGCAACGGAAAGTATTTCTGGTTCGCCTTCATCGTCAGGATCAGGCATTCCTGCGGCACGTCGAGAAAGCTTTCCTCGAACTGGCCGACCAGCACGTTCGGCCGTTCGACCAGGCCGGTCACTTCATCCAGCAAGGCCTCGTCATCGATCGGCGTCAGCTTGTCGCCGGCGTTTGCAGCGGCGTCCTGCAACTGGCGCACGATCTCGTCGCGGCGTTCGGCGAAACTTGCAATCACTGCGCCTTCATTCGCCAGTTGCGTCGCATAACTGTCTGCATTGCGAACGAACACCGGATCGATGCCGGCTTCGAAGCGATGGCCGTGCGTGGTGCTGCCGGCGTGCAGGCCGAGCACCGATACCGGCACCACGTCGGCGCCGTACAGCGCGACCAGCCCGTGCGCCGGGCGCACGAAGTTGACCGATTCCCAGCCGTCGGCCAACTGGTAGGTCATGACTTTCGGAATCGGCAGCTTGGTCAGCGTTTCTTCCAGCGCCTTTTGCAAGCCTTCGGCCAGCGTCGCGCCCTGGACCACGCTGTTGAAATACAGCACATCGGTCTTGCCGTCGGATTCGCGCTTGAGTCCTGCGACAGCCGATTCATCCGCGCCCAGCGCGTTGAGCTTCTTCAACAAGGCCGGCGTCGCCTTGCCGTCGGCGCCGAGGCCGACCGAAGCCGGCATCAGCTTTTGCGATACCTGCTTGTCGTCGGCCTGGTCGCCGACTGCGGTGATGTG
>Ga0310811_10012666_pt1 | contig 10955 bp, 8 predicted proteins | sample YCmetagenome_FD_207642 | JGI IMG/M metagenome (GOLD analysis project Ga0310811, IMG submission 207642) | Soil microbial communities from experimental microcosm in Duke University, North Carolina, United States - YC | ecosystem: Engineered > Artificial ecosystem > Soil microcosm > Unclassified ...
CTGATCTTCAGGCTCAAGATCGTGCTCACCGTATCGGCCAGACCAAGGCTGTCCGAATCCTCCGTTTCATCACAGAAAAGAGTGTCGAAGAAGCCATGTATGCTCGCGCACGGTACAAGCTCGATATCGACGATAAGGTTATCCAAGCAGGTCGTTTCGACAACAAGTCAACGCAGGAAGAGCAGGAAGAATTCTTGGTGGGTATTACGAAAGCTTTCTGCGGAATAATAAATGACTAATGAGTGTTATGCAGCGGTCCATCCTCGAAGCAGACCAAGAGGAGGAGAACGAAGAAGCTGGTGACATGAATGACGATGAGCTTAACGAGATGTTAGCGAGAAATGACGAAGAGGTTGAAATTTTCCGTTCGATGGATCTTCAGCGAGAACGGGATGCGTTGGACGCATGGCGAGCGGTCGGCAACAGGGGGAAACCACCATTACCGCTCATGCAGCTTGAAGAGCTGCCCGAGTGCTATCAGACAGATGAACCGTTCGAGCCGAAGGAGATTGATGATGCTATCGAGGGCCGTGGTCAGCGTCGTCGTAATGTCGTCAATTACAACGATGGTCTTAGTGATGAGCAGTGGGCGATGGTACGTCTTGTAGGATGTCGCGATGCATGCGTCCTGAATAAGATTTTAGGCTGTAGAGGACGGCGAGGATTTGCAGGAACTCGTTGATCGTGCCCGTGGCAAGAAAGAACGACGGGCTGCCAACAAGCTTCTCAAGGAAACCGATACGCCTGGTCGTAATACTCCAGCGTCAGATGTGGGTGTTGGGCGCAAGGGCAAGAAGGGCAAGGGCAAGATGACAGCCAACGACTACGATACGCCTGGTGTGGCTGGCAAGCGGAAACGTGGGATGAAGTCCATGTCTGTGACACCTTCAGTAATCGATGATGACGACGAAGAGCGTGATATGGTGAGCTGATTTTGAGTGTTTTTTTGAACGTTTTCTTATGATGTCGGCAACATCTAGAAACGACGGAAAACGAAGGCGGGCGACCTATCGCCTGCAATAAGGGACAAAATGAAGAAGGCTTTCAATGAGGTTCTCAAAGCTGTTCTTGCTTGTGAAGACAAAGATGGCCGGAAACGCTGCGAACTTTTCCGGGAGCTCCCCGACAGAAGAGTGAGTGAAAGACGTCCGGTTTCATGGTACACTCACATACTGACGATACGATCAGGATTATCCGGATTATTATCAATTAATCACGCATCCGATCGCCTTGTCCGCACTTCGAAAGCGAGGTAATGCTGGGTATTACAAAAGTATCACGCACTACAAAGAGGATTGGAAGCTCATGTTCAACAACGCACGGACATATAACCAGGAGGGTTCGTGGGTATACATAGACGCTGAGGAGATGGAAAAAGTGTTCCATGACACTTTGGAGAGAGTCACTGCTGGGACGGGGCTACCTGGTGCCTCGCCAGCTCTAGGTGGACCGTCAAGCTCCGCAGCATATGACTCTGCTCTTACGCCTATGGATGAGGATGAGCGGCCGCAGCGGGGCAGGGCTCGAAGTGCTGGTCGCAAACAAGTGATCAGCGATGATGAATACCTGACGCCGAGTGATGAGGACTAGATGTTATTTCACAGCATTCTTGATCTGCGTTTTCGATTTGTTCCTTCGTTTTTATGACAGCATCAGTTTTTGGAGTATATATGTATTGGTACACAATATTTTCAGATCACGATGTGAGATGAAGCCGGGTCTGAACACGGTATCGAGGATCTCTGAGGTTGATGATTTGGAATCTTGGATCAATACAACTAAGGGAATATTTCGTTCTGTAGTTAATACCTGTACAGCCCCTTTCTTGTCACATACCATCGTAAGCCACTAACCATTATGTTGAATTACGATACTCTCTGCAACATGCGTCTTGTTACCTCAACGTTGTTCAATCACTCTATTAATTCTAGTTTTACAGGTTATGAGCCCTGGGCTCTAGCTAGGCCCAGATCGATAGACTTACCAAGATAGATCTCATTTGAAGAAATGTGATAATGCTCATGCTCATTTAAAGGACGAATGACACAATTTTACCCACCAATCTCATGTTATCATGATGGGTGAATATAACCTCCGATTGATGATCCATCATCGAGCTGACTGGGTCAGAAATTTATCCCTGGTGGCGGCGTGCGGCGACACTTGCGTAGGACAGTAAGAGAGGTCACCAGTCAAGCTACAGGTGCAACTTCAGCTTCAGCCATATCCAAGGTTATCGATATCCTTGAAGCATTCAACAACTGCAGCAAGAGTTCATGCATTTCCCATGTCACGTCTTACATTACGTATGATAAAGGGGGATCCGTATGGTGTGTTCAACTAATTTTGTAACCTCTGGCGCTAAGGTACGCAGCCTTGATACACAGCAACTTCGCCGTGCTTACATAGTCACCAGTGCAGTCGAACAACTTGAGACAAGCACTCATCATTTCAACTTGGCTACCATCCAGTAAGTTGGAATAGCACTGCAATCGATTATCCATTCTATCTCAAACATCCTTTTTACTATCTCGATTCTCCATTGCTCAATCTTTGTCCTGCCGCCCAGTTGAATTGTGAACGCGCTTACTGGGCAGGCTGATACCCAAGTATCGTTTCAAGGCTTCCTCCAGACTCGAAAGGTCAAAGTTTGAGCTTAGACTTTGATTGCTCAATTAACGTTGTCGTATGTTGCCCACTCCGAGATAACCATCACCTTCACGATTTCTAATTACACTGTTGAACTTAACCAGCGCTTCCCCAACCCATCCTATTCTAACTCTCATCTTGTATCACATTCTATCATCAACTTCTGCCATTAATCAATGTAAATATCTCCTTCTATTGTCTCCGACCTAACTGACAGTTCCTGGCGAGCTAGCAATGGCAGAAGGAACTTGGGAGAAGCTGTCCCAGGTTGCTATTTCAGGTGCTGAATATGACTCGCCTGAACGCCAGCCCCATCCGAAATGTTTGGAAGGGACACGAGTGAAGCTTCTCGAAATCATCCACGGATTATTGGACGAGCAAAAGAAGAGTCAAATCATTTGGCTGCATGGCACAGCAGGTGTCGGAAAGTCTGCTGTGGCATTCACTGTCGCTGAGATGATGAAAGGTCTTAAAGTGATAGAGGAGACGAAAATCGAAACAAGGCTCGCAGGGACGTTCTTTTTCTCGCGCAAGCACACGAACCGCAGCACGACCGGTCATTTTTTTGCGACCCTTGCTTATCAGCTTGCGACTAATTTTCCCAGCGTCAAGAACGACGTGAATAGAGCTATCCGCGAGAATCCTGCGGTTCTAGACTCCAGCAAGTCTCTTCGCGAACAGATGAAGGCGTTATTTCGTCAACCTCTCTTGCATCTGAAATCAAGGCTGTGCGAATGCCCGCCTCCTGTGTTTGTTGTCGATGCCCTCGATGAATGCAAGCCTGAAACCGTCGCCGATCTGGTCTCCCTCCTCGGAGAAGCTCTTCGTGATCCTGAGCTTCCCGTGATCCACATTCTGCTCACGAGTCGCTTGGAGGAGCATATTCGTAACGCCATTCAAAAAGAAGAGATGCGCACACTGGTATATGAAATACCAGTGAACACTTCTGGGGAGGGCGTTGCTGGCACGATTTCGTTAGACGGCGAAGATGTTGACAATGATATCTATATCTTCTTGCAGCATTCCTTCACAGAATTGCGCAGTCGCCATCCTGATTTCCCGCAACCCACCGCGGATGAACTTACGCGGCTGGCGAACCGAGCTGGGCGACGTTTCATCGTGGCATCTACAATGATGAAGTTTATCGATGATGGATACAACAACCCCCAGGATCGCCTTGAGCTCATGCTCGGGCTAACCAATGAACTATTACCCGGAACGGAAGTGTACAAGTTATACGACTGTATTCTCGCCACCTGTTCGAACCCCAGCCGGGCATACCAGCACTTGTCCATTGTTGTTGCCCTTGCAGACCCTCTGCCGATCTCACAGATTTCGAAGCTCCTTGGCCCTGGTCAAGGCAGTGATGTTGCAACCGCACTGGTACAGCTACGGTCTTTAATGGATATTCCTGCCGACAGCAGCCAGCCCGTGAATATCTACCATTCGTCCATTCGTGACTATGTTTCAGACTTTTCAAACTGCAGCCTCCCCGAATTACAACCCGTCACAGCACCACATTCCCTGCTCGCTTATTCCTCTTTCCGCTTGATGATCCAAGACACTTCAGAAAGCACAGACCTCCTGGATGTGCTCTCAGAATTGAAGGAGCATAACCAAGCTATGCAAACCGATGACCCCAAGAACTTGCAACAAACATTAGCCTTCGTTGTTGAGCCACCAGAGCCACTGAATGTTCTTATGGGTTTGTTATGGCTTCGGGGAGTTCGCGGGCCGGGTTTGCGGTCCTGGCTAGAGACTTTGGACGGACGTGCGTGGCTGCAGACCCAAGATGGGGAAGATTATCTGCGAACACAGGAAGGAGAAGACTGGTTGGAGACCTGGGGCGGGGACCATTGGCTACAAACCTACGCGGGGGACACTTGGTTGCAGACCGAGAGGGGGAGAAATTGGCTACAGAGCGGGCGAGGGTGGGTGTGGACTCAGAGACGGCAACAAGTTACCGGAGACGCTGGCGAGCAAATGCCATTGGAGACCTTGAGCGGGCGAGAGTGGCTAGAGACCATCAGCGGGCAAGACTGGCTGGAGACCTCGAGCGGGCAAGAATGGTTACAAACCCAAATCGGGGAGTGGCTGCTGACCCAGACTGGAGGAGAGTGGCTGCAGAAACAACACGGGAAAGAGTGGCTTCAGACCTTGACCGGACAAGTATGGCTGCAAAAGACCCCGAGTGGCCGAGAATGGCTCCAAACCTGGAGGGGACGAGAGTGGCTGCAGACCAAGAATGGCCGAGCATGGCTACTGAGCTCAAGTGGCCACGAATGGCTGCGAACCCCGAGCGCTCGAGAATGGCTCCAAACCCCGAATGGCCAAGAATGGCTCCAGACCGATAGTAAGTGTCTTAAGAGAAATAGGAAAGAGTGGCTGGGCATCGAGAGTGGAGGACAATGGGTTGACACCGATAGTGAGCGAGAGTGGCCACAGAGAATTGGGGAACTGGAGCAAAATAGGCGAGAGTGGCCGGACACCGAGAGTGGGCGACAATGGCTGGACACCGAGCGTGGGCGACAATGGTTGGACACCGAGAGTGGGCGACAATGGCTGGACATCAAGAGCAAGCAAAAGTGGCTGGAGACCAAGAGCGGGCGAGAGTGGCTAGGCATGGAAAGCGGGCAAGAGTGGCTGGACACCGAGGGTGGGCAACAATGGCTGGGCTACCAATCGTTAGAGGACAAGCCGCACACCTGGCTGCGAGATCCAAGTGGGCAGAAATGGCTAAGGACTCCAAATGGGCAAACATGGTTGCAGGCTCAGGAGCGGTTGCAGGCTCGACGGCGGTCGCAAACTTGGCGGTGGTGGCAGAGTCGGTGGTGGTTTCAGACTCGGTGGCGGTTGCAGCGGATGTCTTTTATTCCACAGCACAGGTCACGGGTGATAATCAATAATTCGTTGGAGAACCCGAGTGGGCAAGCCTGGGTGGGTACTGAGAGTGGGAGGGAGTGGCTGCGAAAACAGGGTGGAAAAGAGTGGTTAGAGACGCGGCGTGGGAGGAAGTGGCTGGAAACGCAGAGCGGGAGGTGGTGGTTGGGAATACGGGGCGGAAGGGAGTGGCTGATCACACAGGGCGGGATGAAGTGGCTAGAAACTTGGGGAGGAAGGGGGTGGCTAAAAACGGACCGCGGACGGCGGTGGCTGGATGAGTTCGGCCGGATATGGTTGGAGACGGAGGGTGGGAGGAAGTGGCTGGAGACAGAGGACGGGAGGAAGTGGCTGGAGACGAATGACGCCAGGAAGTGGCTGGAAACGCGGGGAGGGAAGGAATGGCTGAAAACGTGGGGTCGGAGGGAGTGGCTGGAGACACAAAGAAGGAGGGAGTGGCTGGAGACCCAGAGCGGGAGGATGTGGTTGGAGACCCAGAGTGAGCACGACCGCCTGCAGACCCTAAATGAACTGCAGACTCCGATCAGGCATGCATGGCTGCACAATTTTCACGGACGAGAGTGGCTGCTGACCCAGAGTGGGCGAAAATGGTTACTGACCCAGAGCGCGGAAGAGTGGCTCCTGACCCTAGGAGGGCGAGGATGGCTGCTCACTCCAGGCGGACGAGAGTGGCTGCAGACCCCGGGTGGGCTACAGACTGTACATGGCCAAGAATGGCTACAGACAAAGAGTGGGCAAGAGTGGCTACTAAGCCTGAGCGGGCGAGAGTGGCTGCAGACCATGGTCGGACGAGAGTGGTTGCAGACCCAGAGTGGACGAGGGTGGCTTAAGACATCCCATGGACAAGCATGGCAGTTGACTCCCGCGGCGTCTGTCTGGGCGACGATGGAAGACTTCTCGAACACGTTGGAAACAACCAGCGAGTGCACAATTATCCCACAATTGCATTTACCGCCAGCTTTTCAAGCAATCCAGGAGTTTAAGAGTTTACCAGATTTCTTGATGTTTCCGGCATTCCTGGCGTTAAGGCCACATGATCATTTCACCTCTGCGTCCCTACAAGATTGCCCAGACATCGAGGTCATCCATGCTATGACCGCGTTCACGATTTTCGCAGCCGAGGTACAGGAGCGAAGTCAATCATCTTCTGACACCCTGAAGTATGCGTGCCAAAACTGGGCCTTCCATCTCTCGCGAGCTCCAAGTCCAACCGACGAAAAGCTCAACTGTGCATTCAAGGTCTTCTGGGATCGTCACCTCCTCTCCTGGCTTGAAAGGCAGTGGTGCTTGAAGGGCTTGCGGTCTTGCCTTCTCACATTATCCGAAGGGCAGAAACTTGTACAGGTGTGTTTTCAATGAATTTAATGTATTCAGCACCTGACCTGCGCATAAAGGAACATCTCGTTGAAGCTACAGGGCCATCTCAGTCCCGGGTCTGAAACCGTCGATTTTATGTACTGGACGCTATGCTGTTTTGTTATCTTGCATTGATATTTTCCTTTCTCGTCGCTAGCGCTTGTGTATTTACAGCATTTGCAATGTTTGAACATAGAATGCCGGTGTTTACTACATGTTGAAATCCATCGCAGCACAAAACGAAAAGAAGTCAACAAACACCCTCCTAGTTTCTATCTGGATCTCGTCTAGTTCACTATGGACTTACCATCCTCGCCAGCCTCGCTACACAATGCGGTAGCAGAGTAGACTGACAGAATAGTCACTCGTTGAACAATACGATTGCATTGCTCATTAACATGCCAGCCGTAAGGTGCGTACAAATGAGCCAAAAGTTTCAAGTCTTTGCCTTCAGTTTCACTAGACTCGCGACCAGCCTGCATATGCGCACTTTTTGAAATGTTGAGGATTTATCCGTGGAAGTATACACCAGGCTGGTCGCAAGTTCCACACCATCGTCTTCATCGCCAAGTTTACTCCTCGAAACATCCTGAGAATAATGCCAAGTCCGGTTCTATAATTTACAGGTTGACGAGTAAAGGTTGAAGACACGCAACTTGGCATGCAAAGGACTAGCCAGAAGATCCAGACACTGCGGTCTAGTATTCTAAACACATTGCGCGACTGACAGTTTGGCAATGCTTACCTGGTGGGTATTGAGGCGTAGGTACGAGGATGTCCATGAATATTCGGGTGCAGCTAGAAGCCTAGAGCATACCAAAAGCGAACGATCACAATGGAGCGTCACAATGAAGTGTATAAAGTCTTGCGATTTCCTGGGTAATTACTTGTGCGCAAGTCAAGAGCAATAGCAAGTACCAGAGAACTTGCTGGACGTACCTCATATTCTGCTGTGACAGTTCCAGGCGTCCGTCACCCAGAGTCGTTCCATATTTCTTGGTCCATTTCCCAAGCAAACAGCACTGATTGGCTGTTATAAGTGCATCGCCTGTGTTTCTCTAGGACATAATGAAAAGTAGTACCTAGTAGCGTTGGCTCCAAACACTCGAACCACCAGTACTATTTCACCGTGTCGATGGATACTTTTTATTCGAGAGTTTTAAAGCAAGGGCTGGTCCCTGGGGTTCTGTCAGATGAGAACCAAGTTAGAACTTTGGGCTTAAGGAGGAGAATGCAAAAGAATTAAATTCGGGAGTAGTTGAATGGAGTACGTAGTTCGGTGTGGGTTCTGAAATTTGACACTAGCACTTTGCAGTGTTGAGGAGGACCACTCACTGAATTGGCTGGCACAACGCCAGTGCTGCAAGTACAAGCATGCTCGTCACATACATGCCGTCAGTTAGCACTGAATAGGCAAGGCCTGATCGTGCTATCAAAACCGGAGGTCTCGCGACTTGAGCCTTCTCTTGGTCCAGGAGAAATTCAAATTCCTACGAGCTGCGCCAAGATGCAGTGTGCATGTGGAACTGGGATTCATCAATCGTGCAGCAAAACAGTGACCAGACAATGACCACGGACAGAATATAAGCAGAGTACGATCGAGGATGCTTCGCGCATAGCTTTAAACTAACTCGAGTGTGAGGAGATCGTGGAGAATACTAGATGGACGTCACTGATTAACTATGAGCCAGCTACATATCGTGAAGCAACGACGAAGTAGGTATCTATGTCTTGCATCTGAAGTATTGGTGACAATTACTGTGCGGAAGGGATGCAACGTAGAGATAAAGTACGAAACGAGCCCACTTGGTGTGATAGTATCAGGTGTAGGGGGTGTCGTGGACATCGGTGCAGCAGCAGCAGGCTGGGTTTGTGATGTTGATGCTTGCTGCCACGTTCGTTTCGCCTTCTCGCAGTTTTGTTTAGGACGTCGAGCAACAAATAGTGCACTGCACAGAAATCACTAAATGATATAAATCGAAAATGTACCAGATGAAAACATACCTGTTTATCTTCTACTGCAGCAACTTCAACGACAGGAAGACCACGACGAGGAAAGATAGTCCGTGTTGGAGTTCGCGCAGTTCGGTTGGTTCCATGTTGTTGGTGATGACTGAGAGGACATCAGTCAGAACAGAAACTGGAAAAAAAACACTGACAGACATGGATACCGACGTGTTGCGCGTGATCACTGATCAAGAAAGCCTAGGTGCAGTCAATGACTCAATGGAATGTTCTAGGGCCGAACGATATGTCGCATTATTACTCTAGATGATGACGTCCTGTGACAGATCAACTGAAAAGGTCCTGCAAGAAACACGTCATGTAGAATTTGTAACGATTTTCCAGCTGCGACCTGTACAGAGGTAATTAGCGTTATTTGAAAAGGCACGATATAAATACACCCACATAAGGAACGGACAGTAGTCTTCTAAGCTTCAAGGGCCAAGGCCGATTTCTTTGAGAATGGTATAAAGACTCATCTCATATGTACAAATTTGCGTCGCAACAAGCTTGATTATCTATCAGTGGAAAAGGCTAGCTGGAGTTTACAGATTCTTCATGATCATTATCTTTACCACAACTTGAAGAAAAATGGTGATGGAGTGGTCTGGAAGTTCCAAGTGGCAGTGTTGGATGTCCTAATCAGGCCATACAAATCGTAGCGGCGCGGGGCGCGCCAGTCCCCGACTCCTTTGTTTGTCATAAGAGTCACACGGCCCACGTATTAGAAAGCCACGTGATCATCTTCACTCCCATGGCGTCCAAAGTTGCTTTGAACTTTCAAACATTCCCTGTTCTTGTCCCAACAAATTTCATACTCGGCACTTAAGTTATACACAGAATGATGTAACATTTTATACAAGCCATCCTTCGTTTTACCATATCAGTTCTCACCAATCTCCATGTTGCTCTCCCTGATGCTGTTATCATCCTCATCATCGTCATCGTCGACACACCATTTCTTTCCCACACTGGAACCCTCACCATCATCCCTTGCCTTTTGCTTACCTTTCGTGTCACTTCTGTGGTTCGCCAATGTGTCCTCAGTGATGGACATGTCTGGCAACAACTTCATGCTCCTTAGCATGACTTGGTACCTCCTGGAGCCTGTCCTGTCCTCCTCTCAGTCAGTCTGCCTCCTGCTTGGAGGAATTGTCCAACTTTGATGTTCTTGTAAGTTATGGATTTCATCCCAATTCGAAAATACTCACAGCTTAAGCAGACACTCAACGAATACAACATCGCCGGTCTTCAACTTCGTCCTGTATTCCTGAGGACATATGATCATGCCAGTGCCATCGCAGATGTTTGGCGCAATCACTCTTGCATCTCGTAGCCTGTGCTTGGTAATGAGGGCGGCATAGTGACCCAGCGAATTGGGCAACTCAGAGAGGGGTGGGTGTTCTGTCTATTTCTCAGCACCTTGCCTCTCGTTTTGCCCCACCAACTTACCTGGATCTGTCCCCCCGCCTGCACTAGGTTCCCCTCCATTAGGAGCACCACCAGCCATTTCTGCGGCCTTGGCTTTTGCTGTCATTGTGATATTTGGTCAGTCCTTCTTGCTCTGAACATGATTGCCGACTTACAAGGACTTTGCATGGAGTCTCCTTTTCCAATGTCTCCCCTCTTCAAGTGGGGTACATTGGAACATCCATCATCCAGTATGTTCCTGATCAAAGGGTTTGTGGTGACTACCACACTGAACCGGGCATACCAGCACTTGTCTATTGTTGCTACCCTTGCAGACCCTCTACCAATCTCACAGATTTCAAAACTCCTTGGCCCTGTTGAAGGCATTGATGTCTCAACCATACTGGTACAGCTACGGTCTTTTATGGCTATTCCTGACGACAGTAGCCAGCCTGTGAATATTTACCACTTGTCCATTCATGACTATGTTTCAGACTTTTCAAACTGCAGCCTCCCTGAATTACAACCCGTCACAGCACCACATTCCCTGCTCGCTTATTCCTCTTTCCGCTTGATGATCCAAGACACTTCAGAAAGCACAGACCTCCTGGATGTGCTCTCAGAATTGAAGGAGC
>Ga0310811_10012667_pt1 | contig 10955 bp, 7 predicted proteins | sample YCmetagenome_FD_207642 | JGI IMG/M metagenome (GOLD analysis project Ga0310811, IMG submission 207642) | Soil microbial communities from experimental microcosm in Duke University, North Carolina, United States - YC | ecosystem: Engineered > Artificial ecosystem > Soil microcosm > Unclassified ...
GGATTCGTGTCGTGCGGGAAGGTGTAGAGCGCGACATTGGTGCTCGAGTCGAGGGTCACCGCCACCGAATCGTACGCCTCGCGCAGGCCGCGGCGCCGGTCGCCGTTCTCGTCCTGGAGCGCGTACACGATGTAGCGGCCCGGCGCGAGGTTCTCGAGATCGAACTGCCCGCCCGAGTCCGCGTACGTCATGTAGCCCGCGCTGTCGGGCAGCGGCACCGCTTCGATGAGCGCATGCAGCAGGATCGACTGCTCGATCCACTTGAGCGCGATGCCGCCGATCCGCGCGTGCCCGATCGCGGGGCCGGTCGAGAACAGCACCGTCTTGCCCGAATCCGTGCGGTTGCGCCGCAGGTCCACGAAGCCGGGCAGGATCTCCATCCGGTACACCCGCTTCTTCCAACCTTCCTTGGGCTTCACCGTCACGCGCGAGCGATGCCAGTCGACGTGCACGGGGCCCGACACGGGCGACAGCAGCACTTGTCCTGCCAGCCCGCCGGCCGAGCTGCGGCTCGAGCCCCCGGTGGCCATTTCGTCCACCGTTTCGTCGAACTGGATCTCGACGTCGCCGGAAAAGTTCTGGACGACGGCCCCCGACTCCGGTTTGACCTGGACGAGGTGCGGCGGCTTCGTGTCGGGCGGGCCGCCGGGCGGCGGGCCCTGCGACGCGCACGCGACCACGACACCAGCGAGCGCGGTTACGAGCAGCCGAGCGATTTGAGTTTCCCCGCGAGGACGTCGCGCTGCTCGCGCCACGCTTTTTCTTTTTCGCGCTCTTTGGCCACCACGTCCTTCGGCGCGCGCGCGACGAAGCTCTCGTTCGTCAGCCGCGCGCCCAGGCTCGTGAGCTGCTTGTCGAGTCGCTGGTACTCGTCCGTCAGCCGCTGACACTCCTGGTTGACGTCCACCAATCCTTCCAACGCGACGACGACTTCGCTGCCGTCGCCGAACACCGCATGCGCGCCAACACCCTGCGTCCCACCATTGAGCGCGAGGGCCTCGAGCTGCGCGAGCCGCACGATCGTGTCGCGCTCGCCGTCGAACGTCGCGGCTTTGTCATTGCCGCGTGGCACGATCGTCGCCTTGAGCTTCGTCTTGGGTGGCACGCGATACTCGGCCCGGATCGAGCGGACCTGCTCGATGGCCGTCTTCACGCGCCCGAACTCCTGATCGGCGCGCGGATCCTCGAGCTCGGGCCGCACGGCCGGCCACGCCGCCGCTGCGAGCAGCTCGTTCGCCTTCCGGCCCGGCAGCTTCTGCCACAGCTCTTCAGTAATGAAGGGCACGACCGGCTGCAGCAGCCGCAGCGTGAGGTCGAAGCAGTAGGTGAGCACGGCTTTCGCGGCAGGATCGTCGAGTCTGGGCTTCACGGCCTCGATATACCAATCCGCGAGCTCATTCCAGGCAAACTCAAAGCATCGCTTTGCCGCTTCGTCCAGACGGAAGTCGCTGAGCGAGTGCGTCGCCTCGCGGATCACCGCCTGCGCCCGCGAGAGAATCCAGCGGTCGGCGAGCGTGAGCGTGCGCCGATCCACCTCGTCGATCGTCGCGGCACGCTGCGACAGCTGCGCGAGGACGAACTGGCCGATGTTCCAGAGCTTGTTGGCGAAGTTGCGGCCCGGCGCGAACGTGGTCTCGAGATCGTTGGGGTCGAGAATGACGTCGGCGCCGATCGAGCTGCCGGCGATCAGCGTCCAGCGCAGCGCGTCCGCGCCGTACAGCTTCACCACTTCGCGCGGATCGATGCCGTTGCCGAGCGACTTCGACATCTTGCGGTGCTTCATGTCGCGCACCGTGCCGGTCAGGTAGACCATGCGAAACGGACGCTGCCCCATGAAGTGGTAGCCCGACATCAGCATGCGCGCGACCCAGAAGAACAGGATCTCGGGCGCGGTGACGAGCGTGTGCCCGGGATAGAATCGCTCGAGGTCGGGCGTTTTGTCGGGCCAGCCGAACGTCGCGAACGGCCACAGCCAGGAGGAAAACCAGGTGTCGAGCACGTCCGGGTCCTGCTCGACCGTGGCGCCGCACTTGGGGCACGACGTCGGGTCCTTGCGGTCGGCCCACTGGTGGCCGTTCGCGCAGGTGAAGACCGGAATCCGGTGGCCCCACCACAGCTGGCGCGAGATGTTCCAGTCGCGGATCCCTTCCATCCAGTTCTCGTACGTCGCGCGCCAGCGCTCCGGCACGAAACCGTATTCGCCTTTGCGATACGCCGCGAGCACCGGCTCGGCGAGCGGCTTCATTTTCACGAACCACTGATCGCTGAGCCGCGGCTCGACGACCGTGTCGCACCGATAGCAGCGCCGCACGGAATGGTTGTGCTGCTCGACCTTCACGAGCAGCCCCTCTGTTTCCAGCTGCTTGACGAGTTTTTTCCGGGCTTCGAACCGATCCAGGCCTTGGAGGTCCGTTGGGATCCGCCCGTCTGCCCGTCCGCCCATCCGCCCGTCTTCCGTCATGATCAGCGGCATCTCAGAGTTCGGCCACACTCTCCGCGCAATGTCGAAATCATTCGCGTCATGCGCCGGCGTCACCTTGAGCAATCCGGTGCCGAAGCCTTGCTCGACCGCTGCGTCCGTGGCGATCGGGATCGCGATTTCGGTGAGCGGAATCCGCACGCGCTTGCCTGTGAGCTGCGCGTAGCGGCTGTCCTTCGGGTTGAACACGAGGCCGATGTCGCCGAACATCGTCTCGGGGCGCGTCGTCGCGACCGTCACGAACGCCGAGCTGTCCTCGAGCGGATAGCGGATGTGGTAGAGATTGCCCTGCGTCTCGTGGTGCTCGGCTTCTTCGTCCGAGAGCGCGGTGAGGCAGTGCGGGCACCAGTGGATCACGCGGTGGCCGCGGTAGATCAGCCCTTCATCCCACAGGCGCACGAACACTTCGCGGACGGAGCGCGAATACGCGTCGTCGAGCGTGAAGCGGGTGCGGCTCCAGTCGCAGGAGCAGCCGATCGTCTTGAGCTGCTCGAGGATGGTGTTCCCGGTCGCGCGGACGAATTGCCACACGCGCGCCACGAACGCTTCCCGGCCCAGGTCGAAGCGCGTCTTCCCCTCGGCCGCGAGCTGCTTCTCGATCACGTTCTGCGTCGCGATGCCGGCGTGATCGGTCCCCGGGAGCCACTCGACCGCGCGGCCGCGCATGCGCTCGAAGCGGACCAGCACGTCCTGCACCACGTTGTTCAGCGCGTGCCCGACGTGCAGCTCGGCGGTCACATTGGGCGGGGGAATCACGATGACATACGGCTCCCCCCCGCCGGCCGGCGTGGGCTGGAAGATCCCGGCCTCGAGCCAGCGCTTGTAGATGGCGGGTTCTATCGGCCGTGGATCGTATGCCATTCCTTAATATAGAAGGCGCCGCTAGAATATCGTCCAATGACTCCGCCTCCTCAGCCGTCGGATGATTCGCTGCCCACGAGCCGCGTCGTGCGCTGGATGGTGCTCGGCGGGATCGTGCTGTTTTCGGTTGGATTGTATTTCCGGTTCGGCCTGCATCTGCCGCGCATCGGCACCCCGACTCCTTAAGCCATGTCCCCTTCCGAGATCCACGTCGTCCTGCCGGATGGGAGCAACAAGACTCTACCGGCCGGCGCGACCGGAGCCGACCTCGCCAAGGCGATCGGCCCCGGCCTGGCCAAGGCGGCGCTCGCGATCCGCGTCGACGGCGAAGTGCGCGACTTGCAGCGTCCGCTGCCCGACGGCGCCAAAGTCTCGATCCTGACGAACAAGGATCCGCAGGCGCTCGACGTGCTGCGCCATTCGTCGGCGCACGTCCTGGCGACGGCGGTCCGGCAGATTTTCCCGAAGGCGCAGATCGGCTTCGGCCCGCCGATCGAGGACGGGTTCTACTACGACTTCGATATCGGCCGGCCGTTCACGCCGGAAGATCTCGCGGCGATCGAGCAGAAGATGGCGGAAGTCACGAAAGCCGATTACGCGTTCACACGCGAGGAAGTCTCGCGGGCCGAGGCGCAGAAGCGCTTCACCGACGATCCGCTCAAGCTCGAGCGGATTCAGGACCTCGGGCCGGACGAGGTGATCTCCGTGTACACGGACGGGCCCTTCGTGGATCTGTGCCGCGGGCCGCACGTGCCGAGCACGGGGAAGATCCAGTATTTCAAGCTGCTGCACGCGGCGGGCGCGTATTGGCGCGGCGACGAGCGGCGCCAGATGCTGCAGCGGATCTACGGCACGGCGTGGTTCAGTAAGCAGGACCTCGACCAGTACATCACGCGGCTCGAGGAGGCGCGCAAGCGCGACCACCGGGTCATCGGCAAGCAGCTGGACCTCTTTTCGATTCAGGAGGACGTCGGGCCCGGTCTCGTGATGTGGCACCCGAACGGCGCCATCCTGAACTTCGAGCTGCGCCGCTTCATCGAGGACGTCATTCTCGAGCGCGGCTATCAGCTCGTGTACACGCCGAACGTGACGCGCGAGCAGCTGTTCCTGCGCTCGGGGCACCTGCCGCTCTACGCGGCCAATCAGTTTCCGCCGATGGCGGCGGGCGAGGGCGAGTCCGAGGACGTGCGCTATCGCGTGAAGCCGATGAACTGCCCCATGCACATCCTCATCTACGCGAGCCAGCAGCGCAGCTACCGCGATCTGCCCATCCGGCTGGCGGAGATTGCGAACGTCTATCGCAACGAGCGCTCGGGCACGCTGCACGGCATGCTGCGCGTGCGCGGCCTGTCGATGGACGACGCGCACATCTTCCTGCGTGAAGATCAGATTGAGGAAGAGATCTTCAACATGCTGGACATCGTCGAGCTGGTGATGGGGAAGACGTTCGGCCTGAATTACCGGCTGGATCTGGCGACGCGGCCCGACAAGATGCTCGGCACGCCCGCGATGTGGGACGTCGCGGAACGGGCGCTCGAGAGCGCGCTGAAGCGCCGCGGGCTGACCTACCGGATCGATGCGGGGGGCGGCGCGTTCTACGGTCCCAAGATCGACGTCAAGTTCAACGACGCGATCGGCCGCGAGTGGCAGGGCGCGACGATCCAGCTCGACTATCAGCTGCCCGAGCGCTTCAACCTCGAGTACACGGGGGCGGACAACAAGCCGCACCGCACGCTCATGATGCACCGCGCGATCTTCGGCACGATCGAGCGGTTCACGGGCTTCTTGATCGAGCACTTCGCCGGCGCGTTCCCGCTCTGGCTGTCACCGGTGCAGGTGCGCGTGCTGCCGATCGCCGAGGGGCAGGTCGAGGCGGCACGGGCGGTTCATCAGGAGCTGCGCCGCGCGGGGATTCGCTCGCATCTCGACGAGCGCTCCGACACGCTGAACTACAAGATCCGCGACGCCGAGCTGCACAAGATTCCGTACATGGCGGTCGTGGGGCAGCGCGAGGCGGAGGCGCACTCGGTCGCGGTGCGCGGGCGCGGGGCCGGAAACAAGCAGGTCGTGCTGCCGGTTGCGGAGTTTGTGGAGAAGCTCACGTCGGAGATTCACACGAAGAGTCTCAAGCCGCTAGTTTCTTGATGATGAACGACGCGACAACGCCCGTCATCCTCTCAGCCTGCCGGACGCCGATCGGCAAATACCTGGGCGGCCTCTCGCCGCTGCCAGGGCCGAGGCTCGGCGCCATCGTCGCGCGCGAAGCCGTGCGCCGCGCTCGGGTTCCCGACACCGCCGTCGACGAAGTGATCATGGGCAATGTGCTGCAGGGCGGCGAAGGGCAGGCGCCCGGGCGCCAGGCGGCGATTCACGCCGGACTGCCGGGGACGATTCCCGCGCTGACGATCAACAAGGTCTGCGGCTCGGGGCTCAAGGCGGTGATGCTCGCCGCGCAGGCGATCAAGGCGGGCGACGCGCAATGCATCGTCGCGGGCGGGTTCGAGTCGATGTCGAATGCGCCGCACTACGTCTACGGCATGCGCGGCGGCATCAAGGCCGGCAATTCCGAGCTCGTGGACGGAATGATCAAGGACGGGCTGTGGGATTCGTTCTCCGAGTCGCACATGGGCGCTTTGGCTGAGTACACCGCGAGGAAGGCCGGCATCTCCCGCGAGGCGCAGGACAAGTTTGCGCTCGAGAGCCATCGCAAGGCGGTCACAGCGATGGAGGCCTGCTTCTTCAAGGCGGAGATCGTTCCGGTCGACAAGATCGAGAAGGACGAAGGCCCGCGCGCCGATACGTCGCTCGAAAAGCTCGCTTCGCTCAAGCCGGTGTTCGAAAAAGGTGGGACCGTCACGGCGGGCAACGCGCCTGGACTAAATGATGGCGCCAGCGCGCTGGTGGTCAGCTCGCTGGCCTTCGCGAAGACGCACGGCATCGAGCCGCTGGCGAAGATCACCGGTTACGCGGGCGGCGGCGGCGAGCCGAAAGATCTGTTCTTCGCGCCGATCGTGGCGGTGAGGAATCTGATGGCGAAGACGCAGGCGAAGATTTCCGACTACGATCTGATCGAAGCGAACGAAGCCTTCGCCGTCCAGGCACTCGCCGACGGCCAGGCGCTCGGCTGGGATTGGGGCCGAGTGAACGTGCACGGCGGCGCGATCGCGCTCGGCCATCCGATCGGCGCCTCGGGCGCGCGCGTGCTCACGACGTTGCTGTATGCACTGAAGCGGTACGGCAAACGAACCGGACTCGCCACCCTGTGTCTCGGTGGCGGTAACGCAGTTGCTCTCTCTGTGGAGATGCTATGACAGATCTTGCGTTAGGCGTGCGGCGTGCGGCGTGGGGCGTGCGAGTGCTCGCGATCGTGCTGGGCGCGCTGTTCGTCGCGCTCGCGGCGCAGGTTTCTGTGCCGCTACCAGGAACCCCCGTTCCGATGACGCTGCAGCCGCTCGCCGTGCTGCTGGTCGGCGGCCTGCTCGGCGGCCCGCTCGGCGCCGCCAGCATGATCCTCTATCTCGCCATGGGCGCCGCCGGCTTGCCGGTGTTCACGCCGACCGTGCCGCTCGTCGGCATCGCGCGACTGTTCGGCCCGACGGGCGGGTATCTGCTGGCGTATCCAGTGGCGGCGTGGGCCGTGGGGGCCCTGTTATCCCCGCGGTGGCAGCGCGGGGGTAACTGGGCCCCTCCAGCCGCGCCTTGGCTTCGTGCAGCTTGCGCCGTGCTTGTTGGTCTGGTCCTCATCCACCTCGGCGGCCTGGCTCAGCTCGCTATTCTCACGGGCGACCTGCGGGCCGCCGCGCAGTTCGGCACGCTGCCGTTCCTGCTGGGCGACTTACTGAAGCTGGTGATCGCCGTCCCGGTCCTGATCAAGCTCACCCCAACGATTCGCGCGCGCCTCTGATGGCGCGCGTTTCGTTTGCGGATGTGAAGCGCGTCGCCATCGCGCTTGGTTGGGTGTTGCTCTGCTTCGCCACCGGCATCGGCATTACGATCGGCCTCTCGGAGCTGGTGCCGGGGTGGGGCGGCGCCGATTGGTGGATCGCGCGCAACGGCACCTACGAGGTGGTCGGCTTCGCGCTGGCGACGTGGATCGTCGGACGGCTGCTGACGAAGTCCTCGTGGTCGCAGCTCGGCTGGCGGCGGCCCGCGCTGACCCCCTGGCTGCTCGGCCTCGGGCTCGGCGCGGTCATGGCGGCGGTCGCGATCGGCCTGGCCGTCGTGCTCGACGGCGCGCGCGTGCATTTCACCGGCGACTGGAGCATCTGGCCCCGAATCGCGTTGCCACTGCTGTTGGGACTGATTTTCGCGGCGCTCGCCGAGGAGCTGATGTTCCGCGGGTTTCCGCTGCGACGCTTGAGCGATGCCTTCGGCGTGGTTCCCGCCACGGTGTTGCTCGCGCTCCTGTTCGGCCTCGCCCACGCCCGCAATCCGAACGCGACGGCGTTCAGCACGATCAACGTCGCGCTCGCCGCGATCTGGTTGTCGCTCGCTTTCTTCTCGAACGGCGGCATGCAGCTTGCCTGGGGGGCGCACTTCGGCTGGAACGCCGGGCTGGCAATCCTGTTCGATGCGCCCGTCAGCGGCGTGACGTTTCACGTTCCCGTCGTCGAGTACGCACCCGGCCTGCACGCTTGGGTAGACGGCGGGGCATTCGGGCCCGAGGGCGGAATCGTCGCGACGATCGTACTGACTGCAGGTACGCTGTTTCTCCTGATGAGAGCGAACGCCTTCACCGCGCACCGCGCGCCGCTCGCCGAAGCTGAGGCGGCATGAGCAAGGTCGCCGTCGTGGGCGCCGGTACAATGGGCAACGGCATCGCCCACGTGTTTGCACAACATGGATGGGACGTCGCGCTGGTGGACGTTTCTCAGGACGCGCTTGGCCGGGCGGTTGGGACGATCAAGAAGAATCTGGAGCGCATGGAGAAGAAAGGCGTCATCAGTCATCAGTCGTCGGTAGATACGCTCGGTCGGATCACGACCAACACTGCGCTCGACGCCGCGAAGAATGTCGAGTTGATCGTCGAGGCTGTGTCGGAGAACCCGGACATCAAGTTTCAGATCTTCGAGGATCTGGATCATTTATCGCCCACGGGCATCCTCGCGTCGAACACGTCTTCGATCTCGATCGCGGAAATCGCCAAGCAGACCATGCGGCCGGAGCGGGTCATCGGGATGCATTTCATGAATCCCGTCCCCCTCATGCCGCTCGTCGAAATCGTCAAGGGACCTAAGACATCACTCGAGACGACCTCGAAAGTGGTTGAGGTCGCAAAGCAGCTCGGCAAGACGCCGGTCGAGGTGAACGACAGCCCCGGCTTTGTCTCGAATCGGGTTCTGATGCCGATGATCAACGAGGCGATCTTCTGCGTGGACGAAGGCGTCGCGACGCCCGCAGCGGTCGATCAGGTCATGAAGCTCGGCATGAACCATCCGCTGGGACCGCTCGCGTTGGCCGATCTCATCGGTCTCGATGTGTGCCTGGCGATCATGCGGGTGCTGCAGAACGGGCTCGACAAGCGCAAGTACCGCCCCGCGCCGTTGCTCAAGAAAATGGTCGCCGAAGGAAAGCTGGGTCGGAAATCGGGTGTGGGGTTCTATGTCTACCGCGACTGACATTCGCGAGCAGGTCGTCGAGCTCGCGCGCGAGTTCGCCAAAGAAAAGATCGAGCCGTTCGCCGCGGAGTGGGACCGGACGCACTTCTTCCCGCGCGGCGTCATCGACGAATTCGGCCGGCTCGGCTTCCTGGGCATGTGTACGCCGGAGGAATTCGACGGGATGGCGCTCGACACCGTCACCTATCTGATGGTGCTCGAAGAGCTCTCCGCCGCCGACGCCGCGTTCGCCGTCTCGATCGGCATTCACAACGCCATTCCCATGACGATGCTCGTGAAGCACGGCACGCCGGAGCAGAAAGAGCGCTGGCTGAAACCGATGGCGCGCGGCGAATTGCTCGCGGGCTTCGCACTGTCCGAGCCGGAAGCGGGCTCGGACGCCGCCGGTTTGCGCGCGCAGGCCGTGAAGGACGGCAAGGACTGGGTGCTGAACGGCGCGAAAGCGTGGGCCACGAATGCCGGCACCGCCGATCTCATGATGATCATGGTGCGCACCGACCAGCCGAACGCGCGGCGCGGCGCGAAAGGGATCTCGACGTTCATCGTGCCGACCGACACGAAGGGGTACACGCCCGCGAAGCCCGAAGACAAAATGGGGTTGCGCTCGTCCAACACCGCCGGCATCGAGCTCAACGATCTGCGCCTCCCCGTCGATCAGATGCTCGGCGACGAAGGCATGGGCTTCGTGTACGCGATGGAAGGGCTCGACGCCGGACGCCTCGGCATCGGCGCGCAGGGCGTGGGCATCGCGCGGCGCGCGCTCGAGCACTGCCTCCAATACACGAACGAGCGCAAGCAATTCGAGAAGCCGATCGGCGAGTTCCAGGCGGTGCAGTTCAAGCTCGCCGACATGGCGACGCGCATCGAAGCGGCGCGCGCGCTGACGCACCGCGCCGCCGCGCGCAAAGACGCGGGCGAAGACATTTCGCACTACGCCAGCATGGCGAAGCTGTTCGCGTCCGAAACGGCGATGTGGGTCACGACGCAGGCCGTGCAGCTCTTCGGGGGATACGGCTACATGCGGGACTTCCCCGTTGAGAAACTCTTCCGCGACGCAAAGGTCACCGAGATTTATGAAGGCACCAGTGAAATCCAGCGAATCGTCATCGCCCGCGCGCTCCGTCAGCGCTAGGAAGGAAGAAGCGACGGCGCTGTTCGCGCTGCTCGAGGAGCACGCGCACGAACAGGTGTCGCTCGTGTACGAGCCGTCCTCGGGCTACCGCGGCATCATCGCCATTCACGACACGACGCTGGGCCCCGCGCTCGGCGGCACACGGTTCTGGAATTACGCGACCGATCGTGAGGCGCTGATCGACTGCCTCCGGCTCGCGCGCGGCATGACGTACAAGGCCGCGGTCGCCGGTCTCAATCTCGGCGGCGGCAAGAGCGTCATCATCGGCGACAACAAGATCCGCAATCGCGAGCCGATCTTTCGCATGCACGGCCGCCATGTCGAGGCGCTGGGCGGCCGCTACATCACGGCCGAGGACGTCGGCACGTCGGTGAACGATATGGAGTTCATCAAGGCCGAGACGAATCACGTGACGGGAGTGATCGGCAAGTCGGGCGATCCGTCGCCGGTGACGGCGTTCGGCGTGTATCGCGGCATCAAGGCGTGCGCCAAGCATCGGTATGGGGATGACGCGCTCAAGGGTAAGAAGATCGCGGTGCAGGGCTGCGGCCACGTCGGCTACTACCTGGCCGATCTTCTCAATAAGGAAGGGGCGCAGCTCGTCGTCACGGATATCGATGCCGCGCGGGTCAAGCACGTCGTGGAGGACTTCCGGGCGAGCGCAGTCAAACCGGACGAGATTTACGGGGTGCCGGCCGACATCTTCGCGCCGTGCGCGCTCGGCGGGATCATCAACGATCAGACGATCGCGCAGCTCAAGTGCGAGATCGTGGCGGGCGCGGCGAACAATCAGCTCGCCGAGGAGCGTCACGGCGACATGCTGGAAGAGCGCCAGATTACCTATGCGCCCGATTATGTGATCAAC
>Ga0310811_10012668_pt1 | contig 10955 bp, 8 predicted proteins | sample YCmetagenome_FD_207642 | JGI IMG/M metagenome (GOLD analysis project Ga0310811, IMG submission 207642) | Soil microbial communities from experimental microcosm in Duke University, North Carolina, United States - YC | ecosystem: Engineered > Artificial ecosystem > Soil microcosm > Unclassified ...
GATCGGCATGACCTTGGTCGGGTCCTCCAGCGAGACCACGTCCATCTCGATGCTCGGCAGCATGGTGCCGATCGAGGCCGGCTTGTCGGGTCCGTCCGAGGAGTGCGCGGTGCCGGGCGAACAGGTCTCGGTCATGCCCCAGCCACTCTTGAGCTTCATGCCGACCTTGCGGTCGAGGATGTTGGCGACTTCGACCGGCAGCGGCGCGCCGCCGGAGGCGGCCGTGTAGAGCGAGGAGAAATCGCGTTTGTCGAGATCGGGCAGGGCCGCAATCGCGATCCACATGGTCGGCACGCCCGGGAAATAGGTCGCGCGCTTGACCTCGATGTCGCGCATGACAGCTTCGACATCGAAGCGCTGGTGCAGCGAGATCAGATTGCCGCGCCGCATCGAGCCCAGCAAAACGACTGTCAGCGCATAGATGTGAAACAGCGGCAGCACGCAGATGACGCGCTCGACCGTGTTGCGCTTCTCGCGCGTCGGCCGGCTCCAGACGTCATAGATCGACACTGCGGCAGTGAGGTTGCCATGGGTGAGCATGGCGCCTTTCGGCAGGCCCGTGGTGCCGCCGGTATATTGCAACAGCGCGACGTCCTCGACGCTGATCGCGGGCCATTGCTTTGGCCTGGTCGCGCCGTCGATGAACTGCTTGTGGGTGATGACGGCAGGATGGTCCGGAAGCGCCGTCTGCGGCGTGCCGACCTTGTCCCAATGATCGTCCTCGCAGACGATCAGGCGATCGAGCAGGCCCTTTTCCAGGAACTTCAGCGCGGTCGGCAGCAACGCCGAGAGATTGCTGGTGACCAGCACCCGCGCGCCGGAATCGCTGAGCTTGTGCGACAGCGCGATCTCGCCGTCGAGTGGCGACAGATGTACGATCCGCGCGCCGGCCTTCAGCGCGCCGAAGAAGTTGACGGGATGGTCGGGCGTATTGCCGAGGAACAGCGCGACGGAAGTGTTCGTGCCATAACCGGCGCGCAGAAACGCCGCGGCCGCGACCTCGACCAGCGATTCCAGCTCGGCATAGCTGATCGGGCGGTCGCGGAATTCGATCACGGGCCGTGCACCGTATTCGCGCGCGGCTGTCGACAGCAGGTCAGGCAGCGTACCGCGCGCGATCGGATCGTCCCAATGCACGCCTTCGGGATAATATTGTTCGCCGGGGTGGGTCATTTCAGTCTGCCGCACACGCCGTCATTCCGGGGCGGTGCGACAGCACCGAACCCGGAATCTCGAGGTTCCGGGTTCGCGCTTCGCGCGCCCCGGAACGACAGGTGGAGAGGGCTAAGCCCCATCACGCCGCCTTGCTCTTCTCGGCGGCCAGAGAGGCGAACGTCTTGCCCTCGGACGCGAGCCGCTTCAGCAGCGGTGCCGGCTCGAGCGAGGGATCATTCGTCTCCTTGGCATAATACGAGAGCCGATCGGCGATGTGCTTCAGGCCCACGCTGTCGGCCCAGAACATCGGGCCGCCGCGATAGATCGGCCAGCCATAGCCATAGAGCCAGACCACGTCGATGTCGCTCGGCCGCGCCGCGATGCCTTCTTCGAGGATGCGGGCGCCCTCGTTGATCATCGGATACATCATGCGTTCGAGGATCTCGTCGTCGGAGACGACGCGGCGCTTGCGGCCCAGACGGGTGAGCGTCTCGTCGATCAGCTTCTCGACATCGGGATCTGGCAGGGGCGCGCGTGAGCCGCCTTCATATTTGTAATAGCCCTTGCCGGTCTTCTGGCCGAAGCGGCCGGCTTCGCAGAGCGCGTCCGCGATCTCCGACTTGATGCCGCGGTCCTTGCGCGAGCGCCAGCCGATATCGAGGCCGGCAAGATCGCCCATCGCGAACGGGCCCATCGGCATGCCGAACTTGGTCACGACCGCGTCGACCTGCTGCGGCAGCGCGCCTTCGAACAGGAGCTTCTCGGCCTGCTTGCCGCGCTGGGCCAGCATGCGGTTGCCGACAAAGCCGTCGCAGACGCCGACCACGGCCGGCACCTTGGCGATCTTGCGTGCGATCGACACCGCCGTGACCAGCGCATCCGGCGCGGTCTTGGCCGCGCGAACGATCTCGCACAGCTTCATGACGTTGGCCGGCGAGAAGAAGTGCATGCCCAGCACGTCCTGCGGCCTTTTGGTCTCCTTGGCGATCTCGTCGATGTTGAGATACGAGGTGTTGGAAGCGAGCACCGCGCCGGGCTTGGCGTACTGATCGAGCTTGCCGAACACTTCCTTCTTCACCGCCATGGTCTCGAACACGGCTTCGATGATGAGGTCAGCGTCCTTGACGTTCTCAAGTCCGACGACGCCGGTGATCAGCGCCATGCGCTTGGCAGGCGCATCCGCCGGAATGCCGCCGCGCGCCGCGGTCGCCTCATAGTTCTTCTGCATCACGCCCATGCCGCGCTTGAGCTGTTCCTCGCCGGTCTCGACCAGCGTCACGGGAACGCCGGCGTTGGCAAAGGACATCGCGATGCCGCCGCCCATGGTGCCGGCGCCGATGATGGCAACGCGGGCGACATTGCGCGGCTTGGTGCCCTCGGGCACGCCGGCGATCTTGTTGGCCTCGCGCTCGGCGAAGAAGGCATAGCGCTGCGCCTTGGACTGATCGCCGTTCACGAGCTTGAGGAATCCCTCGCGCTCCTTCTTCAGGCCTTCGTCAAAGGGCAAATCGATGGCGTAACCGACCGCGTCAGCGGCGGCGAAAGGGGCTTCCAGCCCGCGCGCACGCTTGGTCATGGCGGCGACCGCATTGGTGAAGATGGAGCGGTCGGCCTTGGCGGCCACGAGCTTTGAGTCATCGTCACGCAGCTTGCGCAGCGGGCGCTTCTCCGCCAGCACCTTGCGGGCAAAGGCCTCGCCGCCGGAAGCCGGGCCCTCGACGATCTCCTCGATCAGGCCGTTCTTCAGCGCTTCGGAAGCAGGAATCGGATCGCCGCCGACGATCATCTTGACGGCGAGCTCAGGTCCCACCGCACGCGGCAGGCGTTGCGTGCCGCCGGCGCCAGGCAGAAGCCCGAGCTTCACCTCGGGCAGGCCCAGCCTTGCTTCCTTGACCGCGACGCGGAAATGGCAGGCGAGCGCGACCTCGAGGCCACCGCCGAGCGCGGTGCCGTGGATCGCAGCTACGATCGGCTTGGGCGAGTTCTCCATCTCGGTCAGCACCTCGTGCAGACCGGGCGGCTTCGGCGGCTTGCCGAATTCGGTAATGTCGGCACCAGCAATGAAGGTGCGGCCGGCGCAGGTCAGCACGATCGCCTTGATTTCGGGATCGGCGATGGCCGCCTTCATGCATGCGAGGATGCCGCCGCGAACCGCGGCGCTCAGTGCGTTGACGGGAGGACTGTCGACAGTGACGATCCCGATGATGTCGCGACGTTCGAGCTTGACCACTTCGTTCACGCTAAGCTCCTTGGATGTTTGTTTTTCGTTGCTCCTGCGAACTTGCGTCGAGACGCTATCCGGTTTCGGCCAACCGGCGGTGCCTCCGACTAATTTCGCACTGCGGAACTAAATTCCACATCTTGACAGCGAGGGTTATTTTGAAGCACGTCCGTTGTCAACGATGACCGTCAACGCGCGCGGCAGACCAAGGGCATGAAACGTTCGGCTAAGAAAGGTGCGACCGATCGCAGTTTTGTCGTCGCGCTTTCCCGCGGTCTCGATGTGTTGCGCGCGTTCCAGCCCAATGACGGACTGCTCGGCAATCAGGAGATCGCGGCTCGAACGAATCTGCCGAAGCCAACGGTGTCGCGGCTGACCTACACGCTGACCAAGCTCGGTTATCTTACGCCTGTTCCGCGGTTTGAGAAGTATCAGCTTGCGCCTTCTGCGATGGCGCTCGGCTATGCCGCGCTGGCGAATTTGGGTGTTCGGCATTTGTCCGAGCCGTTTCGCGAGGAAGTGATGCGCGAGACCGGCGGCGCGGTGGCGATCGGCGGGCGCGATCGCCACAGCATGATCTATTTCGGCCAGAGCCGGAACGGGCTCACGCTCGGCGTTCAGCTCGATGTCGGCTCGCGCATCCCGATTGCGACCACAGCGATGGGACGGGCCTATTGCTGGTCGCTGCCGCCCGACGAGCGTACCGCCTTGCTCCGCGAGCTGCGCGAACATTACGGCAGCCGCTGGCCCAAGATGCGGGACGGCCTGGAACGTTCCGGCGAATTCATCGCCAAGCACGGCTTTGCGATATCGACCGGCGATTGGCAGAATGACGTCGCCGCGGTCGGCGTAGCACTAAAGTTAAATGACGGAACGGGGCCTTATGCGTTTAACTGTGGTGCACCGGCATTCCGTTTTACGGAAGACCGGCTGCTCAACGATATTGGACCTCGTCTGATGGCGATGGTAAGGAACATTGAAGCGGCGCTGGGTGGAATGACGCCGCAATCGACACATTCAAAAAAACAAGAAAACAAGAAGCCAAGACCAGGAGGGAGAGTTGCACGTGTGGCCGAAGGGGTCAGATAACCTTCGTCGTCGCGACCGCCGATGCATGTCGCCGCGGGCGTTTGCTGCGACGACCAAGCGCAGCGAGGCGACATGACGCAGGCTGAGCTTGCGCAGGGACGAGATCCCTTGCTCGTGGTTCGCGATGTCAGCGTCGTGTTCGGCGGCATCGTCGCCTTGAACGGCGTTTCGTTCAACATGCATCAAGGCAATATCCTTGGTCTGATCGGCCCGAACGGCGCCGGCAAGACCACGCTGTTCAATTGTCTCTCCCGGCTCTATCAGCCGAGCTCCGGCGACATCCTGATGGAAGGGCAGAGCATCCTCACCCGCCCGCCGCACCGCATCGCCGAGATCGGCATCGGTCGCACCTTCCAGAACGTCGCGCTGTTTCCCAATCTTTCCGTGCTCGACAATGTCCGCGTCGGCACCCATTCCCGCACCTCCTCGGACATCATCTCGGATTCGCTGAGGCTTGCCTGGGTCCGCCGCGGCGAGGCGGCCGTGAACAAGAAGGTTCATGATATCCTCGGCTATCTCGATCTGGGGGACGTCGCCCACACCATCGTCTCGGGGTTGCCGTTCGGCACGCAGAAGCGCGTCGAACTCGCGCGGGCGCTGGCCGCCGATCCGAAAATTCTCCTGCTCGATGAACCCGCCGGCGGCCTCAACCACGAAGAGGTCTATGTGCTCGGCGATCTGATCCGGAAGATCCGCGACGAGCGCAAGATCACGGTGCTGCTGGTCGAGCATCACATGGGCCTTGTGATGTCGATCGCCGATCACGTGGTGGCGCTGAATTTTGGCCGCAAGCTCGCCGAAGGTACGCCCGCCCAGGTGCAAGCCGACCCCGATGTCATCAAGGCCTATCTGGGGAGCAAGGACCAATGACGACGATGCTCAACGTCAGGGACTTGCGCGCCTATTACGGGCAGGTGCAGGCGCTGCATGGCCTCAACTTCTCCCTCAACGAAGGCTCGCTCACCACGCTGCTTGGCGCCAACGGCGCCGGCAAGACCACGACCTTGCGGGCCATCTGCAACATGGTGCGCTCGACCGGCGCGATCGAGTTCGAGGGCGCGGCGCTGCTCGGCCGCTCCACCGAGAACATCGTGCGGCTCGGCATTGCCCATGTGCCGCAGGGCCGCGGCACCTTCACCGCGATGACGGTGGAGGAGAACCTCCAGCTCGGCGCCATCACCCGCCGCGACCGCAATGGCATCGTCTCCGACATCGAGCGGATGTATGACCATTTCCCGGTGCTGAAGCAGCGCCACACCCAGCAGGCCGGCACGCTGTCGGGCGGCGAGCAGCAGATGCTTGCGGTCGCCCGCGCGCTGATGCTGCGGCCGCGCCTGATGCTGCTCGACGAGCCGTCGTTTGGCCTGGCACCTTTGATCGTGCGCGATCTCTTCAAGATCCTCGGCAAGATCAACCGCGAGGACAAGGTCACTATCCTCGTGGTCGAGCAGAACGCGCAGCTCGCGCTCGAGCTCGCCGACCATGCCTATGTGATCGAAACCGGACGCATCGTGATGTCGGGCAAGGCCAAGGAAGTCGCGAACACCGAAGACGTTCGCAAATCGTATCTCGGTTACTGAGGCAAGATTGATGGAATCGATCCGCCCGCGCGTTCAGTCCACCTCTCCCCGATGGGGAGAGGTCGGATTGCGAAGCAATCCGGGTGAGGGGCCGCGGCTCCGACAAGGGACCGAAACCCCTCACCCGGCGCTTCGCGCCGACCTCTCCCGATGGGAGAGGTGGACCTTTGATGCCGCGGCAGTCCACCCTAAACTCATACGGTTCTAAGGAGCGCGAGGCATGGAGCTTTTCACCAACCAGGTCCTCGCCGGCATCTCGACCGGCGCGATCTATGCCTGCATGGCGCTCGCGGTGGTGATGATCTACCAGGCGATCGACCATCTGAATTTCGCGCAAGGCGAGATGGCGATGTTCTCGACCTTCATCTCGTGGCAGTTGATGCAATGGGGCGTTCCCTACTGGGTCTCCTTCATCGTCACGCTGGCTTTCTCCTTTGTTGCGGGCATCGCCATTGAACGCGTCCTGTTCAAGCCGCTGGCGAAAGCGCCAATCCTGACCAATGTCGCAGGCTTCATCGCGCTCTATTCGATCGTCAATTCCTGCGCCGGCCTGATCTGGGACTTCACCATCAAGCAGTATCCGACTCCGTTCGGCTCCTCGCCATTCCTCGGCAGCCAGCTCATCTCGACCCACCAGGCAGGCATGATCGGCGTCACGCTGCTGATGCTGCTGTTCCTGTTCGTCTTCTTTCGCTACACCAGAATTGGCCTTGCGATGCGCGCCGCCGCGTCGGTGCCGGAATCCGCCCGCCTCGTCGGCGTCAACACCAGCTGGATGATTGCGCTTGGCTGGGGCATGGCCGCCGCGATCGGCTCCGTCGCCGGCATGATGATCGCGCCCGTCGTCTTCCTCGAGCCGAACATGATGCTGGGCGTCCTGATCTATGGCTTCGCCGCCGCCGTGCTTGGTGGCTTGACCAGCCCGCTGGGCGCCGTCGTCGGCGGCTTTCTGGTCGGCATCTTCGAGAACCTGGTCGGAACCTACATTCCCGGCGTCGGCAATGAGCTGAAATTGCCGATCGCGCTGGCCCTCATCGTCACTGTCTTGGTCGTCAAACCCGCTGGTCTGTTTGGCCGGCCCATCGTGAAGCGAGTCTGATCATGAGCGCTGCCGAGGAAATCGTTGCCGAAGGCCAGGCGGTCGAGGCCGTTCCGAAACGAGCGATGACGCTGGGCACCGGCACCTCGCTGCTGGTGCTTGCCGTGCTGCTGCTGGTGCCGCTCGTGGTCAAGAACTTCATCATCTTCCAGTTGACGATGCTCCTGATCTACGGCGTTGCGGTGCTGGCGCTGAACATCCTGACCGGCGGAAGCGGCCAGTTCTCGCTGGGCCAGAGCGCCTTCTACGCCATCGGCGCCTACACTTCCGCGATCCTGATGGAGACGTTCAACGTCAACTACGCGCTGACCCTACCGGTTGCCGGCATCGTCTGCTTTGCCGTCGGCTTCCTGTTCGGCCTGCCGGCGCTCCGGCTCTCGGGTGTCTATCTCGCGCTTGCCACCTTTGCGCTTGCCACCGCGATGCCGCAGCTGCTCAAGCTCGGCTATTTCGAGCCATGGACCGGCGGCGTGCAGGGGCTGGTCGTGGATAAGCCGGATGCGCCGTTCGGGCTGCCGATCTCGCAGGATATGTGGCTCTATTACTTCACGCTGGTGATCACCATTGCGATCTATGTCGCCTCGATCAACCTTTTGCGGTCGCGCTCGGGCCGCGCTTTCATGGCGATCCGCGATAACGAGATCGCGGCCTCCTCGATGGGCGTCAATGTCGCACTCTACAAGACGCTCGCCTTCGGGGTCAGCGCCGGCATCACCGGCGTCGCCGGCGCTCTCGGGGCCATCGCGGTGCAGTTCGTGGCGCCCGACAGCTACACCATCACGCTGGCGATCGCGCTGTTTCTCGGCATGGTGGTCGGCGGCGTCGGCTGGCTGCCCGGCTCGTTCGTCGGCTCGGCCTTCATCATCTTCGTTCCGAACATGGCGGAAAGCGTCTCCAAGGGCCTTTCCGGCGCCGTGTTCGGCGTACTGCTCTTCCTGGTCATCTTCCTGATCCCGCACGGGGCGAGACAGCTTGCCATTGTCGGCCAGCAACTGGCGGGCCGCCTCAGGAGATAGGCTGGAAGGAAACAGGAGCAACCACCAGGAGAGACTATGTTGTCGAGAGGCCTACGCACCGTCGCGTTCGCGGCGGCCGTCACGCTTTGCCTATCCGCCCTTTGCTTACCTGGCGGCGCGCTGGCTCAGAAGAAATACGACACCGGCGCCAGCGACACGGAGATCAAGATCGGCAACATCATGCCCTATAGCGGCCCGGCGTCGGCCTATGGCGTGATCGGCAAGACCGAGCAGGCCTATTTCAACAAGATCAACGCCGAAGGCGGCATCAACGGCCGCAAGATCAATTTCCTCTCCTATGACGACGGCTATAGCCCGCCGAAGGCGGTGGAGCAGGCGCGCAAGCTGGTCGAGGATGACGGCGTGCTCCTGATCTTCAACTCGCTGGGCACGCCGTCGAACTCCGCGATCCGGAAATACATGAACGGCAAGAAGGTGCCGCAGCTCTTCGTCGCGAGCGGCGCCAGCAAGTGGAACGATCCGAAGGAGTTTCCCTGGACCATGGGCTGGCAGCCCTCCTATCAGGTCGAAGCGCAGATCTATGCGAAATATCTCCTTGCAAATAAACCGGACGCCAAGATCGGCGTGCTCTACCAGAACGACGATTTCGGCAAGGACTATCTGAAGGGCCTCAAGGATGGGCTCGGTCCCAAGGCCTCGATGATCGTTGCGGAGGAAAGCTACGAGACCACGGAGCCCTCGATCGACAGCCATGTCGTCAAGCTGAAGTCTGCGGGCGCCGATGTCTTCATCTCGGTGACCACGCCGAAATTCGCCGCGCAAGCGATCAAGAAGCTTGCCGAGATCGACTGGCACCCGCTGCACATCGTCTCCAACGTCTCGGCCTCCGTCGGCGGCGTGATGAAGCCCGCTGGCTATGAGAATTCGCAAGGCATCCTGTCGGCGAACTACGCCAAGGATGGCGCTGCTCTCCAGTGGGACAACGATCCCGGCATGAAGAAATTCCTGGACTTCCTCGCCAAATATTATCCCGACGGCAACCGGCTCGACGGTGCGACCGTTTATGGTTACGGCGTGGCGCAAACGCTGGTGAAGGTGCTGCAGATGTGCGGCGACGACCTGACGCGCGACAACGTGATGAAGCAGGCCGCGAGCTTGAAGGATTTCGAGCCGGATACACTGCTTCCCGGCATCAAGATCAATACCTCGCCGACCGATTATGCGCCGATCGAGCAATTGCAGATGATGCGCTTCAAGGGCGAGAAGTGGGAGATGTTCGGCGACATCATCTCGGCCGATGTGAGCAACTGACGCTCTCGTTCACGTTTCATTGAAGTCGGAGGCATTCGATCACCTTCGACTAAATGACGCCCTTCGCGAGACCTTCGCGGAGGGCTTTTTCTTGCCGGGCATCCGGACCGGGTATTGAATGCGCAACGAGCCGCCAAGAGCTCCCAATCCAAAAACACTGACACATTCAACCAGGTCCAGGGAGATTAAAATGCCTGCTACCCGTTTACGGTTGGCGGCCCTTTCGGCTGCCCTTGCGATACTCGGTGCCACAAGCGTCAGTGCTGCTGACCAAAAAAAGTACGATGTCGGCGCCACCGACACCGAGATCAAGATCGGCAATATCATGCCATATAGCGGCCCGGCGTCCTCCTACAGCGTGATCGGCAAGACGGAAGCCGCCTATTTCAACAAGATCAACGCCGAAGGCGGCATCAACGGCAGGAAGATCAACTTCATCTCCTATGACGACGGCTATTCGCCGCCGAAGACCGTCGAGCAGGCGCGCAAGCTGGTCGAAAGCGACGAGGTGCTGCTCATCTTCAACTCGCTGGGCACGCCGCCAAACTCGGCGATCCACAAATATATGAACGCCAAGAAGGTGCCGCAGCTCTTCGTCGCGACCGGCGCCACCAAGTGGAACGATCCCAGAGAGTTTCCGTGGACCATGGGCTGGCAGCCCAGCTACCAGAGCGAGACGCAGATTTACGCGAAATACATCCTGAAGAACTACCCGAACGCCAAGATCGCCGTGCTCTATCAGAACGACGATTACGGCAAGGACTATCTGAAGGGCTTGAAGGATGGACTCGGTTCCAAGGTCTCCATGATCGTCGCTGAAGAGGCCTACGAGACCACCGAGCCGACCATCGACTCACACCTTCTCAATCTGAAAGCGAGCGGCGCCGACGTATTCGTCGACTTGTCCATACCGAAGTTCGCGGCCCAGGCCATCAAGAAGGCGGCCGAGGTTCAGTGGAAGCCGGTTCACTTCCTCAACAGCGTCTCTTCGTCGATCACCGCCACCATCAAGCCGGCCGGCTTCGACAACGCGCAAGGCATCATCACGTCAGAGTATCTGAAGGACCCGACCGATCCGCAGTGGAAGGACGATTCGGATATCAAGGCCTGGAATGCCTTCCTCGACAAATACTACCCCGAAGCCAATCGCGCCGACGCCTTCGTGATCTATGGCTATGCCGTTGCGCAATCCATGGTGCAGGTCTTGAAGCGGTGCGGCAACGACCTGACGCGCGCGAACGTCATGAAGCAGGCGGCGAGCATGCATGATGCCGTGGTGGCCGGCCTGTTGCCGGGGGTGAAGATCAATACCAGCGCGACGGATTTTGCCCCGATCTCGCAGTTGCAACTCGCGAAGTTCAAGGGCAACACCTGGGAGCGGTTCGGCGACGTCATCAGCTCCGACGTTAGCAATTAACAGCGGACCCCGCGTTGATCATGACGACCAAAGACACGGCCCCTGCGGCTTTTGCCGCAGGGGCTTTTTGTTGAGCCCGTTCCGGCGAGATGCTAGCCTTCATTCA
>Ga0310811_10012670_pt1 | contig 10954 bp, 13 predicted proteins | sample YCmetagenome_FD_207642 | JGI IMG/M metagenome (GOLD analysis project Ga0310811, IMG submission 207642) | Soil microbial communities from experimental microcosm in Duke University, North Carolina, United States - YC | ecosystem: Engineered > Artificial ecosystem > Soil microcosm > Unclassified ...
CAACGGGGTCAGCTTCTCGGCAGCCTTGCGGCCGATGATGTCGGTCGGGCCGGCCGGCGCGAAGGGGACGATCAGGCGGATCGGCCGCTCGGGGTACTTGCCCTCGGCCCGGACGATGCCGGGCGCGGCGATGGTGCCTGCGCCCGCGATGATGAATTGACGACGTTTCACTTCACACTCCCTGAGATTCCATGCCTCTACTTAGCATGGGTTCTCGGGGATGCACGCGTATTGGGGGCTTGCTGGCGATTTCCTCAGGCGATCCTGACGTTGGCGTCGCGGATGATCGGTGCCCATTTGGCCAACTCGTCCTTGATGAACTGCGCCGTGCGCTCGGGCGTGGTGTTGGGCGTCGGGATGGAGGCGTTGCCCTCGAGGAACTTGATGGTGTTGGGATCGGCCATCGCCTGCCGGCTCGCCTTGTCGAGCACGTCGATCACATCCTGCGGCATGCCGGCCGGCCCCAGGATGAGGCTGAACGTGTAGGCCTCGTAGCCCGGAACGCCCGCCTCGATCATGGTGGGAATCTCGGGGGCGATCGCGGCGCGCCCGGAGTGGCAGAAGGCCAGGATCCTGAGCTTGCCCGCGCGGTGCAGCGGCAGCGTCGTGCTGAACGTCTCCATCGACCAGGCGACGTTTCCCGCAACAGTGTCCTGGATGGCCGGCGCGCCGCCCTTGTAGGGCACGTGCACCACGTCCATCCCGCCGACCGAGCGTTTGAGGTACTCGGCGGCGAGGTGAATGATGCTGCCGATCCCGGCCGAGCCGTAGGAGTACTTGCCCGGATGCTGCTTCATCAGCTGGACCAGCTCCATCATCGTCGGTGGCAGCAACGGATTGGCAAAGAACACCAGCGGATTGATGCAGACCGACGAGATCGGCGTGAAGTCCTTGATCGGATCGTAGGGCGGGTGGACGAACGCGGTCGGATTGATGGCGTGCGTCGACGAGGTCGCGACCAGCAGCGTGTAGCCGTCGGGCTTGGCGTTCTTCACCTCCATGGCGCCGATCGAGCCGGCGGCGCCGCTCTTGTTGTCGACGAACACGGTCTGCCCCAGCTGCTGGGTCAGCTTGTCGGCGAACATGCGGCCGACGACGTCGGTGGCTCCGCCTGCCGGGAACGGCACGACGAGGCGAAGGGTGCGATCGGGAAACTTGGCATTGGCGCGCGCAACGGCGGGCGCCGCAAGCGCGCCGATGCCGGCCGCAAGCAGATGACGGCGTTTCATGGGATGCCTTCCTGTTGAGTACGTTTTTTGTGTACGAACGCTTCGCTGAGCGACCCGATCGCGGCGCGCCGTGACGGGCCGTCGATACGCGTACTTTCAACCGTACTGCCAGGAAGTTTAGCCCACCTGTGTTCGCCCCGCCAATCGAGCGGCGCCACCTCCATGGTGCGGTAGCGGGCCGCCCCGGCGCCGCCTGGGAAGCCGGGGCGAGCCGTGCCGCCCGGCTATTCGACCCGGACCCCGGCGGCCAGGCGGCCTGAAGCAGAAGTTTCTCCGCGGGCAGATTTGCGCGGCATGAACGCTTCGTATAAAGAGGCGGCCATGTCGTTCGTCTTCTCCCCGCGATGTTTCGAGGCCTGACGCCCGTTCCGGGCCGGTCAGCCTTCGTTCACGTCTGCAATCGGGAGTAAGGGACGATGTTCCCCAAAGACCAGCTGGTCATCTACAACACGCTGTCGCGCGATAAAGAGCTGTTCGTGCCGATCGATCCGGCGCATGTGCGGATGTACGTCTGCGGCCCGACGGTCTACGACTACGTCCATATCGGCAATGCGCGGCCCGTCGTGGCGTTCGACGTGCTCTACCGCCTGCTGAAGCGGCGCTATCCGCGTGTCACCTACGTGCGCAACATCACCGATATCGACGACAAGATCATGGTGCGCGCGGCGGAGAACGCCGAGCCGATCGATGCGCTGACTCATCGCACGGCTGCTGCCTATCAGGGCGACATGGCGCGACTCGAAGCGCTCGCGCCCGACGTCGAGCCGCGCGCCACCGCCTATATCGGCCAGATGGTTGGGCTGATCGAGCAGCTGATCGCGCGCGGCCACGCCTACGCCGCGGAAGGCCATGTGCTGTTCAGCGTGCCGAGCATGCCGGACTACGGCCGGCTGTCGCGCCGCTCGCGCGACGAGCTGATCGCCGGGGCGCGCGTCGAAGTGGCGCCCTACAAGAAGGACCCGGCCGACTTCGTGCTGTGGAAGCCGTCGACCGACGCGCAGGCCGGTTGGCCGAGCCCGTGGGGCCGTGGCCGGCCCGGCTGGCACATCGAATGCTCGGCGATGAGCGCGGCGCATCTCGGGGAGACGTTCGACATCCACGCCGGCGGCATTGACCTCATTTTCCCGCACCACGAGAACGAGATTGCGCAGAGCCGCTCGGCGTTCGGTCACGCCTTCATGGCGAAGTACTGGATGCACAACGGCTTCCTCAACATCTCGGGCGAGAAGATGAGCAAGTCGCTCGGCAACTTCCTCAGCCTGCACGAGCTGCTCGATCAGTATCCGGGCGAGGCGATTCGCCTGCTGCTGCTCACGGCGCACTACCGCCAGCCGCTCGACTTCACACCCGAAGGCCTGCAGAACGCCAAGGCGACGCTCGACCGCTGGTACGGACAGCTGCGCGGCAAGCCCGTGACGCCGGCCAATACGGTGCCGCAGTCGGTCGAGGACGCGCTGTCGGACGACCTCAACACGCCGCTCGCCATCAGCGCCGTCCATCAACTCGACGATCCGGCCGAGCTGCTGGCAGGTGCCCGCGCGATCGGCCTGCTGCAGCAGGATGCCGAGGCGTGGTTCCGCTGGACGCCGGCCGGCACCGGCGGGCCGACCGAGGCCGAGATCGAGGCGGCGATCGCCGCTCGCCAGGCCGCACGCAAGGCCAAGGACTTCAAGGAAGCCGACCGCCTGCGCGACGACCTCAAGGCCAAGGGCGTGATCCTCGAGGACGGGCCCAAGGGCACGACCTGGAAGCGCGGCTAGTCATCAGACCGCGCCACTCCAGTGGCGCTCTTGCTCTTTTGGACCGCGGGCTTCCAGCCCGCTCATGATCATGAGCGGGCAAGATGCGCGCGGGCCAATGACTCAGCGCTTCTCGAACAGCACGCTCTGCACGGCGCGGCCGAAATAGCCGTCGCGGTCGGCGAGTCGCGCGGCGGCGATGCCGATCGAATCGGGGCCGGCCCAGGTCTCGGCGTCGAGCAGGATCCATTCCCCAACCGGTTCGCGCGCGAGGCTCAGGGTCAGGTCGCCGTTGATGAAGGTCCACTGGCGGAAGTCGAGGACCGACGAGGTGCCGTTGCAGAAGTCAGCGGCGATCGCCGCGCGCATCAGCGGCGAGATCGGCTCGCCTTCGACGATCGGCCGGACGGCGCGATACCACACCGCAGCCGGGCCGGGCAGCTGGAACGAGCCGCGCGCGATGCGCATCGAGATGGCGCTGAGGAACGGGGTCCGGTCCATGCCGGCGGTCATCGGGTCACGCAGCACCTCAGGGCCGCGCATCTCGTGCGGCGGGGTCGCGGCCGGGCTCGGCAGGGTGCGTTCCTCGCGGCGGATGCGCAGCGCGGTCGCGCGCACGACTTCCGTGCCGTTCGCCAGCAGGCGCACCTCGACGAGCTGGATCTTCTTGCCCTCGCGCAGAATCCCGGTCTCGATCGTGAGCGGTGCCACCGGCACCGGCCGCATGAGATCGACGGTGAGGCGCGCGACGCGCATCGGCACCGGCGACGGAAGGCGCTCGACCGCCCAGCAGATCAGCGAGGAGGGGGCAGCGCCGTGCTGCAGCTTGGGATCCCACGGCCCGCCGGCGAAGGCACTGGTTTCGACAGACGTGGCGCCGCCCCGGGACGCGCCGTCGACGCGATAGATCGCTTCCATCAACTCTTTCAACTCCTTGCCGCGGCGGGCAGATCGGGGCGCCCTCATAGCACCGGATGCGCCGCGCTCTGCGGGGGTGTCGAATACCCGGCAGGTAATGATGGTGTGGGCCCTTGACTTTCGCTTTTATTTAACAATATTGTTAAATATGGATGCGCTGTCCCAGACCTTCTCGGCCCTGGCTGACCCGACCCGCCGGGCGATCCTGGCGCGACTGGCCGACGGCGATGCGACGGTCGGCGAGCTGGCAGAGCCGTTCGAGATGTCGCTGCCGGCGGTGTCGCGGCATCTCAAGGTGCTGACGCAGGCCGGCCTGATCGAGCGCAGCACGGAGGCGCAGTGGCGCCGTTGCGCGCTGCGCGGCGAGGGCTTGCGCGCAGCCGCCGACTGGATCGAGTTCTACCGCCGCTTCTGGGAGGAATCGTTCAACCGACTCGACGCCTTCCTGTCGCGGACCGCCTCTCAACCGGAGGCAGCGCCGGATGCTCCGAAACCGGACGCCCCGAAACCAGCCTCGTCGAAGCCCGCCAGGGAGAAGCGCCGTGTCCGCCGCTCTTGACGACAAGACCCTGCGCATCGTGCGTGTCTTCAACGCGCCGCGGGAGCGCGTGTTCGACGCCTGGATCGTGCAGGACAACTTCATCCAGTGGATGTGCCCGCCCAACGTTCATGTCAGCGAGGTGAAGCTCGACGTGCGGCCGGGCGGTGCGTGGCATCTGCGTGGCCGCAACGCGTCGCGCAATTTCGTGACGTCGGGCAAGTATGTCGAGATCAAGCAGCCCGAGCGTCTGGTCTTCACCTGGGCGCATCATGAGACGAACGATCTCACCAGCCCGCGCGGTCACGAGACGACGGTGCACCTGGAGTTCCGTGCGCTGGGCGACAAGACCGAGCTCACCCTGATCCACGGACCGTTCGCCGATACGGCGAGCTGCGACGACCATCGTGAGGGTTGGACCGGCTCGTTCGACAAACTCGAGACCTACGTGCGGAGGCCAGCATGACCATGCATCGCGTCGTTTCCGAATCGGATTGGCTGGAGGCGCGCCGGGCGCACCTCGCGAAAGAGAAGGAGTTCACGAAGCTGCGCGACGAGCTCGCCCGCGAGCGCCGCGAGCTTCCCTGGATGAAGGTCGAGAAGGACTACGTCTTCGATGCGCCCGAGGGGAAGGTGACGCTCGCCGACCTGTTCGACGGCAAGGGCCAGCTCATCGTCCAGCATTTCATGTTCGGACCCGACTGGAACGAGGGTTGCCCGAGCTGCTCGTTCTGGACCGACAACTTCAACGGCGTCGACGTGCATCTCGCCCACCGCGACACGGCGTTCGTCCTGGTGTCGCGCGGGCCGATCGACAGGCTCGAGGCCTATCGCAAGCGCATGGGGTGGAACCTGCGCTGGGTGTCGTCGCTCCACAACGATTTCAACTTCGACTTCGCCGTGTCGTTCGAGCCGGAGGAGAAGGCGAAGAAGTACAACTTCGGCACCCTGGCGCCGTACGGCCAGGAAGCACCCGGCCTCAGCGCTTTCCGCCGCGACGAGGACGGCACGATCTACCGCACGTATTCGACCTATGCCCGCGGGCTCGACGTCCTGAACGGCGCCTATCACCTGCTCGACACGACGTCGAAGGGGCGGGACGAGGGCGCGCTGTCGTTCTCGATGGCCTGGGTCCGCCGGCACGACAAGTATTAGGGGCTCATCATGGATACGATCATCGATACCCGCACCCTGCGGCTGGTCCACATCTTCGATGCGCCGATCGAGCGCGTCTTCGCCGCCTGGACCGATCCAGAGCAGTTCAAGCAATGGATGTGCCCGGCGGGCTTCAGGCTCGATCACTGCGAGCTCGACCCCCGCACGGGCGGCGTCTGGCGGGTGCATGGCTACAAGCCGGACGGCTCGCCCTTCGCCAAATCGGGCGTCTATCGCGAGGTCAAGCGCCCCGGTCGCCTGGTCTTCACCTGGGGACACCATGAAGACGACTGCTTCGCAAGCATGCGCGGCCACGAGACCACGGTCGAGCTTACGTTCCGCGCGCTCGGCGGCACGACCGAGCTGACCCTGGTCCACGGTCCGTTCGTTGATCTGACGACTCGCAATGGCCACAACGAAGGTTGGACGGGCTGCTTCGAGAAGCTCGACGCCTTCCTCGATGCCGGAACCTGAACAGGAGTGTGACCATGGCAACGCTCAAGATCCACGGCCTGTCGCCCAGCACCTTCACCCGTACCGTGCGGTTGGCCTGCCACGAGAAAGGCATCGCCTATGAGATGATCGATGCGATGCCCAACACGATCGATCCGCTCAACCCGTTCCGCAAGATTCCCGCGATCACCCACGGCGACCTGACGCTCTACGAATCGATCGCGATCCTGCGCTACCTCGAGCGCGTCTTCCCGGGGCCTAAGCTGTGGCCGGACGACGCCGTCGCCGCGGCGATGTGTGACCAGTGGGCGAGTGCCGTGTCCGATTCGCTGGTCAACGCCTCCCTGCGCTACTTCGCGGCGCGCGCCGGCTTCCTGCCGGTGCCGGCGGAGATGATGCAGAAGTACCTCGACAAGACTGCCGAGGTCGTGCCGATCTTCGATCGCCAGCTCGGCCGTCACCGCTTCCTGGCGGGCGATACGCTGACCGCGGCCGACCTCTATCTCTATCCGCTCTACGCCTATTTCCCCGACATCGCCGAACTCAAGGCGATCGCCGACAAGGCGACAAATATCAACCGCTGGGCGCGCGAGATGGCGGCGAGGCCAAGCGCCCAGGCGACCGAGCCGACCTTCAAGCCGCAGATTGCCGCTTGAAAGTGGGAGCCGGGTGCTCACCTAATGGGCCACCTTCTTCGGGAGACCGCCCATGAAAGCCACCTGGCAAGGCAAGGTTATCGCCGACAGCGACAAGACCCTCGAGGTCGGCGGCTATGTGTATTTCCCGCGCGATTCGGTGCGGATGGATCTGCTGAAGATCGCGCCCAAGACCCCGAGCGACCTTGAATGCCCGCATGGCGTCCAGTTCTATGACGTGGTCGAGGCCGGCGCAAAGAGCCCGCGGGCTGCGTGGTCCTACGAGGCACCGCAGACCAAAATGAAGTCGGTCGATCACTGGGTCGGCTTCTGGGAAGACGTGACAGTCGCCTGACGCTCATTGCAAGCTCGGCGGTCACCAGGGGAGAAACCTGTGTCCGCCGAGAGCAAATATCGTTTCCTGCTGATCAACGCCTTCAGCCTGGCGCCGGGCAGCAACTTCACGCTGCGCTCCTTCTCCGGCCCGAAGGAGCAGCAGCTCTATAACTACGAGGACGTGAAGCCCTTCCTCGAGGGCATCGACTGGGATCTCCATCCCGGCGCGCCGGCGACACACGGCAACTGGCCGGTCCAGAGCAAATGGGAGTTCCTGTCGGTCGGCTATAACCGCCAGGCCGTTGTGCGCGAGGCCTGTGAGAGCGGCAAATACAATGCCATCGTCCTGCTGGGCGGCGGCGATCCGGGTTATCTCGAATCGCGCGAGATCGGCCGGCAGCATCGCATCCCGGTGACCTCGTGCGCGCACGCGCAGATGCACATGGCGGGACTGCTCGGCCACAAGTTCACGGTCGTCGACATCGGCGAGACGCACAACATGCAGATGTATCAGCTGGTCGTGCAGTATCGCATGACTGACCGCTGCGCCTCGATCCGCAACATCAACTATCCGCTGCCCAGCCCGAACTTCCCGAACGACAAGCCGATCGAGGTCGAGCGCGACCGCGCGCTGAACGGCGCCCGCTCCGGCATGCTCGACGCCGCAGTGACCGAATCGATCGCGGCGATCGAGGAGGACGGCGCGGAAGTGATCGTGCTGGGCTGCTCGGCCGCCTACTGGATGCAGCCGCTCTTGCAGAAGAAGCTCGCCGAGATCGGCTGGGACGTGCCGGTGCTCGAAGGCTATCGCTGCGCCATCGGTGTGGCGAAGTCGCTGGTCGATCTCGGCGTCGATGCGAGCGGCCTCGCCTTTCCCGGCGAGCGTCCGGTGAAATGGCGCCGGAAGAAGGTGTTCTAGCGATGAAGCTCACAAGACGTTTGTTCGTGTCGGCGACCGGTATTGCCGCCTCCGGCACCGCACGCTCCGCCACTTATCCTTCCGAGACGATCAAGGTCGTCGTGCCGCGCGCGCCCGGCGGCGGCACCGACAATCTCATCCGGCTGCTGCAGCCGGGACTCGAGAAGAAGCTCGGCGTGTCGATCCTGGTCGACAACCGGCCCGACGCGGCGGCGATCATCGGCTCGTCGATCGTCGCCAAGGCAAAGCCCGACGGCTACACCTTCCTGTTGGCCGACAATGCGCTGTACCAGAATCCGGCAATCGTCGACTCGCTGCCGTACGACACGCTGAAGGACTTCAGCGCCGTCACCATGGTGGCGCAGGGGCCTGTGATTCTGATCGTTCATCCCGACGTGCCGGCGCACAATCTCCAGGAGCTGATCGCCCTGGCAAAGAAGAGCGACCTCAGCTTCGCCTCGGGCGGCATCGGCGCCTCGACCCATCTGGTCGGCGTGATGGTGAACCTCAGGGCGGGCATCAAAGTCCTGCACGTGCCGTTCAAGGGCTCAGGACCGGCGCTGAACGCGCTGCTGGGCGGCCACGTGACGATGGACTATGGCGGCATCAGCTCGGCCGCGCCCTATGTGAAGGCTGGTAAGGTACGCGCCATCGCGGTCACCGGTTCGCACCGCGATCCCTCTTTGCCGGATGTCCCCACCTTTACCGAGGCCGGCCTGCCTGACGCGGACGTCACCAGCGTCTGGGGCCTGCATGCGCCAGCCAACACGCCGATCGCCCTCCGACGCACCATCCGAGATGCGATTGCCGAGGTCCTGCGCGATCCCGATCTCGCCAAGCGGCTCACCGAGTACGGTTACGAGCCGATCGCCAACACACCCGAGGAGCACCAGGCCCAGACGGCCGCACTGGTCGGCAAGTGGCTCGAGATCGGCAAGACGGTAAACCTAAAGGAATGACTGAGCCGGGTTGCTTAAGGCTGCAATATGTCACCATTATATGGTCTGTAGATGGGGGCCATGAATCTACGAGTAATCTCTCTCTTCGAGGATCTGCCAGACCGCTCCTTGGCGCGTGTGGAATCGCTTTGCTCCATGCGCTCCTACAAGAAGGGCGAGGAGGTCGTCGGCGATCATGAGAACACCACCGACGTCTTCTTCATCCTGTCCGGCACCGTGCGGGTGACCAGCTTCACCGAGGCGGGCCGCGAAGTGATCTTCAACGACGTCTCCGAAGGCGGCATCTTCGGAGAGTTCTCGGCGATCGATCGCCTGCCACGCTCTGCATCGGGCGTCGCCCAGACCGATTGCAGCCTGGCGCGCATGCCGGCGGCGGCATTCTTCGGCCTGCTGCGCGAGGAGAACGCGGTCGCCGTTCACCTGGTCGAACTGCTGGTGCGCAAGGTCCGCTCGATGTCGGAGCGCGTGTTCGAGGTGAGCGCGCTGGCGGTGCGCGAGCGGCTACGGCGCGAGCTGGTCCGGCTGGCGACGATGAGCGGCAAGCAGGAAGGCCGCAGCATCACCATCGTGCCGGCGCCGACCCACTACGAGATCGCCGCGCGCATCGGCTCTCATCGAGAGGCGGTGACGCGCGAGATCAATCGTTTGGAGCTCGAGAAAGTGCTGGAGATCGGCCGCCGCTCCATTCGCATCACCGACATGGAGCGGCTGAAGGCTGCCGAAGAGTAGCCTACTGCTTCACCGGCGTGATCGCCGTGACCAGCAGCGGCGTCGTCAGCCCGATCACCACGTCGCCGACCTTGATCTTCTTCAGCATGTCCTGCTTGGCGATCGAGGTCGCGGCATAGGTGCGGATCGGGCCGCCGCGGCCGTCGATCACCGAGACCTTGTTGTTGGCGAGATCGACCGCGGTCACCGTGAAGGTCAGCCGTCCCGATTCGATGTCGGTCGAATCGGGCTTGCCGCCCTCCTTGCGGGCCTCGCGCGAGCCCGGGCCCTTCTGGCGCAGGTTCAGGAGCGTCACGACCTCGTTGTAGGTGACGTCGGCCGGCGTGCCCTCGGCGATCGAGTCGAGATTCTTGACGCTGTCGGAAACCGCGCACTCGATCAGCCGGCCCTGCGGCGTCGTGAACACGACGGTCTTGGTCTCGCTGTCGGTCGATTCGATCCACGCCCGGACAGTGATGGTGTTGGCAAACGACACGCCCGTGCGCGGCACCGCCTGCACCTGGCCCTGCGCGTAGGCCGGCAGGCCGGCGCCAAGGACGAGCATCGCTGCGACCGCCGTGGTGATCGAACGCATCGTCATGTCTTACCCCCGTGATACTGCAACGGGCCGGACAATAGCGCTCCGGCCCGTGTGCGCAACCACGAAGGCGTCCCGTGGGGCGCCGTTGCGGCGTCAGCCGAGATGACCCAGGACCGCCTTTGCGACCGCCTCCGGCTGGTCGAGATAGGCGAGATGGCCGGCATCGGGAATGGTTTGCGTCCGTGCAGCGCCGTTGATGGCCGTCGCGAACTTTTTCGCATAGCTCGGCGGCAGCACGCGATCGGCTTCGCCCCACAGCACCAGGGTCGGCGCCTCGATCAGCGGCAGGCGCTTCTCGAGCTTGGTGTTGCCGAGCGGCCAGAAGGCACGCGCGGCCGCCTCGGCGGCACGCACCATCTCGATCGGCCATTCGATCGAGTTGGCGCCCTCGGGCGGTGCGACCAGCGCCTCCCATTTGCTCGGATCGGCGCACATCAGGGCGGGGACGTTGTCCCGGCGCTGGGCCCACGGATCGGCGGCGGGGTCGGCCTCATCGAACAGCCCGAACGGCGCGATCAGCGCGAGCTTCCTGACGGTGCCGGGGAACACCGCGGCCATCTCGGCGGCAAACGAGCCGCCGACCGAGGCGCCCAGCAGATCGGCGCCGGCGAGCCCGGCCTTGTCGAGCAACTGGCGCACCGCCAGCAGCCAGTCGAGATGGGTGTCGAGCGTGGTGTGACCGAGCGCTCCGCCGGGATAGCCGGGCAGGGACGGCACGATCACGGTCCGTGCCTTCGCAAGCTCATCGAGGAACGGGATCCAGC
>Ga0310811_10012671_pt1 | contig 10954 bp, 5 predicted proteins | sample YCmetagenome_FD_207642 | JGI IMG/M metagenome (GOLD analysis project Ga0310811, IMG submission 207642) | Soil microbial communities from experimental microcosm in Duke University, North Carolina, United States - YC | ecosystem: Engineered > Artificial ecosystem > Soil microcosm > Unclassified ...
GCTGCACTGGAATAAATCAAAATTGCAGTGGATGACGGGCCCGTGATGTAGCAGATCGTTTTGGAAGTGAAGGGATCAAAGTCGAAGAGTTGACCGTTGATCGCTTCTTTGTAAATGAGGAAGGGCACTCGGTATTTCCACGTTTCATCGAAAGTCCAGCGATAATAATGTGTGGCGTTGTTAGGGTCATGCGAATCCACAAACAGTGCCACTCCATCCGGCTGTGGGATCCAGTATACACTGTCGATAGGTGGTGTCTCCAGGATGTCAATGAAGTCGGAAGAATATTTTCTTTGATCTTGTGTGGTAATGTTCAACCTGTACTTATGCGCAGAAGAAGACATGGCTTTGCCCGTATAAACCCCCTGCACGCCTTCGGATAAGGCAACGTGCGAACCATCATCGGCCTCGATCGAAACTTGTGCACCTTTTTCGGCAAACGCCGAATCACTTGACGCGACTGAAACCGCTCTAGAGAGTATGACTTCCATCGTGCTATCCGAAGCATTCATAAATCCATCAATCACTAACACATTTATTGACGTGACAGGAATGGAGAGATGAAATGGCTCCACACATCCTGCCAACACAAAAAACAAGATCCCTCTCCAAATTCTCCTTCTGCCCATAGCTGAAATTATTTCCAAAATTTGGGAGGTGTAGTTGTCCCACCTGACAAGGTACAATCCATACAATGTTTGTCGGTGGTTAAATACCCTTGGATACCAATTCCATAGGAGCTATAAAATAAAGTTCCCTCGGGAGTCTCATCCATCTTCCCAAGAGGGACCGAGTCTGCCTTGCAATTGTAGTAGGCCGGAAATCGCTGCAAGTAAAGAGGCAGATCGAGCGTGTCGATGAAGATCCTTTTACTGGCAACCGTACTTCCTGAAAAATAACCCAGCACTGTTTCAGAAGGGTCTGTGTCGCTGTGCACATTGCCTACCGCCTGCGTCGGCAAAACACTAAACAAGCTCCCATTGTTTTGTGACTTCGTTTGAATCTGCAACCAAAAGTCGTAAAGATTGGCGCTGATTGCATGCTGGTGAACATCGATGCTATACTCTTCACTAATTTTTTGAACACCCTTAGGCAAGAAATTGACTTGAAACTTGCTCACCGCATCTGCGCTTAATGCCGCGGTGGAATAAATCAAAATTGAAGTGGATGGTGGCCCAGACAGGTAACAGATGGTTTTCGATGCCAAAGGATCAATCGAGGCAAGCTGTCCGTTTATGATTTCTTTGTAGGCGAGGTAGGGCACACGATATTTCCATGTCTCGTCGAACGTCCAGCGGTAATAGTGAGTTGCATTGTTGGGATCATGTGAATCGACAAATACCGCAATCCCGTCGGGCGAGGCAGTCCAGTAAACACTGTCGACGGGTGGGGTTTTGAGTATGTCGATAAAATCGGAAGAATATCTTCGTTGATCTTGTGTGCCAACGCTCAGTTTATATTTGTTGTCGGGCGAAATCACTGCTTTGCCCGTATAAACTCCCGCGACTCCTTCCGACAGCGCAAAATGAGATCCGTTGTCCGCCTCCACTGACACCTGTGCGCCTACTTCCGCGTAACTGGAATCCGAAGTTGAAATGGACACGGCCCGAGAGAGTATCACTTTCATCGTACTGTCTGTAGCATTAATAAAACCATCGATCACCAAAACATTTATGGACGTGATTGGAATGGAAAGGTTAAATGGCTCTACACAACCGGCCATCACGATGAAAAACAATATCCCCTTCCAAAACCGTTTTCGCCCCATCTCAAAATTTAAAGTTGTAAGTCAACGTCGGAATCGGTCTCGCAAAAACGGAAAGCATGTATCCATTGATCACCTTACTGTTTTCTTGCGTCAAATAGTAGACCGAATAAGCATTGTGCCTACCCAAAAGGTTGTACACCGCCAACGTCCAACTGCTGTGCGCCAGTTTTTTTATTTTATGGTTCCCTTCAATATTGAATGATGCATCGATCCGGAAATAGTCGGGCACGCGGTATTGGTTTCTATCCGAATAGAAAACATGCGTTGTTCCCTGAAATGTGTAAGCCCCCACCGGTACGGTAATCGGCCGACCCGTACTATAAATTGCATTCAGTGAAAAATTATACCTTCTACTGAATTTGTAGTTGCCGATGAAGTTGAATGCATGTGGTTTGTCGTAGCTGCTGGGATAATATTCACCACGGTTAATTGTTTCCACTGGCACACTGCCTACTGTTTTCAAAAATGATCTAGAATAAGTGTAGCTCACCCATCCGTTGATTTTCCCCGACGATTTTTTAATTAGCAGTTCTATCCCATATGCCTTGCCGCTGGAGTTAAGGACGTCCGTTTCGATATGGTGATTCAACAATAATTGCGCCCCTCCTTTGTAATCAATCGTGTTTTGAATGGTCTTCGTATACGCTTCGATAGAAGCCTCGACTAAATTTTGTTTTAGGTTTTTGTAGAAACCGATGGAAAACTGATCTCCTACTTGCGGCTTGATGTAGGTGTCGCTCAATTTCCAGACATCCGTCGGCGTAATCGCTGTGGTGTTTGAGAGCATCTGGATGTATTGCCTCATTCGATTGTAACTGAACTTCAGGGAAGCATTGTCTGACAATCGGTACCGAAGGGAAAAGCGCGGCTCGAATCCGCCGTAATTTGCGATCGTTTTGCCCTGACCGTAATGCAGCGTATCCACCATGTTGCTTACTTCACGCGTCAGGCCAGGAACATAGGCGTACACATCTTTAGCACCCAAGTATTGGTACGACGAATAACGCATCCCCGCATAAACAGAGATCGAGCGCGAAACTTCAATGTTGTCGCCGATGTAAAGGGCACTCTCGCGAGCCCGTTCGTTTTGCAGCACATTGGATGCTATCGCCGACTGGCTACCCGACGGCTGCATATTGCCGGGCGACAAAGAATATTGAAGTGCGCTGACGCCGGCGGAGAATGTATGGCGGGTGTTGTGATAGTAGGTAAAGTCGGCTTTGAGATTCGCCTGTCCAACCGAATAATCCATGTTAAATGAAGTGGCTGGATTTTCATTGCCTGAAATACGGTAACGATATTGGCTAAACGAACCGACGGCATAACCGTAAAGTTTTGAATTAAAAACGTGAGTCCATTTGGCGGACGCATTCAGGTTACTGTATTGATAAGAAGTGTCATTGTTCAAACGGAACTTATCGGAACTATTGTAAGCCGAAATAAGGAGACTGTTGTTTTCATTTATCTTGTGATTGACGTTCGCTGTAATGTCATAGAAGCTGGCTTTGCTATTCAGGAGACTCTTGACGTCCACTTGTCGCATCACCCAATCAGAATAAGTAGATCGAACACCCACCAGAAAAGAAGTTTTGTCTTTGATTAGTGGGCCTTCTACCGTCAGGCGAACGGCCACGGGGCTTATTCCTCCAGAAGCAGAAAGCTTTTTTTGATTTCCTTCTCGTGCCCGAATGTCCAACACCGACGAGAGCCTGCCGCCATAATCAGCAGTTATTCCACTTTTGTAAAGCTCCACGCTCTTGACTACGTCCGGATTGAACGTGGAGAAGAATCCGAAGAAGTGTGCCGGATTGTAAACGAAAGCATCATTGAACAAAATCTGATTTTGGCTTGTAGACCCTCCCCTCACGTTGAGGCCAAGCGTTCCTTCACCCACGGTTTGAACGCCCGGCAGGGCTGTGACCGCTTTAAGTACATCCGTTTCGCCCAAGGCAAGGGGAATTTGCTTCATCATTTTGATGTCCAATTTCTGCACTCCCATCTGGAGGCTCGTTACGTGGGCGTCCTTATCCGATCGAACCAACACCTCTTTCAGTGGCGTTATCTCCTCGGCCATCTCAATGTTTAAAGAGCCCGTCGATAACAGAAAAATGCGACGCACTACTGGCTTCATCCCCAGCATCCTAAATTTTAGTGAATGACTTCCGGTACTTAGCTCTAATTGAAATCGGCCAAACGGATCGGAGGAAACCCCCGTTGTGGAATTTTCATCGACCACAGCGGCGCCCACAATTGGTTCGCCGGTTGACTGGCTTTTGATCATGCCGCTGATCGTTGCCCTTCCTTTACTGTTAAAGTTGGCGCGGTCACCAATCCGATAGACTTTGTTTTCGTCGTCTTTAGACTGTTCCTTTAAATCGAAATCTACATAAGCGATGGGCCGCCTGGCTGGAGTGGTGGATTCAACATCATCATCAAATAAAGGATATGGAAGAAACGTATAAAGTTCACGTCCCTGCGTGATGAAAATCGATTCTTGATACACGCTAAAAGAAAATCGCGTTCCGTCAAAAATCCTTTTCAACACATTCGGCAGCGCCTCATCGTTTGCGGTTGTATTAACCAGGAGGCTGTCCGTTGAGCGGTGATCATAGAAAAAATGAAACGACGTTTGGGACTCAACTGTTTTTACAAATTCGTCAAATGAAGCATTGGAGAGCTGAGCCGTGATACGATTTTGTTCCTGTGCCAGGACCGAGCACCAAGAAAACAATTCAATAAAACAAAAGAAAAAAGTCCTCATCTCTTTATTCCAATCGATCACCAAATTCTGATAACACAATCAAATCCTTTTCAAAGTTTTTCTTAAACCGTAATTTTTCCTTAGTGATGTGTGCCTTTAGCTGAGGAATTTGTTTGGGGAAAAGTTCCAAAAAATCATTCTTGTTTTTTATCGCGTGCAGATCGTTTTTGACCATGACATAATACTGGACGTGCTCCTCAAATTCGCGGAAGATGTTCATACCATCAATTCGCTCTTGCGCTTTCCGCTGACGATGGGAATAAACTTCCACTTTCCCTTTATACAGAAGCTCATAAAAATCAGCGCTCAACCCGGCGGGGCGAAGAAAAACAAACGTTCGGCCTTTAATGACGAAATGACTTAATTTTTCTTTCACCAATTGCAGATAGCCATTCATGTAACTGACAACGACAGCACCAGTGCTAAGGTCAACCATGATAGGCACTCGCTTATACTGCTGTCCGTCGTATTCAAGGTCTGCCTCCGACCAATCCAAAAACAAATACGGAGTTTCGTCCCTTGTGGCCCGATAGGCTTTGTATTCTTTGCCATTGATAAACTTCGTGTTTACGCCTGTTTTCTTCTGGTAGAACTCCACCGGATATGAATCGGCCACGCGAATAAGAGTGTCGAAATGCGGCTGTGCCAGAGAACTAAACCCAACCAAGAAAAACAGTGCTTGCGGTAAACGAAGGAATCTGAAGGCGCGGTGTAAACTCATGAGTTCGGAGACGGATCAAGTAATAAAAAAAATGCTTATAAAGTATCACCGTCACTCAACCCAATCGACCATCCAGCACAATTTATCGATCAATAATCAACAGGAAATTGATTCTGTGCCTCAAATAGAAAAAAAGTGGTCGCCTGTCATTTCTCACCGACGAACCTTGGCGGTCAAACAACGTTTAGGCCGTTATAGATACACACAAAGGAGTACAGTTTCCCTATTTGCGTAAGTTCCGAATTAATATTCCTTTATAGTGTTTTTAATTTCAAGTCACTTTCTGCACTTTTCGAATCATCAAACCCTAATCATCAATAATTATATGAAAGTTCGTTCAAAAGTCCCGGTGACAGTGATTGCGTTTTTGTGTTGCCTGAGTGCTGTCTTCGCGCAAACACTCAATGTGGCTGACAAGCTCCCGATCGCTCCCGAAATCAAAGTTGGAAAGCTCTCCAACGGCCTCACGTACTACATTCGAAAAAACGGCAAGCCTGAAAAAAAGGTAGAACTCCGTTTGGTGGTCAAGGTAGGTTCCATCGTTGAAGACGACGACCAACAAGGCCTGGCTCACTTTACAGAGCACATGGCCTTCAATGGCACTAAAAATTTCAAGAAGAATGACCTCGTTTCTTTCCTACAATCAATTGGCGTACAGTTTGGCGCCGATCTCAATGCCTACACCAGTTTTGATCAAACCGTTTACATCCTCCCTATACCCATCGACAAACCTGAAAATCTGGAGAAAGGATTTCTGGTGCTCGAAGACTGGGCGAGTACGGTGGCTTTCGAGAATGGCGAGATCGACAAAGAGCGTGGCGTAGTGCTGGAAGAATCGCGACTAGGTAAAGGCGCTGAAGACCGTATGGGCAAAATCACACTCCCTAAAATTTTTGCCGGGTCGAAGTACGCACAGCGTTTACCGATCGGTAAAGACGATATCCTCAAAAATTTCAAATACGATGCCATCAAACGATTCTATAAAGATTGGTATCGGCCCAACTTGATGGCTGTAATTGCCGTCGGTGACATCGATACGGGCGTTGCCGAAGAAATGATAAAAAAGCATTTTGAAAAATTGAAAAATCCCGCGAACGAAAGACCGCGCGAGTATGCCGAGGTGCTTAACCGAAAAGCGTCGGAGGGTGTCGTCGTAACAGACAAAGAAGCCTCAAATAATATTCTGGAGGTTTTCTATTCTCTACAGAAAAGTAAACCATCACTCATTCTTGGCGACTACCGTGACGACCTCGTGAAAAGTCTTTTTGCTTCGATGATGGGCCAGCGTATGCAAGAGCTTTCGCAAAAGGCAAATCCACCGTTTGTATTTGGTGGCAGCGGCATGAGCGGCTTTGTGCATGGTTATGAATTCTACAATTCGTTCGCCTTGTTAAGCAAAACAGGTGTAGAGGCAGCCATCAATGCCATTGTACAAGAGAATGAGCGTGTGCGCAAATTTGGATTCACAGCTACCGAACTTGATCTCGCAAAGAAAAATATGCTGCGTAGCTACGAGCGCTCTTACAACGAACGCGAAAAAACCGAGTCGAGGAGCTATGCCGACGAGTACATCCGAAATTTCCTGGATCAAGAGTCCATTCCCGGCATCGCCAATGAATACAACTACTGCAAAGAATTTGTACCCACCATCACGGTGGATGAAATTAACAAGTATGCTGTAAAAACAATCCCAGCGAATGACACGAAACTTGTCATTTATCAAGGCGCAGAGAAAGCTGACTTTAAAATTCCAACCAACGAAGAGTTGCTCGCCGCAGAATTGTCGGCAGAGAAACTGCCCGTAACGGCCTACGAAGAAAAAGTGGTGTCAAGCAACTTGATGGATAAAGCCCCTCAAGGCGGCGCCATCAAATCCGAAAAGGAAAACAAATCGTTGGGAACCACCGAACTGGTTTTGGGCAACGGTGTGAAAGTGATCCTGAAACCAACCGATTTCAAAAACGATCAGGTGATGATGAGCGCTACACGTTTCGGAGGTCAGTCTCTTTTTGGCGACAAGGACATCTACAATGCGCGTTACGCGACCACGGTGATCAATCAAATGGGCGTAAAAGATTTGTCGCCTACGGATTTACGCAAAGCCCTGGCAGGGAAAACCGTGAACGCGTCTCCGTCCATGCAAAACACCATCGAAGGATTCAGCGGTCAATCAGGCTCAGCTGACGTGGAGACGTTGCTGCAACTTACATATTTGTATTTCACACAGCCTCGCAAGGATACCGAGTTATTCAATTCTTATGTGAGTAAGCAGCAGGCGATGTTTCAAAACATGATGTCCAATCCACAGGCGGTTATGCAAGACACGATCCAGACCGTTTTGTACAGTAAGAACCCTCGCCGCCCAGGACTTCCCCGGCCCGAAGATTTTGGCAAGATCAATATGGACCGTGCCTTTGAGATTTATAAGGAACGGTTTAGCAGTGCAAAGAATTTCACCTTCTTCTTCGTGGGAAGTTTTGATATGGCAAAAGTGAAGCCTCTGATTGCGTCTTATCTTGGAACGCTCCCGGTGGTTGACATCACTACTTCATACAAAGATCTCGGTATGCGCCCGGTTAAAGGCGTCGTGAAAAAAGAAGTGAGAAAGGGAGCTGAACCAAAAAGCTTTATCTCTATTACATTCTCCGGAGAAACGCCTTACTCGGAAGATGCGGCATTGAAAATGCAGGCGCTGACCGAGGTGATGAATATCAAATTGATTGAAACACTTCGCGAAGACATGGGTGGCATCTATGGTGGTGGGATGCGTGGCAATGTGAGTAAACTGCCTTATGCTAACTATCAAGTGAGCGTCAATCTCCCCTGCGGACCCGAAAACGTCGACAAATTGATCAAGGCAACATTCGCCGAAATCGACAAAGTAAAATCCAACGGACCAACTGGAGCTGACCTCAACAAAGTGAAGGAGACCTACAACAAAAAATTCATGGAGAACATGAAAGACAATGGGTATTGGCTCCGTGCTCTACAAAGTATTACTGATTTTGGCAACGACGGTTCCAATATTCTTACGCTCGATAAAAAAATGAGCGCGTTGACGGTAAAAGACATTCAAGATGCCGCCAACCTTTATCTGAATGACAAAAACTATTTGCAAGTGGTGTTGTATCCGGAAAAATAAGAAGGGATAGAAAGGTTCATAAAAGCCACTTCAAATTGAGGTGGCTTTTATGTGTACATCGGGGCTGACTTGCCGCTCAAAGAATTAGCCTCCAGCTTGGTATCATTTTTCTATATTTTAGTAAAAACCAAATTGTATGAAACGCCTACTTATTGCCGCCTTTTGTCTGGCCTCAATCTTAAGTTTTGCGCAAGAGAACCAAGGGTATCAGCGTCCACCCGAAGAAATTGCAAAATTGGTTGAAGCACCGCTCACGCCCGCCATAAATATTTCGCCTGACAAAAGCTGGATGGCGCTACTTGATCGCTCGGATTACCCCAGCATCGAAGAATTGTCAAGGCCCGAATTACGAATCGCCGGACTGAGAATCAATCCCGAAAATTTTGGACCCACCCGGAGCAACTATTTCATCGGCCTCAAGTTCAAAAACCTAAAAGACAAAAAAGACTACGACGTGAGCGGACTACCGTCGCCTCTGAAGATGAGTAGCGTCAACTTCTCCCCCGACAGTAAAAAGGTATCGTTTCTTCAAACCTATGCCGACCATATCGAACTGTGGGTGGTGGACTTGACCAATTTCACCGCACGACCGCTCACCAAAAAGAAAATCAACGCCACAGCGGCGAATCCGGTTGCCTGGCTTTCCAACTCCAATCAACTCATTTTTCTTGCTGTAGTGGATGGGCAAAAAATGCCGCAGAAAACAAGAGTGCCCAGCACGCCTGTGATTGAAGAAAATTTAGGCAAGAAGGCACCTGCAAGAACTTACCAAGATCTTTTGAAGAGCCCCTATGATGAAGCGTTGTTTGATTATTTCTGCACGTCACAGCTTCATGTTATTTCCCTCGATGGAACAGAAAAATCAGTTGGCGACCCCGCGGTTTATACTTCGCAGAGCCCGTCGCCTGATGGTTCGTCCTTGTTGGTCAAATTGGTCCATCGTCCCTATTCTTACTTGGTTCCGATAAACCTATTCCCCCTGACGGTGAATATCATCGACCTCAACGGGAAAGTGATGAAGAACTTGGCGAATATTCCTCTAGGTGACAACGTCCCCGTTGGTTTCAGTGCTACGATAAAAGGACCGCGCTCGCATGCATGGCGTGCCGACCAACCCGCCACCATTTATTGGGCGGAAGCACAAGACGGCGGCGATCCAAAAATGAAAACAGATACGCGTGATAAAATTTTTCAGTGGGCTTCTCCTTTTGAAGGCAGCGCAATAGAATTGATCACATTGCCTCTTCGTTACAGCGGCATCACTTGGGGCAACGACAAAGTCGCCTGGATAAACGAAACTTGGTGGGCAGACAGAAAAACGCGTACCTATCAAATCGATCCAAGCAATCCGAGCAAGAAAAAAGCACTGCACGATCGATCTTATGAGGATGCCTACACAGACCCTGGCGATCCGCTTACCGTCTTCAATCAATACGGAAGATCGGTGATGGCCATCGCTGACAATTCTGTTTTCCTATCAGGTGCCGGATCTTCTCCCGAAGGCGACAATCCCTTTCTTGACAAATTTGATTTGAACACCGGCAAGGCAACGCGTGTATGGCAAAGCGATGCTCCTTACTATGAATATGTGGTCAGCTTGATCGACGCTAAAAAAGGAGTGTTTGTCACATCCCGTGAATCGCAAAGTGAAAATCCGAATTATTTTACCCGCACCGTTGGCTCAAAGAACGTAGCGCAACTCACGTCGTTCCCGCATCCCTACCCACAAATCAAAGAGGTGAAAAAGCAAGTGCTGAAATACAAGCGCGCCGATGGCGTCGATCTCACAGCGAATTTGTATTTGCCTCCTGGCTATAAAAAAGAAGACGGACCTTTACCCACTTTCTTGTGGGCTTACCCCGCAGAATTCAAATCGAAAGACAATGCCGGACAAGTGAAAGGATCGCCTTATACATTTACACGAATCAGTTGGGGAAGTCCAATTTATTGGGTAGTGCGCGGCTACGCCGTTCTAGACAATGCTTCGATTCCAATTGTCGGCGAAGGCGATAAAGAACCTAACGACACGTACGTCGAACAACTCGTGGCCAGCGCGAAGGCGGCCATTGACTACGGCGCATCACTCGGCGTAGTTGATCCTAAGCGGGTAGGTGTCGGCGGCCATAGTTACGGGGCCTTCATGACCGCAAATTTATTGGCGCACTCGGACTTGTTCAAAGCAGGCATTGCGCGAAGTGGTGCCTACAATCGCACGCTTACGCCCTTCGGGTTCCAGCAAGAGGAGCGCACGTATTGGCAAGCCCCAGAGGTGTACAATAAAATGTCTCCGTTCTCATATGCCGATAAAATCAAAACACCAATTCTATTGGTGCACGGAGAAGCCGATAATAACTCAGGAACGTTCCCGATCCAGACAGAAAGGTTTTACAACGCAATCAAAGGGCATGGCGGAACAGCACGTTATGTGTTGCTGCCCTATGAGAGCCACGGCTACCAAGCAAAAGAATCGATCATGCACATGCTCTGGGAAATGGACAACATGCTGGAAACGTATGTCAAAGGAAATCCGATGAAAGCGAAGTTGATGTCGAAGTAATCGAA
>Ga0310811_10012672_pt1 | contig 10953 bp, 9 predicted proteins | sample YCmetagenome_FD_207642 | JGI IMG/M metagenome (GOLD analysis project Ga0310811, IMG submission 207642) | Soil microbial communities from experimental microcosm in Duke University, North Carolina, United States - YC | ecosystem: Engineered > Artificial ecosystem > Soil microcosm > Unclassified ...
GGTGCGCCCGCCCGAGAACTTCGCCTCACTCGTGACCAGTGATCCCGGTCGCTCGTGGGAAGGTCATTGATAGGCGGACCCTCCCCTCCCGTCAACGGTTTTTCAGATTTTTTTTGAATTTTCCTCGAGCTCCTCTCCCTCCAAAACCACCCAAAAAGCTCCCAGAGCCAGCATTCATGCGCCTCCGCGACCAATCACATCCCTCGAAAAATTTTTGACGTTTTTGGGACAAAACCGGATCGCCACACGAAGAGAGCCTTCAAAAACTCCGTTTTGACCGAAAAGTCGGCTCGTCCATGAGACCGCGCCGCGTTCGTGGGGACGCAGTTCGTCCCTGGGAGGGGGCACTTCCCGCCAAGCCGACTTCTTTCCCGACCTCGAGATGCGGCCCGCTCCGCTCAGAAGAAACACGAACGGCACCCGAGCATGCCCACTTCGAGGAAAGAGCGCCCACCTCGAAGATGTCGGCTCGCCGGGAGGCTCGCCCTCCCAGGGGGCTCTTCGGGCTGCGCTCCGCGCGATCTTCAGAGCGACTCCCCTCGCGCATGCAGCTCTATTGGAGTAAACTCCGACTCCCCCTCCTCTGGAGTTGAGCGGAAGCCACGAGCCGGATACCAAAAGCACAACCCCATGAAGCTCTTTCCCGTTCTCTCGAGTTCCCGTCCCTGGCTCATGGTAGCGATCTCGGCTGCCCTCCTCGGCTGCGGCCCGCAAAAGCTCATCGACCACATGGTGCCGGACAAGGAGCGCGCCATCGCGGAATACTATATCGACCTCCTGCCGACCGGGAATCTGCCCCCCATCGAGCGAGATCTGGCCCCATCACTCAAAGGTCCCAACATCCGCGAGAGCCTACAAAAGGCGGCGGCTCTCGTTCCAAAGGAAAAGCCGCTCTCCACGAAGATCATCGGCTACGACGTCTGGACCAATGGCAAGACACGGGAGGTGAACATAAGCTTCGAGCGTCAATATCCCGACCGCTGGCTGATCGCGAATACCGCGACCAGAACCACGGCGGACAGCTTCACGATCATCGGTCTACGGGTGGACCCGATCCCCGATTCGCTCGAGAACATCAACCGCTTCACGCTCGCGAACAAAAGCCCCCTCGCCTACGGCATCCTCGCGCTGGCGATCCTCATCCCGCTCTTCACGATCTATGCCTTGGTGCAGTGCATCCGCAGCAAGCCGAGACGCCGCTGGCTCTGGATCATTTTCATCGTGCTCGGCATCGGCAAGCTCTCGATCAACTGGACGACCGGTCAGCGGGGCATCGGACTGCTGAACATCCAGCTCTTCGGCGCCAGCTCGGCCGCGGCATTCTACGGCCCATGGATCATCTCGATCTCCCTGCCACTCGGCGCGATCCTGTTCCTCCTGCTCCGCCGAAAGATCGCGACCCGGGGAACGGGCGTGAGCACCACGCCAGAGGTTTAACCGCCAGAATCGCAAGGCCTCCAGAAATACCGGCGCGCTACGGCGCAACCACAATCCCGATCACAAGGAAAAGACAGGAGCTTCCCCTCAAGACGCTCCGCTCCGACTTCTTATCTTTCCTTCGCGGTTAAAAACTCTCCAAGGCCTCGCACGCCATGCGGCAGAGGCCGATGAAGGTCTGTTCGTGCGGGCGGAGCTCGCGGTGGCCCTGGTGGATCACTCCCCACGAGCGCTCGATCTTGAAGCGCGGTGTTGGCAGCGACGCCAGCGAGCCTTCCTCGATCTCCCGCGCCGCGACCCATGGCGCCATCATGGCCACTCCCAGCCCGAGCCGGGCGAGCTGCTTCATGATCTCGAAGCTCGGGATCTCGACATAGGATCCGAGCTGCAAGCCGCTGCGCAGGAGAAAGTCCTCGGTTTGCCGGAAGGTCACGCTGTTCCGCTGGTAGAGCAGCATATGCTCGCGGCCCAGCTCCGCCGCGGTGATGCGCTGCTTCTTCGCCCAAGGGTGGATCGGGGGAAAGAAAAGCCTTAACCGGTCACTCATCAGCGGATGCGATTTCAGCCCCTTCGGCAGGTGATTGCAGACCGCGATCGCCAGATCCGACCTCCCTTCCTCGATCTCCTCGATCGCGCGCGGCGTATCCTCGAGACGCACGACGATGGACACGTCGGGAAACGACTCCCGATACTCGCGCAGGACGGAGGCCAGGATCGCATGCGCCATCGACGCGCTCAGCACCACGCTCAATTTCCCGCGCGACTCCGCCCGGTTGGACATCGACTCCGCCGCGCGATCGAGCCCATCGAGCACCCGCAGGATCTGCCCGAGGAAATGCCGCCCATCCGGCGTGAGGTGTGTCGTTTTGCCCTTCTGGTGAATCAATTTGCAGTCCAGCTGGCTCTCCAGCCGCCGCATCCCGTGGCTGATCGCCGACTGCGTGAGGTGCAGGGCGGCCGCGGTCTTGGTGAAGCTGCCCACCCGGGCGAGCGTGGCGAACATCCGGAGCAGCCGGATATCGAGGTCGTGAGCCATGTATGAACATTGTTCATGATTTTCACGAATAACAATCACTCTCTTCATATCGAGACGACACCGGTTTGGCATCGGCGCTGCTCCATGCCTCGACCATGCCGACCCGTCTCACCGCGAATTCCCGCCGCCGCCCCGTGGCCATGGCGCCCGCGACCTTTCGCCTGGGCTACGTGCCGCTGATCGATGCGGCGCCCTTGCTGGTCGCGGATGCGATGGGGCTCTTCACGAAGGCGGGTGTGCAGGTGCGCCTGAGCCGGGAGCTCGGCTGGGGCTCCGTCCGGGAGAAGATGGTCTATGGCGAGATCGACGGCGCGCCGATGCCCGGCGGCCTTCTGTATTCCATCCTGCTCGGCACGCATGCACCGGCCTGCGCGGTCAGCACCGATCTCGTCCTGAATCTCCAGGGAAACGCGATCACCCTCTCCCGGAGGCTCTGGGAAAAGGGCGTCCGTGACGCGCGCACCTTCCGCCTCATCGTTCGCAGCGAGGCTCCGCGCCGGATGACGCTCGCCGTCGTCTCCCCGTTCTCCAGCCACTACTTCCTGCTCCGCGAATGGATCCGCTCCGCACAGCTCGATCCCGATCGCGACGTACGCATCATCGTGCTGCCGCCGCCCCTCGTCGCCGAGAACATGCGCGGCGGACAGATCGACGGTTTCTGCGCGGGCGAGCCGTGGAACTCGGGCGCCTGCCTCACCGGCGAGGGGTGGGTCGTCGCGACGAGCGCATCGCTGGCCCCGGACCATCCGGAGAAGGTGCTGGCGGTCCGCGAGGACGCGCTGCGCCGCCAGCCCGGCGCGGGCGAGGCGTTGCGCACGGCACTGGTCGAGGCCTGCCGCTATTGCGACCAGCCGGGCAACCGGGAGGCCGTGGCCGACCTGCTCTCCGAGCGCGCGATCTTCCCGCTCACGAAAAGCGTCCTCCGCAACAGCCTGGTCGGCCCGTTTCACAATGGATTCGAGACTCTCGAGGAATCCCGGTCCTTCATTTCCTTCCACCGCCGCGGCGTCAACCGGGCGACCCGCGAACGCGCCCTCTGGTGCCTCGGCTGCCTGACCGAGTCGAACACCGTGCAGCTCGATGCCAGGACGCGCCAGCGCTGCCTCGACGCGTTTCTGGACGAACCGGCCTCCACCCCATCCGCACGGAAGATCAAAGCACCCGCCCAACCCACCCTCGTCACCCGATGAACCTCGCCGCCCTCCGCAAATCCGGCCATCTGCCCACGCTCATCACGTCGTTCCTCTATTTCGACGTGAGCTTCATGGTGTGGACTCTGCTCGGCCCGCTCGGCGCCCAGGTCGGGAAGACTCTCGCCCTGTCGCCGGAGGAAAAAGGCGTGATGGTCGCCTTCCCCATCCTCGCCGGAGCGATCCTGCGCATCGTGCTCGGGCTGCTCGTCGATCGCATCGGCGCGAAGCGCACCGGCATCATCGCGCAGCTGATCGTCATGGCCGGGCTCTTCTGTGCCTGGCACTTTGGCCTGCCCACCTATTTCTCCACGCTGCTGATCGGTATCGTCCTCGGCTTCGCCGGCGCGAGCTTCGCGGTCGCCCTCCCACAGGCCGGCCGCTGGTACCCGCCTCACATGCAGGGGCTCGTCATGGGGCTGGCCGGCGCGGGGAATGTGGGCGTGGTGATCGACAGCCTGCTCGCCCCCCGCATCGCGGCGGCCTACGGCTGGCAGAATGTCTTCGGCTTCGCGCTGATCCCGCTCCTGCTCGTCTTCGCGATCTACGCGATCTTCTCCAAGGACGCGCCGGTCGAGATCAAGCCGAAGCGCCTCTCCGACTACGTGGCCCTGCTCCGGCAGAGGGACGCCCACTGGTTCTTCTTCTACTACACCGTGAGCTTCGGCGGATTCGTCGGGCTCGCGAGTTCGTTCGTCCTCTACTTCACCTCGCAGTACGGGCTCACCCCCGTCCACGCGGGAGACTTCGCCGCGCTGGCCACGCTCTGCGGCGCATGCCTGCGCCCGGTCGGCGGGGCGATCGCGGACCGGGTCGGCGGCATCCGCGCGCTGACCGTCTTTTATACGAGCGCCGGCCTCGCCCTCCTCGGTGCGGCGCTCATCGCGCCGATCCATGCGAATCTCGTCCTGCTGCTCGTGGCCAGCGGTTCCTTCGGGATGGCCAACGGCTCCGTCTTCCAGCTCCTGCCCCAGCGCTTCGGTGCGGAGATCGGCGTCATGACCGGGCTCGTCGGCTGCGGCGGCGGCATCGGCGGTTTCCTGCTCGCCACGCTGCTCGGCTGCTCGAAGGGGTGGACCGGCAACTACTCCGCCGGGCTGCTCCTCTTCGCCTCGCTCTGCGTCGTCGCCATCGCCGGCCTCGGGCTGGTGAAGACGCGCTGGCGCACCACCTGGGGTGCGCTCAGCGGAGCCAGCATCTGAACCACGACCCGAAACCTCATACCCGCCATGGACTCCATCAAACCCGCCGACATCGTCAAATCCATGATCGCCCTCGGCGCCGCCAAGGGCGCGCTCCCGCCGCGAGATCTCCTCATCCGAGGCGGCCTCTCCGGCGCGCTGCTCGGCTGCGCGACGAGCCTGGCCATCACCGGCTCCCTCCAGACCGGCATCCCGCTCGTCGGCGCGCTCATCTTCCCGGCCGGGTTCATCATGATCATCCTCCTCGGCCTCGAGCTCGCCACCGGCAGCTTCGCGCTCCTGCCCCTCGCCTGGAAGGAAGGCCGGCTCGGCGGCGGGCGGATGCTCGCCAACCTCGGCTGGGTCCTGCTCGGGAACCTCATCGGCAGCCTGTGCTACGCCCTGCTCCTCGTCGGTGCGCTCACTATGTGCGGGCAGGCCCCGCTCAACGAAATCGCGCTGAAGATCGTCGCGATCGCGGAGACCAAGACGCTCGGCTACGAGAAGTTCGGCGCGGCCGGCCTGGCGACCGTGTTCATCAAGGCGATCCTGTGCAACTGGATGGTGTGCCTGGGCGTCGTGATGGCCCTCGCGTCCTCCTCCACCGTGGGAAAGATCGTCGGCGCATGGCTGCCGATCTTCGTGTTCTTCGCCCAGGGCTTCGAGCACTCGATCGTAAACATGTTCGTCATCCCCGCAGGCATGATGCTCGGGGCGAAGGTCACCGTGGCCGACTGGTGGCTGTGGAACGAGATCCCGGTCACGCTCGGAAACGTCGTTGGCGGCCTGCTCTTCACCGGCGCCGCGCTCTACCTCACACACGTCCCTCGCCAGCCCGTCCGCGAGGCCTCGAGACCCGGCCTCGCCCCCTTGGCCGAGCCAGCCATGTAACTCCCAGCACCTCCGCGCCATGTCCACCGTATCCACTCTCGACGAGCCGTTCGACCAGCACCAGACCGCCTACCTGGAGGGCTATTTCGCCGGACTGACCTGCCGCACCTCCCTTCCCTTCGCCGGGCATCTACCCGATGGTCGCATCACCAGCACGGCGTCGGCCGGCACGGCCAATCTCGCCGTGAAGCCGGCGGAGCGGACCGTCTTCGGCACGCCGGTCGACGACCTCTGCGAGCAGGAAGTCTGGAAGCTGGAGCAGAACGGCCTCGATGCCTGGGACGACATGCTCGCGCACGCCGAGGCGAACAAGCTCCCGGACAAGCGGAATACCTTCATGTTCCGTTTCCACGGGCTGTTCTACGTCGGCCCCGCGCAGGAGTCGCTCATGCTGCGCTGCCGGCTCCCCGGAGGCATCCTCACCTCCACGCAGATGCACGGCCTCGCCGAGATCGCGAAGGACTGGGGCGGCGGCTATGCGGACATCACGACCCGTGCAAACTTCCAGATCCGCGAGATCCAGCCTCGGGACATGATCAAGGTGCTGACGAAGCTCCAGGAACTCGGTCTCACCGCGCGCGGCTCCGGCGTGGACAACGTACGCAACATCACCTCCTCGCCCACCGCCGGCATCGATCCCGCCGAGCTCATCGACACCCTCCCGCTCGCGAAGGGCCTCCATTACTACATCCTCAACAACCGCGACCTCTACGGCCTGCCGCGGAAGTTCAACGTCGCCTTCGACGGCGGCGGCACCATCAGCGCCGTGGCGGATACGAATGACATCGGCTTCGTAGCCGTGAGGGTCGAGGAGGGGGCGGGAATCGAGCCTGGCGTTTACTTCCGGGTGTTCCTTGCGGGCATCACCGGTCACGAGCAATTCGCCGCGGACTCAGGCATCGTCGTGAAGCCGGGCGATTGCGTAGCCGTCGCGGCGGCGATGATCCGCGTCTTCAACGAGCACGGCGACCGCACGAACCGCAAGAAGGCGCGGCTGAAGTATCTCATCGACCAGTGGGGCGTGGAGAAGTTCCTCGCCGAGACGGAGAAGAAACTCGCCTTCCCGCTCATCCCTCTGCCCGCGGACCAATGCCGCGCCGCGCACCCGCCCATCGCGCAGGCTCATGTCGGCGTCTGGAAACAAAAACAGCGCGGCTTGAACTACCTCGGCGCGGTCATCCCTGTCGGCCGCATGACCTCCCGCCAGATGCACCGCATCGCCGATCTCGCGACCAGCCACGGCACCGGCGAGCTGCGCCTCACCGTCTGGCAGAATCTCATCCTCCCGAATGTCCCGGACGCCTTCGTCGAGACGGTGAAACGTTCCCTCGTGCGCATCGGCTTCCAGCACGCCGCGAGCAGCTACCTCGGCGGTCTCGTCGCCTGCACGGGAAATGCCGGTTGCAAATGGGCCGCGACGAATACGAAGTCTCACGCGGTCGAGCTGGCCCGGCATCTCGAGAAAAAGATCCCCCTCGACCAGCCGATCAACATCCACCTCACCGGCTGCCCCCACTCCTGTGCGCAGCACTACATCGGCGACATCGGCCTGCTCGGCGCGAAGGTCACCCAGGCCGGCCACCAGGTGGAGGGCTACCATGTCCTCCTCGGCGGCCGCTGCATCGGAGGGCAGGCCCTTGCCCGCCCAGTCTTCCACGGCATCCCGTTCGCGGAACTCCCGCCTCTGCTGGAACGCGTGATGACCACCTACCTCGCCAAACGTCAACGCGGCGAGTCGTTCGTCGAATTCACGAGCCGCCACGAGGTCGGCCAGCTCCAGGAACTCTTCTCCGCCTAGCCACCATGGAAATATCCTCTCCACCCATCGCCCCGGCCGCCCCCGCCCCATCGGGCGTGCCATTCATCCCGGAGTCCGCGCCCTTCACCCCCTCCCAGCGGGCATGGTTGAACGGCTTCCTCGCCGGCCTTTTCTCGAATGCCCCGGGAGGAGCACCCACCGCACCCTCCGCGACCCCTGCCCGGGTGCGCGTGAACGTCTATTTCGGCAGCGAGAGCGGAAACTCCGAGTCCCTCGCGAAACAGATGGCCAAATCGGCCGTCGCGCGCGGCTACGACTCGAAGGCCGTCGGACTCGATAAAATCCGCGCCGCCGATCTCGCGCACGAGTCTTGCGCGCTCATCGTCACCAGCACCTTCGGCGACGGCGAGCCACCCGCCAACGCCGCGCAATTCTTCACCGACCTCAGCAGCCCGGACCACCCGCCGCTGCCGGGGCTCAAATTCGCGGTGCTCGCGCTCGGGGACACGAACTACGAGCAGTTCTGCAAGTTCGGCATCCAGCTCGACCAGCGTCTCGCCGAGCTCGGTGCGCAACGCCTCTACGAGCGCGCGGATTGCGATGTGGATTTCGAAAAGGCGGCGGCCGAATGGCGCGACGGAGTCTTCGCGGTCATCGACGCGATGGGCAGCTCGCCGGCCACGCCGCCCGTGGCGGCTCCCGCCGCGGAAGCCGCCTCCGCTCCTGCCGAGATCGGATACTCGAAGAAAAATCCTTTCCCGGCCCGGCTGCTCGAGAACCGACTGCTCACCGCCGAGGCTTCATCGAAGGAAACGCGCCATTTCTCGATCTCGCTCGAGGGCTCGGGCCTCACCTACGAGGCGGGCGACGCACTCGGTGTCGTCCCCACGAACTGCCCGGCCCTGGTCGAGGACCTGCTCCGGGCCCTGAACCGCGACGGCGAGGAGGCCGTACCCACGCCCGATGGCGGCGAGGCCGCGCTCCGCACCGCCCTGCTCCGCCACTACGAGATCGCGAAGGTCCCGCCCCAGCTCCTCAAGGCCATCGCCGAACACAGCTCCGACCGGACACTCGCCGAGCTCATGGGCCCGGAGTCCAAAGACGCCCTCGGTCAATATCTCTGGGGCCGCGAGATCGTCGACCTGCTGCGCGATTTCCCGAGCGTCACCTTCACGCCCGAGGAGTTCGTATCGCACCTGCGCACCCTCCAGCCACGGCTCTACTCCATCTCGTCGAGCCAGGCGGCTTTCCCGGGTGAAGTGCATCTCACCGTCGCGGCGGTCCGCTACGAGAGCCACGGCCGCGCGCGCAAGGGCGTCTGCTCGACCTTCCTCGCGGATCGATCGAGCGGCGCGGTACCGGTCTTCGTGCATGTGTCGAAGGGCTTCCGTCTCCCGGTCTCGCCCGACACCCCCATCATCATGGTCGGGCCCGGCACCGGCATCGCGCCCTTCCGCGGTTTCCTCCACGATCGCCGGGCGGCCGGAGCGAAGGGCCGGAACTGGCTCTTCTTCGGCGACCAGCGCGCCGCGACCGATTTCCTGTATCGCGAAGAGCTCGAGGGCATGCTGGCGGACGGGCATCTCACCCGCCTCGACACCGCCTTCTCCCGCGACCAGGAGGCGAAGATCTACGTCCAGCACCGCATGAGAGAGAGCGCCGCCGAGCTCTGGCAATGGCTCGAGGACGGAGCGCACTTCTATGTCTGCGGCGATGCCTCGCGCATGGCGAAGGATGTCGACGCCGCCCTCCACGAGGTCGTGCAGACCGCCGGCGGCAAATCCCCGGAAGCAGCCGCCGCCTACGTGCAGCAGCTGAAGACCGACCGCCGCTACCAGCGCGACGTCTATTGAGTCACGCCCATCCCATGCAAATCGCGGCGCTCTTCCTCTCGCCCGGCCACAACTTCTTCGGCCACTACGGGCAGGCGCCGGGGGAGCATCCCACCCTGGCCGTGCCGGAGGTGGAGTGCGTCGCCGGCCGGGGTCTGCGCGGCGATCGCTTCTTCGACTACAAGCCCGACTACAAGGGACAGATCACCTTTTTCGCCGCCGAGGTCTTCGAGGCCCTCTGCGAGGCGATCCGTCCGCACGACCGATCTCCCGCCCTGCTGCGACGCAACGTGATGACCCGCGGCATCGACCTGAACGATCTCATCGGCGCGACCTTCGAGATCCAGGGCCTCCGCTTCCACGGCACCGGAGAGTGCAGCCCCTGCCTGTGGATGAACGAGGCCCTCGGCCCGGGAGCGGAGGATTTCCTGAAAGGTCGCGGAGGCCTGCGGGCACGCATCCTCACCGGCGGCACGCTCCGCATCGATCATCCATGACTCCCTGTTCCGCCGCGTTGCTCGCCGGGGGTAAATCCGTCCGGATGGGCCGTGACAAATGCCTCCTCGAGTTCGATGGCGTCCCCCTCTGGCGGCGGCAATACGACCTACTCGAAGCCGTGGCCGCGGAGGTCATGGTCGTCGCTCCGGTCCGTCCCGCATGGTGTCCGGAAAATGTGCATTGGATCGCGGACGAGGTCATAGGGTGCGGTCCGCTCGGTGGTCTCTCCGCCGCCCTCTCCTCCGTCTCGCACGCACGGGTGATCGTGCTGGCCGTGGACCTGCCGCAGATGAGCGAGGCATACCTGCGCCAGCTCCTCGCCCTGTCCCTCGACACCTGCGGTGCCGTTCCGTTGCTGGACGGCCTCTTCCAGCCCCTGAGCGCCGTCTATCCGAAGCCCGTCGCGTCGATCGTGCAAGAGCACCTCCACCGTGAATCGGACAAGTCTCTCCAGCGACTGTTACGCGGGCTCGTCGCGCGCGGCGCGATGCGGAGCGTCCCGGTCGCGGAGGCTGACCGTCCGTGTTTCCGCAATCTCAACACCCCGGCCGACTGAGATGACGACCTCCGTGCGAACCGTCTGCCCCTACTGCGGAGTGGGATGCGGGATGTTCCTGGAGGTGGCCGACGGCCGGGTGATCAACGCCGTGGGCGATCCCGACCACCCGGCAAACCAGGGCAAGCTCTGCCTGAAAGGCAAGACCTGCGCGGAGACGCTGGATACCTCGACCCGCCTGAGGAGCGCGCACCTGCGGTCCTCGCGCCGTGAGGAGCTGCACCCCGTCGCCATGGACGCCGCCATCACCCACGCCGCCAGCCGCCTGCGGGACATCGTCGAGCGGCACGGGCCGGATGCCATCGCCTTCTACGTCTCCGGCCAACTCTCCATGGAGTGCCAGTACGTCGTGAACAAGCTCTGCAAGGGCTACCTGCGCACCAACAACATCGACTCGAACTCCCGCCTCTGCATGTCCAGCGCCGCCAGTGGATACAAGCTCTCCCTCGGCGCCGACGGCCCACCCGGATCCTACGCGGATTTCGAGCAGGCGGATTGCTTCCTCGTGATCGGCTCGAACATGGCCGAGTGCCATCCCATCCTCTTCCTCCGCATGCTCGCGGCCCGCAAGCG
>Ga0310811_10012674_pt1 | contig 10953 bp, 11 predicted proteins | sample YCmetagenome_FD_207642 | JGI IMG/M metagenome (GOLD analysis project Ga0310811, IMG submission 207642) | Soil microbial communities from experimental microcosm in Duke University, North Carolina, United States - YC | ecosystem: Engineered > Artificial ecosystem > Soil microcosm > Unclassified ...
ACGTCCCTGCGACCGCGCCTGCCACGTCCAGCAGCTGCATGGCCTCCAGCGCTTCGTCGACCCGGTCGGCCCGTTCGCTGCGCGGTACGTCGTAGAGCCGGGCGAACAGCTCGACGTTCTGCCTGCCGGTCAACGCGGACTCAATCGAAAGCTGTTGCGGCACATAGCCGATGTTGTGCCGGATGTCCATGGTGTGCCGACGGGAGTCCAGGCCGAAGATGGCGACCTGGCCACTCTGCACCGGCGTCAGAGTGGTCAGCACGCGCACCACCGTGGTCTTGCCTGCCCCGTTCGGCCCGAGCAGGCCGACCGTCTCGCCGCAGCGCACCTGCAGGGACAGGTCATCGACCGCGGTGAACTGGCCGTAGCGGTGGGTCAGGTGCGCACAGTCGATCGCAAGTGGCGCAGTCATGATTGCCTCTCGTGCAGCATGCGGGTCATCTCGGCGAGTACCTCCAGTCCGTGTTCCAGGCTGTCGAGCTGGCCGGGCTCCAGCTCGTCGAGCACTGCCGACAGTGCAGCGCGGCGTGCGGCGCGAGACTCGTCGGCGATGCGCTGCGCGGGCTCGGTCAGCCGCAGCCGGCCCACCCTGCGGTCGTCGGTGTCGACGGTGCGGATGAGCAGACCGTCGGCCGTCAGCTTGGACACCAATGTCGACGCCGTGTTCGGCACCAACCCCAACTCGGTGGCCGCCTCCCGCACGGAGATACCCGGCTGGCGGCCGACCAAGCGCAGCAGCTCGCCCTGCGACTGGGTCAGCCCCGCGGCGTCGAACCCTCTCCCGGTCGACCGGCGCAATTGTCGCCGGAAGCGGCCCACCACGTTGAACAGCTCGGCGATCAGGTCGGTGCGGGTGTCCACGGCCCGATAATACCTCTGTTACAGAGGTATCTCCCCGCTAGGCGGACAATCAGGCGGACAATCAGGCGGACAATGAAGCCATGGCCTCTTACTTGCTCAATGAAGCCGCGGTGGCCAAAGCCCGCTCGCTCATCGACGGCAAGCAGTACGTCCTCGACAGCGACTGGGGTGAGGTGCAGCCGCGAGCGGACGCGCAGAACGCCTATCTGGAATCGCATTCCTGGGACGAGTACGCCGAATGGCATCTCGGCCTGACTGAGGGCGCGACGGACGAAACCAAGGCGCGGTACGCATTCGTGTACGGCGACTTTCGCCGACTTCACCGCACCGGTCTGATCGCGTGCGTGTACCGGGCGTCCGAGTGGCGGCACAAGGACATCGAGCTCGCGGCGCACGCCCTGCTGCAATACCTCGACAAGAAGACCGGCTAGGGCCGCAGCATGAAGTCCAGGAACTGGTCCTGAAGGTCGGAAGGAGCCGCGGGCGCCGAGCCCGTCGAGTGCAGCAGCCCGATCCCCGCGGAGAACACCACGAGCGAGCGCAGCGCGGCCTCGTTGACACCGAACCCACAGTCGACGAACGCATGCCGAATGGCGCGCATCACCCGCGTGTCGCTTTCCTGGACACTGGCCAGCACGGCGTCATCGGTCAGCGCCCACACCCGCATCGCGCGCTCGAGTTGCCAGTGCTGCGGGGCCACCCAGGTCTGCATCATCACCCTCAGGCGCTGCCTCGGGTCGACGTCGGGCATGTGCTCGAACTGGCGCCGGTTGCGGTCGTGCAGGCTGCCCCACGCCTTGATCAGCTCGCCGCGATATGCGGACATGTCGGTGAAGTGCCAGTAGAAGCTGCCCTTGGTGACGTTCAACCGTTCGCATAGCCGGTCGATGCGCAGGGCGTTCGGCCCACCGTCGGCGAGCACCGCAAATCCGGCGTCAATCCAGTCATCGGCCGTCAGCCGGCCGCTGGAACCACGCGGCGGGGCCATGGAGGGCAGCATACGGCGATCGAGGGACGCCGCAGCTGACACCGGGGAAAATTACAGATTTCGGGGGTGCTGGCAACCGTGACCGCCAGGTAGGGCGCCGCCGCTCTTCGGCTCCTACTCCGGCCCGCCCGGCCGGCGGCATCGACGAGATCTTCGAGAAAATCCCGCGTGCCACGGCGGCGGTCACGGTTGCTGCAGCAGCTAACCGTACCATACGGCCTGGTACGGTCTCGCCAACTTGATTTGCAAGCGGCCTGCCGCACAACGCTTTCGAGTCATTTGTTGTCGGCCAGCCACTCGCGCTGCCACTCGAGGAAATCCTCGTCATCGGCGACCATGACGATCCGCTCGTCCCAGGTGTCGATGTCGTCGGGATCCCAGTCGGTGAAGTCCGGGTCCAGCGATCGTGGCCGCGGCAGGTTCCGGGTCAGCTCACCGGGACCTGCCGCGATGGCCCGGCATGTCGCTGTGCAGTCGTCGCTGCGCTTGGAGCACTCGAACGCCGCGGACCGGCCGTCGGGAAATGTCAGCAGCAACTCCCATGTGCCGATGATCTCGAGGCGGTTGAGGTCGGACTCGCGGGCGTCCAGCTTGGCCCCGACGTCGCCGAGCGGCCAGCGCCCGATCAACCCGTCGCGCGGATCGCGGTGAAACGCGTACAGCGCCGGCGTGTCGGTCACCGCCAGAATCGTGTTCGACGGAAACCCCGGCGCCTCGCGTTCGGGGTCGGCGCCGCTGGGCAGCCCACCCTCGTCGCCGAACGAGGCCGCGGCCCCGCGCCGCTGGAACAGGCCTGCGGCCGCCACTGCCTCGCCGTTGACATGATCGGCCACCCGTTCGGCGTAGTGCATGCGCGTCAATGTTGGTCGTCGGGCACCATGGGCGCATGGCCTCTGATGCGTTCGACGACAACCCCCTGGCGCCCGAGGAGGAACTCGACTCCGACCAGATCCGCAATGACGACGGTGACGAGGTGGTCGACCCTCCCGACGAGTGGATCGACGCGAAGGACAACGAGACGCTCGACGAACGGCTGGCCGAAGAGGTGCCCGACGATCTCGGCGACGGCGAGGATGCCGAGACGCCCAGAGACGCGCACGACTCCGACGCGGGTGGTGGTCTCACGCTGGTCAGCAATTACGACATCGATCACATCGACCCGGACAAGCACGGCCGCGAACACGGCCAGATCGACGGCACCCCCGAGGACGGGGACTCGTTCTACGACGTCGTCGAGTGAATCGCGTTTAGCGTCGCGTCCAGCGGGCAACCGCTCTGACGCGAATGGCGACGAAGCTCGCCGCCGAGGAACCGGAGGCCTAGTCGGTGGCCGCCTGCAGCACCATCAGCGAGCGGGCTTCGACCGCCACCTTGGCGCCTGCGGTCACCGGCTTGGCATCGGCGGTCGTGCTGTCGGCCGTGTAGACCACAGGCACCCAGGCCGCGCCGAATTCCTGCGGCGGCAGAGTGAATTCAATGGGCTCGTAGTGCGCGTTGAAACACAGCACGAATGAGTCGTCGGTGACCCGCTGACCGCGCACATCGAGGTCCGGGATGCCCTGCCCGTTGAGGTACACCGCGATCGACTTGCCGAAGCCCGATTCCCAGTCTTCCTCGGTCATCTCCGAGCCGTCCGGCGCGAACCAGGTGATGTCGGGCATCCCCTCGGTGCCGCGACGGCGGACGGGCTTCCCACTGAAGAACCGCCGCCTGCGAAAGACCGGATGCGCGGTGCGCAATGCCGACACCGCGCGGGTGAATTCCATCAGTTCGGTGTCGGCGTGTGCCCAGTCGATCCAGGACAGTTCGTTGTCCTGGCAGTAGACGTTGTTGTTGCCCTTTTGGGTGCGGCCGAGTTCGTCGCCGTGCGCGAGCATCGGGACGCCCTGTGAAAGCAGAAGGGTGGCAAGGAAATTGCGTTGCTGGCGAGCGCGCAGCGCATTGATGTCCTTGTCGTCGGTCGGCCCTTCCACCCCGCAGTTCCACGATCGGTTGTGGCTCTCGCCGTCGCGGTTGTCCTCTTTGTTCGCCTCGTTGTGTTTCTCGTTGTAGGACACCAGATCCCGCAGCGTGAACCCGTCGTGCGCGACGACGAAGTTGATCGACGCGACCGGGCGCCGGCCCGTGTGCTCATACAGGTCGGCCGATCCGGTGAGCCGCGAGGCGAACTCGTCGAGGGTGGCCGGTTCGCCGCGCCAGTAGTCGCGCACGGTGTCGCGGTATTTGCCGTTCCACTCAGTCCACTGCGGCGGAAAGTTGCCGACCTGATATCCGCCGGGGCCGACGTCCCACGGCTCGGCGATCAGCTTGACCTGGCTGACGGTCGGATCCTGCTGTACGAGTTCGAAGAACGCGGACAGCCGGTCGACGTCGTAGAACTCGCGGGCCAGGGTGGCGGCGAGGTCGAAGCGGAACCCGTCGACGTGCATCTCGGTCACCCAGTACCGCAGCGAATCCATGATCAGCTGCAGCGTGTGCGGATGACCGACATTGAGGCTGTTACCGGTGCCGGTGTAGTCCATGTAGTACTGCTTGTCGTCGTCCACCAGTCGGTAGTAGGCCGGGTTGTCGATCCCGCGCATCGACAACGTCGGTCCGAGATGGTTGCCCTCGGCGGTGTGGTTGTAGACCACATCGAGGATCACCTCGATATCGGCTTCGTGCAGCGCCCGCACCATGGCCTTGAACTCCTGCACCTGTCCGCCCGGGTTCGGACTGGAGCTGTATTTCGCATCCGGTGCCAGGAATCCGATGGTGTTGTAGCCCCAGTAGTTCGTCAGCCCCTTTTCGACGAGCGTCGAGTCGTTGGCAAAGTGATGCACCGGCATCAGCTCGATCGCGTTGACCCCCAACGACTTCAGATGCTCGATGATCACCGGGTGCGCGACGGCCGCATACGTGCCGCGAATGTTCTCTGGGATGTCCGGATGGGTCTGGGTGAGGCCCTTGACGTGCGCCTCGTAGATGACGGTGTCGGCGTACTCGTGCTGCGGCGGGCGGTCAACGCCCCAGTCGAAGTACGGGTTGATCACCACGCACTTGGGCACGCTGGCCGCCGAGTCTTCGTCGTTGCGGCTGTCGGGGTCGCCGAAGTTGTAGCCGAACAGCGACTGGTTCCAGTCGAAGCTGCCGTCGATCGCCTTGGCGTACGGGTCGATCAGCAGCTTGTTCGGGTTGCAGCGCAGGCCCGCGGCCGGATCATAGGGGCCGTACACCCGGTAGCCGTAGCGCTGACCGGGCTCGAGGTTCGGGATGAAGCCGTGCCAGACGAAGCCGTCGACCTCAGGCAGCGTCAGGCGTGTCTCCGTGCCGTTGTCGAACAGACACAACTCCACCTTTTCAGCGGCCTCGCTGAACACGGCGAAGTTCGTGCCCGAGCCGTCGTAGGTGGCGCCCAGCGGATAGGCCTTACCTGGCCAGATCTCTCGTTGGGCGACCTGCGGGGGGGCAGCTTGGGTCAAGGTGGCACTCTCCAGTAAGACGTAGTCGACGCGGATCACCGACCATGGCGACGATACGGGGGTGCCCAACTTGGCAGCATCACAACCAAGCCGCCCCCTGCCGACTTACCGGACATTGCTGCTGGTGGTCGACGGTGGTGTGGCAACCGTCACCCTGAACCGGCCGCGGCAGCGCAACGCGATCGGCGACGGGATGCGCGAGGAGTTGGCCGACGCGTACCGGTATTGCGACGACGACGACAGCGTGCGGGTGATCGTGCTGACGGGCACGCCGCCTGCGTTCTGTGCCGGTGCCGATCTCGGCGAGGGGGAGCGGACGTTCGCCGAGCCCGGTCCTGGCTTTTCCGCCGCGGGCATCGACGTGCCCGCGTGGACACTGGCCAAACCGGTGATCGCCGCCGTCAACGGTCACGCGATCGGGTTGGGCCTGACGCTGGCGCTGCAGTGCGATATCCGGTTGTTCGCCGCCGACGCGCGTTATGGCGTCGTGCAAGTCCGGCGCGGCGTCGTCGGTGACGCCTACTCGCACTGGGTGCTGCCGCGGCTGGTCGGCATCGCCAATGCGGCCGAAATCTTGTTGACCGGAGCAACTTTCGATGGCCACCGCGCCGTGCAGCTGGGTCTCGGCAGCAGAGTGCTCGACGCCGCCGACGTGCTGCCAGCGGCTCTGGAAATGGCACACGACATCGCAGAGAACACCGCACCGATGTCGGTGGCTGCCAGCAAGCGGCTGTTGTGGGATTCGTTCGACCTGGACCGCGAATCGGTCGGCGCGCGCGAGACCGAGATTCACCTGCAGGTGATGCGGCACGACGACGCCAGGGAAGGGGTACGCGCACACATGGCCGGTCGGCCGCCGCGGTGGACTGGCGCTCCGCGCGACCCGACGGCCTAATCCATGGTCGGACTCCTCAACGCGGCTCGTGCCTCGCCGCTTGATCGTCGTCCGACTAATCCACCTCGACGCCGACGGCGCGCATGTCCTCGATGGCCTTGGCGGTGGACTCCTGCGCGACACCGGCGGTCAGGTCGAGCAACACGCGGGTGGCGAAGCCGGCTTCCGCGGCGTCGGCGGCGGTGGCGCGCACGCAGTAATCGGTGGCGATGCCGACGACGTCGACCTCGTCGACGCCGCGCCCGCGCAGCCAGTCCGCCAGCGTGGTGCCGGATTCGTCGGTGCCTTCGAAACCGCTGTAGGCCGCCGAGTGGTGGCCCTTCATGAACACCGCTTCGACGGCCGCTTGGTCGAAGTCCGGATGAAAGTCAGCGCCTCCGGTCCCGACCACGCAGTGCCTCGGCCAGGACAGCGCATAGTCGGGGTTCTCGGAGAAGTGCTCGCCGGGATCGATGTGGAAGTCCTTGGTCGCCACCACGTGGGCGTAGCCGGGGTCGCCCGCGAGCAGCTCGGAGATGCCCCGCGCGACGGCGGAGCCGCCGGCCACCGCCAGCGAGCCGCCCTCGCAGAAGTCGTTCTGTACGTCGACGATGATCAGCGCCCGCATGCGGATACGTTAGCCGCCGAACAACAGATAGAGCCCGGTGAACGTGTAGCCGACCATCGCCAGCATCATCGCCAGCTGGCCGGTCAGCTGATGACCTGCGGGCAGCAGCCGCAGCGCTTTGTCGTGTGCGGCGATCACCGCCGCGATGTGGCCGGCCACCACACAGGCCACCTTGATGCTCGCCAACACCGGCGGATGCATCGACAGCACGTAATGCACCTGGGCGCCGTCGAGGCCGAACAGCAAGATGATTGTCTGCTGTCCCCGTTCGACCAGATACGTCAGATAGTGCGCGAACACGTAGCCGATCACGATCGGGATCAGCGAATGCGCCATCTGGCCGGGCAATTCGCGGCGGCGCTGCGCATCGACACCACCCGTCGCGCGTGCCGCGAGCCAGAACGTACCCGCGACCACCCCGGCGAACACCAGCAGGCCCGCGGTGCGCAGCAGCGTCGCCGCCACCGCGGAGTGGGTGTGCTCGTCGACGAAGCCGCGCCACCCCGGCGACGCCGAGAAGCTGTCGAATGCAGTCGATCCCAACAACACCGCAAGTACCGCGACCGTGCCCGCCCGCACCGGCAATGACGGCAGGTGATCGAACGGGTTGCCGACCGCGATGCGACCGTCATTGTTGCGGCGCAGCGCGGACAGCCGGGACGCCACCATGCTGTACACCTCGAACGGATCGGCGCGGGCGCACCAGCGCTCACCGAAGCACAGCGCGCCGGCCATCGTCACCACCACGTACCCGATCAACCAAAGCTTGATTGCGCCAAGGGATCCCGGGTCAGGGCTGGCGAGCTCGAGCCAGACGAATGCGAACAGGCCCGCGGCAGCGGGCCAGTAACCCGCGCGCTCGGGATAGCGCAACCCCAGCGAGGGTCGACCCAGCAACCGATGCACGGTGCGCACCGGCGAGATCACCCGCCAGACCGGTCCGAAGGCCAGCGACAGCGCCACCAGGCCGACCCAGAGCAATACGTAGAACACGCCGGGCAGCGGGTTGTCGCCGTCCTGCGGGCCGAGCCAGCCTGCGATCGCCACCCAGACCGTCAGCAGCAGCGCGGCGATCGCGACGGTCCAACGGGTGGCGGGCGCGTCGACCAGAGTCGTCACGCAGCGGGGCAGCGGATGACCCGGCTTGTCGGGGTCGAACCGCGGCCGCCGCCAGGCCAGCGCGACGACGGCGAACGTGAACGTCAATGCCCACGCCGCGCCAATGAGCGCAAAGCTCAACGGGATTGGTAGATCGGTCGAGCCGCCGAGGCCATGGGCCAGTACCGCGGTCGACCGATCGGTGATCACTGCACCGTGATGGTGGCGATCGTCTTGTTCAGCGTGTGCAACTCGACGTCGACCTTGCCGGGGACGTCGACGCTGAATTGGAACGACTGATTCGGCTGGGCCGCCACGGTGAACTTGTGGTCGGGCGTGGAGTGCACATGCAGCTCGTCGGCGACGTCGCTGTTGACCCGGACGACGATCTGCTCCTTGACGCCCGCCTGCAACTGTTCGTTGGTGGGCGTGACCTTGCCCTCTTTGATCGTGACGTCGATGACGAGCCGGGTCGGCGGGGCCTGTTCGTTGGACATGTCCGACGGGCTGACGGTCGACGGCGGACTGCTCGACTGGGCGCTGCCCGACGCATTGTCAGGGCTGGTGGATCCGCCGCAGCCAGCGGTGATGAGGGCGGCGGCCGTCAAGATTACGAGGGTCCTGGATGAAGTCACGGTGAACCATCTTGGCCCGGCGAGTCCGAGATCTCACCTTGAGCACCCTCTCCCTTACGGCGCCGATCCCGCACAGCAACGTAGATGACCACGCCGGCGACGGCGACGGCTGGCGCGAACGCGGGTATCGCGAGCAGCAGCCCGTGGTGGGCGAGTATCTCGATGTGCTGGTCGTAGATCACGCCTGCGCCGTCGGTTGCAGTTCGGGCCTACTGCCCGACAGGTCGCTGCGGTTGATCCGGCCCGCACCCCAACTCAGCCCTGCGAACATGACCAGCGTGCAGAACAGCACCACCAGGCAGCCGATCGTCCACAACACCTCCGGGACGTCGGGGTTGCGCTCGCGCTGCAGGATGGTGATCTCGGCGACGAACGGACGGGTGAACTGCGCGTCTGCCGGAATCTCTTTCGCGCCGATGCCAGGGTCGCCCGCGAGATAGATCGGCACCGCGGTCAACGTCTTTCCGTCGTGCAGGCGCAGCAATGTCTTCCAGGTGCCCCATACCGGCACCGGCTGGGTCGTGCGGTAGTGGCCGGGGCCGAGCTTCTCGAGGTTGTCGACAACCTGGCCACGCTGATTCTTCAGCTGCCCCTGCCAGCCGAGGATCGACACCCAGTTGGGGCTCTCGCTGACGAAATTCGGCGGGTTGATGCGCACGTCGGCGTTCACCATCCGTTGCCCAGGGTTGCTGGGGGCCTCGGTGAGAGCGACTGTGGCCGTGACGTTTTGCGGCACCTCGTAGCGCAGGCCATTGGCCGTCGCGCCGCCGATCACCACGATCGTCGCCACCACCAGACCGATGCTGATGGCACGCGACGGTAGCTTTTGTGAGGTCAGCACCAAGCCGAACAGCGCGCCGCATGCGCCGGTCAGGATCGCGACGGGGATGGCCATCGCGAGCGCTTCCGGCCAGATGCTGGTCGGCCACGGATAGTGGTAGACCGCGTCGATCCAGAGCGACTCCAGCCAGAGCCCGACCGTCGCGACACCGAGGCCGCTGACGGCGCCGAACAGCACGGGGCGCTTGAAAACCGGTGTCAGGGCGATCAATTCGACGACGATCGCAGGACCAAGGTAGAGCGCGAACCAGTTGACGGGTGCGCCGAAGATCGGGCCGACGAGCAGCGCCATCAGGCCGCGCAGCGCGATGGCAAGCAACGCTGCGATGACCGCGGCACCGCGCCCCAGCATCATGCGGGCCGCGACGCACCCGAACGCCGCCGCCGCGGCGATCAGCATCGGCTCGAACACCTGACGGAATTGAGGTACGCCGAAATCGAATTCGATCTGGAAAACCGAAAGGCCGATCAGGATGCCGCCGAAGCCGAGGTACTGGATGAACTTCACGAAGACGCCGCCGCTCGGGGCGTCGTCACCCATCGCCTTGAGGCCTTCGTGGTTGAGCATCAGCGCGGACAGGGTGGAGAAGCCTGCGCCGCCGATCATCATCAGGTGCGTGGGTCCCCACAGCGTGACGTCCTGGCCGAAGATGCGATGCCAGATGTCGTCGAGCGGGAAGCCCAGCAGCGCGTACATGCCGCACCCGGCCATCAGCACGCCGCCGACGGGCGCGTACCAGGTGCGGGTGATCTTCACCGCCGACGCACCAGGCTTGTCGTAGGGCAGCACACACGCCAGGCAGCCCGCGATGAACAGAAGGAACAGCCCGAACAGGATGAAGTAGTGCGCGGGGTTGGCCAGCGGGCCGGGATCGCGGCCCTTGCCGATGTGCAGGCTGACATCCCAGATGAAACCGAACAGCGCGCAGATCAGGGTCGCGATGAACAGCGCCATCGGCAGCGCCACCCACGGCGGGCGGTTGAACTTTCGTCCGGCCCACTCGGCGAGGTTGTTCAACCAGGTGATGCGGCGCTGCCGGTGCAGGTAGCCGATCCACAGCAGACCGGCGGTGACCACGAACGTAGCCACCGACATCCCTATTACCTGGTCGAGCGCCGCGCCGCCGCCCTCGCTGCCCTGAGCGAGCACCGAAACCGTCTCTGAGCTCTGTGAATACCCCATTGTCATCCCCACCCGCAGAGTGTCGTCGGACCGAACTGACTCATGAGTAATGTTGCCAGAATCACCCCAGCCGAAACCAGGGGTATCAGGTAACCACGACTCGGTCGCCGATACGGGCGTGCCCAACCCCGCGATCGCCAAACCTCGCGTCAGGATGGGGGCATGGCCGAGAGGGCAACGGTCGTCGAGTTGCGGGTGCACGGCGTCTCGGGTTCGCCGCCCGAAGCACTGCTGGGTTGTCCCGCCGAGTTCATCGTGCGCAAGGCCGGCGACAAGGACGCGGGTTTCTATCGCAGACAACCGTGGATCGACGAGGTCGCCGACCCGACCCCGCCTGCCAACCAGTGGCGCAGGTTGATGGAGGCGTATTCCTGGGGTGCGCTGA
>Ga0310811_10012676_pt1 | contig 10952 bp, 10 predicted proteins | sample YCmetagenome_FD_207642 | JGI IMG/M metagenome (GOLD analysis project Ga0310811, IMG submission 207642) | Soil microbial communities from experimental microcosm in Duke University, North Carolina, United States - YC | ecosystem: Engineered > Artificial ecosystem > Soil microcosm > Unclassified ...
ATGACAATCTCGGGATGGTCGAGGCCCAACTGGCGCACGATGTCGCGCCGCACTTCGGGCGTGGCCGTGGCAGTGAGCGCGATGGTGGGTGGCGCGCCTAACCGCTCGCGCACTTGCCCAACGCGCAGGTAACTGGGACGGAAATCGTGGCCCCATTCGCTGATGCAATGGGCCTCGTCGACCGCGAGCAGCGACACGCCAATGCCCTTGAGTCGCTCGGCCGCGCTGCCGAAGTCGAACCGTTCCGGCGCCACGTAGAGGATCTTGAGCGTGCCGCGCTCGGCGCGCGCCAGACGGTCGGACACCTCGCCCGACGTGAGCGTGGAATTGATGAACGCCGCCGGCAGGCCGCGCGCCTCGAGCGCGTCGACCTGGTCCTTCATGAGCGAAATGAGCGGCGACACGACGAGCGTAAGACCCGGCAGCAGCAGTGCCGGTACTTGATAGCAGAGCGACTTGCCGCCGCCGGTGGGCAGCACGACGAGCGTGTCGCGCCGGGCAGCTACGGCGGCGACGGCGCGTTCCTGGCCCGGGCGGAACTCGGGGAAGCCGAAGTGCTGGCGAAGCGCGTCGCGCGCCTGGTCGGGCGAGAAGGAGTCGCTCACCGGAGCACGATCGCGCCATGCACGGGCAGCGGCATCATCATCGGTATGCGGGGCACATCGATTACACGGCGCGCACGAAATGGCCGCGGGTGAAGCGCGTGCCGACGAGGGCGCGGATCTCGCCTAACGGGGGAGACGTATCCTCGCGCAGCGCGTCGAGCGCGTCGCGGGTGCGCGCGACGAGGTCTCCCACCGGGTCGCCCGGGACGTTGAAGAGCATGCGGTAGCCGCGGACGCCGGCGCGCCAGAGCTGCGGGAGAAACTCGGAGCCCTCGATGGGCCGCGAATGGAGCAGCCGGTTGCGACAGGCACTGTCGGTGGCCACCGGGAACGTGTAGCCTGCCGGGTCGGTGAGCTCGACCAAGGGGTGTTTCTTCACGCAGAGGTCGCGGCACGTGGTCGGCTCACGGTCGAAAGCTGCCGAGAGAATGCAGTGCTCGATGGTCATGCCTTCGGGGCGGCCGTAGACGACGACGTCGAAGCCGCGACCCGACCATGGAGCCACGACGCTCGCGATCTCGCCGACGGTGAGCTCGACCGAGAGGACGATGCGCCGCGCGCCGCGCTCGAACAGCACGGACGCGCTGTGCTGGTTGAAGCAGTTGGTCGCGTAGTCGGCTACGACGTCGCGGCCCTGGCCGCCGAGCGACGCGACGAGGCCCAGGTGTCCCGACAGGAGCGGGAGGCCGAGGTCGAGCCACCGGTTCATGTCGCGGCGTTCTTCGGGGCGGACGATAGTCGGTGTGCGGAGGCGGAAGGCGACGCCTTGCTCGGCGAGCTCCTCGCCTAACGCGACCAATCGCGCGCGCGGCGGTACCGGGTGGCGCAGGAACGCATCGAACGTGATCTCGGTGGCGCCGGACCCGGCCGCGGCGCGTGCGTCGTCCATGGTGTGCACGTCTGCGGCGAGCACGTACGGCGCATCCGGCGGTGTCGTCGCCGGCGGCCTCACGAGCACGCGCGAGACGGCGGCATCGATGGCGGCGCGTCGGGAGACGAGCCGGGCGTCGAGCGCGGCGTCGCGACGTTGGAGGAGCTCCGCGCTTGCCCGGCGGCGCATATCGTTGAGCTCGCGCACCGGTACGAACAGGCCCGCGTCGAGCGCGCTGGTGTCGACGGCGCCGAGGGCGAAGGGCGTCTCGCCTAACCGGCCGAGCTGCTGGCGGAGCTGGGTGTCGTCCAGGGCATGCGCGCGCGCCGGCGCGAGCGGCGCGTCGCCGTGCACGGTGACGCTGTCGGCGCCGGCGGTGAACGTGAGCTCGAGCGGCGCGCCGGCCTCACCGCGGGCGCGGACATCGAGACGCACCCGCCTGGCGTTCGGCACCGGCGTCACGCCCACGAAGGTCTCGCGCGCCCGCGCCAGGAGCGCCGCGTGCGACGTGCGGAACACGCGCCAGCCCACCGGCGCGCGACCGCGGAGCGGCGCCGTGACCGCCTGACGGATGATGCCGTCGCGGTGGGCGAGCGTCCGGACCTCTCCGACCGTGGCGCCGTTCGGCTCGCCCGGACTTCCGTTAGGCGGCAGCAGGGCAATGCCGTCGCCGGCGGCGAGCGGCGCCGACACCTCCACCAGGTGCGCCGCGCGGTCGTGGCCCACCACGACGCCCAGCTCCACGCCCTGGTTGTCGGGATGGTCGCGCGTCACGTAGTCGCGTCCCGCGCGGCCGCCGTACATCCCGCCCGTGAAGCCACGGCTGTAGATCTGCACCAGGTCGCGGCGCTCGTCGTCGTTCGGCAGGGAGGGCTCGCCGCGTGACAACCGGTCGAGCGAGGACCGATAGCTCTGCGTGACGGTCGCCACGTACTCGGGGCGTTTCTTCCGCCCCTCGATCTTGAGCGTGTGAATCCCGGCGCGCGCGATGTCATCGAGATGCTCGTGCGCCTCCAGATCCCGCGCCGAGATGAGGTATCCGCGATCGAGCGTCTCGCCGCTCGCGGCATCGGTGAGCACGTAGTCCTTGCGGCAGGACTGCGCGCACGAGCCGCGATTCGCGCTCCGCTCGGAGATCATGCCCGACATGAGGCACTGGCCCGAGTACGAAATGCAGAGCGCGCCGTGGATGAACGACTCGAGCAGCAGGCCCGGCACCGCCTCGTGAATGACGCCGATGTCCTCGAGCGTGTTCTCCCTGGCCAGCACCACGCGTTGCAAGCCCAACGCGCAGAGCAAACCGGCGCCGTCGGGATCGTGCACTGTGAGCTGCGTCGAGCCATGCAGCTCGACGCCCGGGTACACCTGCTGCGCCAATCGCACGAGTCCGAGGTCCTGCACGATCGCCGCGTGGATGCCGCGATCCAGGGCCTCGCCTAACAGAAGCAGCGCGTCCGCGAGCTCCGATGGCTTGAGCAGTGTGTTGAGCGTGAGGTAGATGCGGCGGCCGCGCGATCGCGCGAGCCGGCACGCTTCGCCGAGATCGTCCAGCGTGAGCTGCGCACCTTCATCCCGCGCGTTGAATCGCTCCGCTCCCAGATAGACGGCGTCGGCGCCGTTGGCCAGCGCGGCGCGTACGGCGTCGAGCGAGCCTGCGGGAGCGAGCAGCTCGGGTACGGGCTGAACGGGCATGCGAAGGAAACTAACTCGAAGGGAGCGGCCGTCGTACCGGTCCGCTCCCTGGAGCGCCACTGAGGCCGCGCGCCGGCGGCCGGCGCTTATGCCGCCGACAGGTCGCGAAGCGCCGCGCCAACCGCCCCGTGCCGGAGCCGACGCAACGCGCGGTCGCGCAGCTGGCGAACGCGCTCGCGCGTCACGCCCAGCATTTTCCCGATCTCGTCGAGCGTATGCTCACGGTCACCCTGCAGACCGAAGTACAGCTCGAGAATCTTCGCGTCGCGCGCCGGCAGTGTGGAGAGCGCGCGCGCCAGCTCCGCGCGCCGGAACCGGTCGAGCACTTCCTGCTCGAGGTCGGGCATCTCGTCGGCCGCGAAGCGCTCGATGAGCGCGCGATCGCTGTCCTTGCCGACGGCGGCGTCGAGTCGCACGTCGGCCGTGTTCAAGGCCGTGAGTGCGCTCACGATCTCCGTCGGAATGTCGGTGATCTGCGCGATCTCATCGGGTGTGGGCTCGCGGCGCAGACGGTCGCGCAGCACGGCCGCGGCTTTGATCACGCGCGAAAGGTCCGCGGTACGGTTGAGCGGGACGCGCACCGTGCGGCCCTGGCGTGCGAGCGACGCAAGGATCGCTTGGCGGATCCACCAGACCGCGTAGGAGATGAACTTGACGCCCTGGTCGGGATCGAACTTCCGGGCGGCCGTCATGAGGCCGACGTTGCCCTCACCGATCAGGTCGATCAGCGGGAGGCCGCGGTTCTGATATTTCTTGGCGACGGAGACCACGAAGCGAAGATTTCGCCGCACCAGCTCGTCGAGCGCCATGTCGTCGCCACGACGGATGCGACGGGCGAGCGTCTGCTCCTCGTCGACGCGGAGCAGAGCGTAGCGGCTCACTTCGGCGAAGTACTGATCGAGAATGTCGCGATCAGCTTCCGCCGGCGTGATGTCGGCGGGAGTCACACGCGGGCGACGGCGCTTCTCCTGGGGCATGTCTGCTCCTCCATTTGGACACAGCATTCAGCAACAACCGAACCGGACAACATGCCCGACCCGGGGGTGCTTCGGGCCGCTTGTACCAATACGGGACGGGCCTAGCCAGTGCCAATACCCGCCTGCTTCGAGATCGTTTCGGCTGGTTTCCTGGTGGTTCCGGACAATTTTGGCCGACGGGACTCAGTCGTGAGAGAGTACGTCCAGGAGCTCCGCGGCGCGGGCCAGCGTTGCGAGGTCGCGCTTGGGCAGCGTCCGCAGGCGACGCGACAGGATGCGCACGCGGCGGGCTCGTCCAGCGTCGAGGAGCGCCTTGCCGCGACGGGTGGCGGCGATGCGGGCGATGCGTCCGTCATCCGGATCGGCGACGCGGGTAACGAGCCCCATGCGTTCGAGAGCGCGCACGAGGTGCGTCATGGTGGGCGGCCGGACCTGCTCGGCGGCGGCGAGGGCGCCGAGGGTGATGGGTCCACCGAAGACGACGACGGACAGGGCGGACGCGCGGGGGCCACTCAGGCCCATGCCCGGGTCCTCGCGCCGGACGCGGCGCAGGATGTGGATGGCGGCCGAGTGGATGCGGTCGGCGACGGCGTCGGGATCGGGGCTCTTGCGCGAACGGGGCGGCGTCGGCATAGTAGTTAGTAATACTAACTAACTGGCGCTCGGTCCGCTACTGCGGCGCGCCACCAGCCCCGGAGGTCCTATGCCGGCCACGAGCCCGACGCTCACGCTGTCCAAGATCGGCCAGATCCTCATCCCGGTCGAGGATCTCGCCCGCGCCACGGCCTTCTATCGGGACACCCTCGGCATGCGATTCCTGTTCGACGTGCCGCAGCGGATGGCGTTCTTCGACTGCGGCGGCATCCGGTTGATGTTAGGCGTGGCGGAGCCGAACGCGGAGCCGGTGGGCGCCGGCATGTTGTACTACAAGGTCGACGACATCCAGGCGGCCTCGCAGGCGCTCCTCGACCGCGGTGTGACGCAGATCAACGGGCCGCAGCTCATCGCGCGGATGAGCGATCACGATCTGTGGCTGGGCGAGTACCGCGACTCGGAGGGCAATCCGTTCGCGCTGATGTCCGAGGTGCACCGTTAGGCGCCCTCAGCGGCGCCGCATGATTTTGTCGACCCAGCGCAAGAGGAACGCGACGACCATGAACGCGATGCCCACGATCATGAGACTGTTGCGTCCCGTGCGCGCGCCGTAGCCCCAGATGGCAAGCGCCACGAGCACCAGGACCACTTTGAGCAAATCGATGGGCCTCACGGCGTGCGCCCCTCCCTGCCCTTCGCCTTGGCGTCGAGAAAGCGGCGCACGCCATCGCGGAACTCGGCGGTGGCGCGCGCCTCGACGTTGACGCGTGCGCCTAACGCAATCCCGTCGCCGAACGTGGCGCCGTCGAGGGCGTAGAACAGCCGCTTGGTGAAGGCCATCGCGCCGGGCGGCGACGCGGCCACCGCTCGCACCACTTCGTCTGCGGCGGCGTCGAGCGTGCCGGCGGGTACAACGCGCGACACCAACCCCACATCGTGGGCTTCGCGTGCCGAGAGCACGCGGCCGGTGGCGACCAGGTCGAAGGCCTGCTTCTCGCCCACCGCGCGGCGGAGCATCGCCATCACCATCGCCGGCACGAAGCCGACCTTCACTTCGGGGTAGCCGAAGCGCGCGTCCTCGTCGGCAAGCACGATGTCGCAGGCGGTCGCGAGGCCCGCCCCTCCAGCCAGCGCGCGCCCGCGCACGGCGGCCACCACCGGCACCGGCAACTGCCGTATCGCGAGGAAGACCTTGCCTAACGCCATCGCGTCGTCGTGCTGCGCCGTCGCGTCCGCGTCCACGAGGGCGGCCAACGCGGCGAGATCGGCGCCGGCGCAGAAATCGGGACCGTCGGCGGCGAGCAGCACAACCAGCACGGACGGGTCCATCCCGTAGCGCGCGAGAGCCTCGAGCAGCTCGTCCGCGGCCACGCGGTCGAGCGCGTTTTTCTTTTCGGGACGGGCCAGCGTGATGCGTCCCACGCCATCCGCGGCCGCGACGCGGATCCGGTTCACCCGCAGGCGCCCGGCAGCGCGAGCCGCCGCGCCTCGGCGTCCGGCACGTCGAGCTCGAGGCGCAGCAACGCCGTGGAGAACACCTTGCCCTGTGCGTCGGTCTTGAGCGACAGGGTGCCGCCACCGCCTAACGCACCGTGCAGCAGGAAATTGAGCGCGCCCAGGTTGGGCAGCTCGTACCGCTCCACGCCGCCGGTGATCGCGCCGGCGAAATGGCGCGCCACGCGCTCGCGCGTGAGCTCGCGCGCGAGGAGCGGATACCACTGCGGCTGGAGCGCGATGACGCCGACGTTTGCCGTGTCGCCCTTGTCGCCGGAACGGGCGTGCGCGATGTCCAACAGCCGGATCTTCATGGCTCGTCCATCGTGACGACGGGCGTGACGACGCGCTTGTCCACCAGCGCCGGCCAATACGCAACCACCTCTTCCACCTTCGGGCGTCCGCCCGCGAATCCCGTCACACTCGGCGGACCGTTCAGGACCAACGGCGCAATCTCGCGCGTGAACCGTTCGACGGCCTTGCGCTCGGGGCCGCGAACGCCGATGCGCAGCTGGACTTCGGGCACGTCGCCCACCGCGCCGGCGAGCGGTCCGTGCGTGGCCGACGCGCCGAGGAATTCCGTGTGGATGGTCTCGAACTGTAAGCCGAGGCGGTCGAGCCGCTCGCGCACCACGCGGTCGGCCAGACGCGCCTTCTCGAGCGCGTCGGGCCAGGCGTACACGAGCGTGCCTAACGCCTTGAAGCCGGCGCGGTAGGCGATCGACACCTTGAGCTTGTCGGTGGGCGCCCGGCCTGTGATGCCGAACACGCGGACGCGGTCCGGACCTGCGCTCTCGAGATGGATCGTGGTGAAGTCCGCGATCACGTCGGGCGTGATGTACGAGTGCGGGTCGCCCATCTCGTACACGAGCTGCTCGGTCACGCTGTGCACGTCGATGCGTCCGCCCGTGTTCGGATGCTTGTAGATGACGAACGTCCCATCCTCGTGCCCTTCGACAATCGGATACCCGACGTTTGCGAGATCGGGGATCGTGCGCCAGTCGTAGAGGCAGTTGCCGCCCGAGCACTGCGCACCGCATTCGATGATGTGGCCGGCGACGATGCCGGACGCGAGCTTGTCCCAGTCATCGAGGCGCCACCCGAACGAGTGGAGCAAGGGCGCCATCGTCAGCGCCGTGTCCGTCGAGCGTCCGGTGACAACGACGTTGGCGCCGCGCGCGAGCGCCTCGACGATCGGCGGGGCGCCGAGGTAGGCGTTGGCCGACAGCACGCGGTCGCGGACGGTCGAGAGCGCCTCGCCGGTCTCCATGTTGGCCAGCGCGTGTCCCTCGGCCAGCAAGGCGTCGATGCGCGGCAGCAGGTCGTCGCCGGTGACGATGCCGATGCGAACGTTAGGCGAGACACCCGCCGAGCGCGCCGCCTGGCGCACGGCGGTCGCGCACGCCATCGGATTCACGCCCCCGGCGTTGGCCACCACGCGCACGCCGCGTCGGGCAACGGCCGGAAACACGCTCTCCATCGCGCCGATGAAGTCGCGCGCGTAGCCTAACGATGGGTCGCGCTCCTTCTGCTTCTGGAGGATCGACATCGTCACCTCGGCCAGGTAGTCGAGCATGAGGTAGTCGATCGGTCCGCCGTCCGCCTGGCGGCGCGGCGCCTCCAGCCAGTCGCCCCAGAATCCCTGTCCGCTCGCGACACGCACGACGCGCGTCATGGCTGTTCGCCCAGGTGCGGCGGCAGGACGAACGCGCCCAGGTGCGGACCCGGATTGTTGAGCGCGCTGCGCAGCGCCATCGCCAGCACGTCGCGCGTCTCCTCGGGATAGATCACCGCATCCACGTAGCCGCGCGCCGCGGCGAAGCGCGCATCGAGTTGGTGCTCGTAGTCCGCGCGCATGGCGTCGACCGCCACGGCCAACTCGGGATCCCGATCTTTCTTGGCGCGTCGCGCTTCCTCGAGCGCCGGGCCATGCACCGCCTGCACCGCCGATTCGCCTTCCATCACACCCATCCGCCCCGTGGGCCACGTGAAGATGAAATCCGGGTCGAACCCCTGCCCCGCCATGGCGTAGTAGCCCGCGCCCGACGCGTGATTCACCGTTAGGACGAGCTTCGGGACCGTCGCCGTCGCCATCGCCTCGACGAACTGCGCGCCGGCGCGGATGATGCCGCCGTGCTCGGCCTCGGGTCCCACCATGAAGCCCGACACGTCCTGCACGAACAGCAGCGGCATGCGCTCGCGGTCGCAGCGGTCGATGTAGTAGGCCACTTTCTCCGCGCTCTCGGTGTAAATGATGCCGCCGAAGCGCGGGCGCTCGCCCTGACGGCCTTTGATCAAGCCGCGATGGTTGGCGATCACGCCGACCGGCATGCCTTCGATGGCGGCGTCGCCGCAGATCATCTCACGGGCGCGGTCGCTCTGGAACTCGTCCAACTCGCCGCGATCGATGATGGCGCGCAGCAGGTGGTGCATCTCGTACGACATGCGGTGGTCGGCCGGCAGGAGCTCGTACAGCGATTCCCCCGGGGCCGCGGGCACCGCGCCGCCGTCGCACGGCCGCCTAACGGGTCGGGGCAGACGCGATACGAGCGCGCGCAGCTTCTCGACGCAGCGCTCGTCGTTCTTGACCACGTAGTGCGCGACGCCCGAGATCTCCGTGTGCGTGTGCGCCCCGCCTAACGACTCGGCGTCCACCACCTGGCCCGTGGCGCCCTTGACGAGGTTGGGCCCGCCCAACCCCATGAACGACGTGCCCTCCACCATCAGGATCACGTCCGACAGCGCCGGCAGATACGCCCCGCCGGCGATGCACGGTCCCATGACCGCGGCGAGCTGCGGGATCCGCAGGTAGCGCCGCATGACCGAGTTGTAGTAGAAGATCCGGCTCGCCCCATACTGGCCGGGGAAGACGCCGCCCTGATACGGCAGGTTCACGCCGGCGGAGTCGACGAGATAGATGATCGGGATGCGGCAGCGCATCGCGATCTCTTGCGCGCGCAGAATCTTGCGGATGGTTTCCGGCCACCACGATCCCGCTTTCACGGTAGCGTCGTTGGCCACCATCACCACTTCGCGTCCGTCGACGATGCCGACACCCGTGACGACGCCGGCGCCCGGCGCCTGGCCGTCGTACTGGTCGTAGGCGACGAGCAGCCCAACCTCGAGGAAGCGGGTGCTCGGATCACAGAGCAGCGCGATGCGTTCGCGCGCCGTCAGCTTGCCCTGCCGGTGCTGGCGCTCGATCTTGTCGGCGCCTCCGCCTAACCGAAGCCGCTCCTCGAGCGCGCGCAAGTCGGTGGACAACTCGCGCAGTCGTGGCGTCGCGCTCACGCTTCCTGCTGCTCGCGCTCGGCGAACCACTCCTTGATGTAGTCCACCAGCGCCGATGTCGGCGTGCCCGGCCCGAAGAGCTGCCCAATGCCCTGCTCGCGCAGCGCCTCGATGTCTTCCCTGGGGATGATGCCGCCGCCGGTGATCAGGATGTCGTCGCGCCCGGCTTTGCGCAGCAGCTCGCGCACGCGCGGGAAGAGCGTCATGTGCGCGCCGCTCAGGATCGACAACCCGACCACGTCCACGTCCTCCTGCACGGCCGCGCTGGCAATCATCTCCGGCGTCTGGTGGAGACCGGTATAGATCACTTCCATGCCCGAATCACGAAGCGCCGCGGCAACCACCTTGGCGCCGCGGTCGTGACCATCGAGACCTGGTTTGGCTATGAGCACCCGAATGGGTCGCATGAGATAACAATCGTCCGCTGAGGACGGAAATTCGACGGAATTCCGAGCCGCTTTCGGCTGCGTAATTCTATCGACGTCCCATGGGAGCGCCAAGTCATTCTCAAGGCTTCCGATGCAGCCACGCCGCCGACTCTCACCAGTAGAGAGTCAGCGGCGTGGCGGCAATACGGCCGGTGCGAGCGTCTTATGGGTGCTTCGTCGTGTCGGGCGTCACCGTTTTCTTGGTGCCGGTTCTCGGGGCCGTGTTGTGCGGCGTCGTCGCTGTCGGCGGCGCTGTCTTGGTGGTCGGTTGCGTGACCGGCGGGGTCGTGCCCGGCCGAACGCCGCCGGCCTTCATGGCCGCTGCGTCCGTGCTCGTCGCTGGCTTGGCCGGCGTCGCCGTCGTCGCGGGTTTGCCTGTCGCGGTGGTCGTCGCCGGGTTTGCCTGTGCGGCGGACGCACCGCCCGCCGGTGCTGTCGGACTCGCCACACTTCCCGCTGCCGACTGCGTGACCGTTCCGCTCGCAGAGTCACATGGCTTGGCGGCCGGTTTGTTCGGTTGCGACTTCTTCTTGCTGAAGATCGAGGCCAGACTCTGCACCGCAGTGGTGGCCTGGGCCACTGTGGACGCACCCTGCGCCGCCGCACCCTGCACGGCCTGCGAGCCCGTCGCGTTCGCTACGGCTGTTGCTGTGCCGGCTGCGCCGCCGTTGTTGCACGGCTGACCACCGGCCGCGCCCCCTCCGCCGCCTCCGCCGCTCGCGCCGCCTGCGCCGCCGCCGGCTACCGCCACTTGCCCGCCCGACGAGATGCCGTTCGTGAGACCCTGGAAGTGCAGCGGGAATTCGCCGCCTAACGAATGCTGGCCGCCCTCGTACGAGTTGATCTCGTCGATCGCGAGATCGAGCGCGAAGTTGAAGCCGTAGATCTGCTGGCCCGGATACCACGCGAGCTCGAACTGTGCGTCCCCGCTCCCGCCGCCATCCAGCGTGAACTTGGGATCGAAGCTGCCGCCGTACACCTGGCCGATGCCGCGGACGCC
>Ga0310811_10012677_pt1 | contig 10952 bp, 10 predicted proteins | sample YCmetagenome_FD_207642 | JGI IMG/M metagenome (GOLD analysis project Ga0310811, IMG submission 207642) | Soil microbial communities from experimental microcosm in Duke University, North Carolina, United States - YC | ecosystem: Engineered > Artificial ecosystem > Soil microcosm > Unclassified ...
CGGCAAAGCGCTTGAACGCCTCCCGGTCGGCATTGGAGGCCTTTAGGCCGCCAACCATGGCAACATGGGTTGTCCGGAAGGAGGTGATCCGCCAGATCAGCCGCGGCAGGTCGGTTGTCCGAAAAATCTCGCGCAGGCCAAGGTCGGATCGATCGACCAGCGGGAGCACCTGCAACTCATCCCCCGCCGCCTTGGCCCCTTCGATCACTTCCGGGACGAGCGCACCCGCCCCGGCCAGGATCGTCAGCCTGCGCGTCATTCCGGCATTTCTGCGCCGTCGCGCGGCAGCATCACCGAGCCGCGCGACGGCTGCTGGATGAAGGAAATGACCTGGGACACCAGCGGGTCGGCCTCAAAAATCTTTCCGGCGTCCTCGACCCGCTCGCGCAGCGTGCCCTCATTGGAAAAGATCATCCGGTAGGCGGCGCGTAGCTTGTGGATGCTCTCGCGATCGAAGCCGCGGCGTTTCAGCCCAACAAGGTTGAGGCCCGCCAGATGACCCGGGTTGCCGACCGCCATGCCAAAGGGAATGACGTCGTTCTCGACCTTGGTCATGCCGCCAACAAAGGCATGATCGCCGATGCGCACGAACTGGGTCACCCCGACATGCCCGCTCAGGATCACATAGTCGCCGACCACGCAGTGACCGGCCAGACCCGCGCCATTGGACATCACCGCACGATTGCCGACCCGGCAATCGTGCCCGATGTGGACGCCGATCATCAGCAGGCAATGGTCGCCGACCGAAGTCAGCATGCCGCCGCCCTCGGTGCCCGGGCTGATCGTCACGTGTTCGCGGATGGTGCAATCGGAGCCGACGACCAACGTCGAGGCCTCCCCGCGATATTTGAGGTCCTGCGGTTCGTGCCCGATCGAAGCAAACGGGAAGATGCGCGTGCGCGCACCGATCTCCGTGCGCCCCTCGAGCACAACGTGCGAAACCAACTCCACGCCATCGTCGAGCACGACGTGCTCGCCGACGGTGCAATAAGGACCGATCCGCACGCCTTGCCCGATAACGGCGCGCGGGTGGACGATGGCGGTCGGATGGATAACCGTCTGAACGGCCGGCATGGCGTCGGCCATTACTCGGCTCCCACGATCATTGCGCCAACTTCCGCCTCGGCCACGACGACGCCATCGACGATCGCCCGCGCCTCATAGCGCCCTACGGTCCGGCGCCGGTGCAGCTTCTTGATGTGGTATTCGAGCCGATCGCCGGGATGGGCCGGCTTGCGGAACTTCGCCTTGTCGATGGTGATGAGCAGGACGATCTTCTTGCCCTCGTTCAGGCCGTCATGGGCAATAACCGTCGCGCCCGCCGTCTGCGCCATGCCCTCGATGATGAGCACACCCGGAAATACCGGGTTCTCCGGGAAGTGCCCCTGGAAAATCGGCTCGTTCACCGTCACATTCTTGATGCCCACGGCCGACTCGTCGCCGTCGATGTTGATGATCTTGTCGATCATCAGAAACGGGTAGCGATGCGGCAGGCACTTCAGAATGGCGTCAATCTCGAGCTTGCCGAGTTGCCGCCCTTCCGGTCTGTCAGCAATCGTATCCATCAAGCCTCGTCCTTGTTTGTTAGTCTGCGCATGGCGGCCACGCTGCGCCGCCACACCCTCACATCTTCCGCCGGGAACCCAGCGAACCTGGAGCCCGGCGGCACGTCCCTGGTGACGCCGCCCCAAGCGTAAATCACGCTGCCGCGACCGATGGTCAAGTGCCCGGCCGTTGCCGCGCCACCGCCGAGCAACACGCCATCCTCAATTACCGTCGATCCACTGATGCCGGCAAATGCCGCGATCAGGCAATTGCGGCCAATACGGCAATTGTGGCCCACCTGCACCAGGTTGTCGATCTTGGTGTTCTCGCCGATGACCGTATCGCCAAGCGCACCTCGGTCGACGGTGCTGTTGGCACCGATCTCGACCCCGTTCTGCAGCACGACGCGGCCCAGTTGCGGAACCTTTCGGTTGGTCCGGGTGAAATCGAGCCAGCCAAACCCCTCGGTACCGATGCGCACGCCCGGCTGCAGCACCACCCGATCGCCGATATAGGCGCAATCGATAGTGCAATTGGAGCCGATGATGCAGTCACGCCCAATCGCAACGCCTGCCCCGATTACCGTGTTCGGCCCCACGATCGTGCCGCTGCCGATTTCGACATTCGGCCCAATCACGACATTGGCGCCAAGCACGACGCCATCCTCGCAATGAGGCGGCGCGGACTGGCCCAATACGCCGGCAAAAACCGCCTTGGTATTAGCGGGATAGAGCCGATGCAGCAGTTCCACGAAGAGTTCCTGCGCACGCGGGCTGACGATGGCGATGCACGATTCCGGCACGGCATCGCGCAGGGCCGGCGAAACGACGACTGCGCCGGCGGCGGTCGCCTTCAAATCGCTCAGGTAGTCGCGATGGGCGGCAAGCGCCAGATGCTCGGCCCCGGCGGTATCGAGTTCCTTTGCCCCGCTGATCCGGAGCGTTGAGCTCCGCAGATCCTCGGGAATGTCGAACCCCACGGCCCCGAGCAGGTCGCTCAGGGTGCCCGGTTCGGCGGCGGCGTGAAAGCGTGTATCGACCATGACCCAATGCAGTGCATGAAAAAAGGCCGCGGCGCAACCGCACCGCGGCCTTTGAACTTTCCCAGACCGCCCCGACTAGAGCAGGGTCTGGAGCGTGAGCTGGAACACCTGCGGCCGATCCGAAGTCGCCTTCGAGAGGACGTAGCCGAAGTCGCCACGCAGCGGGCCGAACGGCGAGTTCCAGATGACCGAGGCACCCACGGACGCCTTGAACGGGTTGTCCACGCTGCCCGGATCGAGCGCACCGTTGCCGGTCGCCGGCACGCCGTCGATATAGGCGGTATCCAGCCAGACCGCGCCGCCAAGCCCATAAGACGGCGGCAGCATCGGGATCGGGAAGTCGGCTTCCGCCGAAAGACCCGCATACCCCGTCTCGCCGAGGAACTCACCCTCGATGCCACCAGCCTGAGCCACGCTTGTCTGCTGCAGGCGCGGACCGTATCCGGCGTATTCGAAGCCACGGATCAGCTTGGAGTCTTCCTTGAAGGCTTCAAGTGAGCTGGTCGTGCCATCGCCAAGGTGGTTGATGACGCCGGCCTGCCCCTTCAAGCTGGCGACGATACCGGTGTCGCCAAGCGGCATGAAGTAGCGGCCCTTAAACTCGGTCTTCAGATCGTTGTAGTCGGCGCCGTCATAGCGCTGCGTCAGGACGCCGATCATGCCGGTGGTCGGGTTCTTCTGGTCGTCGAGCGTGTTGTAGTTGAGGTTATAGCCGCCGAAGACCTTGTTGTAGATCTGTCCATCGGAGACGACCTGGGACGTCGGCCAGTTTTGCGTAATCGCCGGCCCCAAGGGATCCGTACAGGTCACGAGGTTGCCCGAAGGGTCGGTGCATTCACCGGTCGACGAGAACGTTTCCCGCTCGTAGCCGAGGAAGACGTTGCCCGAAATCGCATCCGTGATCGGCAGGCCGAGCCTGACCTGACCGCCGATCGCATTTTCGCCGTAGTACGTATAGTACTGCTGGCTCGAAATGTGATCCCAGAGGTCGATGCCGGCCGAAACCTTCAGCCCCATGAAGCGCGGTTCGGTGAACGAGAAGTCGTAGGTCTGGCCGGCCGCCGAGGCGCCCACCGCGGCCCGCACATACTGGCCACGACCGAGGAAGTTCCGCTCCGTAAGGGAAATTTCGCCCAGAATGCCGTCTTCCGTCGAATAACCGGCGGTGATGCCATAATCGCCGGTCGATTGCTCGACCACCACGACATCCACGATCACCTTGTCGGGCGCGCTGCCCGGCTCGGTCGTGATATCGACGCTCTTGAAGAAACCCAGCGCCTGGATATTGGCCTTGTCGCGCGTCATCACGGCTTCGTTGAAGGGGTCGCCTTCGGAGAAGTCGAGCTCGCGACGGATCACGAAGTCGCGGGTCTTCTGGTTGCCGGTGATGTTGATCCGCTCGACATAGACGCGCGGGCCATTGTCCACCAGGTAGGTGACGTTGAACCGGCGGTTCGCCAGGTCACGATCGACGCGCGGCCGGACATCGGCAAAGGGATAGCCCTCTCCGGTCGCCTGCAGCGCCATGGCCGAAGCGGTCTTTTGCAGGGTGTCCTGCGAATAGGCTTGGCCCGGGTTCGTGTTGATCGAGCTCTGCAGCGAGGCAGTCTGCAGGTTCGGAATGCTGGTCTCGACCGACGCCGGACCGAAGGTGTAACGGTCGCCTTCGACGATGGTGTAGGTGATGAAGTAGGAGTTGCGCTTGTTGTCGAACTCGGCGACCGCCGAAGTCACCTGCGCATCCGGATAACCATGGTTGGCGTAGTACTGGCGGATCAGCTGCTTGTCGATTTCGAGCTGCTGCGCGTCATAGGTGTCGTCATGCAGCAGCCAGCTCAGCCAGCCGGTTTCCTTCGTCCGGATCACGCTCTTGAGGATGCCGGCGTTGAACGCGTTGTTGCCGGTGAAATTGATCGCGGCGATGCCGGAGCGCTGGCCCTCGTTGATGACGAACGTCACCCGCTCGCGACCGCCCGCAACCACCGCCGTCTGCGCCGTCACCGACACATCGGTGTAGCCGGCTGACGTATAGGCCTGCTTGATGCTGGCGATGTCGTTCTGCACGCGCTCGGGCGAGTAGGCAGCCCGCGAGGCGGAATCGACCATGCTCAGCAGCTCGGCGTCCGAGTATCGCGAATTGCCCTGGAACAGCACCGAGGCGACGATCGGGTTTTCGCTGACCTTCACGAAGACAACGCCACCCGACTGGGTGACGCTGACCGTCTTGAACAGACCCGTCTTGTAGAGGTCAGAAATCGACTGGCTGATCTTGGCCGGCGTCGAGGGCTGCCCCACGCCAACAGCCAGGGTGTTGACGATAGTTGCCGTATCAACCTGATGGTTGCCCGACACGCTGACCTTGGTGACCGTTTGAGCCTGCGCTTCGGCAACCCCGATCAAGGGCGCCGCGACACCCGCAAGCGGCGCCGCGAACAGGATTGCCAGCGCCAGAATAACGCTGCGCATCAGCTTGTTACGATCGATCATGTTTTTTGCAGCCCTTGCGTACATGCCCCCAGAGGAATCGCCTTGGCAGGCTTCCCCCAGCTAACTCCATTGAATGCTTTTACTGTTTTTTTATCCAAGGGCAAGGCGCAAGCTGCCGTTGGGTTACCGAAAGATTGGCACCCGTGCATTCCTGCAACACACCGAATCGACTGCGTTTTTGCGGGTTCGGAGGCTTAGAAAATGTCGTTGTACAGGGTGAAAATCGTCAGTGTAAAAACGAGCGCCAGGCCGAACCGGAAGCCGATTTCCTGGACCCTTGCGCTCAGCGGCCGCCCCCGGATCGCCTCAATGAGGTAATAAAGCAGGTGGCCGCCGTCGAGCATCGGCACAGGCAGCAGGTTGAACAACCCGATGTTGAGCGACAGGAGGGCGATCAGGTTGACGAGGGCGGGAATGCCCAGCGTCGCCACCTCGCCTGAGACCTGAGCCACCTTCACCGGCCCGCCCAACTCCTTTACGTCCCCGCGCCCGACGAAGAAGTCGCCGAGGAAGGCCCCGGTTCGATCCACGATGAAGCTGATCTCCTCGGTCGTCATGGAGACCGCCTCAACCGGATTGGGGCGGTAGAGCGTCACATCGGCCTGGCCCACCTGCCGGCTGACACCGATCCGGCCGATCCGATGCAAATTGCCGAACATGTCGGGGCTCTCGGTGGCTTGCGGGGTGAGGACGATGGTCTTGTCCGCGCCATGCCGGTCGAGCATGATCGTAACCGGACGGTCCGGCGCCGTGGAAACCAGGCGCTGGAAATCTTCGAAGCCGCGGACGGAAAACCCGTCGACCGAAAGCACCTTGTCACCACTCATCAGGCCCGCCCGCTGGGCGACGCTTCCTTGGGTGACATCGCCGATCACCGGCGGAATCACGTAGCGGCCGTAGCCGAGCAGCAGGGCGTAGAGCACCAGGAAGGTGAAAATGACGTTGGCCGCCGGCCCCGCCACCACCACCGATATCCGCTGCCAGACGTTCTTGTTGACAAAGAGTCTCGGCGCCAATTCCGGGCCGGCGTTGGCAATGACCTGGGAATCCGGGGTTGCGCTGGTCGCATTCATGTCGCCGACGAAGCGGACATAGCCGCCCAGCGGAATGAGCGCGACGCGCCAGCGGGTGCCGCGGCGATCGTTGAATCCGAACAGCTCGGGGCCGAAACCGATGGAAAAGGTCTGGATTGCAATGCCGTTCCAGCGCGCGACCAGATAGTGTCCCATCTCGTGCACGAACACGATGACCGTGAGCACGACCAAGAACGGTATGATGTAGGACAGCAGCATCGTGGCGTAGCTTAGCATGAAAATTTGCAAACCCCTAACCGGCCAACCTTTGCCCGGCAATTGCCCCAACTAGCCACCGATTGGGCCGGCATTGAGCTAAATCGCTCCGCCCGAACATCAAATCGGCGCTACCAGTGAAGCACTCCAGCGGCAAGCGTGGCGGGGCCCGTGTGCAGGACCCCCACGATGAAGAGGAACAGCACGCCGAACGTGACGCTGTCGAGGCGATCCATCAGCCCACCATGGCCGGGTATGATATTGCCGCTGTCCTTGATGCGAAACCGGCGCTTGAGCGCGCTTTCGAAGAGATCCCCCGCCTGCCCCACTATGCTCGTTCCTGCCGAAAGGAGGACCCCGAGCCACAAGGGCGAACTGGTCGCAAAGTGCCAGATCAGCGTACCGGCGATAGTGCCGAGCACGAGGCCGCCGATTGCTCCCGACCAGGTCTTTGCCGGGGATATGTCGGGCGCGAGCTTTTCCCCACCCACCTGCCGGCCGGTAAAGAAGGCGCCGGTGTCAGTAAGCCAGATCGTCGCCCCCAGGAAGGCGCCCGCCCAGATGCCGGTGGCATCACTGCCCCGCAATGTCAGCATGGCGATGGTAACGATGCCGAAATAGACCTGCCCGCCGGCGCGCCACACCGCGCCCTCGCCCCCTCGGACCAGCGCCACTGCACCGCCCAGAGCAGCGACCGCAAGCGTTGCCGCGCCGCCCCAGAGCGGGAAGAGAATGGCGCCGAGAAATACCAGCGCGATCAGGAATACGCTTAGCGAACTCAATGGCTTGAGCGTCACCATCGTATCCCACTCGCGATAGGCCCCGGCAAACGCCACACCGGTCACGGCGGCAAACAGATAGCCGCCGAAATAGAGGGCGATGATGGCGACCGCGATCAGGACGACGCCGGAAACCAAACGTGGTCCGAGGTCAGCCCAACTGCGGCGGCCACCGGCGGCGGCTTCTTTCGGATCACCAGGCTGGCTCACTAGTCTTCCGCCTCGATGCCTCCGAATCGCCGTTCGCGCCTGGAATATTCTTCAAGCACGCGCAGGAAGGTCGACTCGTCAAAGTCCGGCCAGTTCTCCTCGATGAAAACCAGCTCCGAATAGGCTGCCTGCCAGAGCATGAAATTGGAAACGCGCTGCTCGCCGCTGGTGCGAACGATGATGTCGGGGTCAGGGGTGCCGGAGGTATAGAGGGCGCGCTCGACGGTGTTTTCGTCGATATCCTCCGGCCTGATTTCCCCGGCCGCGACTGCCCGCGCAATCCGCCGCGTGGCTTCGGTGATTTCGGCCTTGCTGCCATAGTTGAAGGCGACAGCGAGGTTGAGCCCGGTATTGCGCGCCGTCTTGGCCTCGACGTCGGCAATCAGGCGCTGCAGCGGCTCTTCCAGCTGGTCGCGCGCACCGATGATGGTTACCCGCACATTGTTGCGGTAAAGCGTCTCGAGATCGGAGGCGACGAACCGATGCAGCAGACCGATGATGAAGCGCACCTCGTCACGCGGCCGTGTCCAGTTCTCCGAGGAAAAGCTGAACACCGTCAAATAGTTGACGCCGTAGTCGATGCACAGTTGGACGGCGCGCCGCAGCGCCTTGACCCCGGCCACGTGACCTTCGGTCCTCGGCTTGCCGCGGGCGCGCGCCCAGCGGCCATTGCCGTCCATGATAACCCCAATATGACGGGGAATGCGAAGCTCCGCACGAGTGCTCGGCTGGCTCTGAACCGCGGAGTCGACGGACATCATGCTCCTCCCAAGCACGCAGCCTATACCTGCATAATTTCGCGTTCCTTGACGGCGACCAAGGTGTCGATCTCGGTCACGGCGTCATCGGTCGCCTTCTGCACGCGATCGGCCTGGGTGCGGCTCTCGTCCTGGGCAATATCGCCGTCCTTCTCGAGCTTTTTGAGGAGGTCCATGCCGTCGCGGCGTATGTGACGCACCGCCACGCGGGCCTGCTCGGCATAATTATGAGCAACCTTGGTCAATTCGCGGCGACGCTCCTCATTGAGCTCCGGCAGCGGCACGCGGATTACGGCGCCCTCCCCCACCGGATTGAGCCCGAGACCGCTGTCGCGAATGGCCTTTTCGACGGCATTGGCCATCGAGCGATCCCAGACCTGCACGCTGAGCATGCGGGACTCCGGGACCGTGACGGTCGCCACCTGGTTGAGCGGCATGCGCGAACCATACGCCTCGACCGTCACCGGCTCCAGCAGGCTGGCGCTGGCGCGGCCGGTCCTCAGGCCCGACAGTTCGTCCTTGAGCGACGCGATCGACTTCTGCATCCGCGTTTTGATCTCATCGAGCGAAAATTTTGCCGGCATCACTGAACTCCTTCTTCGTGGCGGTCAGCCGACACGCGTGCTGCGCGTGCGGCCATCCAGAACGCCCATGAGGCCTTCCTTGTCACCAAGCGCGTACACCAATATCGGCAAGCCATTGTCCCGGGCAAGCGCGAAAGCCGCCGTATCCATCACCTTGAGGTTGCGCGCAATGACCTCTTCATAACCAATTGTATCATAGCGCTCGGCATCCGGGTTCTTCCTCGGATCCTCGGAGTAAACCCCATCCACCTTCGTGCCCTTGAGCAGGACATCGCACCTGAGCTCGATCGCCTTGAGGGCGGCCGCCGTATCGGTGGTGAAAAACGGATTGCCCGTGCCCCCGGCGCAAACCACCACAAAGCCCTGGTCCAGGGCCTGGGTGGCATCCCGCGCGGTAAAAGTGTCGGCGATCGTGGGCATCGGTACGCTGGTATAGACCTTTACCGGCACCCCGGCGCGGCCGATGGCATCCCCGAGCGCCAGCGAATTGATCACCGTGCCGAGCATGCCCATCACGTCCGCCGTCACCCGATCGGCGCCGCGCGCCGCCACGGCCATGCCGCGGAAGATGTTGCCGGCGCCGATGACGATCGCCAATTGCACCCCGGCCCGATACGCCTCAACGATCTGGGCAGCCATGACGTCGAGAAATTCCGGCTCGATGCCGAAGGACTGGTCACCCGCCAGCACCTCGCCCGATACCTTCAGTAAGATCCGCTTGAACTTGGTTTCGGCCATGCGCTCCCCTTGCCCGCGACGGGTCTATCAGTGTCTTGAATTCGAGATGCCCTTCCCTAAGCGCATGTGCCGCTGAACCGCAAGGGGCGCCGGACGCGTCCGGTGTCGCTAATTTGATCTTCTACAGAAGGCCCGCTGACAGGCTGGCCCAACGCCAAGCAAAAAAGGGGCGCCTCGCGACGCCCCTTTCATACCAATCGAGCTAAATTCCGGCCGGCTGCGCTTACTTGGAGCCGACCGTGGCCGCAACCTCGGCGGCGAAGTCCGATTCTTCCTTCTCAATGCCCTCGCCGAGCGAATAGGCAACAAAGCTCGTCACCTTGATCGGGGCGCCAGCGTCCTTTTCGGCCGCCTTGATGACATCGGCCACCTTGGTCTCGCCGTCGATGACGAAGGTCTGTGCCAGCAGGGTCACTTCCTCATAGTATTTGCGGACGCGGCCCTCGACCATCTTGGCGACGATCTCAGCAGGCTTGCCCGAAGCCGCGGCCTGCTCGGTGAAGATCGCCCGCTCGCGGTCAACGACGGCCGGATCGAGATCATCGGGGGAAATCGACAGCGGCTTGGTGTTGGCGATGTGCATCGCCAGCTGCTTGCCAAGGGCGAGCAGCACGTCCTTGTTGCCGGCCGATTCGAGCCCGACGATGATGCCGAGCTTGCCGAGACCCGGCTTGACCGCATTGTGCACATAGCTGCCGATCACGCCTTCATTGACGGTGATCACGGCGCAACGGCGCAGGTTCATGTTCTCGCCGATGGTGGCGATCGCATTGGTCAGTTCGTCCGCGACGGAGCGGCCGGTATCGGGGTAGGCCGTCTCGGACAAGGCCGCCGCATCGCCGTTCGTCTTGAGCGCGAGCTTGGCAATGGTGCCCACGATTGCCTGGAACTGCTCGTTCCGCGCCACGAAATCGGTTTCGGAGTTGACCTCGACGATGGCGCCCTGAGTGCCGTCGGTCACCACGCCGACCAGGCCTTCAGCGGCCACGCGCCCGGCCTTCTTGGCGGCCTTGGCGAGCCCGCGCGTACGGAGCCAATCGATCGCGGCCTCCATGTCGCCGCCGGTTTCGGCCAACGCCTTCTTGCAGTCCATCATGCCGACGCCGGTGGCTTCGCGCAGTTCCTTGACCTGCTGTGCCGTGATTGCCATCTCGATCACCTCTTTAGCAGCCTCAATTGCCGCCTATTTCAATTACACCGAAATCCCCTTCCGCGTATGACCACGGAAGGGGCTTCATCGAATAAGTTTTATTCGGCTGGAATCAGCTTTCCAGCGCGATTTCCGAGACGTCGGCCGCCGCATCTTCCTGATGCGAGGTCAGGGCCGGCTCCTCCATCACTTCCGACGAAGCACCGAGATCGGCGCCGCGTGCGGTCGAGGAGCGCGAAATGCCATCGATGGCGGCCCTGGATACCAGCGAGCAGTAGAGTTCGAGGGCGCGGGACGCATCGTCATTGCCCGGGATCGGGAAGTCGACCGTATCCGGATCCGAATTGGTGTCGATGATGGCGATCACCGG
>Ga0310811_10012678_pt1 | contig 10952 bp, 8 predicted proteins | sample YCmetagenome_FD_207642 | JGI IMG/M metagenome (GOLD analysis project Ga0310811, IMG submission 207642) | Soil microbial communities from experimental microcosm in Duke University, North Carolina, United States - YC | ecosystem: Engineered > Artificial ecosystem > Soil microcosm > Unclassified ...
AAGCCCGACCTCGCGTGGTGCCGGCAGCGGGGCATTGATTATCTGCCCGTGGTGTTTCCCGGCTTCAGCTGGCATAACATGAAGGGCGGCCCGCTGAATCAGATTCCCCGGCTGCACGGCAAGTTTCTGCAAACCCAGTTCGCCCAGGCGTGGCAGGCCGGGGCGACGATGGCTTATGTGGCCATGTTCGATGAAGTGGACGAGGGCACGGCCATCTTCAAATGCGCCAACGCCGTGCCGGAAGGCGAGCGCTCGCAATTTTTGACGTACGAAGGGCTGCCGTCCGATTTCTACTTAAAACTGGTCGGCGCGGCCACCCGGCAGTTTCACGGCGAAACCAACGCCGCCGCGTGGCTGACGCTGCGGAACCGTTAGCAACTGGTAAACCCCCAGCAAGCTCTGCCACAGCGGTCCAAGACACCGTGGCAACCTCTCCGATTCGATAAAAACGATGTTAATCCTTGCCGGCATGATGTTTGGAGGCAGTTTTCACATTTCGGCCATTTACCCAGCCGCCCAAGAAAACCCAACTCGCAGCTTGCCTTTTGGGCGGGTTTGGCTACCTTTGCGCGCTCGCTGTTGCGTTTGAGGTGACGGCGCAACCAATTACATTTATGGCTACAGCAAACGATCTTCGCCGCGGCATGGCGATCAATTATAACGGCGACATCGCGGTCGTCCTGGATACGCAACACCGGACCCCCGGCAACCTGCGCGCCTTTGTGCAGGCCAGCATCCGCAGCATCCGCACCGGCAAGTCTTCCGATGTGCGCTTCAGCTCCACCGAAAAAATCGAGGTTATCCCCATGATGACCCGCAAGATGGAGTTCAGCTACAAGGACCAGGAAGACTATGTGTTTTCCGACCCGGAAAACTACGAGACCGTGACCGTCACCCCGGAAATCGTGGGCGACGCCAAGAATTTCCTCGTTGAAAACGCCCAGGTCACCGTGACCATTGTGGAAGAAAAGGTGGTTTCCGTGGAACTGCCCTCCAGCGTGGTGCTCACCGTCACCGACGCGCCGGAAGGCATCCGGGGGGATTCCGCCAACAACGTCCAGAAAACGGTTACCGTGGAAACCGGCATCACCGTACAGGCGCCGCTGTTCATCAAGACCGGCGAGAAGATCAAGATTGATACCCGCACCGGCAAATACATGGAACGCGCCTGAGCGGCGCCTCCTCCGGTTGTCCTTTTAGCCCGCCAATTCTGGCGGGTTTTTTTATTTCCCCCAGCGCCAAGAAGTTCTTTCCAACGGTAACGCTTCCAGCTAAAGATGCTGCATGCCTGAGCCCAGTCGCAAGGGAGAACGGGTTTACCGGGGGCTCCCGGTTTCGGCCGGCGTCTGCCGCGGTAAAATCCTCGTCTTGAACAAACCCCGCTCCGGGGTGGCCCGCCGCGATATTGGCGAAGCCCAGGTGGCGGAGGAAATCCAGCGCCTGAGTCACGCCCTGAGCCAGACCCGGCAACAGGTGCTCGAGGTGCAGCGCCAGGTGAAGGCCGGGTTGGGCGACGCCGAGGGCGGCATCTTTGATGCGCACCTGCTGGTGCTCGAAGACCCCGTGCTCATTGAGGAAGTCACCCGGATTGTCCGTCGCGAAAAGGTCAATGCGGAATATGCCTTTAACGTCGTGGCCGAAAAATACGCCAGCGCCCTGGCGGCCATCGAGGACGAGTATTTGCGCGAGCGGTCCAACGACATGCGCGACGTCACCTCGCGGGTGATGCAGAATTTGGCGGGAGAAAAGGTGGGGCCGGATCTGCAAAATCTGCCCGAGCCGTGCATCATCATCAGCCATGACCTGACCCCCTCCACCACCGCGCAGCTGGACAAGGACAAGGTGCTGGGCTTTGGCACCGATGTGGGCAGCCAGACATCGCACACCGCCATCATGGCGCGCTCCATGCGCATTCCCGCCGTGGTGGGGTTGAAGGATGCCAGCGAGGTTTTTACGGATGGCGACTACGCGTTGCTGGATGGCTTCAACGGCGTGATCATTGTCAACCCCACCGACCAGACCCTGTTTGAATACGGCCAGTTGGTCCGGCGGCAGGACACCCTGCAACAGAAGCTCCAGGACCTGCAGGGCAAGCCGGCGGTGACCCTGGATGGCCATGCGGTGATGCTCTCCGCCAATATCGAACAGTCCAGCGACGTGGAGAGCGTCCTGTCCTGCGGCGCCGACGGCGTGGGGCTGTTCCGCACCGAATACCTGTTCATCAACCGCGCCGAACTGCCCACCGAGGAACAGCAATATGCCGCCTACCTGGAAATTGCGGCGGCGTTGAAACCGCAACCGGTGGTCATCCGCACCCTGGACCTGGGCGGCGACAAGTTTTTGTCCCATCTGACCATGCCCCAGGAAATGAATCCGTTCCTGGGCTGGCGGGCCATCCGGTTCTGCTTGCAGGAGCGCGAGGTGTTCCGCGCCCAGTTGCGCGCCATCCTGCGCGCCAGCGCCCAGGGCAACGTAAAGATGATGTACCCGATGATTTCGGGGCTGGACGAATTGAACCAGGCCAACGCCCTCGTGGCCGAGTACAAGGAGGAGTTGCGCCGCGAAAAAATTCCCTTCGACGAAAAACTGGAAATCGGCGCGATGATCGAAATTCCCTCCGCCGTCATGGTGGCGGACGCCCTGGCCAAGCGCGCCCGGTTTTTCAGCATCGGGACCAATGATCTCATCCAGTACTCGATGGCCGTGGACCGGTTGAACGAAAAGATCGCGCATCTGTACGAGCCCACGCACCCGGCCATTGTGCGCCTGATCAAGGCCACGGTGGATGCCGCCCACGCCCAGGGCATTCCCGTGAGTGTCTGTGGCGAGATGGCCGGCGAGCCGGTGCTCGCGCCGCTGCTGCTCGGCCTGGGGGTGGACGAACTCAGCGCCGCGCCGCCGCATGTGCCCTCGCTCAAGTTCCTGATCCGCCGGCTCAAAATTTCCGAGGCCCGGGAACTTGCGGAGTTCGCATTGACATGCGAATCGGCTTCGGAAATTCTCTCGCGCGCGCGGACGCTGGCAAGGAGCGTCGCGCCCAGTCTGTTCGAGACCGAAAAATAACCAGCCCGGCACGGGGAGGCCGGGCGAACCAAATCGCGAAGCCAACACTATGAAAGTTATTATTCTGGCCGCCGGGTACGCCACCCGGCTTTATCCGCTCACGCTCAATACGCCCAAACCCCTGCTGCCCGTGGCCGGCCGGCCGATGATTGATTACGTGATGGACAACCTGGCGCCCATTACCGGCATTGACCGCGTTTATGTGGTCACCAACGCCAAGTTTGCCGGCCATTTCCAGAAATGGGCCGATGATTACCGGGCCCACAAATCGCCGCTCGCCTTCACCGTGGTAAACGATGGCTCGACCGACGATTCCAACAAGCTCGGCGCCATCGGCGACATCCATTACGTCCTCGACCGCGAGAAGGTGGACGATGACGTCATTGTGGTGGCGGGCGACAATCTCTTCAGCGAAAAGCTCGGCGACTTCGGCCGGCTCTGCCGCGAGAAAAAGGCGCCCGTGCTCGCGCTGTACGACGTCGGCGACCTGGAGCAGATCAAGAAATACAATTCCATTACGGTGGACGCCGCGAGGCGCATTACTTTCTTTGAGGAGAAGCCCAAGAACCCCACCAGCACGCGCACGGGCATCGCGCTCTATTATTATCCCAAGAGCAGCTTGCCGCTCATCCGGCAATACATCGCCGAGGGCAACAACCCCGACCAGCCCGGCCGGCTGGTGCAGTGGTTGTATCCCCGCACGCCATTCTACACCTGGGACGTGCCCGGATTGTGGTTCGACATCGGTTCCAAGGAAACGCTGGAGGAAGCCAACCGCATCTTCGCGGCCCGGTAAGCGGCGCTCCAGTGCCGGAGGGTCGGCATCTTTGTGGTGACCGCCCGCCCAAAATATTAAGCTCCGTCAGGAGTGCCATCCGCGGACCCGGTGCGGAGCTGGTGCTCGTGCGGAGCTTGTCGTTTTAAAGCGCCGGGTGGCGGCAAGGAAGCCGCGCCTGCACCGGTGGGTCAATGAATGCCTGGTTATGACGCACGGGACACTGGCGCGTTGTCCTACGGGTGAGTTAATGTCTGGCCTCAAGGATGACCCAGCGAACCGTCCCTGGCATTGGGTCTTAACTCAATACAATCAGAATATGAATCTGCCTTCCCCCTCTTCCAACTCACGATGCAGATTGAAACCCACCTTTCCCCGGGCCACGGTGGCGCTGCTGGCGGCATCTCTGGCCGGGCCTGCGGCCTGGGCGGCCGAGGCGCCCGCGGGGAAAACCGCTCCCAGCACCACGCTGCTGAATGACTGGCTGCGGGCGCAGTCACCTGAATTCAAAGCTTGGGACTTGGGCGGGCAGATCCGCTTCCGCTACGAGGACAAGCCGAATGCCGGGACTTTTCCCAACGCGGATTTTATTGCAGCCGGACCGGCCAATGACGATGAGTTCATCCTGTTCCGGGAACGGTTGCACCTCGGTTACCAGCCGGAATCGTGGCTGAAGTTTTACGTGGAGGCGCAGGACGCCTCGGGTTATTGGGATGAGCGGACGCCTTCGCCGAACACGGATGTTTTTGATTTGCAGCAGGCGTACTTGCAATGGGGCGACGGCAAGAAATGCCCGTTCAGTCTCAAATTGGGCCGACAGGAACTGGTGTATGGCGACGAGCGGTTTGTGGGGCGGGGCGACTGGAGCAATACTGGTCGGGTGTTTGACGCCATCAAACTGCGGGCCGAAGGCAGCGCCGGCTGGGTGGATGGGTTCACCTCGCACGTGGTGGTGCCCTACGATGATCATTTCAACGAGAGCAACGACGAGGACTGGTTCTCGGGCGTTTATGCCGCCACGCGCCGGGGCGTGCCCTGGCAGGAAACGCAGGTGTATTGCCTGGTGCGCAATTACAGCGCCGCCGCGGCCGATGCCATTGCGCCCGGCGTGCCGGGGTCGCCCAAGACCGCGCGGGACATCGTCACCTTCGGCACGTTGTGGAAATCGCTGCCCGGCAAACTGGGCGGTTGGGATTACAGCCTCGAAGTCGCCGGGCAATTGGGCACGGTGAATTCAGGCGGGGTGCGGCGCGACCAGCGGTCGTACGCGGTTTTTGCCAGCGGCGGTTATACCTTGACCAAAGCGTGGGCGAGCCCGCGGTTGGGCATTGGATATGAACACGGTTCCGGTGACAGCAATCCCAACGATGGCACGGTGGAGACGTTTGAAAACGTCTTTGGCACGCAACACAGACCGTATGGGCAGATGGATCTGTTCGGGGCGCGCAACATGCACATCCCCAAGTTGAGCCTGACGGCCAAGCCCGCCAAGAATTTTACCGTGGGAGTGGATTACCTGTGGTTCATCCTGGCGGATCCCAATGACTACCTGTATCCCGAGTCCGGCAGCGGCCGCAGCGGCAACGGGTACGGCATCCATCCCGGCTATGATGCCTATGTTGGCTCCGAACTGGACCTGGTAGGCACATACACGTTCAAGAACTGGGGCGTCCTCCAGGCTGGGTATGGCCATTTCTTTGTTGGTGAGTATGTTACGCAATCAGTGGGCAGCGTGCCGGCCAACGGCGGCACTACCGATGCCGACTGGTTCTTTGCCCAAGTGACTTTCAACTTTTAAGACTCTTTATGCTTTTTCTGCGTTTCTGGATTTTCGCCGCGATCGGGCTGATGCTCGCCGCCAGCCTGCATGCGGCCCAAGTTACCGTGTTTGCTGCGGCCAGTCTTACCGATGCGCTCAAGGAAATTGCCGCGGCCTACGAACCACAGAGCGGTGACAAGATTGTCTTCAACTTCGCTGCTTCGGGGACGCTGGCGCGCCAGATTGAGGCCGGCGCCCCGGCGGACCTTTTCTTCTCCGCCGATGAGGCGAAGGCCGATGGCTTGGAGAAGAAAGGTCTGCTGGTCAGCGGCATCCGCCAAAGCTTGCTCGGCAACGCGCTGGTCATTGTGACTCCGCTCGACGGCGCGACGATCCAGACGCCGACTGATCTCACCAATGTCGCCCTGGGGCGCATCGCCATCGGCGATCCTAAAATCGTGCCAGCCGGCACGTACGCCCAGGCCTACCTGGAAAAACTGGGGCTTTGGGCGGCGGTATCGTCCAACGCGGTTCCGTGCGAGAGTGTGCGCGCGGTGCTGGCGGCGGTGGAATCCGGCAATGTCGCTGCCGGCCTGGTTTACAAAACCGATGCCGCCATCTCCCGCAAGGTAAAGGTGGCGTATGAAGTGCCTCTGGCCAACGGCCCCAAAATCACCTATCCGTTGGCATTGCTTCGCGATGCCCCACAGCCGGACGCCGCCAAAAAATTTTTGGCCTATCTGGCCACCGAACCCGCCGCGAAAATCTTTCGCCAGGCAGGATTTATCCTGTTACAAGATTTCCCGGCAACAAAATCAAAAACGCCATGAAAGTTGAAGGAATCAAAGGTTGTTTCGAGAAGACCGGCGGCCTGTTTTATTTTGGCCGGATGTGTTCCAAAATCCGGCTGCACGCCAAAGGCGCACTGCCGGAAGATTATCTCGAGATGCTGGGCCAGGGCTTTGATGGCCGAACCTGCCGGTATTTGCGAGTGCAATACGAAGCGGTCAAGGCGCAGGTGCTTTCCGGCAAATCCGATGCCGAGGTGCTCGAATGGTGCCTGGACCAAGGCCGGCGGCTGACCGCCGAGGAGATTTTGATTTACAACAGCTTCATGAGCAAACGGGGCTGGCATGACGACGAAACCGATGGCTTCATCCCGGAAATGATCCGGAAGTATGGTTTGCCCAATGACGGCCGGGTTTTGACCGACTTCGACCTGATTGAGATGGATGAGGGGCGTTGGTATCCCGAAATGTGGCGAGATGCCTGGAAATAGTCTGGCGCGGGCAAACGGGTTTTCCGCCAGTCCCGCCGCAAAAAGCCTGCCGGGTGGCCTACTTCTTGGGCTCTGGTTTCATCCGTTTCCAGGTGGGCAGCGGCAATTCGCCCGATTGATAGCTTTCCAGCCCTCGCTTGAGCGTGGCCTGGATGCTGGGATTTTTCTCGGCGAGAGTTACCGCCTGTTGTTCGGTGGTCAGGGCGGCGTTCTTGTCGCCCTTCATGAATTGAATCCGCGCCAGGGTATCCAGGTAGAGTCCCTTGATCACGGGGTCTGCGGCCAGGGCCACGGCGCGTTCCGAGGCTTTGAGCGCCACGTCCAGGTCGGGATGCTCAATGTTATCATCGGTGGTGAGCAGCAGGGAAACGATGTTTTGCATGAGCGCGTTGGTGGGGTTGGCATCGCTCAATTGCGCGGCTTCATTGAAGGCGGCGGGAAAATTCCTCTGCCCCACATAAACCTGAAAGTGGGTCAGGGAAACATATTGTGTCAGGTTGGCATCGGCGCCGGCGAGTTGGTTCAATTGATCCAGTGCGGTGGCAGCCTGACCCCAATCCTTGGCTTTCATGCTGGTTTGAATTTCGGTCTTTAGGCGGGCTATGTCGTTCTGCTGTTTTTCTTCGGCGGCGGCCGCTTCCCTGGCGTGATAGGTGCCGGCGAGCACGGCTTCAATGGTGCTTTCCTTCAGTTCCATGGGGTGGCCGATCCAAGCGATGGCCCCGCGGGTATCCACCAGGAACGCCGTGGGGATGCCGTTCCGGCCTGCGGCGGTCATCCAGGTGTCGGACATTTTGCCCTGGTTGCTGCCCGTCTTGTCGTCCAAGGCCACGCGATAGGTCATGTTGCTGCCCATGGAAGCAATGAATGGCGCGACCTTGCTCGCGTCGGTTTCCCAGCAATCCTGGCCGATGACGATCAAACCCTGGTCTTTGAACTTCTCATAGATGGCATTGAGATGCGGGATGGACGCCTTGCAGGGCCCGCACCAAGTGGCCCAAAACTCCACGATGTACGCCTTGCCGGCAGCAAACCCGGTGACCGGATCGCCCTGCACATACTTGCCGGTCTGCAGCTGGGGTGCGGGATCGCCCACGTGCAGGGTGACGGGCGGCGGCACGGGGGCTTTGGCAGCGGTGGTGTTGTTGGTCGTATCCGGCGGCGTGGCGGTGACTGCAGTGGCGGTGAGCGCCCAACTCGTGGCGATCAAGCAAGTGAGTGCGCGGAGAAAATGTTTGGTCATGTTCATGAATCGAACCGGGTTTGCGGGATGTCCTGTGAATTAAGGACATGGTGCTCCGGTTCGAGGACAAAGCAAGACCGTACCTTGGCGGTGCCAGCCGAATTGACTCAAAAAGAATGTTGCCAAGGCGTCGGAAACGATGGTGTGGTCACCCTGCGGGCGATCAAACCTTCGCGTTAATTTTGCGCCGGCGGTGGCGGGTTGTTGCCCGCTGGCAGACCGGGCTACTGGTCCAGAGTGTTAAGCCACGCCGGTTTGGCCTGCCAGTAACCGTAGCTGAGATGCGGGTCGTTGTCGTTGTTCCAGCGGGCCCGCCAGAAGGCATTGTTGGGATCCCGCACATCGTTGCGCCGCGGGGTTTCCACGTGGCCGTCGCAGAACAGGACGTCGGTGCGGAAATTGTGCCGGTTGGCCGGGCAGGCGGAATGGCCGCTGACGGTTTTGACGTCCGCCGGTTCACAGTTGCCATTGAAGGACGGAGTCACATTTTTGGGCACGGAGGGCACATCACAAATCCAGATCATTTCCGTGGGCTTCCGGACGGTGCTGTCGCGGACAGGACCCTGGTACAGGCCGCCGTCAACATCGCCGCCCAGGCCGAGTTGGGGCCGGGTGATGACTTCGCTGCCGCCCTGGAAATGAATGCCCCAGTCATTGTAGCCCAGACCAAAGTATGATCGGGAGGTGATCGCATAAGCGTCGGCGACCCCGCCCGGCCCGGTGCCGCCCAGCGAAGGGTTGGCGTTGGTGTCCCATGCGGTCCAAGGTTGCGCGGCGGGACAGGTGAAGGCCTTGCGGGCGCCGCCCATGAGGTTGAACAACCGCACCGGCCAGACATAGTAGTAGTTGGCTGAACCGCCGGCCGGAGTGGAGAGACAACCCGGATACGCGCCGTTGTCGCCGATGTACATGACCCCGGCGATGCCAATCTGCCGCATGTTGTTCACGCACGAAATTTGCTTGGCCCGGGCCTTGGCCTTGGTCAGCGCTGGGAGCAGCAGGCCGGCCAGAATGGCGATGATGGCGATGACCACCAGCAGCTCGATGAGGGTGAAGCCGGTGGTGTTTTTGCGATTCGGCCGGAAGCCGGGTTGCTGAAATTTGCCAATGGACATGGGTGTTTGCATTTCGCTTTGGGATCTGCCCCGTTTCATTTCCGCAGGGTCATGCTTCGACAAAGCATGCCGCCGGAAGCTGAACGCGGGGGCGCTCCGCAATGTTTTGGATGATGAGACTACGCTACCTTGATTGCCGCCCGGTTGTCATGGCACATAAAACGGCCTCGCCACTGCAATCCGAAGTGCCACCAGGCGAGAACAGGTGCCGTCGCCGGAGAATTGCGGGCGGGCAAGGCGGAGGTTGATGCCGGGTCCAGCGGGTCAGCCAGGATCCTACCCACTGGGGCAACGGGCCTGCAAGGCAAGCCAGGCAAGGGAGTGATACACACCATGAGGCCACTTCATGTGCCATGACACCCACTACGGGTTCGGATAGGCTGGAGATTACTAACCCCAGTTGACCGAGAGTATTGTTAATGAAATTTAACGCACTCAGGCTCTTCGGATTTGTTTCCGGGAGCTGTTTTATAATTTCGTCTTTTCTGACTGCGCCGGTCGTTCCTGCGGCGCTGACGCAGGCATGCCGTTTCAATGACGGCATCATAAGTAGCTCCCAGTTGACCTCGGGAGTGCCGCCGCCAGCAGCGGTATCCCAGAAGGTTTCCTCGCAGCAAAAGCCCGGCGGCTTAAGCCGGATTTGACATCATTTTAACCCACCATCCACAACTGAACCCGAACCACACCATAATCAAAATGAAAACAGCAAAACGAATACAGCCGCAACTTGGCCGGGGCCTGGCCCGGGCTTTGGCGGGCGCACTCTTGGGCGCGCTGGTCGCCACCGCGAGTGCGCAAAACCTGACGCACCGCTGGAGTTTCAACGATGCCAGCGACTCGGTCGGCACGGCCAGCGTCTCGCTCACGGGCAATGCCACGATTGACAGCGGAATGTTGAATGTTCCCGGCGGCGGCGGGGCCTCCGATTTTGGCTCGGTGGACATCTCGAGTGATTACACCAATTACACCAGCACCACGATTGAATGCTGGTTTACGGAAACTTTCATCCAGGACTGGTCCAAGGTGTGGATGTTTGGCAATGGCGGCGTGAACGCCAATGCCGGTACCACCTATCAGGATTTCACGCCCAACCGCGGCAATGCGCAAGCCCCGGGGATTTCGATTACCCCGGCACCGTTTTCTGGCGGTGATTTTGCCGTTGCCGGGAGCGCCCAGCTTGCTGGGGGGGTCGAACACCATGCGGTGGCTGTGTATGATTACGGCGCCAACACCATGACGCTTTACGTTGACGGTGTATATAACTGTTCCGGCAGCATGCAGAACACTCCCATCAGCGCCCTTAAGTCAACCCAGTTCCGCTTCGGCGCCGGGACCTCCTGGGGCGATACCAGCTTCAACGGCACCATTGACGAAATGCGCATATATGACGGACCGTTGACGCCGGTGCAGGCGGAAGCGGATTACGAAGCCGGCCCGGATACGATCAGTGCCGGTCCCGGCGCTTTGACCGCGATTCAATTTAACAATCCGGCTACAGTGATTGTCGGGGGCAAGTTCACTCCTGCAATTCTCGCGACCTATGCTGCTCTGACGAACAAGGTGGATGTCACCCGGATGTCCGGCATTACATATTCGTCCGATGATACCAATGTGGTTAATTTCGGCACGGACGGCCTGTTCCATGCGGTGGCGGTCGGTAGCACCACGATTCATGCGGCGTTCCAGTCCCAGAACGCGGCCCTGGTCGTGCATGTGCA
>Ga0310811_10012681_pt1 | contig 10950 bp, 6 predicted proteins | sample YCmetagenome_FD_207642 | JGI IMG/M metagenome (GOLD analysis project Ga0310811, IMG submission 207642) | Soil microbial communities from experimental microcosm in Duke University, North Carolina, United States - YC | ecosystem: Engineered > Artificial ecosystem > Soil microcosm > Unclassified ...
TGTATTTGACGACGAATTCAAGACGTCCTCGCACAATTCGTATGTCCAGGCGCTTGGAGAGCACGGAGCTGTTGGCTTAATTTTGTACGTGACTCTGCTTCTCGTCGCGGCGCTCACGTCAGTATCAATCCGAAGACGCACGGCCGGTAATCCCGCCTTGAAATGGGCCAATCAACTGGCGTTCATGATCCAAGTTTCCCTGGTGGGGTATGCGGTCGGATCGTTTTCGATCACTGCAGCATTCTTTCCGGTGTTCTATGCGATTCTCGGCGTATTGGCTTCGTTGCAGGTTCTTGTCAGTCGAGAACTCGCTCCACATCCGGCCGTCCCGGAGGCTTTGCCGCAAAGAAAGCTCGGGTGGCGAGCAGCATGACTTCCGCCCGACAACGGCAGTGGAAATTGGCACTTCCGCTTATTGCATCCACTTGTCGAGATATGTCACGTGGTCTCTGACATATGATGCTCGAAGGTGCGTCCCATCCGAATAGTATGGGACACCGGATGGCGACGTAGTCGCGCACTTTCCCGCCGAACACAGATAGTTCGACGGGTCGATAATTTGTACGCCGCTTTCTTGTGCCAGACGTCTCAGTCGATTTTGCGCCGTAGCGGTCGCGGCTTGAAACTGCGCCAGGTCGATCTCGTGTGGCGGCAAAATACGCCAGCTCAGTCCGCTTCGAGCAATGCGGGCCTCGGGTCCCGAAGCCTTGTCGCTCGGATGAGAGAGAACGATGGCGATGTGTTTGCCAGAGGCCCTCAGACGACTGAGCGTCGTGGCAAGTCGTTGAAAGACCCAATCTGTCTGTGGAGCGCTCAAGGACCGGTGTAGGGGATCGTCGAGCGCATAGTAGTCCCCGCGCTTGAGAAAGCCAGACCACGAACCCGCAATGACAATCCGATCGACGTCGGGCTTGGCGGCACGCGCGAATGCCTCGTCGACAAATGCGCTGCAATGAATTGATTTGCGATCAACGCCCTGAAACGGGGCGCAGCCGGGCAGTGTTCTCAGCAAAACGCCTCGTGGCGAACCTTGGGCCACACGCTCGATACGTGGGTAGTATTGCTGCATGTAACTATCGCCGATGAAGAGTGTGGCGTGCTGGCCCGGCTTCAGCAGGTCAACGCTGTCCACGTTCTCCCAATCATTTTCCGCGCGGACGATTTCATTGATTTCCGGGCCATCGAATAGCGCGGCTCGCGTCGGCAGGATCGCCAAAAGACCAAGAGATCCGACAATGGCTGTGGCGAGTGACCCCGCTACCAGCGAGCCTATCGCGCGACGCGAACGCGTGCGGCGAATAGGAAGTTCGACAAAGTAATACGTCAGTACGGAAAGCAGAAACGCTGCCATGACCAATGCGCACACGAGAAGAGTGGATGCAGGAGCAGCAAGGACAAGCCGGGCAAATGCGAATAGAGGCCAATGCCAGAGATAGAGCGGATAGCTGATCAAACCGACGAACACCATCGCTCGGTTCGACAACAATGTTCGGTTCACAATGGCGGCTTCGCCGGCAAGAATTACGAGCGAAGAGCCAATGGTCGGCAAGAGCGCCCACCAGCCGGGGAAGTCGAAGGTATCTCTCACAATCAATATCGCCGCGCCGATCAGAAGCGAACCGACGACCGACGCCAATTGCGAGGGAATGACCGACAATCGAAAGCCAGACAAACGCGCCTGGGCCAGGCCGGCTCCCAGAAGCAATTCCCAGAAGCGACTTATCGGGTCGTAGAAATTAGCAGTTGGGTGTTGACCCGTCTGCCATAGGTTGAATGCAAACGACACAAGGGCGATGGTGGCAATCGCTGGCACACGTCCCAGTTTGAAGCGAACGCCGAGAAAAATCAGAAGCGGCCAGAAGATGTAGAACTGCTCTTCGACTCCCAGCGACCACAGATGAAGCAGCGGATTAAGGTCTTCTGAGGGCTCAAAATATCCAACACCACGCATCAAAACCAGATTGGCCGCAAAGAACGCACTGGCCAGAGTATTCTTGCCGATGGCTTCGAAGTCTCGCGGAAGTAGAAGAAACCAACCGGCGAACAGAACAGCCGCCATGACGACCAGCAGGGCAGGAAAGATTCGCCGAATACGTCGAACATAGAAATTGAGGATACTGAAACGGCCGTCCTGCGCCTCCTGCAGGAGTATGGACGTGATCAAAAATCCCGAGATGACGAAAAAAACATCAACTCCGACAAAGCCGCCGCGAACGCTCGCAGGAAATGCGTGGTAACCCACCACGGCTAACACTGCGACCGCTCGGAGTCCGTCGATATCCCTCCGGTAGGTGAGCTGGGGCATCGTCTTACTTTTTACCCGGTTGAAATCGGTGTTCCACCGTTAGCATCTATCGTATTAACGCCGCTTGAAATTTCTGCGGGAGGGTTCAGCCTGACTCAGCACCGTCACTGTTTGCGGCTCCCGCCAAACGTGTTGGCAATTCTCGACACCGATAAGACCACGTCCTTCGAGTGGAAGCGCTGAGGCAATTCCGAGGAAAACTCTTCGGCCGGTACGATGACGATTTGTTCGGAGCCGTAGGCAGGCAACACATGAATCAGGTAGTGCGCCTCAATCGCGAGCGCGGAAAGAAATGCGCCCAACTCACTTGCATCTGGCAAGACTTCCACAAACAGTGACGGCTTATCCGCCACGAGCATGTGCCTGATGGACTTCAAAAGCTCGACTTCGATTCCTTCGGCGTCGATCTTGATCAAATCGCAATTCTGAGCCAACTGCGCGCAGGCGATGCCTCGGACTTCGATCACACGTTCGCTATTTCGTCGTGCTATCTCCACATTATCGATCAAGTGCGCTCCAACGGGTGCATCCCGTCCCTCGCTTGGGATATTCAGTTTGACTGACCGAGACGTTTCGAACGGAACGACGGCTCCCTCGACTAGTTCCACGGAAGTTATGCGATTGAGCTCAAGGTTCTTGCGCAAAATCGCAGCGACGTTGGGAACGGGTTCGACGACTGTGTATGAGCCGGCCGTCGCTCGAGCGCCCACGACCGTGAAAAGTCCCACATTGCCGCCGATCTCCAATATCCGGCGCGCACGCGAACAAAGCCTGCCCCAAACTTCAGCACCGATTCCTTCGTAGCCTTGGATTCCGAACCAATAGACATCGTCGATCACCATCGAATCGACGGCGCTGAATTTGAGATCGGGTCGGTCCAAAGGCGTGACTTCCTTCAGCCGGCCCAAATGCGACCGGGCTTGCGCGAAGGGCTTGAGCGCGGCGACACAAATGTTGCGTAAGAAACTTCCTCGCCGAAGCGTAACCACACCCCTGCGGAATGGCGACAGCCATCGCAGCGGAACGATAGCCAAGACTGAGTTGGAGTGCGGCATCCTATTGCCGAGCATATTCAGTAAGTACAGACGCCAGACCTTCTGCAAATGGGCGGTTTGCGAAGCGTGACGTGACGAAACTTCTGGCAGCGCTGCCCAATTGATCGCGAAGATCACGGTCCGACGACAATCTTTCGATTGCGGCTCGTAGCGCCGCGGAATTATCACACGGCACCGTCAAACAAGTTTCACCCGGCACAATGTAGTCCGATATCGCGGAATTATCGCTGACGATGAGTGCCTTTCCCATGGCGCCCGCCTCCAATATCGTGCTGACGCCACTTGCATTGATCGTCTGCTTGAGGGGAACAACCACGAAACTGCAGCGCGAATAGAGCGCCCGGAGTTCGCGATAGGTGATCCGTTCCGAGATAATCTCGACTCCTGGGCCCAGCGTCGGACTCGAACTTACGGGTCGCCGCGTCTTGATTTTGATATGCCGAGGAGACCCTTCGACTGCCCGAATCAATGTTTCAAAATCTCTGCCAACATCGTCACCCACTGACAGGATGTACTCATCCGCGGCATCAGGGCCCGGTGCGAAAAAATTGGCGTCGACGTGATGATAAATGACCCTTGGCGTGGAACGAGGATGCCAGCGTTTCTCGATATACGAAACTTGATTTTCGCCGAGCACCATAACCCCGTCGACTCGGGGCAGCGCAATATCGAGCATGCGCTCGCGCAAGCGCCAACTTTCTGTGAGACTCGGATCCCAGATTATGATTGGAGGCCTGAAGGCAAACGATCGCTTCGCCAGAACTAGAGGCACCGCGGCGCCTTCGCCAACGGACACGACAATGTCGACATCGCGCCGGCGAGTGAGAACACGAAGCGCTCGGGTTGGGTCAAGTGAATCAAGCAACGTGTCGCGGCCGGAAAAAGGATTCAGGGGTCGTTTGTGGGGATCGAGAATTTCGCTTTGAATCCCGCGTTTCGCCAAGACCTCGTAGATTTCGAATGGGCTGGGGCCGCTGTCTGCGGAATACGCGTTGTTATAGGGCTGCCACGCAAACGGAGGCAAGAATAACGCGCGCAAAATTGTCCCGCCAACAAATCGTGGTCCGACCTTAGTATGACATGAAATCACACGATCTCAATTGGTCTCCGTAACGTGGGCTCATTGGAGATCTAACCCATCGGAGCGATAGACTCGCCAGCACGCTTTCAAGTGCGTCGGGGAATGTGCGAAGGATGCGACCCATGAAACTTCTTTCAAGACGGAGCCTGTTGGGGAGCGCGATGGCTGGCGCTCTTGCATATGCCTCGGCCCGTGCGGCGTCTCCGAGTTCATCGGACGCCCAGGCGACCGAAGCGCGAATTGTTCAGTCGTTCTATGTCGTCAACACAGCCGACACGGCGCAGCGCGCCGGCTTCATACCGCAAATGATCGGCCTCGTATTTCGAAAAGGAGACATACCCGCCGGCGCATATCCCATGCTGAAATTGGCCAGCGGTGAGGTGGTGATGTTTTCCATGCCATCCGGCTTGTCTCGCACGTGGTCGGATGGTTCTCTCAAGCGAGCGACCTTTCTGATACGCATCCCCGTGTCGTTGCCCGGCAACAGAGAAGAACCGCAGGGATTGAAAATCGATGTCTATAACAACGGGGTCGCGCCGGGATCTTCTGCTCGTTCGTTAGCCGATTTCTCGGCAGGTGACACATCGTTGCAAATTGTGGTTACGGGAGCCGACAGTACTCTCGCCGGGACATGGACCTCATACCTCAATCACGGAATCTCGAACACGAACCAATCGGGAGGAAAGACCGACATCACAGACTATGGCGACGGTCCGGTCGGCCATCTGTGGAAGATCAAGGCCTCTTTTGAACAAGCGGGTTCGCCGCACGGCCAACTCGAAGGCTATTGGTATGTCGCCGCGCTTCAAGACAGCTCAGGTGGCTTATATGGATTGCGTGTTCTCGGCGCCGTCATGCAGCCTTGGTACAACGATACGCAAGGCACAAAGAGTTATCGAGCATTCAGTACATTCAAACTGCAGAATGGCGCGACAGTGTTGCGCGACCTTATCGGCGAAATGCCGCCACCGAAGCAAATTGCTTGGACATCGGGCGTGAGCTTCAGATCCGAAGATCACGGGTTCTATCCAAACATCGCCGTGCAGATTTCATCCTCTGACGGACCAAGCGGGCTTCCCGCAAATGTTTTACCAAGCACTACCTATTTTGTGGGTTGGACAGACGCAAACAACTTTGCCCTTGGCGTCAACAGCGCCGCTGCGAGGGGAACGATAACCGCAACGCCGGTCGCTTACGTAGTTTGGGGTGGGATGCTTTACACGGCAGGCGGCGGCTGCACCTTTGACTATGTACAGGGCGCTGGATCTTGGGCTCCAGTTGGTCCGCTGACGGATGGCAACTCTCGAGTGGTAATGAATACGAGCTATTGGCGCCGAAGCGGTTGTGCGCCCGCGTGGGATACGTCGACAAAAACCAAGCCATCTACGACCAACCGGTACTTTCCAAATGCAATCGTGTGCGGTGTCGACAGCTACACACCGGGTCACGGTCTCACACCGTTTGAGCCAGAGACAGGGGAAGGGCCCGAGCGTGCGCTGCTCCCTGGATGGTGCACCAAACACTATTTGAATCAGGATGCGGCAACCGAGCAAACCGTTCGAGCAATGGGATTATGCGCAAGCAATTTTCCGCTTCACATTCGAGATTTTGCAACCGGACAAATTCCCGTCGTAAACGAGAAGAGTTACCCGGGGATGCCGAATGGAAACGTCAAGTTTCAATGGACGGTCGGCGCAAGCAATTCGTCTGGTTTTTCGGTTCCATCAAATCCCAACGTCTGGTTTCAGGTCATCAACTTCAGTGGCACCGACCACATGCCAGACTTGAGCACGTATCAATTTCTGTTCACCGGCGAGCCGCAATATGAAGACCAAATGGCGATGTGGGCCAACTACGCTGTCTACAATCGTGGTCCCGGAGTGGGGGTTGCAGTTTCAAATGATACCGCGAACTGGATCGGCAGCCATCGCGCTCCGATAATTTCCGGCACAACATACCAGGGCATTACCGTGGGCGAGACTAGCGTACTTCGTATCGACGCCTGGGCAACACGCAATGCGAGCAATGCCGCGGCTTTCGTTTCCGACGCGAACAAATCCAAGCCATATCTACAGGATATTTTTAGCAGAACGATGCAGGCGTGTAATGCCTTCAATGCGAACCAAACTGCGTGGGCGAAGGCAACCGGATACTTCTACTTCAACGAGTATTCCTCGGCGCTTGGTTTTGGCTACTTTATAGCGGTGATCGCATATGCCGTCAGTGCGAATGAGAGTGCGGATGCGCTCGCGCTACTGAATTGGTGCGTCAAATATCCAGCTTATATTTGCAACACATTTGGCGCCTGGCACGTGGGTCACTACAATGCGATCACGCGGCAGAACAGGACGGTCTCTGCGGGATCATATGCGAGTTATCCGGGGCCCCTCATCGTGGCCGATGCGCAGTGGGGCGTCGAGGTTGGATCAGCCACCGTTCAGCAATCCTCCAGTTCCTTCTTGATTCGCTCGCGCACGACAAATTACCAAATTGCCAATGGCCAAAGCGTCATTTTTTCCGACGGCTTCGGTGCTGCGCCGGCCCCGCTCACATGGTATTCCGTGTACTACATGGTCAATGCAGACGTAGACTCGGGGACCTTCCAACTTTCTGCAACGCGGGGAGGTTCGGCGATCTTGCTTACCGGTGGGGCCGGGTCGCATGTCGGCTTCAATGGGATCTTTCTCGATCCGCCGGAGAATACGACTTGCTCTGCCAACAGCGCAGAAGGCTACAACACAAATGTCTTGGGCGCCCTGAAGGCGGCGCAAGCGGTTGGAGCATCGGTCGACACTTCTACGATCTCGGCATTACAGAACATCTTCGATGCCGGACAGGTTAATTTCGAGGACACTTGCATTTATTGCTACAGTGCCGAGAAATTGTGACCGCTTGCTTGGTTCTGCGTCGTCATCTTGAGCGCCAAACGCAAGCATGTGCAAAATATGGAGCTCGGAAGTTCGCGTGAGGCGTATTGCAGAGTTTGAGGCCCTGCGCGGGTTGCTGGCGCTGTGGGTCGTCGTGGGTCACGTTTTCAGGCATTCAGGTTATGAGCCTGAAGATCTTGGTCACTTTGGACTCCTCGCTTCGCCGGGGTTGCCCGTCGATGTTTTCATTATTTTGAGTGGTTTTGTGATTTTCAATCTGCTCGACCACAAAGACGAAGGCTATTTCGCCTTCATAATTCGAAGATTTTTCAGGCTATTTCCCCTCTTTGTTGCAGTACTTCTCGTGTCGGCGTCTTTTGCGGGCCTTCACAAATCGTGGGTCGACAATTTTCCATGGAAGACATCCTACTTTGTCGGCTTGTCGGGCATCGCGGATGCGAGCGTAGAGCATTTGTCGTCGCAGATCGCCGTGCACCTTACCATGTTGCACGGCCTGGTTCCGGATTCGATTTTGCCCTTCAGCGAATACGGCATCGTGGGACAGGCGTGGAGCATTTCCGTTGAATGGCAGTTCTACCTGGTTGCTCCGTTACTGTTTTTCTTAAGCCGCCGAGCCCCTGCTATCCTTTCGATCCTCGTATTGGCGATTGTCCTCCTTCACAGCCGATATTGGCTTGGCGAAGGATTTGCGATCAACCAGGCGGCGTACTTCGCTGTCGGCATCCTTTGCTATTTCGTTTTCAAGAACCGAGATGTCTTTCAAAGGGCGCCCGGTATGGCTTGGCTTGCCGGTGCCGTGAGCATAATGATCGTTGCCTACCTCATGCTCAGGCCGGTGTCGCTCGCCCTTTGGATCGGTGTCTTTGCATTGGTCGTCAACGAAGGCGACGGCGGACGAAACCTCATCTCCGTCGCATGTCGCTCGAGACCGTTCCAATTCCTCGGCAAAATTTCGTACTCTATCTACCTCACGCATGCGCTGGTTTTGGATGCGGTCTCCCTAACGGTCCTCCATTTGTTCCCGGACATAACCAAACCGTTGCACTTCAATCTCGCAATGCTTCTTACTCTTCCGCTCACGTTGATCTTGTCGGCACTGACCTATTTCCTGATCGAGAAACCCGGAATGGCAGTGGGGCAAAGCCTCGCTGACAAGGTAGCGACGAGGTATGGCGCGAGCCAAAGTTCACAAGCACCCGCTGCGACGCCATAGCCGCGGCCTCGCTTTCACAACTTCATGGCTATGCAGGCTCACTTCCAGCGCTTGGCTCAGTGGAGCGTCGGGAGGCCAAAATGGGCTTCATGCGATCCAAAAAGTGCATCAAATCGCGATGAAGCTCGTCCTTGCGATTCTGGATATTCAAACGTATTTCGGTATTGCGTTCGATCAGCCCTTCAGCCGCCGCCAACGCCACTTCTTTTTTGAAGGGCCACTCTGGTACGCAGAACTCCGTCAATCGCAACAACTCGAAAAATCCGCTGCTCTTTGCATCATAAGCGAAGTTCATCGTGGGCACACCGGCGTCGATCGCCAGAATTGCGGAATGGAGCATCTGAGAAATGTGGATGTCGAAATTTCTGTAAAGGCCAGGGAGGTCTTGGGGGGCAGGATCATGATGTTCGACTGCGATTCCGTGCGCCCGAAGAAGCCGAGGCATGGCTCGCTCGGTGTAAGTGTGTTGAACGTAGTGATAAACGACGGCGTGCCGGCGTGAGAATTCTTTCAAAAAGTCACAGATTGCCAGATGCTGGCGCTCAATCCGCTCGGCCGACTCCTTGCCGTGAAACGCCAGATTGAGACCGACACGAAGAAATCCGTCGTCGGCCTTGGGGACACTTGAAGCGCCTGAGCCGTGGTAGAAAAGCGCCGGGTCGGCAATCAGCGCAACGTCTTTACCGGTGAGTTCTGCCAACAGTGACTGCGTGGCGCGATCGCGTACCCCGATTAGTTCGACCTTGCCAAAGAGATCCCTCAATATGCGCCGTGCCCTTTCGTTCAGGCTGCGCCCTTCACTTGAGTTTCCGGCATCGAGAAGTTTGTTCCAGCCGATTCCGTAAGCGACAACCGGACAGGCCAAGCCCGCAAATAAACGCGCGTCCTCACCGATTCGGGAATGAATATCCCCTTGCTCGTTGGAAAATATGTAGCCGCTTCCAGCGATTACAAAGAGATCGCTGGACTCACTTATATCTTTTAGGGAAGGCGTCTCTAGAAAACCCCAGCCGATTTCTCTGAATTCGACCGCGCGCGGAGCAAAGTATGCTGCAATTTGCTCCTTGATGGACTCACGGATCGCGATATCGCCTTTATTTGTCACCTGGTGCGTATTCCAGTGGTGAAAGCTCGTCTTTGTGCTTCGCAAAGCAAACCACCGAACAACGTCGAGCGTTCGACCAAGAAAGCTTTTGAAGTTCTGAAACAAAGACGTCGACATCGGTTGATACTCGGTGTCTTTGCTGACAGCGACGTAGAGACAAATTCTGAAGGGTCGATCGTCCGGAGTGTTCAAGGCCTCACCGCTGAAATCGCGTTCGCATGCTTCCGAAGGCCAATCCCAAATAGGTGTGCACGTCTTGCTCGGGAGAACTCGGTTTGCTGCTGAGATACCAGAAGCACATAATCGCGCCCACGTAGAGCGCCGCACCCGCCAACACGTCGATGGCGAGTCTTTCGATCGGTGGACCATGCACGAACAAGTTCAGCATTGATACGCCAAGCGCCATGGTCGCCGCCGCGGCGAAGGGTCTCCACAAGGCGGAGAAATACTGCGTAAGGGGCACACCAAGAACGCGCCCAACACTGATGAACAGAGTCGGAATGAACACGGCGGCCACAAATGCTCTTGCGATCGCGATAGACTCGGCATCTCTCCAAATGAGTGCAACCGGAACTATCGCTAGCGCCAAGAAAATCAATCGAACCCATTGCATTCGCGCGCCGACGTGCGGCAGTCCGAAAGCGTCAAGCGTCCCATATGCGCCGCTACTCAGTCCCAATATGCCGGCACCCACCGCGAGCCAACCGAGAAGCGGAATCGTATCAAGCCATTTCTTTCCGAGCACCACATAAACCAAATCGGGTGCCACCAGTGCTACGCCGACGCTCGCAGAACAACAGACTATGGCCGACCAGGCGACAGCTCGAAGATACAATTCACGAGATTTGTCCGGCAAATGCTGGATCTTGGCTAGCACAGGATAGAGCGCCGCAATGAGCGGGCCGTTCAGCTCGTTGATGGGACTCGACGCAAGGTCGTCGGCAACAGAATAACGACCCAGGGATGCGGCACTTGAAATACCGCCGACGGCAATGAGGTCGACCTGACCATTCAGGTACGAACCTATGTTTCGAATCAGAGACCAGATCGAAAAGGACCAGATCTCGCGCACCTTGGCGACGGAGAATCTCGGTCGATACGGCTGCATGATATAGCCGAGAACATTTGAGGCCAATTGGCCGCTCAATATTCCGGCGACGAGCGCCCAATAGTTGCGGATCAGAATTGCCAAAACAACTGTGACGATGAATGATGCAATCTTGGGATATACGTTGAAGAGATAGTAGCGATCAAAGCGCAATTCTCTTCTGAAATCGAGTGTGCCGATATTTTCGAATCCGCC
>Ga0310811_10012682_pt1 | contig 10950 bp, 9 predicted proteins | sample YCmetagenome_FD_207642 | JGI IMG/M metagenome (GOLD analysis project Ga0310811, IMG submission 207642) | Soil microbial communities from experimental microcosm in Duke University, North Carolina, United States - YC | ecosystem: Engineered > Artificial ecosystem > Soil microcosm > Unclassified ...
GATGGCGCATAACTCGTGGGACCGCTATGCGACCGGCGACGCGTTCAATGTCATCTTCGACATCGTCCCTGAGGAAGGCAACCGTATCCTCATGCAGGGGTTGCCCGGCTGTATCTCGAGCCTGACCGACTTCTGGATCACCTCGGCCGGCCTGATGGTCACCGAGACCACCATTTCGAATTTCGTCGGCTATTTCGCCTCGGGCTCACCAGAATTCTACCGGTCGCGCAAGGCCACGCAATACGCGGCCAGCATTGGCGAATGGTGCGAAATATTCGCGTCCGACAATAACGGCGGCTATGCCAACAGTTGGCTGCTGGGCGACACCAAGACGGGCGAGATCGCGCGTTACGAACTCGGCCTGCACTACAGCGGCTTCGAAATCACGCGTGATGGCTTCTACAGCGGCTTCAACACCGCAACCGATCTGAAGATCCGCAACCAGGAGTGCGTCGGCGTTGGCGACGACTACACCGATGTGCGCAAGAACGGCGCGCGCCGCTTACGCTGGATGCAACTCGCGGATGCATACCGCGGCAAAATTGATGTCGACACGGCTAAGCAGATGATCGCCGATCACTACGATCCGTACCTCGATAAGAACGATCACCCCTGTTCGCGCACGATCTGCGGCCACCTCGAACTCGACGACGGCCGCTACGACGCTTCCGACCACGGCCCGTTCAATCCATGGGGCGCCAACGACGGCAAGGTGGTCGATAGCGACATGGCGGTGCGGATGTCGCTGTGGGCCCGATGGGGACATCCTTGCGGCCGCGCATTCGATGCGCAGGCGTTCATGAAGCGGCACGCACAGTGGAATTGGCTCAACGGCTACATGCGTGACCGCGAGTCCCAACCGTGGACGCGTTTCGACGCGGTACGCTGAACGGCGTGCGCCACGTGGCGGCTCGTACCGGGTCGAGCCTGTTGCTGACCATCAGGCCTGTATGCCTGTTCGACGCCACTCGGACCACAGAAGCCCTTTTCCACCCGGGTTGTTCCTTGCGTAGTCATGAAATGTGTGCAGGAATCCCAGTCTGTCTTCCTGCAACGCCATCTTATAAGGCTTGTCAGGGTTGATCGTTGACATCTGGTAGTCGTAGCTGAACCGGGCTTGACGTTCGATGATGTCCTGAGCAGATACCTGATGCGCGTTGTGAAGCATGTCATACAGCGTCATGAACGTCGTCGTACGTCCGCGCCCGCCAAGACAGTGCACATGGATGCCAGCTCCTTCGGGCATGTCCCGGACGAGCTTGACGAAACGGTCCACTTCTTCCCGGCGTGGCCGGGAATGGTCTGTCACCATTAATCGAAAATATCGTGCTCCGGCGTCTTCGACCACAGCACGCTCACTCATGACGTCCGGGTGCCGCAGCGTGACGGAACGAGGTTGCGCCGCGCCTTTCCTGAGGTCGAGAGACTTGTACAAGGTGACCTCGTCTTGCTGCCGTAGTGTCGCGATCAATCGTTCTTCACACTGGAGAACTTCGTCGCGTGACAGGCCGACGTTGGCCCAATCCCTGGGACCCCGTAACGTCACGGGATAGCCGTTTGCGATCGCATGCGATTCCTCACGCAAGTCAACAAAGCACAGGACTTCCGTGCCTGCGGTCTGGACGATCCGTTCGACCTGCTTCTTTGAAGATATGCCTTCGCTTCCGGATAGCAGCAACGCTTGCATGCCGGTCTTATTCAATGCGCCCGGTAGCGAACTCAGATCGTTTGTCGACCGGAGAAACGACAGGACGCTCTCGTCGGCAGGAGGCGTTCGGTCGTACGCTAGGACGGGGTTAATTTCCCGTTCTGGAATCCGCAACCGCAGCTTAGGTACGCCGGATCCGACCGAACCACTGGAATCGCCGAGCGTCTCGTCGTTGAAGTCGTCCGTTCCCGAGGATGGTCTGGCAAGCGCACGCCTATCCTGCAGCCCGGTGAATTGCGGATGCGCATGGGTACTGGTCGGTGTTAGCGCATGCCATGGTGACGGCTGGCTCGGCTGCGAGGACAGCCCGTAATCATGCGGGCTGGCGTGCGGCGCGGTCGAGACGACAGATAGATTGCCCATACAGACTCCAAAAGTCTGTAACCATCGTCTCAATACAGCATTAGGCGTTTCGATGTAGCGACGATATACGCCAGTTTGCGAAGTGATCGCTCAATCTTTCATCTCGAATACGGCGCTTCGATCAAGCCCCGCGATGAACCGCCCCGCTACAGCGGCTGTCGGTTGCCGAATACGGCGCCAAAAAACTGCGCCAGCACAGACTCAGCCGTAGCGCTCGTAACGTGCTGCGGATCGAACACAAAGAAAAATTGGATGCCGTCGCACAACGCCATCAGTCCGAGCGCTAGGTGATCCGCTGGCACGGCGGGTGTGAATCCCAGCCGCTGTGAAAATGCGTCGATGAAACGCGCGATGTTGTGTTGCGTCTCGTGCAGCAGCGCATTCAGTTTGCCGCGGAACTTCGCGTCGCGCGTCGCGTGCAGCTTCGCTTCCATCCACAGCAAAAAGCACTTGTTGTCGGTGTACAGCTTGCTGTAGTAGTCGAGGATGTGCGCCTCGATATCCTGAGGATTCGCTTCGAGGTCGAAGATGCGCTGCAGGTCCTGCTGGATCGTGCCATGGTCGCGTTTTAGCAATTCGATCAACAGTTCCGACTTGCTGCGGAAATTCGAATAGAACGCGCCCCGCGTAAAACCGGCGGCTGCCGCAAGCTGTTCGACGCTCGCCGCCGCGAAGCCCTTCTTCATGAAAAGCGTCTGCGCAGCGTCCATCAGGCGCTGGCGAGTCTGCTCGCGGCTCTGCTCCCGCGTCAATCGTTGTCGTCCCATACGTCAATGGTACACCGAACCGCATCCGGATACGTCTTTGCATTCAGATACAGATATGTATTAGAATTTGACGCATGGGGTGATCGCTGCGCGCTGGCGCCCGCCGTGCGATGCGCCGAACTGTCCTGCGCGTGTGGCGTTCGTCCGCATGCTTCGTTCGCCGGGGGGCCTGTGCAAGTATCGCTGTTGACTATCCTTTTGCCCCGCATGCGGGGCGACGACCCAGCGTGCGATGCGCGCGCCGTCCCGCATCGCCCCGAAGGTGATCGCCTGCCTCAGCGATCACCGTGGCATCACGTTGTGTCCGCGGGAGCGGTCCCTTCCATCGATGCGCGTCCGCCCGCGACGCTCATGCGTCTTGGCATCGCCACACTCATTGTCGGCGCAGCATTGACGCTGGCCGGCTGCAAACAAGCACCGCAGCCGCCCAGCGCGCGTCCGGTGATCACCGGCACGGTGCATGCGGCGGCGCGCGAAGCGGCGAACCGCCTGCCCGGCGAAGTCGCGGCGCGCTTTACCACGCCTGTGTCGTTTCGCATCGCCGGCAAGCTGATCGAACGACGCGTGCACCTCGGCGACGCCGTGACGGCCGGGCAAGTGCTCGCGCGGCTGGATCCGGCCGACGCTCAAAAAAATGCCGCCAGCGCCGCCGCGCAGTTGTCCGCGGCCGATAGCCGACTGCGCTTTGCCCAGCTGCAACTTGATCGCGACCGCGCGCAAGCCGCCGCCAATTTGATCAGCAAGCTGCAACTCGAACAGACTGAGGACAACTACGCGTCAGCGCTCGCGCAGCGCGATTCCGCGATGCAACAGGCCGCGCTCGCGCGCGACCAGCTCGCGTATACGACCTTAGCCGCCGATCATGCGGGCGTGATCGCATCCGAACCGGCGGACACCGGCGCGAACCTCTCGGCGGGGCAGCCCGTCTTTCAGTTGGCGTGGGCGGGCGCGATGGACGTGATCTGCGACGTACCCGAGCGCATGCTCGCGTCGCTGAGGCTCGGCATGCCGGCAGATGTGACATTGGCCGCCCTGCCCGGCCACACGTTTTCGGCAACGCTGCGCGAACTGGCGCCCGCGGCCGATCCGTCCAGCCGCACCTATCGCGCCAAGCTGACGTTAAGCGGCGCGGATGGCCGCGACGTGCCCAATGCGGTACGGCTCGGCATGACGGCTGAAGTCGCGTTGCGCAATGCGTCCGGGTCCACCGCGTCGCAAAGCGTGACCCTGCCCGCCACCGCGCTATTCCACAGTGGCGACAAGCCCGCGGTCTGGGTCGTCCGCCAGGCCGGCGACGTGCTCGAACTGCGCATCGTCACGGTCGCGCGCTACGGCGAACGCACGGTCGAGGTCAGCGCCGGCCTCGCCGACGGCGAGCGAGTGGTGCTGCAAGGCGTGCATACGGTCAGCGCCGGCGAACAGATCAAGCCCATTGCGCCGCTGCGCGCCGAGGACGGTTTGCCATGAGCGCGCTAGCGCCGCGGGACCCGCGCCGGCCGCCGCCCGGGCACGCGCATGGCGAAGGACATTTCAACCTGTCGTCGTGGACTTTGCGGCACCCGACGCTGGTGGTGTTCATCGTTGCGCTCGTCACGCTGTTCGGAGTGGTTTCGTACCGGCAGTTGTCGCAATCCGAAGATCCGCCGTTTACGTTCAAGGTGATGGTCGTGCAGACTTTCTGGCCTGGGGCGGATGCGCATCAGGTCCAGGAACAGGTCACGGACCGTATCGCGCGCAAGGTGCAGGAGACGCCCAAGGTCGATTTCCTGCGCAGCTACTCGCGTCCCGGCGAATCGCTGCTCTTTTTCACGATCAAGGATTCCGCGCCCGCCGCGGAGGTGCCGCAAACTTGGTATCAGGTCCGCAAGAAGGTCGGCGACATCGCCAACACCTTGCCGGCCGGTGTGCAGGGCCCGTTCTTCAACGACGAATTCGGCGACGTCTACACCAATATTTATACGCTCGACGGCGATGGCTTTTCCGCCGCGCAGCTGCACGACTACGCGGACCGGATGCGCGCCGAACTGCTGCGCGTGCCGGGTGTCGCGAAAGTCGATTACTTCGGCGACCCCGGCGAACACATCTATATCGAGATCGGCAACGCGCAACTCAGCAAGCTCGGCATCAGCCCGACACAGCTCGCGAATGCGATCAACGCGCAGAACGCGGTGACGCCGTCCGGCACCCTGACGACCGCTGACGATCGCGTATTCGTGCGGCCCAGCGGCCAATTCACCAGCGTCGACGCGCTCGCCAATACGCTGATCCGCATCAACAACCGCTCCCTGCGCATTGGCGACATCGCCACCGTCAAGCGCGGTTACGATGACCCGCCCGTGACGCAGATGCGCTATCTCGGCCGGCCGGTGCTCGGCATCGGCGTCACGATGCAACCCCACGGCGACGTGCTCAAGCTCGGCCAAGCGCTCGACACGGCCACCGAGGCAATCCGCGCGCGTCTGCCCGCAGGCCTGGCGCTGACCGAGGTGTCGAGCATGCCGCACGCGGTGTCGCGATCGGTCGACGACTTCCTTGAAGCCGTCGCCGAGGCCATCGGGATCGTGCTGGTGGTCAGCCTGGTGTCGCTGGGCGTGCGCACCGGAATGGTCGTGGCGATTACGATTCCGATCGTGCTCGCCGCGACCGCGCTATTCATGTACTGCTTTGACATCGGCTTGCACAAGGTGTCCCTTGGCACGCTGGTGCTCGCCCTTGGCCTGTTGGTCGACGACGCGATCATTGCCGTCGAGATGATGGCAGTTAAGCTGGAACAGGGATGGAGCCGCCACAAGGCGGCCGCGTTCGCTTACTCCAGCACCGCGTTTCCGATGCTCACCGGCACGCTCGTCACCGTGTCCGGCTTCTTGCCGATCGCGTTGGCAAAATCCGGCACCGGCGAGTACACGCGCTCGATCTTCGAGGTGTCGGCGATCGCGTTGCTGCTGTCTTGGCTCGCCGCCGTGGTGTTGATTCCGCTGCTGGGCTATCGGCTGTTGCCTGAGCCCAAGCGGGCCGACGACCCGCCACACGCGCCATCGCGCGACATCTACGACACACGCTTTTACCGCCGCTTGCAGCGCCGGATCTCATGGTGCGTCGAACATCGTATCGTGGTACTACTCGTTACGATCGCGTTGTTCGTGGCCGCGCTGCTTGGCTTGCGCCTGGTGCCTCAGCAGTTTTTCCCGAGTTCGGATCGTCCGGAGCTACTCGTCGATGTACGCCTGCCCGAGGGTGCGTCGTTCGACGCGACGCTGCGCGAGGCGAAGCGGCTCGAAGCGCTGCTGAAGAATCGCCCCGAAATCGATCATACAATCGGCTTTGTGGGGACCGGCGCGCCGCGCTTCTACCTGCCGCTCGACCAGCAACTGCGCACGCCGAACTTCGCGCAGTATGTAGTGACCGCGAAATCGGTCCGGGATCGCGACAAACTTGCATCGTTCCTGGGCCCCGCGCTGGCCGAACGCTTTCCTGCCGCGCGCACGCGTGTGTCGCGCCTGGAGAACGGACCACCGATCGGCTACCCGGTGCAGTTCCGCGTCAGCGGCGATGACATCGCGACGGTACGCAGCCTGGCCCATCAGGTCGCCGCCGTCTTGCGGGCCAACCATCACACGACCAATGTGCAGTTCGACTGGGACCAACCCGCCGAGCGCTCGGTCCACTTCGCCGTCGATCAACAAAAAGCGCGCGAAGTCGGCGTGACATCGCAGGACATTTCCAGTTTCCTCGCGATGACCCTGTCCGGCTACACCATCACGCAATACCGCGAGCGCGACAAGTTGATCGACGTCGACCTGCGCACGCCGCGACGCGAGCGGGTCGATCCGTCCGCGCTCGCCGGCCTAGCGATCCCGACGCCGGCAGGCCCGGTGCCGCTCGGCACACTCGGCCAACTGTCGTATGGACTTGAATACGGGGTGATCTGGGAACGCGATCGAAAGCCCACCATCACCGTGCAGTCCGATGTGCTCGCCGGCGCGCAAGGCATCGATGTCACGAAGGAGCTCGACCGGGCGCTCGCCGGCGTGCGCGCAAACCTGCCGGTCGGCTACCGGATCGAGATCGGCGGTTCGGTCGAAGAAAACGCCAAGGCGCAAGCGTCGATCAATACGCAGATGCCGATCATGGTGGTCGTCGTGCTGACCCTGCTGATGATCCAGCTGCAGAGCTTCTCGCGCGTCATGATGGTGGTGCTGACCGCACCGCTCGGGCTGATCGGCGTGGCCCCGGCGCTGCTGCTGTTCGGCAAGCCATTCGGCTTCGTCGCGCTGCTTGGCGTGATCGCGATGTTCGGCATCATCATGCGCAACTCGGTCATTCTGGTCGATCAGATCGAGCAGGATATCGCTGCCGGCTACGGTCGCATGGCGGCGATCGTCGGCGCCACGGTGAGGCGCTTTCGACCCATCACCCTGACCGCCGCGGCGGCGGTGCTGGCACTGATCCCGCTGTTGCGCAGCAACTTCTTCGGCCCGATGGCGACCGCGCTGATGGGCGGCATCACCAGCGCGACGGTGCTGACGCTGTTCTATCTGCCGGCGCTGTATGCCCTGTGGTTCCGTGTCAAGCCGGATGAAACCGGCGAGCCGTCGCACCGCGAGATGGAGGGTCGATGATGAACTTGCGTCCCTTGCATGCGCTACTTTCATCGCGCGCTCGCACCGCTTGCGCGGGCTGGTCCGCTGCACTGGTGCTGTCGGCGTGCGCGTTCGGCCCCAGCGGCGAACGGCCGGCGGCGCCCTCGCCGCCGCACTATTCCGCGCAACCGCTACCCGCCGAAACGGCCAGCGCGCAAGGTGTCTCCCAGCGCTTCGCGCTCGGCGCGCGGCCTGCGCCGGATTGGTGGAAGCTGTACCGGTCCGACGTGCTCGATACGCTCGTCGATGAAGGTTTGCGCAACAGTCCAACCCTCGCCGCCACAGACAAGACGCTGCAGGCAGCACGCGAGCAATTACGCGCCCAAATCGGCGAAAGCCTGTTGCCAGCCGTCGATGCGGGCGTGAACGTCGCCAACCAGCGTGCCCTGGGCTTCCCAACCCTGGGCCCAACCACCCTCCAGTACAAAACGTTTGTCGGTCAGGTGCGGGCGAACTACACGATCGACCTGTTCGGCGCCGCGCATCTGGCGAACCGCGCGCTCGCGGCACGTGTCGATCTGCAGTCTTACCAATTGGACGCGGCTCGGCGCGCCCTGGCCGCGAACATCGTCAGTGCGGCGATCACTGCATCGGCGTTGAGCGAACAGTTGGACGCGACGCAGCAGCTTGCCGCGCTTGCGGCCGCGCTCGCGGCGGACACGGCGCGGCGCGAGGCGCTCGGCGCCGCGTCGAGCAACGACACGCTGAACGCGCGTCAAGACGCGCAAACCGCGGCAGCGGCTGTGCCGCCGTTGCGCGCACAATGGCTGGGCGCCCGTCATGCGCTCGCGGTACTGGTCGGCCGCACGCCGGACCAGGCGCCGCCAGACATCGCGCTGGCAAGCCTGACGCTGCCCGACACGGTGCCGGTGTCGGTGCCGTCCGAGCTGCTGAAGGACCGCCCTGACGTACTTGCGGCCGATGCGAGCGTGCGCGCGGCAGCCGCGGAAATTGGCGTCGCCACGGCCGCGATGTTCCCGAGCTTGACCTTGTCCGCGTCCTTCGGCCAGGGCGGCTTCACCTGGCCGCTCGCGGCCAGTGCCGCGGGCGGGCTGTGGAGCATCGGCGCGGGTTTGACCCAGCCGCTGTTCCACGGCGGCGCATTGCGCGCGCAGCGTCGCGCGGCCGTCGATGCCTATGACGCGGCGCTGGCGCAGTACCGGCAGACGGTGCTCAGTGCGTTTCAGAGCGTCGCCGACACCTTGACCACGCTCGAACAGGACGCGCACACGCTCGCCGCCGCACGGCAGGCCCACGATGCGGCAACGCTTGCCATGCGCAACACGCGTGCCCGCTACGCGCTCGGTGCGTTGCCGGTGGACTCGGTCCGCGCGAGCGAGCAGCGGGAGCAGAACGCGCGGATCAACGCATTGCGTGCGACCGCGGCACGGCTTGCCGACACCGCTTCGCTGTTTCAGGCGATGGGGAGTGGGCCATCCATGCACCGCGACCCACCGCGCCCCGCGAGTCCAGCGAATCCAGCGAGTCCCACGAGTTCCGAGACAGCGGATGCGTCCTGATGCTACGGTAAACGTTGAACCGCGCCGGGGAGCCACGGTCTGACTGTCAGCCTCAGTCGACCCGGCGTCCATAGCAGCGGGTTCGCCGCGGCAGCGTTTGTTCCACCAGCGTTTCATCCATGAAATGAAGGAGCGAGGACATGAACGACCACGTCTACAAATCACTCGAATTGACCGGCTCTTCAACCCAATCGATCGAGCAGGCGATCGAAACCGCGATCAGCAAGGCCGCCAAAACTCTGCACGGCCTGCAATGGTTCGAAGTCGTCGAAACGCGCGGTCACATCGCAAATGACAAAGTCGCGCATTATCAGGTTACCTTGAAAGTCGGCATGCGCCTCGACGATTGACGCTTTGTTTCGCCTGGGAGCTTTTTCTCCGATAAGGCTCTCAGGCCTATTCCATGGTGTGTCAATGCGCCTGCGCCAGGGCCGCGGCGAAACGGTTGTGCTCTTCGATCACCGGGCCTAGATCGACCGTCGTCATGCGCGACTCGCGAACCACCACCTTGTCATCGATCACGCTGAACACAACCTTGGCCGGCGCACAGAACACCAGCGCGGCGACCGGGTCGTGCAAAGCACCGGCGAACGCCGGCGTGCGCTGGTCGAACGCGACAAAATCGGCTGCCATGTCGGGCGCCAGCGCGCCGATATCGTCGCGATCCAGGATTCGCGCCCCCGCCCCAGGGTGGCGATTTCCAAGGCCTCGCGCGCGCTCATCGCCGCCGGGCCGAAGCCGACCCGCTGCACCCGGGCGCGCACTATCAGGTACCGCGGCTGGTTTCGCCATGGCGCTACAGCATATACCGGGGCAACTGAGCGCGCCGGCCTGAGAGACATTCATGGAAGGATTTGTTACGGACTGGCTGAGCCTGACGATCCGCTGGCTGCACGTGGGCGTGGCGATCGCATGGATTGGCGAGTCGTTCCATTTCGTCGCGCTGGACAACAGTTTGAGACCGCCGAAGGATGCTGCGCTGCGTTCGCGCGGCGTGTCCGGCGAATTCTGGCACATGCACGGCGCGCCATGCCCAGCGCATCTATCAGCAGGCGGTTCGGTTGAAGGTTATGCCGCTGGGGAATGTGACGAATATGACCGAGGACGATCGGGCTAAGGTCGCCGCGTGGTTCGAAGGCGGGGCGCTCAGGTAGCGCTTTTCCGTCTTGCTGTCGTGCGGTGCCTTGTGGTGTACGTGGTCTAGCAACTTTACAACTTACATACTATACTAATACAAATTCATTTCGATGCGTCGCCGGCTTGGGCAACATTTCGTTCGCTCGGGAATCGAGCGTTGAACTGGATACCGACGCTGACACAGCACAATCAAGGGAAACGATATCTGTGAAGACGGGACGCAAATCTTAAAGCTTCTGCCTGACCGCGCCGAACGACGCAACGATATTCGGTGGGACGGTCGTTGACGAATTTTCCAGAGGTCATACAGCTGCTATGCAGCATCGACTTCATGAGGAGTTCGGCAAGTCCTGCAAAAGCAGTCAAGTAGCAGAATTCGGCTAACACTATACGCGATGTGCAACCCCTGAACGGCCTGAACGATAATTCCGGGGTAGTTTCTTGCGCAGCGTGAAATATAGGATTGCTATTCTTAGCATTCCTCTTGTACTGGCGTGACGAGTTTGACGTGGACACCAACGCAAAGACCTTACACGTCTGCGGGGCATTGGTTGCGTGTCAAAAGGTTAACAGGCAGCGCTTTAGGGATGGTGTTCAAAACCCGGCTGACGGAGCCGAGCTGATGATGCGCTCAGCTATCAGGTAATCGATGAGGCAAAACACCCGAATTCGACGGCATATTCGACGTAGAAGTGGCCCTGTGGTCGGCGATTCGGCTCGCCGCATCTGGACGCACTCATGCCTTGGCCTCCTGCAAAACCATCCACAGATTGCTTAAGGCGAACAGCGTGTGCAGTTGCTGCGTGTTTTTCATC
>Ga0310811_10012683_pt1 | contig 10949 bp, 9 predicted proteins | sample YCmetagenome_FD_207642 | JGI IMG/M metagenome (GOLD analysis project Ga0310811, IMG submission 207642) | Soil microbial communities from experimental microcosm in Duke University, North Carolina, United States - YC | ecosystem: Engineered > Artificial ecosystem > Soil microcosm > Unclassified ...
CAACGGTTTCATCGACGAGGTGACGCACGTCTTCGTCGCGGCGTACGTCAGCCTGCACGAAAAACGCTTCTGCGCCCACTTCCCGCAGTTCGGCCTCGAGCGCCGCACCCTGGGCGGCACGGCGCCCCGACACGACGAGGCGTGCGCCCGCGCGGGCGAACGAAAAAGCGGTTGCGCGGCCGATGCCCGTGAGAGCGCCAGTGATCAAGACGACGGATTGGTTCATTGCAGCTCCAGTAAAGTAGATTCATGCAGACGCAACGCAACGCAGCCAGCGCTGCGATTCCATATGCACGTGTGGACATCATTGTTCGATCTGCGGCGTGCGTCGCCGGAAGATGAGAAAAGCCGGGTGGATAGCGATGTCCTCAGGTCGGCCGAAATTCTCTGGCTCCTGCACGCAGATTAGCGGCTTGATCTGTCGCCGAGAAAGACTTTCCAGGCTAGCCTGTCATGCCTGATAGGCATGGCATCTCTGGCGTGGGGACAGGGAAAAGCATGGAATGGGATGGTCCAGCACACGGTGATCGATTCAACCGTGTAAAGCGCGTTAGACAGCGCAATAGCAGCGTTCCTTGCCGGGGATTGCGACGATCGGAGTTCACTGATCCTTGACTATCGATCCTAGCAAAGCCAAAGCTTATTCAACCGGCGCTGTTTTCGGCTTTTGGCAGATCACCAGACGGTTGCGAAATCATTCCGGTGCACCTGCGTGAGGAAAAAACGAAATACCGGATTCGAACGGGGACCATTCATGTCAAAGCCAAAGGTCTTACGATGCGCGCTGTGCCACGACACCATTCCCTGGGAATCCCGTCAGTTCATTTATCTCGGCTTGAATGGGGCGACGCGTGCGGCCGAATTCATTGGCAGGCGTTGAATACTGAGTCCGTCGTGAACAATCCGTAGAGCCTTAAGCAGCAGGGCTTGCTGATAGAAATGGTGTTGTTGGAATTGCAGAGGCCTGGCATATTAGGTCGGGTCGATGATTCGCTGCGATTTTCATGTTGCGTCACGTCCCGGCGGCCCGCGCAAAGCTGATCGCCGTAACGTGACAACAAATTGAAGTGAAGCATGCGCAACATGCAGTTCGGCCCAAAGGTCGCCATATCTGTTATTTATCAAGCCCGGAATAGTTTGTCCGCTGTGGCAAGTCATGCTCTTGGCGAATAGTGTTTTCAGTCACCGGGTATTCAGGGTTATTAGCATATTCTCCTAAACCCACCACTTGCTTCTCGTCTTCGATTTTAGGGTTTGCAGAGCCTTTTTTCTTCGCCGCTGACATCCCACACGAAAACTCGAACGGATGTATGAAGACGTTGACGAACAATTGCAGGAGCCAATCGTGATGTGGGGGCGAAGAGATTTGCTACGCAGAAAGCCACCATTCGGCTGCCGAGACCCGATGTCCCTTGGGGGGCAGTTACGGAAGTTGGGCGTCGTGCGAATCCGTCGGCGCTGGGCCGGCCTTGTATTTCCGAGTTCGGCCAGGAAAGGACGGTCGACAGTGGTTGCTAAATCGTCGACAATCGATCTTGCCCTTAATGCACGAACCACGCCCATGAAGCGATCCGCATCGCTGGATTGCCAACATGCACTGGTAGTCGAGGGTGCGGTCTGTAATTGCATTCCTGGCGGCGTTTCTAAAGCGCAACAACTAAAAATATCCACGGACCATCAAGTTCACCATGCGCCGAACCGTATTGCTTTTGGCCGCCTGCTTTGTTTTCATGGCGGCTAGCATTGGGTCAATGGCAGAGGCAAATGCCACGACGACACTGCGATTCCGACCACCCGAGAATTCGCCGACCGATATCCAGAGGGAATTTCGCATCGCCTTGGCAAAAATGAACCGAGGTGACACGAATGGCGCTGAATCGGACCTTAAAGTGCTTGCCAACAATCCTGGTCTGATCGCGGCTGGACCACACGTGGGATTTGGCGTGTATGCAGCCCTGGCATTTTGTCAGCAAGGCAATCATGAATTCGAGAGCGCTTACGAGAACGCGATAGCAGCCGGCGAACTCGAACCTGCCGCGCGCGGCCGAGACTATTGGTACTTGCTAACGAACGTTGCTCGGGCGACGCACCGCAACTACGTTGCAACCGAATCATTGATTGAAGTGCTCCTGAGCGACCCCGAACATGCGAACGATGTCGACGTCGCAGAAATTTGGTCAGCATATGACGCAACGGCCGAAATGAATGACGGCGGTATACATCGAAGGTTGCTGCTGGAAGCGTTGTGGCAAGTGAAATATGTGCCCAAGGACGCGTTTGAGGCACCGTCGACGCAGCAGTGGTGGACGGATCTCTTCGAGGCATATGTAGACATCGGTGACGAAAGTAATGCCACGGCGGTGCTCGCTGCGATTCGCGACCCGTTCCAGATCGTTCGCCTGCGAGCAGACAATCGCTACCGCCGTTTTGTAGTTCATGATTTACGTTTCGTCGACATTGCCGCCATGTCACGGCTCTATGTTCAATGGCTGCGCGTACAGATGGACACCCATCCACGTCAGATCGGTGCTGTCGAGGAAGTTGCCCGCGCCCTCATGATGTCCAACCGGTTGCCGGAGGCCTTGCAGCTATTAGATGATGCGTTGGCGAAGGTCGCCAGCGCGCCGAAGGCGCACCCGGCATTCGACGATCTGGCCGATAACTTGAGATGGACCATGGATACTCGCGCACGCGTGCTCGCGCGTCTCGGCCGCTGGGATACGGTACTCGATGCGCAACAGGCGGCACTGAGCAGCGCCCCGCTTCCTGACAATGATGTCGTCAGCCAACGGATTAATTTCGGCGACTATCTGTATCGACTTAACCGTCCGCTCGATGCACTTGAGCAGGTCAGGAACGTCAGTGCATCAAACGCCAGTATGTACGGCCTGCTGGAAGCAGGAGAGGTGCGCGCGTGCGCCTGGGCGCAACTTGGCAACAGGAAATCACTCCAGGCCACGATCGCTTCGATGCAGGCTCAGCGCGACGTCGATCCAGATGCCTTCCGCTCCGTGCTGCTTTGCGCAGATGATCAGCCGCGACTCAAGAAAGTTATCGTCGAGAGGCTGCAGGACTTTCGGACTCGCAATGCGGAGTTGGCAGCAGATCAAACATATATGCTCACACCGAACCCGACGCCATACGACCAACTTTTATCACAGCGGCTACGACACATTCTCGAAAGCCCGGATGTGCGTGCGGCGATTGCCCAATATGGTGTCGTTGAGAGTTACCCTTTGTTCGCCCCTGATCATTGAGATGCCGACGTTATGCCGCGTTGGTCATACGTCTCGGCTGCTCGATCACTCATGCAAAGTTTGAATGGCCGTTGCCGGGCGAATTGAAGGTCACCTATGGGTCGCGAGCTGTTGGGCGCCGCCGATCGCCGTCCTACCACTGCGCCGTAAAATAGCTTCGCCTGTGACGGCAGGGTTGGTCCGCTGACATAGATAACATCGACATCGGAAACGACATGGAACGCATCGCGGTGTCAGCTAGCTATGAGGCAGTGCAAGGCGGCAAGCCTGTTGCCGGTCGGATCGAATTTGTCGCGCGCGTGGCGGATGCAAGCAAGGGATACGACTTGGTGTACCGAATATCAACAGTGCGATCATGGACGGCAGGTTTGGTCCGGGAAAACTCGTTCACATTTCGAAAGTCGACTTTCGCCGCATCGGTGTGCGAAGGCCTGTAAAACGACTCGCAGCCGCCGTCGGTCGCTCGATCTGCGACCGTCGGCTTTGGCCGAGAACCTGACGACCGACACGATTGCGCGAACGGCCGTTGTACTTTGGAAGCCGCCGCTAAGGTAAGCGGGATCGAAGGGCAGTTGTGGATCAGGCGCTGCCCGTCGTCCCAACCAGCGAGCGGCCCACTAGTGCGGCGCAATGCGTCTACGCGGTCGTCGGGAGATTTGCGTCGGCTCGTCCCTGGCCACCCTTATAATCCGGCATGACTCAATCCACCCCCCACGCAGCAAGCTTCCAGCCGCCAGCACCGGCTACGCGATCCGTCGGTTCGTTGGTCGCGCATACGTCAGCAGGCCATTCACCATCCACGAGTGTGGATGGCACGTTCCATGAGCTGCGGCTGGCGATCAAATGAAAATACCCAAACGACTTGCGCCGCTTCTCGAAGAAGGCCTCATCGACGAAGTGATCGGCCAGTTGATGAGCGGCAAGGAGGCGACAGTCTACGTCGTGCGCAGCGGCGATTCGACACGTTGCGCAAAGGTCTACAAGGACGCGAAGCAGCGCAGTTTTCGGCAAGCCGCGTCGTACCGGGACGGTCGCAAGGTCAAGAACAGCCGGCAGGCGCGAGCAATGGAAAAAGGTACGCGCTACGGCCGTCAGATGCAGGAAGCGTCATGGCAGAACGCTGAAGTCGACGCGCTGTTCCGGCTCGCCAACGCAGGTGTGCGCGTACCGCAACCCTATATTTGTACCGACGGCGTGTTGCTGATGGAATTGGTGATCGACGAGGCGGGTGACGTCGCGCCACGGCTCAACGACGTCGATCTGACCGAGGCCCGCGCCCTCGAACTGCACGCGTTGCTGCTGAATCAGGTTGTCCGCATGCTTTGTGCGGGGGTGATTCACGGCGACCTGTCGGAATACAACATCCTGCTGGCAGCGGATGGGCCGGTGATCATTGATCTGCCACAGGCTGTCGACGCAGCGGGCAACAGCGAAGCCGCGTCGATGCTCAAGCGAGACGTCGACAACCTGGCCGCGTATTTCGGACGGTTTGCACCGCAACTACTCACCGCGAGTTATGGCATGGAGATCTGGACGCTCTTCGAAGCAGGGCTGCTGCGCGTCGATACCGAATTGACTGGCCGCATCGAAGTTGACACGCGACCCGTGGACCTCGATGGCGTGCTGCAGGAACTCGAAGAGACACGTCTTGAGGAGGACGCGCGAGTGCGGCGGCAGCAGGAACTGAGCGCGAGCCGGTAACCGTGCCCGATGTCCGCTGAAGATAGCCCGAAAGTGAAGGTCTTCGAAAAACGTCGCCTCGGCCACCTTCAGTCGCTCGACGGCTCGACCACGATCGTTGACATGATGGCCGACACCGTTTGGACATCTCTTCTGCTGCAGGGTGGACGTTGCCTTCGCATTTAGCTGGTTGGTGGATTCAATTCAATGCGGTATGACATACCGCCTCTACGCGGTTGCCAGCAGGATCGAAAAGGAACGCTGCATAGTAGTCGCGATGGTAGTGGGGCCGAAGCCCTGGTTCACCATCCGAACGTCCTCCAGCGGCGACGCCAGCCGCAAAAAATTTGTCGACCTGCTCGCGAGACCCTGCCTTGAAACACCAATGCCGCTTGTTCACATCGATCCTGCCTGAGTCCAGATAGACAGCCAGGTACGTCGATTTTGTATCGCTCGACGTGCAACGATGGCCGTAACCGATTGCAGTGGGCTGGTCATAGACCTTGGTTGCTCCGAGTGCCTGCATGATCGAATCGTAGAACGGACGCGCTGCGTCAAGATTGGGAACGCCAATCGAAACGTGATCGAGAAGCTGCATGGGTTTTTGCTCCAGTCAGAGATTAGGCGGTTATCTTGCTACCCGGCAGAGCGATTTCACCAAACCGTTGCATCGACCGGTTGAATCCGCCGCCGACAACGGACTTTCTACATCTTGATCGAGACCATCAACAATCCTTTGATTCAGGCCCGCGCATGGTTCTGCGCCGGCGCCGGCACCACGTTTCGAGGCGCTCAGGAATCAGCATTTCGTTCATCTCATAAGATACCGTAATAAAAAGAGTTCGCGCGGCGGAAAGGGTATACAGTGAACAGACCGTCCTCACTATGTGGACCAGTCTTTCAGAGGTAGGCATGCGATTAAATATCAGGCAAACAATCCCCCTCGCAGCACATGACACTGCTTACAACCGGGGCCGTCGCGAGCAGCTTCTCATTCTCAAAGCCAAGGACACTGACCGGGCGAATCTGAGACGCATCAGTGATTTACTCATCGATTCCACCGTAAGTAAGTGGAGATTTCCGCCAACGCCATAAAAAGGCTGATCGTGGCACTTCATTTTCCCAATCCGAGCCGAAGCTACGATGCCACCAGACATTGCGTGTTTTTCTGGGGATATGACGATTCCCGGGAAATCACGTTCGAAGTCGACAGCGCAACGCTCAAAGGCCTGCAACCCGCACTTAAATCCGACGAACGGTCGTTTCTCCTGGCATTTGACGAATTTCGCGAAAAACTAATTGAAATCGCGAAAAAACGATACGTTCGTGGCCCGCAGAATCGATATTCGATCTGATGAATGTTACGGCCGGTTTAGCTGTTCCTACAGCAAGTGGCTGTGCATCGCAGTTTCGAGATTCATGTCGAATTGACTCGGGCTGCTGAAGACACGTCTAACGTGACTTTTCGATATTCCCGACCGCATCTGGACCACACTCTCTTCGACTTATCTGACCGTCGGCGCATAGGGAGGCCGCGGCGCTGCATTGTTTGCCCTGCGCTCCAGTTAGCGCGAGGCCATCGGAGTCTGGTGTGAGGAGACGGATTATTCTGCTTGATGACGAGACAGAATTTGCGCTATGGAAAGCGGGGAGGCAGGCCGACACTAGCGCGCTTCGTCGCGTTCTGGTTGGCCACAAGGACAGGGCTATCGCTGAATCGCTTTCGCTTCTCATATCGCTACGAGGGTATGAAACCTTGGAAGCAACCGATCTCACTCGGGTACGAATGTGCCTGCGGAGCTGGAAGCCGGACGCATTCTTGATGGATACACGTCTGGATTCGCGTTCGAACTACCCGTTTGCACGGGAAATACGGGCAGAAACGACGACCTCCAACATTTTGATGCTAGCCATGAGCAATATCTGCCCGTTCGATCCCATTCATGCGATGAGGGAGGCCGGGTTCGACGGCCACTGTCGGCGACCGTGCTCCCTTTGGCGAATCATTGAGCTTGTCGAAAGCTACTTTAAGGCATCCGTCCATGGAGCGGTTGGGCGCACAAACCGATGAAGAATGACCGCCATTGAAGCACCACTGTCCCGTACAGGTCGTGCCAAATCGACTGAAGAGGTCGGCCGGTTACGGGGGGCGGCACATCCGTCTGGATCACCAACAATCGTGGCCCACCGTCCCGAATCGGTAATTACAGCCCTCAATGCTCCGGCCAACAGATTTTTTACGTCGTATTGCGGTGCGTGCGTGACCACCTGACCCCATAGCGGTGAAAGCCGTTCAATGTAGTTCATGTTAGTCTCAGATGACCGGAGAGGGCTTTCATGAACAGAATGATTGTGTATCGAGGCTTCGAGATTCATGTCGAATTGACTTCGGCCACTCAGGATACGTTTGACGTGACTTTTCAGATAAAAGGCGGCGCAAACCTCGAAGTGCTGGGTGCGCGAGGAAACCGCGTCGAGCTGCGCAACGGCCCTTTTACCGAACGATGGGCTTACCTGATAGCCGAAATCGCTGGTCAGGCCGCAATCGACTTACTACTTGGCCCAGTCGATTGATTCCATCTTTGTTTTCTTGACCCGTACGCCAAGTGGTCGCATGGGGACGATCAGCATCAGGCGATTGTTTTTTTAATGTGCGCTTGATGCCCTGCATCGTGGGATCATCTCTTGTGACTGCTTTCGGCAACGCGTCTTCGAATACCAAGCCCAACGCCTCTCCGAATCAGCCCGAATCAAGGAGGCTTCGTGAAGCTACGCGTCGGATACGAACTGTCATACGAGTGCCCGCAGCCCACGCCGATGCTGCTGATGTTGAACACTCATTTTTCGCATGCCAAGGATATTGTCGTGGCGGATTTGCTCGTTACCGATCCGCCGTTGCCGATTAGCCAGTATCGCGATCTGTTCGGTAATCTTTGCAGCCGGATCGTGGCGCCAATCGGGCTTGTGGAATTGCGCACGACAGCGCTTCTGAATGTATCGAGTGCGATGGAAACAAGGCCCAGCGACGGGTCGAGCCATCCGGTGGAGCAACTGCCCGACGACACGCTCATGTTCCTATTGGGGAGTCGCTATTGCGAAACCGATCTGTTGGTCGAAACCGCATGGCAGATTTTCGGCCGGTGCCCCCCGGGCCGCGAGACCGTGCTGGCAATCTGCGATTTCGTGCACCGTCACATCGAATTTGATTATGGGCATGCGCGGCCGACCAAAACCGCGTGGAACGTGTACCGCGAACGCAAAGGCGTCTGCCGCGATTTCGCGCATCTGGGCGTCACGCTATGCCGCGCAATGAATATCCCGGCGCGCTACTGCACCGGCTATATCAGCGATGTGGGCTTGCCCCCTGTTGCCGCGCCGATGGATTTCGCAGCTTGGTTCGAAGCCTATGTGGGTGGTAGTTGGCAAACCTTCGATCCGCGAAACAACGCGCCGCGCATCGGGCGCGTATTGATGGCATACGGTCGCGACGCCGCGGATGTTGCAATCAGTAATGCATTTGGGCCTGCCGTGCTAACGCACTTCAAGGTGCACTGCGACCAGGAATGACCGAGCTGCAATTCCGCCAATGCTGAGAACCCAGCTTTGCGCAGTGCTGGGCCTTCGTGGCGGGCGACATGGGGACGGCCTACGCATTGAGGTTTCTCCCAACCCTAAAGACCCCAAAAAAAAAGCCCGACCAAGGTCGGGCTTCAAAGTCGGCTGCGCCCTCCACAGGACGCAGCCCCTGCAAAACAGCAAGGCTGTTTGCGTTGCCGCCAGCCTTAAGCAGCCAGCAGCGAACGCAGCACGAACGGCAGAATACCGCCGTGCTTGTAGTAGTCGACTTCGATCGGCGTATCGACACGCAGCAGCACCTGCACGCGCTTCTCGCTGCCGTCCTTGCCGCGGATCACCAGCGTGACGTCCTGCTGCGGCTTGAAGTCGTCGCCGAAGCCTTCGATGTCGTACGTTTCTTCGCCGGTGATGCCGAGCGATTGCACGCTATCCGAGCCCTTGAACTGCAGCGGCAGAACGCCCATGCCGACCAGGTTCGAACGGTGGATCCGCTCGAAGCTGCGTGCGACCACGACCTTCACGCCCAGCAGTTGCGTACCCTTCGCGGCCCAGTCGCGCGACGAGCCCGTGCCGTACTCTTCGCCAGCGAACACGACGGTCGGCGTGCCGGCGTCGATGTACTTCATCGCTGCGTCATAGATCGACTGCTGTTCGCCGCTCGGCTGATGAATCGTCAGGCCGCCTTCAACGCGCGTGCCGTCTGCCTTTGCCGGGATCATCAGGTTCTTGACGCGGACATTCGCGAACGTGCCGCGCATCATCACGTCGTGGTTGCCGCGGCGCGAGCCATAGCTGTTGAAATCGGCCTTCTGCACGCCGTTTTCCTTCAGCCACTTGCCTGCCGGCGAGTCTTCCTTGATCGAGCCTGCCGGGCTGATGTGGTCGGTCGTGACCGAGTCACCGAAGATACCCAGTGCACGTGCGCCCTTGACCGGCGTGATGCTCGAAGCCGGCGTCATCGAGAAGTCCTTGCCGAAGAACGGCGGCTCAGCGATATAGGTCGACTTCGGCCAGTCGTAGACCTGGCCTTCTTCGCCCTCGATCTTGCTCCACAGGTCGCCCTTCTTCGTAAGCTGCGAGTAGTTCTTGCGGAACACGTCGGCATCCATCGCGTACTTGAGCAGCGCGTTGACTTCGTCGCTGGTCGGCCAGATGTCGCCGAGGTAGATGTCCTTGCCGCCCTTGCCCTTGCCAACCGGCTCGGTCATCAGGTCGCGCGTGATGTTGCCGGCGATCGCGTAGGCGACGACGAGCGGCGGCGACGCGAGGAAGTTCGCGCGCAGGTTCGGGTGGATACGCGCTTCGAAGTTACGGTTGCCCGACAGCACGGCTGCCGCGACGATGTCGTTCTTCGTGATCGCTTCGTTCAGTTCCGGCGTCAGATCGCCCGCGTTGCCGATACAGGTCGTGCAACCGTAAGCAGCCAGCGTGAAGCCGAGCTTGTCGAGGTACTTGAGCAGGTCGGTCTTCGTCAGGTACTCGGTGACGATACGCGATCCCGGAGCCAGCGACGTCTTGATGTGCGGAGCGACCGTCAGGCCCGCTTCGACAGCCTTCTTCGCGAGCAGGCCGGCAGCCAGCAGCACGCTCGGGTTCGACGTGTTCGTGCACGACGTGATCGCGGCGATCAGAATGTCGCCGTTCTTCACGTCGACGCCGTTGCTGGTCGTGTATTGCGTGTCCAGATCGGCAGCCTTCTTCGCGAAGCCGTTTTCAGCGACCGGCTTCGAGAACAGGTCGGTGAAGGTCGACTTCACGTTGCCGATTTCGATGCGGTCTTGCGGACGCTTCGGGCCTGCCAGCGACGGTGCGACCGTGCCGAGGTCGAGCGTGACGACCTTCGTGTAGTCGATGTCGCCTTCAGCCGGAACGCCGAACAGGTCTTGCGCCTTGAAGTAGTTTTCGAACGCGGAGATTTCAGCGTCCGTGCGGCCCGTGCCGTGGAAGAAGTCGATGGTCTTCTCGTCGACCGGGAAGAAGCCCATCGTCGCGCCGTATTCCGGCGCCATGTTGCCGATCGTCGCGCGGTCCGGCACCGACAGCGAACGCGTGCCTTCGCCGAAGAATTCGACGAACTTGCCGACAACCTTTTCCTTACGCAGCAGTTCGGTGATCGTCAGCACGACGTCGGTTGCCGTCACGCCTTCGCGTACCTTGCCCTTCAGGTTCACGCCGACCACGTCCGGCGTCAGGAAGTAGACCGGCTGGCCGAGCATGCCCGCTTCAGCTTCGATGCCGCCCACGCCCCAGCCGACCACGCCGATGCCGTTGATCATCGTGGTGTGGCTGTCGGTGCCGACCAGCGAATCCGGGTAGTACACGGTGTCCGCGCCGTCAGCCTTCTTGTGCACGCCGCGTGCGAGGTATTCGAGGTTCACCTGGTGAACGATGCCGACGCCCGGCGGCACGACCTTGAACGTGTCGAATGCCTGCATG
>Ga0310811_10012688_pt1 | contig 10947 bp, 10 predicted proteins | sample YCmetagenome_FD_207642 | JGI IMG/M metagenome (GOLD analysis project Ga0310811, IMG submission 207642) | Soil microbial communities from experimental microcosm in Duke University, North Carolina, United States - YC | ecosystem: Engineered > Artificial ecosystem > Soil microcosm > Unclassified ...
CGGCGTCGCCGTACCACCCGCGCAAAGGCCGCACCGCAAGCCTTCCCGCCTCCCCGCGCTCCCTTTCCGGAAACGCGAAAGAGCGTGATTCTAGTCATCCGGGGCGCACGGTGCAAGCGGTTTTTGAAACGCGTCCGATCGCGCGAAGTTCACGCCTGTGCGTGCCGCTTCATCACGCGATCGACGACCGACAGAAACGTGTCGACATCCGGCGTCGCCTTGCCGTGCTGCTTCGCCTGATCGTCCCAGCGACGCAGCATCACGGCGTCGTTCGCATAGGGCCGCGCCGCGAACTCGTCCACTTGTTCATCGCTGAAAATGCCGCCCTGCAATTCGAGGCTGCGGACCGAGTCCGCCGACAGTCTGCCGAAATACGTGGAATCGACCGCGCACAGATAACGCTTCGCATCGACGTGCAGCCGGATCGGCTCGAGCACCGCATCCGGCAACACCGGACGCAGAAACGGCAACGCGTAGTACTGATGCAGATCATCGACGCCGCGCGCACTCGGCGTCTCGCCCTGGCGGTTCAGCAGATGCCCGAGGTCGTGCAGAAACGCCGCCGCAATCAGTTCGTCGCCGACGCCTGCCTCTTGTGCAAGCGTCGCGCTCTGCAGCGCATGTTCCAGCTGCGAGACCGACTCCCCGCTATAGGACAGCGAACCCCACGTCTCGAACAGTTCGCGGATATCGTCCAGATTCAGTGCCATACACCCTCTCTCGTTTGACTTTCGATCATCGTGAATAGCGCGGCGCCCGCGCAGCGATCAGCACCAGCGCCGCGAGCGACACCAGCAGCAGGATCAGCGACAGCGCGGACGCCGGCAGATAGTACCCACGCTCCACCTGCCCGACGACGACGATCGGCACCGTCGCGAAGCCCGGCGGATAGACGGTCAGTGTCGCGCCCAGCTCGCCGGCCGACAGCGCGAAACCGAGCGCGAAGCTCGCGCGGATCGCCGGCACGAGCTGCGGCAGCACGACTCGCCGCAGCACCATGGACGGCGGCGCGCCGAGACTCGCCGCCGCCTCGCGCAGCACCGTCAGCTCGGGGCGCAGCGCGGCCGATGCGCAGCGATAGCAGAACGGCAGCACGAGCGCGAGCTGCACGAGCACGACGATCGCCGCCGAACTCGACAGATCGACCGGCGCCTTGTGATACGCGATCAGCACCGCGAGCCCGAGCACGACGCTCGGCACGCCGTTCGGCACCATCGCGAGCACGTCGACGAGCGCGCCGACACCACGTCGGTCGCGGCCTTCGAGCGCCAGCGCGAGCCACAATCCGAGGCCGGTGCCGAGCACCGCGACGCCGAAGCCGATCTCGATGCTGGTCAGCACCGCATCGAAGTCGCTCGAGTCGAGACGTTCGAACCAGCGCGCGCTGAATCCATCCGGGAAGATCGTGCCGGACCAGTGCGATGCGACGCTCGACAACGCGACCACCGCCACCGGCAACACGAATAGCCACACGCACAGCAACGCGGCGAGCGCGAGCAGCACGCCGCCTGCGATGCGCGCGGCGAGCCGTTGCGTAACCGGCCGCGCGCGCAGATGCGTCGGCAGCGCGATGCGATCGGGATTAGCGGCCATCGCCGGTCCTCCGTTGCGCGCGTCGATCGACCTGCCGATACAGCGCATACAGCGACAGCGACATCGCGAGCATCACGACCGCGCCGGCGGCGGCGGTCGGCAGGTCGAGATCGACGGTCGCCGAGCTGTAGATCGCGACGGGCAGCGTGACGAGATGCGCGCTGCCGAGCACGAGCAGAATGCCGAACTCGTTGAACGTCAGCAGGAAGCACAGCAGCGTGCCGGCCGCAATGCCGGGCCACGCGAGCGGCAGGATCACGCGCGCGGCCACCATCCAGCCGTTCGCGCCGAGGCTCTTCGCCGCCTCGACGAGCCGCAAGTCGAGCATCGCGAACGCGGCGAGCGTCGGCCGCACGACGAACGGCGCATAGAACACGACCTCCGCGAGAATCACGCCGCCGATGCCGAACAGAAAGTCGAGCGGCGGCGTGTCCCGATGCATCAGCCGCTGCAACGCGATGCTGAACGAGCCTTGCGAGCCGTACAGAAAAATCAGCGTGAACGCGACGAGAAACGACGGAAACGCGACAAAGAGTTCGAGAAACCGCGTGACGAGCCGCGCACCGGGAAATGGCTTGAAGAACAGGATTGCTGCGAGCGCGACGCCGAGCACCGACGCGAGCCCCGCGCTGACGACCAGGATCCACAGCGTCGTGCCGATCACGCCGCGCGATTCCGGATTGCTGAAAAACGCGGTGTACGCGTGCAGACTCAGCCCGTGCGCGCCGGTCAGGCTCAACAAGACGAGCCGCGCGAGCGGATACGCGACGAGCGGCCCGAGCGCGAACACCGCAAGAAACACGAGATGCCATTGCGCGCGCCGCTCGCGGCGACGCGCGGCGGCTGCGTGCGCGGCGGCGCTGCCGGCGCCGTTCGCGTCGGCGGCGAAACCGCTGGCCGCATCAGGCGTGAACAAGGACGACATCATCCGCCTCGTAGCACAGCGACACGCGCGTGCCCTTCACCGGCGTCATGCCGTGACCGCGCGGCATCGTAACGAGCGTCGGCTCGCGTTGCGCCGCGTCGAGCAGCACCTGCACCGACAGCACCGCGCCATACCAGTCGACCGACATCACCGTGCCGTGCAGCGGCCCAACGCCTGGCGACGCGATCCGCAACCGCTCGGGACGAATGCACGCGAGCCGCTCGCGTTCGTCGCGGCGCGGGTCGCCCGGTGCGAACGCAACGTTCGGCGGCAGCAGGTTCGCCGCGGCCAGATAGCGCGCGACGTATGCATCGCGAGGCGCGTCGTAGAGTTCCTGCGGCGTGCCCAGTTGCGCGATGCGACCGTCGCGCATCAACAGCGTGCGGTCGGACAGCACGAGCGCATCGTCCTGATCGTGCGTCACGCAGACGATCGTCAGGTTCGGCAGACGCTCGTGCAGCGCCTTCAGCTCCGAGCGCACCGACGCGCGCAGGTTCGCGTCGAGCGCCGACAGCGGCTCGTCGAGCAGCAGCACATCCGGTTCGATCACGAGCGCGCGCGCGAGCGCGACGCGCTGCTGCATCCCGCCCGACAACTGTGCCGGCATCACGTGACCCGAGTCGCCGAGTTGCACGAGTTTCAACGCGTCCGCGACGCGCCGCGCGATGTCGCGCGACGACACGCGCCGCGCCCGCAGTCCGAACGCGACGTTCTCGAACACCGTCAGATGCGGAAACAGCGCGTAACTCTGGAACAGCAGCCCGAGATTGCGTCGATGCGTCGGCACGTGCGTCAGATCGCGGCCCGCGACGGCCACGGATCCGGTCAATCCGTCCGCCTCGATAAAGCCGGCGATAAAGCGCAGCAGCGTGGTCTTGCCGCAGCCGCTGCGCCCGAGCACCGTCAGCAATTCGCCGCGACGGATCGTCAGCGACAGGTCGTCGAGCACGGTGCGCGTGCCGTAGCGCACGGTCAGATGCTCGATCTGCACGCCGGGCGCGCGGGCAGCCGCATTCGGAGCCTGGCTCGCTGCCTGGCTCGCTACCTGGCTCACGGCCGGACTCGTAGCCCCACCGGCAGCCGCGGACACGCCCGACCCATCCGCCGCCGCGCGGGCGAGCCCCGCAGCCGGAAGCGCCGCGCCGTTCAACTGATTCATCCGCGGCCCGTCACGCTGCATGGTTTCTTCACGGCGCCGTTACTGCGGCTTCACGACTTCGACCTGCTTGCCCGACGCGCCGATCACGTCGTTCTTCCAGCGCGCGGTCCAGTCGGCCTTCTTCGACATCACGCGATTCCAGTCGACCGGAATCAGCTTCACGCCCGCGATCGCCTGCTTCACGGCCTCGCCGTTCTTGCCGGCCAGCGGCACGTCGGTGCGGCCCGGAATGCCGTAGATGTCCGGGATCTTCGACTGCACCTGCGACGACATCAGGTAGTCGATCAGCTTCTTGCCCGCCGCCTCATTCGGGCCGTTCTTGATCAGGCCGATCGCATACGGCAGCTGGAACGTCGTCGGATGGCCGCCCAGCTCGGCCGCGAGGAAGATCGGCTTCAGCGACAGGCCGCCGTTCGCCGCATCGTCGAGGTCCATCTGCAGATCGCCGTTCGCCACCGCGATCTCGTTACGCGACAGCAGCACGTCGAGATAGCCGGTGCCCTTCGTGTGGAACTTCGCGCTCTGCTCCAGCTTCTTCAGGTAATCGAATGCCTTGTCCTCGCCCATCAGCGACGTCGTCAGGATGATGACCGCCATCCCGTCGCCCGCCGTCGCCGGGTTCGAATACGCGACCTTGCCGCTGTAGTCCGGATGCAGCAGATCGGCGAACGTCTTCGGCTCGTTCTTCACGACGTCCGGATTGATCGCGAACGAGAAGTAGTTGTTCACGAACGTCGCCCATGCGCCGTCCGGGGCCTTCGCGATCGCCGGGACATTGCGGTAGTTCGGGCTCGCGTAGTCCTGCAGCAGGCCGCCTTGCGTCGCCTGCTGGATGAACGGCGGCAGCGTGACGAGCACGTCGGCCTTCGGCGCGTCCTTCTCGACGTTCGCGCGGTTCACCACTTCGCCGCTGCCGCCCGTCACGATATTGACCTTCACGCCCTCCTGCTTCTCGAATGCGGGCAGCACGTCGCGATACAGGTTTTCAAGGCCGTCCGCCGTATACAGCACGACCGCGCCGGCCGCATGCGCGGCGGACGTCACGCCGCCCAGCAGCGTCGCGGCGGCCAGCATCGGCAGCAGCTTGCGAACGACGACCGTGCGACGGGAATTCGAGATCTTCATGTCTAGTCTCCGGAACCAATACGCTGTCGATCGGGAAACCCGATGCGCGGCTAATTGAAGGTCGGCGAATCGCGCAGCATGCACGGACCGAACCGGAGACGCGTTTCTCGATTGCATGGCTTGCATCCGGCGCCCCGTTGCAGCTTCCTGGACGTTTCAGCGGAAGATCGGCGGGAATGGGTGCGATCGCTCGACGAGCCCGACGGCTCGGGCTTCGGAAGCATCGCCGGTTTTCGTGACAGCGCCATGACGAGCGCAAAAAACCTGCACGCAATGACACAAATTGCCAACCTGCGAGGATGGCGACGCGTTCGTTGCCTGACAGAAGTAGAAGCAGAATCGCCGCAGCGGCGACCGCTCACGCGATCAGCAACTCTGGCCCGCGCGCGGCGATCGCGCGTGCAATCGCCTTCTGCGGCGCAAGCTCGGTGATCACATAACGCACGCGCTCGAAGCCGCCGATTTGCACGGGCGTCACGCGCCCGAACTTCGAATGGTCGGCGACGACCACCGCGCAGCCCGCCGACGCGAGCATCCGGCCGCGCACCTCGGCGACTATCCGCGTGTAGTCAGTCAGCCAGCCGTCCGCGGTGATGCCGCCTGCGCCGACGAACGCGTAGTCCGCATGGTATTGCGCGAGCTGCTGCACGGTGTCGAGCCCGAACGTTGCGTCCTCGCGCGCGGACAGCTCGCCGCCGAGCAGCGTCACGCGATTGTCGTTGCGCCGGCCGAGCAGCAGCGCGATGCGCCAGTCGTTCGTGTAGACGGTCAGCCGGTGACGGTCCACCAGCGCCCGCGCGACGGCGTGCGTCGTGCTGCCCGAATCGACGATCACCGATGCGCCGTCCGGCACCAGCGACGCCGCACGCTCGCCGATCGCACGCTTCGCGCCCGCATTCGCGGCCTCGCGCACGTCGAGGTCCGGCTCGTGCCGGCCGCTCGACAACGCGCCGCCATGCGTCATCGTCAGAAGCCCGCGCGCCGCGAGCGTGTTCAGATCGCGGCGGATCGTTTCGCGCGACACCTGCAACTCGCGCACGAGCTCCGCCACCGACAGCGCTCCGTTTCGTGCCACCTGCGCAAGGATGTATTGATGGCGTTGTTCGGCGAGCATCGATGCGGATATTTGAATGCGGAAAGGGGGACGGCGTATTGTATTACGCACGATGCGCCGGGCGGACGGTGCCCGTTCGGCCCGGCATCCTTCGTGCGAGCTGTTACGCTCGTGCTTCGCGATCGAAGGGCGGCGCGACTTCCGCCATCGCCCGACTGCCTGCTCACATGCGTTCAAGACTTCGACGACTTCGCCTCTTCCTGTGTGCGTTGCGCTACGGCTTCCGGTTGCTGTGGCTCGCCGCACCGGAGCATCACCGGCTGCACTGGCTGGTATCGCTCGCCGCGCACCTGCGTGACGACGAGCGCCTCGCCGCGCAGCTGCACCTTACGCTGCCGCGTCTCGCGCCGCTTGCCGGCGCGTTCGCGCAGACCCTTGCGACGCGACCCGAACTCGCCGTCGCGACGCTGCACGACGCAGTCAACGCGATGGAGCACTTCGAGGCGCCGCTTTCGCCCGACGAGCTCGACGCCGCGCTGCGCGCCGCGTTCGGCGAGCCGCCTCACGCGCGGCTCGCGTGGATCGATCCGAAGCCGATATCGAACGGATGGTGCGAAGAGACGCACGTCGCGCGACTCGCGCAGCCGGCCGGCGACCACGCGCTCGTGACGATCCGCGTGCTGCGCGCGGCGCAGGCACAGGAAGTCGACGACGACGCCGCGCTGCTGCGCTCGGTCACCCGCTGGCTGGAGAGGCTGTCGGGCACGGCGCGGCGTCTGCGGCTCGTCGCACTTGCCGACGCGCTGCGCGCCGACCTGCAGCAACGCTTCGACCTGCGCACGCAAGCCGCGAATCTGAGTCAGACCGGCCATCACTTCGACGACGATCCGCGCATCGTCGTGCCTGCCGTGATCTGGGACCTGTGCACCGCGCGCACGCTGACGGTCGAGCATATCGACACCGTCCACGTGACCGACGTCGCCGGGCTCGCCGCGCATCACATCAACGCGACGCGCGTCGCCGCGCATCTGATCGAAGTGGTCGCGCGGCAGGCGTTCGAACACGGCTTCTTTCACGCGGCGCTCGATGCGCGGCACGTGTCGGTGAGCGTCGAGCCGACGACGGCCGGACGACTCGTGCTGGCCGGCGCGGCGGTGATGTCGAGCCTGTCGTCGCCGGAGCGCGAGTTCTTCGTACACGGCGCGACCGCGTTGTTCGAGCAGGATTACGGCCGCCTCGCCGCGATGCATCAGGTCGCCGGCCACGTGCCGGCCAACACGCGCCCGGAGCAGGTCGAAGCGGAACTGCGCATGCGCAGCGAAGCGCACTTCGCCGCCGATCCGCGAGAGCGCAGCGCGGGCGCACTGCTGCATCAATTTCTGCATGCGGTGCAGCCGTTCGGCGGCCAGGTGTCGCCACGGCTTGCGCAGGCGCAGCGCACGTTCGCCGACGCCGAGGCGCTCGCCCGCGCGATTCATCCTTCGATCGACGCATCGGGTATCGCGCGGCGCACGCTCGCGGACATCGCGAGCCGCGAGCTGGGTCATCGCGGCTGGCTGCGCCGGTTGTCGGAGGAGCTGCCGCATCTCGCGCAGATCGCGCCGCGCGTGCCGCGTCTTCTCGTCCACACGCTGCAACACCGGATCGCGGCCGCGACGGGCAACGCCGCGCACGCGAACGCCGCGCTCGTCGACGCGTTGCGCCGCGAGCAGCGCCGCACGCGGGCGCTGCTGATCGCGTGCGCGGTGTGCGGCGGACTCGTCGGCGCGGGCGCGATGTTCTTCATGCTCTGAATCCCCGAGTGCAGTCCCGAACAAGACCGGCCGGACGACGCGGGCGATACTGCCGCCCTTCTCATCCGCTTGCCGATACCGATGTTCGCTTCGCTTGCCCCCGCCGTGTTCGTCGTGCTGTGGTCGACCGGCTTTGTCGTCGCCCGCGCGATTGCGCCGTACGCCGATCCGAATCTGTACCTGCTCGCGCGATTCGGCGGCACGGCGCTGCTGTTCGCGGCCGCGGCGCTCGTCGCGCGCGTGCGCTGGCCGACCGGGCGCGAACTCGGCAAGCACCTCGTCGCGGGGGCGCTGCTGCAGGGCGTCTATCTCGGCGCCGGATACTGGGCGGTCGCGCAAGGATTGAGCGCGGGCGTGATGGCGCTGCTCGGCGCGCTGCAGCCGCTCCTGACCGCCGCGCTGGCCGCGCGGCTCTTCGGCGAGACGCTGTCGCCGCGACGCTGGGCCGGCATGGCGCTCGGGCTCGCGGGCGTCGTGCTGGTGCTCGCACCGAAGCTCGGCGCGGCGGCGCAAACTGTCACCGCTGCCGCACCCGGCACGATCAAGGCGCCGTCATGGCTCGTCGTGACGGTCGCCGTGGCGGCGGTCTGCGCGATCACCGCGGGCACGCTGTATCAGAAGACGTCGCTTGCGCAAGCCGATATCCGCAGCGCCAGCGCCGTGCAGAACTTCGGCGCGGCGGTGGTCGCGGCGCTGCTTGCGATGGCGCTCGGCGAGCAGCGCTGGATTGCGTCGCCGACGCTGTGGCTTTCGCTCGGATGGGGCGTGCTGATGCTGTCCGGCGCGGGCGTTACGCTGCTCGTGTGGATGGTGAGACGCGGCGACGCCGCCCGCGCGACCGCGCTGCTGTTTCTCGCGCCGCCGCTCGCGGCGCTGCAGGGCTACCTCGGGTTCGGGGAGACGCTGTTGCCCGTGCAGATCGGCGGCTTCGTGCTCGCGCTCGCGGGCGTGACGATCGCGCGGCGCGGGTAGCGTGAGGTCGCGGCGGCGGCACACGCGGTACCGCGCCGCCGCGGGTGTCGCGCCTGGCGCGCCGGTCAGTCGGCGGTGTCGCCGCCCGGCGGCACTTTCGCGCGGGCCTTGCTGCCCGGCGCGGGCGACCACGCGGGACGCGTCTTGCGCTCCGAATCGACGACGACGATAAAGCGACCGGCCCACGGCGTCACCTGCCGGTCCGAATGCAGCACCCACAGCGATTTGCCGGAATCGACGAGCGCCTGATATTCGGCGTCGAGCATCCCATGGTGATCGATGAACACGTTCAGCGACGCCGGAATCCGCACGCAGCCCTTCGAATGCCGGATGCCGAGCAGCGGTTCCAGCCGGTCGGGGTCGGTCGCGTGCATCTGGAAGCGCATCGGCGAATAGCCGCCCTTGCCCCAGCCGCGCTCGCCGTCGACCCAGCCGAGATCGTAGATGCGCATGTCGCGCTTGCCGTAGCCGCGAATGCCGTTCTGGTTCATCGTGCCTTCCGCGCGGAAGTCCATGTTCGCGGGCGAGTGCAGGAACACGCCGAGCGGCGTCAGGAAGTGATCGAATTCGCCCGGACGCCCGGTCGCGACCGGCGACGCGCCGATCATCTGCCACGAATCTTCCGCCGTCGCGCGAAAGTAGACGAATAGCGCCTGCACGCTCGCCGCGCGATCGACGAGGACGACGTACTCGCCCGCCAGCGCGCCGAGATTCTCGTTGTCGAGCGCCTGTTGCAGCAACTGGCCGTACGCGTGCTGGTCGGCGAGCGGAACGTGCAGCCGGCGCGTGACCTCGCGCGCGTAAGCGCCGCGCAATTCCAGCGCGCGAGCGGTTTCTTCGGCGGCTTCTTCGGACGTCAGCGGCGGGTGCTGCGGCACCGTCAGTTCGAGCACCTTCGGCGTGAAAACGCCCGAGGCCGGCGACGCCTCGGAGGCCGCCGACGCGCCAGACGCCGCCGACACGCGATGCAACGCATGATGCGGCGCCGATGCCGCCAGCGGGGCCGAAGGCGCGGAAGCGGAAACAGGAGCGGAAGCCGGCGCCGACGCGGCCGGCGCCGCTGCACCGTTCGCTGCGTCCGCGGCGTCCGCGGCGAACGCGCCGCCGGCCGACACCCCAATGCACACAACCGCGCAGAGCGCGCGACGCGTGAACGACGCACCGCCGCGCGTAACCGCGCTCGTCGTCTGACGCAATGCTCCCCAGCGCGCACTCTTGATGATGCGACGCGGTCCTTCCTGATGTTTCATCGAATGGCAGATTGACTGACGGAATGATGGACGGTTGTCGGAGACGCGCGCGACGGCCGGTGCGGATATCCGGCACGATCGACCGCAATCGGCAACCAACCGCCATTAAAACAGACTATGCGAGCGGCGCGCAGTGACGGCATAACGCCTGCGCGTCGGAGAACGGAGACGTAGCGAAGGAAGAGAGGCGCCCGATCGCCCGGCCGCGCGCCGCGCTCAGGGCGGCGACGGCGGCGATTCCTCGGCGTCGAACGGCGCCGCGCTGACGCGCAACGCGACGCCCGCCAGCCGGCGGCTTTGCAGTTCGCGGGCCACGGTGTCGCCGACGTAGGGCACGTCGGAATCGAGTTCGAGATCGGCGTGCGCGTTCGGCGTCCCGACGTCGTACACGGTCACGCTCCTGGCGTAGTGCCCGAGCTCACGCGCGAAGAAATCCCGGACTTCCTGTTCGCTACAGGACTCGGGAACGTTCCACACCGTAATGTGCATGGCGGATCAATGAATACGCCGCGGTCGATCCGCCCGCACCCGGACCGGTTGCAGACCTGCGCGCCGTCTGGCGCGCGCGAGGGCCGTGTGACCGAGCAAGCCGGCGGCCACCATCACCAAAATAAAGGATGCGAGCATCGCGCCCTCCCTCTTTTATTGACCGCAATCAGAATAATCGGAAACGTACGTCGGCTGTATGTGGCATTTTGCCATCAAAACAAAACGCGCGACGCAGGACGCGCCGATGCGGCAACCTCCGTCGGCCTGGCGCGGCGTTCGCTCAGGAACCGTCGCGGTCGCTGCCGGCCGCCTGGGTGTCGAGGGCGTCGGCGTCGCAGGACATACGGGCGACGCGCGCATACTGCTTCGTCCAGTTGCCGAAGATCGCGGCCTGGGCGTCCGCGAGGCTCATGCGGCCCGCGCACACGCAACGCTTGAGCCGGGTCGCGAGCAGTTCCTTGCGGCGCTCGCCGGCGTGCCCGGCCCACGGCAGCAGATCGAAGTTGTCGAGCGCATCCGGCGAACCGCCGAGCACGACCGGAATACGCCGGTCGAGCGCATAGCCGGCACCCTTGTCGGGATCGATC
>Ga0310811_10012689_pt1 | contig 10947 bp, 9 predicted proteins | sample YCmetagenome_FD_207642 | JGI IMG/M metagenome (GOLD analysis project Ga0310811, IMG submission 207642) | Soil microbial communities from experimental microcosm in Duke University, North Carolina, United States - YC | ecosystem: Engineered > Artificial ecosystem > Soil microcosm > Unclassified ...
CCGCCGCGACCGTGGCGCGGACGAGCTGTGTCGCCAGATCGAGATCGCGCATCAGCGCCGACCCCGCTGCACCGCCCGTTACCCGCTTGGCCGGACAGCCCATGTTGATGTCGATCATCGCCGCACCGGCCGCCTCGGCGAGGCGTGCCGCTTCTGCGATCATGTCGGGCTTGCAGCCGGCAATCTGGACGACGTGCGGCGTGATCCCCTCGCCCGCAGCGCGGACAGCAGCCTCGCGGTCGCCATTGATGTAAAATTCGGCATCCAGCATCTCGGAGACCGTAAGCGCCGCGCCGAAACGCTGTGCCAGCCGGCGCATGCCGTAATCGGTAACGCCCGCCATTGGCGCCAAAAAAGCGCGGTCAGAGATGGACGCGTCGCCCAGCGTCAATAACGCGGCGTCCCAATTTTTAGGCTTTTTGCCTAAATTTTGTGCATCCATGATCATGTTCAAATTATAGTCATATGTTGCGCCGCCGCAACCTCGGTGCCGCCCCATTGGCCGGCTCGGCATTGGAAAAATTGACGCGGACCGCGAAAAGCGACAGGAGGAAGTGTCTTTTCGATCCCGCCGGGACCTTCTTCTCTCCATGTCTGACACACCGGAAATGAAACAGAGCGGCGCGCTGGCCATTCTGGTCGTCGCCGCAGGCCGCGGCTCGCGCGCTGGCCCCGGGCTACCGAAACAATATCGCGATATCGCTGGGAAGCCGCTGCTGGCGCATACGCTCGCGGCATTGCTCGACGCGGCGCCCGAGGCGCGGCTCATCACCGTCATCCACGGCGATGATCGGGAGCTCTATGACCGAACACTGGCGCATCTGCCGGCCGACGATCGCAAACGGCTCTACGAGCCGACGGAGGGTGGCGAGACGCGGCAGGAAAGCGTCCGTCGCGGGCTCGAAGCTCTCGCACGGCAAGCCTCCCTGCCCGAGATCGTCCTCATCCACGATGGCGCCCGGCCCTTTTCCAGCGAAGCGCTGATTGCGCGCGCCAGTGCCGCCGCGAGAGCACATGGCGCGGCGGTGCCGGGACTCGGCGTGACCGATACGGTCAAGGAAGTCGACAGCGCCGGACGTGTCGTTGCCACGCCGCCACGCGCGATGTTACGGACGGTGCAGACGCCACAGGCCTTTCGCTTCGATCTGATATTGGCGGCGCATCGCAAGGCCGCCGATGCCGGACAATCGGGCCTCACCGATGACGCCGCGATCGCCGAATGGGCCGGTCATGGCGTCCATATTTTTGAAGGCGAGCGGGAGAACATCAAAATTACCAGCGCAGACGACATCGGCTTCGCCGAAGGAAAACTGATCGGCACCCTGCTCGACATCCGCATGGGCCAAGGCTTCGACGTGCATGCCTTCGGCCCCGGCGATCATGTCTGGCTTGGCGGCCTCAAGATTCCGCATGATCACGGCCTGGTCGGCCATTCGGATGCCGACGTGCTGAGCCATGCGATCACCGACGCCATTCTCGGCGCGCTCGCCGATGGCGACATCGGCAGCCATTTTCCGCCGTCCGATCCGCAATGGCGCGGCGCTGCCTCCTCGATCTTCCTCGCGGCGGCGATGGACATTCTGCGCGCGCGCGGCGGCGTGCTCGCGCATATCGACGCGACGCTGATCTGCGAGCGGCCGAAGGTCGGCCCGCATCGCGACGCCATCCGCGCGAGCCTGGCGAAAATCACCGGCATCCCGGTCGATCGCATCGCCATCAAGGCGACGACCTCGGAACATCTTGGCTTTACCGGTCGCGAAGAAGGCATGGCTTGCCTCGCCATCGCAACGGTCCGCTTGCCTCTTTAAAACTCGGCAAGACCGCCAGATCTCGACAATGTCATTGCCCCGGGTCTAACGACCCGGGGCAAATGTTATCAGCCCTGGCCGGAGATCTCCTCCTGCCACTTCGCGGCATCGAGATTGCCGACACACTGCCGAAGCGCCGCGGAACCGAGCCCAAGACCAGCGCAAGCCCGAATCTCTGAGGCACGAGAGCCGTCGCTAAATCTATTCCGCGAAGGCCGCGAGCCGGCTAACGCCATAAAGCGCCCTGCATCCTCAGGGCCTGCATAAGTGGCCTGCGCAGACGACCAGATATCGGGACGTGTTTCCTGGCGCAATGTTCTGACGCAGTCGGAGAATCCTACCTCGCCCGGCTGATAGCCGGCACTCGTGCAGGCACTCTGCGGGCTTGCGTGACGCGGCGCTGCCATCGCAGCACTTGCGAAGCCAGCAGATGAAGCGGCCATGAAAGCTGCGGCCGCGAAGACAAGAACTCGTTTCGACATTTTCTTCATCCTTTGTGTTGTTGCGATGCGCAGGACATGGCGCGTGTCGCAAACGCGGACAACACAACAGGCTTTCAAGAATTCTTGTGCGGTGCGCGAATTTTTGATGGAATAAATGCGCGCAGACGCGAAAAAATTTAAAAAGATCATGCCGCGCCGAGTGACCTTCAAATAGACCGAAGTCTCGGAAACCCCTGCTTTTCAGGCGATTGCGGAGATGATCATTATCGCGGACGTGGATGGCGCTTCACCTTCGATGTGCGTTTTGATTGGCACAATGTCGCCATAGTGGCGAAAGAGGTTCCAACATCGCATGACACCAATGCAATATTCGATTGGTTCGCATGCTCCACATTCGTGTGGATTCAAAAGGTCGCGGATCTTCTAAATGGATAGGCTCAAGCAACTTGCTTCGGCGCGTTGTTTGGGAAGGACGCGACAAGATCGCTCACCGGACGCGGCCGGCCAAACAGATAGCCCTGCATCTCATCGCAGCCTGCAAGTCGCAGCAGATCATACTGCTCGGGCGTTTCGACGCCCTCGGCCGTTGTCGTCATGCCAATGCTGCTGGCAACGCCGATGATCGCGGTGACAATCGCCGAGCATTCGCTGCGATTGGTGAGGTCGACGATGAAGGATTTGTCGATCTTGATCCGATCGAAGGGAAACTTCGTGAGATAGTTCAGCGACGAATAGCCGGTTCCGAAATCGTCAAGCGCGATCGAGACGCCGAGCGCCTTGAGGCCATGCAGGAAGCCAAGCGCCGACTCGTTGCAATGGAGGAAGAGCGACTCTGTCACCTCGAGCTCAAGCCGTCTGGGTGGAAGTCCGGTCTGGAGCAGAATGGTTTGTACGAGGTCGCAAATATTGCCGTTGGCAAATTGCACGACGGAAAGATTGACTGAGACGCGCACATCTTCAGGCCAAGACAGCGCATCCATACAGGCGCGTCGCAGGATCCATTCGCCGAGCGGCACAATCAGGCCGGTGTCTTCCGCTATGCCGATGAATTTTCCCGGTTCGATGATCGTCCCGGCGGGATGGCGCCAGCGCACCAGCGCTTCGGCAGCGCAAACGCGCTTCTGATGCACGTCGAGGACCGGCTGATATTCGAGCAGAAAATCCTCGCTCATAATCGATCTGCGCAGCGCCAGTTCGAGCGAGTGGCGCGCCCGGACGTTGGCATCCATGTCGCGATCGTAGAAGCGGAAGCAGTTGCGCCCTTCGGCCTTCGAGCGATAGAGCGCCAGATCGGCATTGCGCATGAGCTGGTCGACGTCGGTACCGTTCTCAGGTGCCTTGGCGATGCCGACGCTGGCTCCGATCATGACTTTCTGGCCGTCGAGGTCATAGGCGGCACCGATCCTGTCAAGCAGGCGCTGCGCCAGATTCAACGTGGCGCTCCGGTCCGATCCCGCCATTTGAATGATAGCAAATTCGTCGCCGCCCAGGCGGGCCACGATGTCAGTGTCGCTCACGCATTCGCACAAACGCTCGGCAACCGCCACAAGCAGTGCGTCGCCGCTCGGATGGCCGAGCGTATCGTTGATCGCTTTGAAGCGATCGAGATCAAGCAGCAGGATCGCGAACCCTTCGCCGCCCTCGCCTAGGCGTTTGCGCGCTTCATGCAGCTTTTCACTGAAGAGCTGCCGGTTGGCGAGACCGGTCAGCGCATCATGATGCGCAAGATAGGCAACCTGCTGTTCGATTTTCTGGATCGCGGAGACATCGGCATGTGTCGTCAGCCAGCCGCCGAAGGTCATTGGCCGCCGCGACACGACAATTGTGCGGCCATCGTTCAGATGATGCAATCGCGTGGTCGGAGTTTGCGCTGGCGTCGTCTGCTCTTCGAAGTAGCGTTCCTTATTCGAACCCGCGAAGAAACCGTTGGCAATGCGGCGCGCAACGATCGTCGGTAGCGACGTTCCGGGCGGCATTTGCCGCGCATCGACGCCGTAGAGCGCGCCATATCGGTCGTTGCAGATAACAAGGCGCCGGTCCTTGTCGAACATGGCAACGCCCTGGTCGAGATTATCGAGCACTGCGGAGAGCAACGCCGTCGTGCGCTGACCAGTCAGTATCGTCAACGCCAAAACGAGCATGAAAGAGACGGCGATTGAGAGCAGGACAAAAAGTGTCTGCGCCGTCGACGTCTGAAAGATGCTTGCAAATTGCATCTGAGAGGCAACGAAGCCACGATAGAGCGTGGAGACAGCCTGAATGAGCAGGACGAATCCGATGACCCGGCGGGTTCCGCGCAGCGGGTCGGCCGGTGCCGCGAAAGCTTTGTAAGCCACGTAGAGCTCGCCAATGACCATCGTAGACGAAAAGACGATGATGCGTCCCGACAGCGACGGGGCGAAAGCCGAGAACCACAACTGGCCAACCAAGCCGGCCCCTGTCAGAGCAGCGAAAAGCCGCCAGGGCGCCACTGCGCCGCAGGCTTCGGCAATTCCGATGCCGAAAATGAAAAGGCCGGCGAAGACGATGAGATTGCGCGTGAGCAGCAGCGCGGGCGATGTCGTGTCGTGCGTTATAAGGATCGACATGATGCCGATCGTGAAAAGCAGCGAGCCAATGGCCCATTTGCGTGCTGGCGGATATTTGCGGTTCGCGTACCAAACGTAGGTCAGGCTGATCGCTTGAAGAAAGCACTTCATCGCGAAAAACAACGCGAGCAATTGATAATCGAATGGTCCAGTCATCGAAATTGCCGCGTAAGACAAGCCCTAGGGCCCCGCGCGGCAGGCAACTTAGGTGCACTGCCGCATTTCAGCTAACTATAACAATTGAGTAAAGAATGAATTCACAGAAGTGCCTTGGAGCATTTTGAGCGCAACTTTCAGCGTCGGCCCTGCGCAATGAACAAAGAAACATCGTTATATTGGACAATATCCGGCATTAGGGATCGAGCGAGGTAAACAAAGAGCTAGCGATGGGCGGCGGATATCCGAAAGTCGGATATCGGACGCGGCACAAAAACGGCGCCCCGCAAGAGTGCGAGACGCCGCGATCATCATGCATCTTATGCACATAGACTAATTCAGTGATTTACAGAGGATCCTTGATCGCTCGCACCGGCGCTGCCGTTGCCTCCCGACCCAGGTCCAGTGCCGGGCGAACTCGCACCCGCAGATCCATGGACAGGACGTCCGTTGTTGGTTGATTCCTGATCGGTAGCGCCAGGGCTACCATTGCCGTTACCCTGAACATTGACCGAGCCGCTTCCCGAAGGACTGGTTCCGGCGGCGCTAGGGCCTCTATTGTTCAGCGTGGACCCTTGCTCGGTCGTACCGGGACTATCGGCGGCAGCCGCAGCGACCACCATGATGGCCGAAAAAGCGCCGGCCAAAATGATCGATTTCATTGCTTGCTCCTCATTGCTCATTCCCTAAGCTCAATGAGCAAGCAATGTAAGCCGAGACGCTTCGTTCCCCTTTAAAGAGAGATGGTCAGCTTGACATAGGCGATCCGCTACCTTGACGGGTCGTCAATTCGGCATGGCGGCTTGCCACAGCATCGCGTTGAGCGAGGAGATGCACCTCTGGAGCACACCGGACTGCGGATCTAGGCCCATCTCTTGGCAGGCTGTTGCCACGCGCGCGCCCTGCTCCCTTGGAGGGCTGCGGTAAAAATCCTCGCGCCCTGAGGGAAGACCTTTGATCGCGACTGGTCCGCTCGTCGCCAACGTGCTGCGCGCTTGCACCGCTTCATCAGCACTGACTTCCAGGCTGATGCGGCAATATCTAAAGCCAAGCGTTCCGGGTTCGAGGCCAATGCTTTGGCAAATCTGAAGGATGCGCGCGTCGACAATCTGAGCCATTGAGCCTGCGGGCTGCGCCATCGCGGAAGGCGCAAGCGCCAGCATGCCGACTCCCAAGCTGAGACCGAATCCCAGGAAACAAGGCTTTTTCATCACGTTCATCTTCGGCATGCGACCGCTCCGAATGGGGATGGCTCTAAAGCGGTGAACTCCGAACGCTTTATGGCCGGGCAGAGCCGCTCAAGGCCAGGCATCGTCTTGGTGGACGCCTGTAACCGGCTCTCCGTAGAAGACTAGGGTTGCGCATTTGGATGTGCGGATCAAGCCTCCGCGTGGCTACCCACGTTCTAGCAGGGCGGCTCGGTCCTTCGCGCTTCCACTCATAAAGAAAAACCCGGAAAGCAGGGCCCTCCGGGTCTTTCATGTTCGCCAATACTCCGGCGGATCGAAATCCGCCGGAGATAAAGGTGATTGATTACCAGGTAACCTGCGTACGGCCACCGATCCAATCGAGCTTGTTGGAGCTCGTGTAAGCTCCCGACAGCAGCGACATCTGGTTGTCGATGACGTGCTCGTATTCGAGATCGAAGCGGATGTTCGTGTTCGGATACCAGTTCAGCACGGCAGCGAAGTTTTCCTGCGTCCAGCCATGGAGCGCTGCGCTGGTCGGCGCAACGGTCAGGACGGAAAGCGCACGATCATTCGCACCGATGATGCCGAAGCGGGCACCGAGTTCGACCGCACCGAAGTCATTCGTGCCAAGCACGAACGGATGATCCGGGATGACGCCCGAATAAGCGGCATACTTCGGAGCATATGTACGCCGACCACCGAAGGTGTAGCTCGCCTCAGCGTAACCACCGTCGAAGTTGGCGCTCGGGCCAGGCAGACCACCAGTGACCGCCGCGCCAGCGCCATAGGTGCCGTCGACGATGTAGTGATAGTATTCAGCCTGGAAGAAGGCGTTGCCGTATTGGGCCGCTGCTTCCGCACCGAACACCTGGCTGGACTTCACCGGAATTGCGCCCGTTCCCGTGCCCGGGAGCGTGCCGAGAATGCCGATTTCCGCTGTGCCCGAGGGGCTCAGAGTCGGCGTATAGCCTGCAGCCGACGGAGTCGTCGGATTCCAGACATACGAATAGTCCGCGCCGATATGAGCGCTGAAGTCCGGCGAGAACTGCCACTCATACGCGCCACGGCCGAGAATCGCGAGCGGCGGACCGTAGTTGCCCGGCGCTGCGCCAAACGTGCGAACCGTATCCGTGGTCGGACCGGTGACCCAGGCGCCCAAGAAGTAGTGGTTGTCGTTGGAGGTCGCACCGACAGAAATGCGGTTATCGCCCGCGTTACCGAGGGTGTTCGCCAACTGCTGGGCCGACGAACGCTCGATGAACATCACCTTGTCGTTGCCGGTCGGCTCGTCCAGCGTCCACGGAACGTCGATCGCGCCGATGGTCAGAGAGACGGGGAACGCCTGATGATGGTTGTAGAAACCATTATACTGCAGGAAGGCGTTCTCAAGAGTTCCGGCCGAAGCCACCGGGTTGGCACCCGTCGCTTCCGTCGCCGCGCCACCCATTTCATAGCGGATCAAGTAATCCCAATCGCCCATGAAACGGCCGCCGACGCCGATACGAGCGCGGCGGAAGTCGACGCCAGCCGGCGTCGCCATGTGGGCGTTGCCGCCAACCTGGCCGGCCGCATCCAACTGGATTTCACCGGTGAAATAGATCGAGTTCAAGCCGTCGCAGCTCGACAGGCCGAACTGATGCGTCGGCGACATCGTCACGAACGGACCAGTGCAGGGCTCGTAGGGACCCTTGGTGACCACGCCACCGGGCGCCATAACCGGACCGCCACGGTGGGCCTGAATCTGGTGAATCTGCACCTTCAGGGCCTTGATCTCAGCAGCGTGCTGAGCTTCGAGGCGGTGCATTTCTTTTTCGAGTTTCGCTACAGAAGCCGAGTCATCCGCGCGAGCGGGCGAAGCAGCCGCGAAAATCAGGGCACTCGCGCCGAGCGCCAGTGCCAAGGTGCTGACGCTTTGGCGCCACTGGCTCGCCACGTCGTGTCCAAGTTTATTCCGCATTACCTGCCCCCCATTTCGCTGGCTTATGCGTGATTGATTGTGTTGATACACACATTCAGATCACATGCTTGAGGGAAGCGCGTCAATATCGGTTAGGGCCAATTTAACCCTGAAGCTGTTCCCGATACGCTATAAGTTTCCCATCTGCGAAGGGTATAGCGAGGCGGCCTAAATTGGGACCTAAGCCCTTGAAAAAGTTTTAAATATTTAGGCCATATCGGGCCGATAAAAAGCTCCCAACTCACTGTCCGCGCAGCGTTTACCGGATTGGCGCAGACAGCGTCAAAGTTAGGCAGTGATGATTGTATGCCACACTTCGGGAACGCCTATATATGTATTCAAAACTTCATATTTTCGTCACGTGCCCAAGTGTCGCGCAGCCCCAGAAATGGCACTTTTAGTGTAGCATTCTACGGCTAAACTGCCTTCCTAGCTGCACAATTTCCCATTCCAGCCACTTCCCCCCTTCGCGCATGTTCAACTCGGATCTCAACTCCCGCGCGAAAGCGCTGATCGCACGCTGCATTGAGCGAAATCTTATGCTGGCGACGGCCGAATCCTGTACGGGCGGCCTGGTGGCGTCGCTTCTCACCTCGATTGCCGGATCGTCGGCGGTCTTCGAGCGTGGATTCGTGACCTATTCGAACTTGGCCAAACAGGAATCACTTGGCGTCGATCCGGCGATTCTCGCAGCCTTCGGTGCGGTCAGCGCAGAAACGGCGCGGGCCATGGCCGAGGGCACTCTGCGCCATTCCCCCGCGCAAGTCGCGGTGTCCGTCACCGGCATCGCCGGCCCTGGTGGCGGCTCGCCTGAAAAGCCTGTCGGTCTGGTCTATTTCGGTTGCGGAACGCGGCAGTCGTTGCGCGTCGAGGAACGCCGATTTGGGGATATCGGCCGCGACGCGGTTCGCTTAGCCGCAATCGCCGTGGCCCTCGATCTGCTCAGCGAGACTGTGGGCTAGCGCCTACTAGCTCGCGGCGCCCTACTCGCCCCAAAGAGCCAAATCGGCCCAACGCGATTTCGGAATCTCCGATCCCAATTTGTAGCTGAACTTCACGATGTTCAGATGATCGGGCGTGCCCGTGCAAGTGAAGGAGAAACGATACCACTTGTCGCGACTGCGGAAAGCGGCCCCTTCCGCGGTCATCGTGTCCCCATGATGTATGGGACGCGAAAAGATGTTGCTCTTGGCTCTATCCGGCAGAAATGTGCGGTCTTGCCGAATGCGCGCCATGGCTTCCATATCGCACACCTGTTCGAGCCGCATGTCGGGATCAAGCTTACTCAGACCTCTGACGGCGCGCGGATCGAGCTTGAGAGCTGCAGCTGATGCGGTCACCAAAACGAATACGGCAGCAGCCGCTGCAAAAGGCCGGAGAAGTCTGGGTTTCAAAGTGATTCCACTTTCATTGGGGACTTTGCCTCGTCGTCCCTGCTAGTCGTTCTGTGCGATCTTGCGGACAAACGGCAGCGCGCCAAGTGTGTTCAGCACATCCGTGAGTTCATCTGACGGTAAACGCGTCATGCTGAGTTGAATCTTGTCAGAGGCGCCATCGTCGTCGGGCGCGCGGACAAAGCGCGTGATACGTTTCGCACGATAGCCGAGAACCTCGTTCAGAATGTCGATTGAGACCGTCTGCGGATCAGCCCAGAGGTACAATTCGTATTGCCGGTTTCGATGCTGAAGCCACTCCTCAAAAGGTTTCACTGCTGTCAGAATCGCAAGCATGATCACCGTCGCGGCCGTTGCTTCGAGATAGAGGCCACTGCCCACCGCAAGGCCGATTGCCGCAACAGCCCAAAGGCTCGCCGCAGTCGTCAGTCCGCGGACAATTTCGCCGCGCAGCAAGATCGTTCCTGCGCCGAGGAAGCCGATCCCCGAGACAACTTGCGCCGCAACGCGCGATGGATCGAGAACAACATGCGAATTGAGAACGCTGTTAAAGCCATAAGCCGACACGATCATGATCAGGCAGGCGCCGACCGACACAAGCATGTGAGTGCGCAAGCCCGCGGCCCAAGCGAGACGTTCGCGCTCGATGCCGATGAAGCTGCCGAGGACCGCCGCTAAGAGCAACCTGGCGACAAGTTCCCATTCTTGAAAAGACGCGAGTCCAACAGCTTTCATCATACGCCGCCATGCAATCTGACGCCGTTCGGCACACCGAACGATTCACAAAATTGCAAAAACCACAGAATTCTTTGTTCGGAAAGATTTTTTCACACCAGCGCAAATCGGCGCGGTTCAAACTCAAGCACCGCCATAGACGACATTGGCGCGCTGTTCGAAGGCTTCGGCGAATTTGCGGAACGCCGCGTCGAACATGCCGCCGACAACAAGCGCCAAGGCACGGCTTCTGAACTCATAGGCGATATCGAATTCGACGGCGCAGGAATGCGGCCCCGTCTCAACGAAGCGCCACTGATTTTCGAGATGTTTGAACGGCCCGTCGACATATTCGACCTGGATCGACAGATTCTTCGGATCGCAAGTCACGCGGCTCGTGAATGTTTCGTGCAGCGCCTTGTAGCCGACTTCCATGTCGGCGATCAGCACCTTCTTGCCGTCCGGCGTCTCGCGGGTTTCGCGCAGGCGGAGATCGCGGCAGAGCGGCAGGAATTTCGGATAGGCTTCGACATCCGCCACGAGCGCGAACATCTCGGTGGCGGCATGCTGGACACGGCGTTTGGTGCGAAACCTGGGCATGAGAGTAATGATAGGGCGGCGCGCGTTAAATTTCGATGCAAAAGACTGGCTATCCTCGGCTTTTCCGCGCGGCCTTCAGCTTGGCGAAATCGTCACC
>Ga0310811_10012691_pt1 | contig 10945 bp, 9 predicted proteins | sample YCmetagenome_FD_207642 | JGI IMG/M metagenome (GOLD analysis project Ga0310811, IMG submission 207642) | Soil microbial communities from experimental microcosm in Duke University, North Carolina, United States - YC | ecosystem: Engineered > Artificial ecosystem > Soil microcosm > Unclassified ...
CGCGGCACTGATGTATTGGTACACGAGCGCGAGGCTCTTCGATACGTTGGACCAATCGGTTGTCGAACAGCTCGAATTGCTCAGCGCGAGGCCGCCGGCCATGCTCACCTTCATGATTACCTCGCGGCTGCAACGGCCGCCGCCTGTCGTCACGCAGGTCGGCCTCTTCGGCGCCGACCGTCAGCCGATCGTCGGCGATGTGTCGATCATTCCGAGCCGGCTGAAACTTGATAGCAAGGCACATGAAGTGCGCGCGACGACCGCCGACGATTTTCATTGGCGGGCTGCTGGTCGTCAGCTTCCCGACGGGCGCATATTGATTGTCGCGCGCAGCGCCGATGAAATTTTGAACGTTCAGCGCGGCTTGCTGCGCTCGGTCGGCATCATCCTCATCCCTGGCATTTTCCTGAGCCTCGCCGCCGGCGCGGCGATCGGAATCAATTCCGAGCGCCGCCTGCGGCAGATCAACAGCATCGCCGAACGCATTATCGAAGGCGATCTCGCACAGCGGCTTCCTGTTGCACCGCGCGGCGACGAACTCGACCGCCTCTGCATCATCGTCAATCGCATTCTCGACCGACTGGAGAGCGGCATCGATGCCTTGTCATCCGTCGGTGAAAATATTGCGCATGATTTGCGTACGCCGCTGACGACGGTGCGCACCCGGATCGAGCGTTCACTCGAAATGTGCGGCCCAGGAACGCAATTGGCGCTGACTCTCGAGCAGTCGCTCAAAGGCATCGATCAGACATTGTCGATCGCCACGGCGCTGCTGCGCATCGCGAGCATCCAGCATGGCAAACAAGCTTCGGCGTTCCAGCCCTTCGATCTCGCTGAGGTCGCCTCAGAAACTGCTGAGATCTTTGCCCCGATGGCGGAAGCCAAGGGCCAAGCCTTGACCACGGTGATATCCGGCCCCGCAGTCATCATCGGCGATCGCGCGCTCATCGTTGAAGCGCTTGTCAACCTCGTCGATAATGCAATCAAATTCACACCCGAAGGCGGACGAATCGAGATCGCCTTAAACGATACGGCGGGAAAGCCCATTCTCACGGTTTCGGACAGCGGCATAGGCATTCCCGCCGAGCATCAACAGGCGGTCTTTCGGCGTTTCTATCGGATCGAGAAAAGCCGAACCACGCCCGGAACCGGGCTCGGCTTAAGTCTTGTCGCCGCCATCGCCGAGCTTCACAATTTCGATTTGTCGATTAGCGAATTGTCCCCCGGCTGCCGCGTCGCGCTCAAGTGCTGAGTCCTCATTTTCCTCCAAAGCTCTGGCCGTTCTCTGTCGAGTGCTGCAAATGAAGGCCGAGCAGCAACGTCAGATGCAGCAAATGAAACTGCGCAGAAAAAATTGCTTGTCCGGATTGAAGAGCTGTCATCCACGCCGAGAGCGAAAGCACCGATAGCCGGAAGCGCGGCGCCTTATCCAATCAAAGGTCCGCAGCCCTTCCTTCCCTCCTTCGTGCAAATTCCAGCGCCGCCCGGCTCAACAGGACCGAATGTCACAACCGTCTCGCAGGTTTGGCGGCCCTCCGTAAACGGAATCCCTAGCCTGACATCCACGGCTCCCGGCATGGGCAACACTTTGAGTGCGCGGGTTTGGGGAATTGATGTCGGTCTCTACGGCTGCGCCGATGTTTCGTTCGATCGAGCGAACAACGGAAAGCAAACGATCAACGAAGTCTCGAGCAACGATTCGCTGCTCGGGGTCGCCGGCGGAATCGATACGCCATTTCGCGGCTGGAGAGGCATCTACCAGATCGAGACAACAGTGGAAGTGTCTGCGACTCCTGGCGCTGCCAACGCACTGGGATCCCGTAATTCCTTCGTGGGTCTGAGTCGCCTTACGGCGTAACCGCCGATCGATCGGCGGGACACCATAAGAGCAGCGCCGGGCAGAACGTCGCGGGCCTCGAGATGCCCCTTATTGCCGCGCGCACGCGGTTGTATGCAGCCGAACGCCCGTCGAGTATATCGGGCCCTTTGGGAGATGCACGTCCTCGTGTAGAATGGATGGGCGGCCGATGCGCCGCTACGATAGACGAATTGGTCCGGCAGAAGGAGTGGGCGTGTTCGGATTGACTGCGCTAGAGTTGTCCCGCATCCAGTTCGGGTTCACAGTCTCCTTTCATATCCTCTTTCCAGCTATCACTATTGGGATGGCCAGCTATCTGGCTGTCCTTGAGGGACTCTGGCTGTGGCGCAAGCAAAGCGTCTACCGAGATCTCTATCACTTCTGGTCGGGAATTTTCGCTGTCAACTTTGGGATGGGCGTCGTCTCCGGATTGGTGATGGCCTACCAATTTGGCACCAACTGGAGCCGTTTCTCCTCATTCGCCGGCAGTATCACCGGCCCATTGCTGTCCTACGAGGTGTTGAGCGCCTTCTTCCTCGAAGCGGGTTTCCTCGGGGTGATGCTGTTCGGGTGGCGCAAGGTCGGTCCAGGCTTGCATTTCTTCGCCACGATCATGGTGGCTATCGGCACCTTGATCTCCGCGACTTGGATTTTGGCTTCCAACAGTTGGATGCAGACCCCACAGGGCTATCAGATCATCGGTGGCCAGGTCGTACCAGTCGACTGGCTGAAGGTGATCTTCAATCCATCTTTCCCCTATCGGCTCGTCCATATGACCTTGGCAGCCTACCTCTCGACGGCGCTGTTCGTGGGCGCATCGGGGGCTTGGCATATTCTGCGGGGACGCTCGACCCCGGCGGTCCGCACGATGGTCTCCATGGCCATGTGGATGGTGCTCATCACCGCACCCATCCAGATCCTCGCCGGCGATGCGCATGGGCTGAACACATTGAAGTATCAGCCGGCCAAGATTGCCGCATTAGAGGGTCATTGGGAAAGCACGCCCGGCCAGAGCGTGCCGCTGATCCTGTTCGGTCTGCCGGACATGCAAGCCGAGATAACTCGCTACGCGCTTGAGGTCCCATACCTAGGCAGCCTCATCCTGACCCACGACCTGCATGGCCAAATCCCAGGCTTGAAGTCGTTCGCACCGCAAGACCGACCCAACTCGACGATCATCTTCTTCACCTTCCGGATAATGGTCGGCCTGGGCCTGCTCATGCTCTTGCTTGGCCTATGGGCACTTGTGCTGCGGATTCGCCGTAGCCTCTTCGAAACGCGGCTTTTCCTGCGCTTCGCTGTGCTGATGGGACCAGCGGGGCTGATCGCGCTGCTTGCAGGCTGGCTCACCACGGAAATCGGCCGGCAGCCATGGGTCGTCTATGGCGTGCTGCGCACCCGCGATGCCGTATCCAACCACCCGGCATCGGTGGTCTCAATGACGCTCGCGCTCTTTATGGTGATGTATCTCGCTGTGTTTGGCACAGGTGTCAGCTATATGATCAAGCTGGTCGCCAAAGGCCCGCAGGAAGGCGCAGACGAAGAGCCGCCGCACGACAAGGATCAGGCGCTTCGCCCGGCCAGGCCGCTTTCGGCGGCACGCGACGACGTCGATCCCGCAATTAGGTGAAGGAGAGGGGCATGGGCGTCGATCTTCCGATGATCTGGGCTCTCATCATCGCCTTCGGCTTGATGATGTACGTGATCATGGACGGCTTCGATCTGGGAATCGGTATTCTCTCGCCGTTCGTGCGCGACCGGGAGGACCGCGACCTGATGGTCAACACAGTGGCGCCGGTCTGGGACGGCAACGAGACCTGGCTTGTGCTAGGCGGCGCCGCCCTGCTTGCCGCTTTCCCCTTGGCTTATTCGGTGATCTTGAGTGCGCTCTACTTGCCACTCGTACTGATGCTGGCAGGGTTGATCTGGCGCGGCGTCGCGTTCGAGTTCCGGTTTAAAGCCGACGAGGCGCATCGGCCGTTCTGGGATAAAGCCTTCGCCTGGGGATCCTATATCGCAACCTTCTTCCAGGGCGTGGCACTCGGCTCGTTCATCAACGGATTTAAGGTAGAGGATGGGGCCTTTGTCGGCGGCGCATTCGACTGGGTGACACCATTCAGCCTGTTCACAGGCTTAGGCCTGCTGGTTGCCTACGCGTTGCTCGGTGCAACCTGGCTGGTGATGAAGACGGAAGGCGCGCTCCAGCGGCGCATGCGCGAACTCGCCAAGCCAGTCGTCCTAGGCCTGCTCGCGCTCATCGGCGTGGTGAGCCTGTGGACGCCCTTCGCTCACGCCGACGTGGCCGCGCGCTGGTTCGTCCTGCCCAACATGCTGTTCTTCGCGCCTGTTCCCATTCTGGTTGTGCTTGCGACCTGGGCCATTCTGCGGAGCTTGGCGGGCGACGGACACACCGCGCCCTTCGTCCTCTCACTGCTCCTGCTCTTCCTCGGCTACACAGGGCTAGGCATCAGTCTCTGGCCGCACATTATCCCGCCAGTCGTCTCCATTTGGCAGGCCGCGTCACCGCCGCAGAGCCAGGGTTTCGCTTTGGTCGGGGCTCTCTTTATTATTCCGTTCATTCTGATGTACACGGCTTGGTCATATTACGTATTTCGAGGAAAGGTCCGGGCCGGAGAGGGCTATCATTGAGCGTTCACCTGCGTCGTCTCGGTTGGTTCGTGCTCATCTGGACAGCGAGTGTCCTCGGCCTCGGCGTGGTCGCGCTGGTGTTGCGCGCGCTCATGAGCGCGGCAGGAATGAAATCATAAGCGAGATTGGATGACTCACACCTGGAAGACGGGCTTTACTATTCGAGCTCCAGGCTAGCCCGACCAGCTAACAGGCTTCTCGATCCATGTTGCGCGCGAGAAGATGTACCGGGTCAAAGTGACTAAAATTGCTACCCGCGACTTTCCAAGTCATCGCGATTGGTCAGTATCTCTGGAATTGCAGCGTCCGGTTGCGGCGTGCCCCACGGATTTCAAGGTTGGTGAAGCGCGCGATCAATGAGAGCACGTTTGCGGTCGACTCCCCATGCGGATCCGGAAAGCGATCCATCATTACCGGCGAGCAAGCCGCACCTACGGCCGCCATAGAACGAGGGGCGGCCCGCATTCGGACCGCCCCGTCGATATTGTCCAATCGTAGGGTCTTTCTATGGCGTGGCCCTAGACCTTTGAGACTGCGGCTTTGTCACTCGCCAGCACTCGCTCGGCATCTTGAATAAGCAAGTAGACGGAAACGGCGAGCAGCACGAGATCCTTCAAGAGAAAGGCTGTGTTCATCGTCATCGCTGGGAACCCACCGGCGCCGGCGTCCCACGCGTCCGGAACGAAGGGAAAGACCGTGAGAGTAGCGATAAAGGTGAACGTCGAACCTAAGGCGCCTAGCATGCCCAACTTCTTGTTCCAGAAGCCCAGCAGCAAAAGCGTGCCAAAGGTCCACTCTGACGTGCCGAGGAAAATGGCCGTACCGTGAATGCCGAGGACTGGAATTGTCCAAGAGATCAGGGGGCCATGGGTGATGATGGGAAGAAGCCCCCGGATTTCCGCATCCCACCATTTGTCATATCCAAACCACGCGAAGATGATGACCATCGCAGCGCGCAGCAGGTGATAATCGAGGTCGCGCTTCAGAAGCCCCGTGCGGCCGAGAAGCTGGGCGATGACAATCATTTTATTCCCCTCAACGAGTGAGCCAGTCGATCCCTGGGGCGTATCCCCAGGCCAGATCGCCTCTGGCTGGATGACGATGAGGATCAAAATAAATGCCTTAATTGATATTTGTAATTCTAATTTTGCTCAATTATATGCTCAATCGTCTCATTGATTGGGGAATTATGGCGGTGGAGCAAATCGATTGGTTGAGCCGGTTGCTGAACATTATCCCGGTCAGCGGCCGCGCCGAGCACCGCTGCTTCTTCGCGGCGCCGTGGCGGCTCGAAAATCAAGTGTCTGGCCCCGGGGAGATCCCTTTTCACGTCATCCTTGCCGGCTCGGCAATCCTCGAAGGCATCGATGATCAGCCTTCCCGCTCTCTAAAAAGTGGTGACATCCTGCTCCTCACACGGGGACCGGCACATGTCCTCCACGATGGAAGTGGCCGAGCGGCATCCCCGAACCGGCAGAAAGTCGGAGCCACAATCACGATTGACGAAAATGATGGTCACGGGGAGCGTTTGGACATGCTCTGCGGCCGCTTCATCTTCTCTCCGGTTCATGAGCGCCTGATCCATAACTACCTTCCGCAGCGGCTGGTTGTGAGCGCGGCCGAGCACTCGGCTGAAGCAGCTCGGCCGGGGCCCCGAGCCCAACTCGCTAGCCTGGTTGGATTGATGCGGACCGAATCCGCCGAGGAAAGCCTGGGCGCCCACGCGATGCTGACTGCCCTATCGAGTGCGCTTTTCACCCTCGCAATGCGCCTAGCGAGTGAGGATCATGACGCACCGACTGGATTGCTGGCTCTCGCCGGCAATCCACGCCTTAGTGGGGCCTTGTCTGCCATTTTCAATTCTCCGGCTCGGGCGTGGACGCTGCCCGAACTCGCCGGTCTTTGTGGGATGTCGAGAGCGACCTTCATTCGCCAATTTCAGCAAAGTCTCGGACATTCCCCCAATGAGCTGCTGACAGAAGTGCGCATGACGACAGCAGCGAACGCTTTGCTTGCGACATCGTCTTCCGTTGCGGTGATTGGAGAGGAAGTAGGCTACCAATCTGAAGCTGCGTTCCAGCGAGCATTCAAACAGCACATCGGCGTGACACCTGCACAATACAGACGTTCGGCCGGCGGAGAGCGATAGACGCAGGATTGGAAGCCGCGGGGAAAGAGGAACGGCAATCCTCCTTTTCTCAAGGTCCAAGCGGAGTTCTGCTAGCAGCCCATTTCGATCAATGAATGCGTAGCTGCTAATTGCCCCATTTTCTGGCTGCTCGCCGATCCGATTAAGCCGCCCCGAGGCCAAGAAACGTCGCGATGACTATGATGGCAAGAACTGCCATCGCGATGAGAGCAAACTCAAAATCGCGGCGAAATAAGAACCAAAGGCCCATTGTAGCGACGCGAATGGAGGGAAGCGCGATGAGCAGAAGAATGCCCGCGGAAATAAATCCCGGTTTGCCCGGCGCGGCGGTCCAACCAAACAACGACAATATCATGCCGATCATGATGAGGCCGCATGCAAGCCAAGTTCCATAAGCGAGCAGCTTGGCTAAGCGACCGTTTAGCTCGTCTGCGGGTTCTGAAAGACTCATGCCCCTACCCCCACATGGATGCCGAGCGCCGCCAGACCCATTTGCACCGCCAGGCCCAAGAGCACCACGATAAATATGATCCGTAGCTTATCCGCCGCTACAAAGACGAGAAGGCGCGCACCTAATAGGGCTCCAACAACGGAGCCCAAGGCGACGGGGCCAGCGATACTTGGGACGATAGCGCCGCGCATAAAATAAGCGCCAGCACTCGCAGCCGCTGTAACGCCAATCATAAAATTCGAAGTTGCCGAGGATACTTTCATCGGTAGCCGAAGCGCCGTATCCATGGCCGGAATTTTCAGTACGCCGCTGCCGATGCCTAACAGTGCTGAGAGAAGTCCGGCACCATACATTAGACCCAGTCCCGCGGGTAATCGGTCTACCTTATATGCCAGGTCGCGGCCGAGGGCGCGATCAGGATAGACTGCATCGAGTTTGCGCGCCCAACCTTCCTGTGCGCGTTCATCAAGCACATTTACGATTCGTCGTTGCAACATTTGCCAAGCCGAGACCAACAACACGACTGTGAAAATAGCATAAAGGATTGGAACCGGAATCCAGCCGGATACAAGGACACCGCTTGCCGCTCCCAACGTTGTTGCGATTTCCAAAACGATGGCGAGGCGTACATTCGTCAGCCGCTCGCGAAGGAATGATGCAGCGCTCCCGCAGGAGCACGCGATAACAGAAACGATGCTGGCGCCGATCGCAACATGAATATCCATTCCCATGAGAATTGTCAGAACCGGGACGATAAAGATGCCGCTGGCCATTCCAAGCGCGCCGCCAAGAGCGCTTGTGACGACTGAGATTAAAAATAACGTCGAGATAGACGTAACAAGCATATCAGATGGGCTCCAGTATTTTCAGACATTCGGCTCGCTTTCGAAAACGCTGGCACCCCTTGCCTCCGTGAATTCAAAGAAAAGCCTTGCAATGGCGCGCAGCCTTTCGACCGCGCGCCATATGAGCGAATCGAAACCAGATCAGACAACGGTCAGGATACGCTCCTCGGGAGCCCGAGGCGATCGTGATCCGATGCTCCGCTCATCGAGATTCAAGATGCGACAGGCATTCTTGTAAGACACTTTCTCCAGGACATCCGGCTTCAGGCCGATGGCGCGCAGATCGTCGACGCTCTGCTTCATCGGACGGAATGGATAGGACGTGCCGAAGAGATATTGGTCCTGCATGAAGCTATTCGCGGCTTCGATGTAGAGTTTGCCACCCGGCGAGAACATGTACATGTCCGGCGACACGAAAACGTTTTCGCGACGGAAAGCGACGCCGATCATCGCATCGACATTCGGATAGCAGCCGTGGCAGACGATGATGCGCAGATCGGCGAATTGCGCGGCAATCGTGTCGATGGCGGTCGGATCGTTGAGGTGGAGATTTGGCGTCGTTGGGCCCGACAGCAGGAAGACCGGGATCTTCAGCGCCTGGCACGCTTCGTACAGCGGCAAAAGCCTTGAGTCGTCGGCGCGCATAGGGGTCTTATAGAAGCCTGCGTCGATGTTGAGACCGATCAGGCCGAGGCTGTTGGCCGAACGGTCCAACTCCTTCAGTGCCTTCTGCACGCCAACGGCGCTCGGATCGACAGAGGCGACACCGATCAAGCGGCCGTTCGAATCCTTGGCAACCTTGGCGACGTCATCATTGTCGATATGCACGGACGGCGTGCTGCGGGCGACCATGACACCGACGGCGATATCGGCGGTGTCCATCTCCGCCGTCATCTGCGGCAGCGTCGGCGAATGGGTGAAATGATCGACGTCCTTCGCTCCGACACGCTTGCCGAGCCAACGGACGACCTCGAATTCCGGCGTGCCGGGCGTCGAGCCGAAGAATTTGTGCAGCCAAGTCGGCCGAATGCGCATGTCTACGATGGGCGGTCCCATTGCTTTTCTCCCAAACTGGTTGTGGCGTGTCGTATCCTGCGCGAGGATTGTTGGCGTGGCGCCTGCACGGAGCCACGCTTGCTTAAAGGCTTAGAGCTGGACGTCTTCGAGTTCGCGGCCAGCGGTTTCCGGGCCGATCAGATAGCCAATAATGGTCAGTACCCAGAGGCCCGCCGTCGCCAGGAACGGAATGGTCGGGCCGACCATTGCCATGCCCCAGCCGACGAGGAAGGGAGCAATGACTGACATCAAGCGACCACCGCCGACCATGAGGCCGAAGCCCGTGCCGCGCAGCGAGGTGCGGAAGAACTCGCTGAGATAGGTGTCGCCGACGCCCCACAGCCAGCCCAGCATACCGACCATGATGCCGCCGAAGACCAGGAAGTTGTCCAGCGAGGTCGCGGTCGCAGCAGTGATCGTGCAGCCGATCATGATCAGCGCGCCGATGATGCCAGCCGGGCGACGGCCGATCCGGTCGGACAGCCAGGTTCCGACATAGGACAGGACGAACTGCACGGCGTAGAATATCATCGAGTAGAAGATCGCGTCGCGCGGGGTCACGTGGAACTTCTGCACCAGGAAGGTGGTGAGGAAGACAGCTATGCCCCAATAGCCGCAAGCATTCGCGGTATAGAGGAGCCAGCCGACCATGATGCGCTTCTTCGCACCGGGAATTGTCCAAATATTTTCGCGTGGCCGGCGTTTGCCTTCGGCCGCAACCCAGTCGTCGACCTCGTGTTGAATGTGCTCGAAGCGCGGCGACTCCTGCACCACGCGGCGCAGCAGGAAGACGAGAAAGGCTGGTACAACCGCGAAGCCGAAGGCCCAACGCCAGCCGAACATCGGCACGATCACCAGGGCGGAGATTGCCGCCAGGATGTACCCGGCCGAGTACAGCGAGAACATGATGCCGCCGGTGCCGAGGGCACGATGTTTCGCCGGCCACATTTCAGCCGTGTAGGGCGCACCCACCGCCAGTTCGCCGGCGCCGCCGACACCCGTGAGGAAGCGCAGGCCGGTAAACAGCAGAAGATTATCAGTAAAGCCGCCGACAGCCGTGGCAACGCCGTAAATCATAATCGACCAGCCGAGTGCGTCGCGACGGCCGATGCGATCAGCGAGAATGCCGAAGCCGATCGTGCCGATCGTGTAGCCGACCAGGAAGATCGAGCCGATCAGGCCAATTGTCTGGACGGTGACATGAAGATCCTTGGCCAGGATCGGGCTCAACATACCGAAAATGTTGACCGCGTAAGCATCAAAGCTATAGCCGAGGCCCGCCGCAACAGCGACCATCAGCGCTTCCCGCATGGGTATATGCAAATGACCGGGCGCAGTCTTTCGATCAATGGATTGCACCGCTGCCGGTTCGGGCAGCTCATATAGCGGCACTGCCGCCCCAGATGGTTCGTTCATGTGCGTTTTCCTCCCACCAATTTTTTTGGTTTGGACTCATGCATCGCATGATGAAGGAGCGGCACTGTAAAATTGTTCTTTTGTATTTGCGGATAGAATTTGGCTCTGATTAGAACAAGTTCCAAAAATCTTCGCGCAAGCGGCGTTCAGCTTGTCTCGTTTAATCGACGAAAATATTCACTCTGAAGTCCGCGATCTGGCTTCAATGATCTAATCTTTCATATCGTGCGCGGGCAAAACACATCGCCAAAATTTTTCACCGCGTCCTATAGTTCACTGCCGCGTCGAATTTTTGTCTAAGACAAGTTCGCGATGCTGCATGTGAGCTGCACCAAACTTGTCATGTCACTGCGAAAGCAAACTGACCTTTTCGGGCCAAAAATCGATTCAGTACGCACATCCTGATGCGGCGGATGAATGCAAACCGCGTGTCATTTATTTTAGACAAAGCCCACGCTCTGGATCGAAACTTCTGCGGCGTGGATAAGACAAGTCGGCGGCGACCACGCACACATCACGTT
>Ga0310811_10012693_pt1 | contig 10944 bp, 7 predicted proteins | sample YCmetagenome_FD_207642 | JGI IMG/M metagenome (GOLD analysis project Ga0310811, IMG submission 207642) | Soil microbial communities from experimental microcosm in Duke University, North Carolina, United States - YC | ecosystem: Engineered > Artificial ecosystem > Soil microcosm > Unclassified ...
CCACGGGTGCGGACGCGGGACGACCCGGCAACGGCGAGCGGCTCGCGCTCCAACCCGGCGGCGACGGCGGTGAGGCCGGGCGGTGGGCTGGGAGAACAAATGTTCCGGGAAACGGCAGTCGTATCGGCGCGGCGCCCATCGGGCTCGAGCGGGTAACCCGGACGGCCGACCCAAGTAGGGTTGCATCCGGGGGCGGGACCGCCCGTGTTGACAGGGCGGTGGTTGTGAACAGAGCGTCTGGTGTCAACCGGGCGGTCGCGCACCGTGCGGCATACGGTGAGGTGGCGGCGTGACCGGGTTTCAGATCGCGCTGACGGTGGCGATGACCGTGCTCGGGGTCGTCGTGGTGGTCGTGCTCGTCGCGGCGCTCAAGGTGATCCGGCGGCTCGGGGTCAGCGCGCCGGGCGTGGCGCCGGCAGCGGACGACCCCGCGTTCCTTGCCGAGAAGGATCGGCAGGAGCATTCGCTGGCGTCGTTGCGCACGGCGGCCGAGGATGCCACCGCGGCCGTCGACGAGGCGCGGGCGGCCGCTGCGGCGGCGCGGACCGAGGCGGCTGCGGCCAAGGCCGAGGCCAGCGCGGCGCGGTCGGAGGCGCGGCGGATTCTCGATGCGGCGCGGGCCGAGGCCGACTCCCTGCTGGAACGGGCGCACCGCCAGGCCGAGACCGACGCCGAGCAGGCCCGGGCGGCCGCGCGGCGGGCGGGGGAGCGCGAGGTCAACCAGCTCACCGCGGTGGCGAAGGAGCAGTCGCAGGACGCCGAGCGGCGGCAGCGCCGGCTGGACGAGCGGGAGCGGCTGCTGGCCGAGGAGGCCGAGCGGCTGGCGGAGCGGGACCGGCGCATCAGCAGTACCGAAACGGATTTGTTGGAACGCGAAGCGTCCTTCTCCCGGCGTGAGACCGAGCTCGCCGAAGGAGAGGAGCGCCACCGCGAGGAGCTGGAGCGCATCGCGGGGCTGACGGCCGACGCGGCGCGCATCGAGGTCGTCGAGACCATCGAGGGGCAGGCCAAGCGCGAGGCGGCCCTGCTGGTGCGCGACATCGAGAACGACGCGCGCAACACCGCCGAGCAGCGGGCCCGGCACATCGTCGTCGACGCCATCCAGCGGGTCGCCAGCGAGCAGACCGCGGAGAGCGTGGTCAGCGTGCTGCACCTGCCCAGCGACGAGATGAAGGGGCGCATCATCGGGCGCGAGGGGCGCAACATCCGCGCCTTCGAGTCGACGACCGGGGTGAACCTGATCATCGACGACACGCCGGAGGCCGTGCTGCTGTCGTGCTTCGATCCGGTACGCCGGGAGATCGGGCGCCTGACGCTGGAGAAGCTGGTGCTCGACGGGCGGATCCATCCGCACCGCATCGAGGAGGTCTTCGAGCAGGCCAAGCACGAGGTGGAGCGGCTGTGCCACCGGGCCGCCGAGGACGCGCTGGTCGAGGTCGGCATCACCGACCTGCACCCGGAGCTCATGACGCTGCTCGGGCGGCTGCGGTACCGCACCTCGTACGGGCAGAACGTCCTCAAGCACCTCGTCGAGACCGCCCACATCGCCGGCATCATGGCCGCCGAGCTGCGGCTGGACCCGGCGCTGATCAAGCGGTGCGCGTTCCTGCACGACATCGGCAAGGCGCTCACCCACGAGGTCGAGGGCAGCCACGCGCTGATCGGCGCGGACGTGGCGCGCAAGTACGGCGAGCACGACGAGGTCGTGCACGCGATCGAGGCGCACCACAACGAGGTGCTGCCGCAGACGATCGAGGCGGTGCTGACCCAGGCGTCGGACGCGTGCTCCGGCGGGCGGCCCGGCGCGCGGCGGGAGAGCCTTGAGGCGTACGTCAAACGGCTCGAGCGCATCGAGGAGATCGCCGGCGGGAAGTCGGGCGTGGAGAAGGTCTTCGCGATGCAGGCCGGGCGCGAGATCCGGGTCATGGTGCGGCCCGACGACGTCGACGACATCGGGGCGGCGGTGCTGGCCCGCGACGTGGCGAAGCAGATCGAGGAGGAGCTGACCTACCCGGGCCAGATCCGCGTCACGGTCGTGCGGGAGTCGCGGGTCACCGAGATCGCCCGCTGACCTGCACATACCCGCTATATAGAAACCACTGCGTGTAGAAACCACCGCGGCGGTGTCGCACGTCGCATATACGAAATGTCGGAAATATCCGGACGCGCCAGCGTCTGGATATTTCCGACCCCAAAGCGGCCTGCGATCAGGGTGCGATCACGGAGTCCTTGACCATGTACGTCGACTGGACCTTGTACGCCCAGATCACCGGGTCGCCGGCGGACAGGTTGCCGCTGCCGTTGAACTTGATCTGGCGGCCCGTCGTGGGGCCCTTGCCGTCGTAGGTCGACAGGAACTTCAGCATCTCCTCGCGGGTGCCCTTGCCGGCCAGGAAGCCCGCCAGGAACACCGCCGTCGCGTCGTAGGCCTCCGGGCCGTAGTAGCTGGACTTCTCGCCGAAGGCGCCCTGGTACTTCGAGGCGTAGTCGGCGCCGGCGTCGTTGGACGGGATGCACGGCGCGGTGACGATCACGCCCTCGGCCTTGCCCTCCGTCTTCGTCACGAAGCTCTGCGTGAACAGCTTGTCGGAGCCGACGATCGGCAGGTTGGGCTTCGCGGCGCGCAGGGCCTTCACGAAGAGGATGCCGTCGTCGGACTGGCCCGCGAAGTACACGGCGTCCGGGTTGGAGTCGGTGACCTGCTTGACCGCGGCGGTGAAGTCGGTGTCGGTCTCGCGGATCTGGACGAACTGGCCGGCGACCGAGCCGAGCTCGTTGGAGACCTGCTGGCGGCCGATCGTGCCGTAGTCGCTGTCGTCGTACACGATGGCGGTCTTCTTCGCCTTGAGCGTGTTCTTGATGTAGCGCGCGCCGGCCCGGGCCTGGTCCTCGTCGGAGCCGATCACCCGGTGGAAGACGCTCCAGCCCTGCTTGGCGAGCTTCTCGTCGGGCGCGAACGGGGTGATCATCGACAGGCTGGCGTCGTCGAGGATCTTGCCGGCGGCGAGGATCTCGTTGTCGTAGATGGGCCCGACCACGCCGATGACCTCGGAGTCCTCGACGGCGAGCTTGGCCTTGGCCGTGCTGCCCTCGTCGGTGCCGGTGGTGTCGAACTCCTTGAAGCCGACCTTGCAGTTCGGGTTCTTGGCGTTGAAGTCGTCGATGGCCATCTTGACGCTGTTGCGCATCATCTGGCCGTCGTCGGAGTTCTCGCCGCTGGACATGCCCAGGTAGCCGATCTTGTGGCCGCACGCGGGCGACACCGCGGGGTTCGCCTGCTGCGACGGGCCGTCGCCCCCGCCGCCGTTGCCGTTGCCGCCGACCGCCCACACGATGCCGGCGATCGCCAGGATCAGCACGAGCGCGCCGGCGCCGACGCCCACGATGAGCCCGACGCGGCTTTTTGGCTGCGGTGGTACCGCGGGAGGCGGCTGGACGAACCCGCCGGGCGCCGAGACGGGTTGCGCCGGCGCCGCGGCCGGCCAGCCGGAAACGGGAACGGCCGGGTTCGCGGAGACGGGCTGGGCGACGGGCTGCCGCGGCACTCCCGGCCGCTGCTGCTGCGCGTACGCGGTGGGGTGCATCGGCACGCCCGGCTGCGCCGACACCGGCTGCCCGGAGACCGGGTGGCCCGAGACCGGGTGACCCGAGACGGGGTGGCCCGAGACGGGGTGGCCCGAGACCGGCTGCGCAGGCACGGCGGGCTGGACCGGCGGCCGCTGCTGCGGCGGGTACCCGCCGGGCCGCTGCGCCGGCGGCGACGTCGGCTGCGCGGGCGCGTGGTGCGGCGAGACGGGCTGCGCGGGTCCCTGGTGCGGCGAGACCGGCGGCACGATCGGCATCGAGCCGGTCTGCAGCAGCGGCGGCAGGTGCGGCGTGTTCGACGGCATGCTGAACGACGGCGACACCGGCTGGCCGGAGATCGGGGCGGCCGACACCGGCGCCGCGGACACGTCGCCGCTGAGCTCGTTGCGGCCGGAGACCGGCGGGCCCGAGATCGGCGAGGATGCGCCGCCGGCGGCGCCCGCGACCGGGGCGCGCCCGGTCGGCGGGGCCAGGTGCAGAGCGCCCTCCGCGACGACGAGCTCGGGCTGCTCGATCGCGGTCGGTGCGAGCCCCATCGCGCGGTGCAGCAGCGTCGCGGCGAGCGGGATGCGGCTGGAGCCGCCGACGAGGAAGACCGCGGAGACCGGGCGATCGCCGAGCGCGGCGGCGGTCACCGCGATCTGGGTCGCCGTCACCGTGCGGTTGAGGATCGGCATGGCCAGCTGCTCGAGCTGCTCTCGGCCGATCGGCACGCTCTCGTCGAACAGCGGCACGTGGACGTAGGTGGTCGCGGCGCGGCTGAGCATCTCCTTGGCCAGCCGCGCGTCCTCCCACAGCTGCCAGGCGGCGCGGCGGTCGGCCTCGCTCTCCGGGCCGGTGAGCCGGCGCCAGTAGTCGCCCTCGCGGCCGCTGAAGTTCCGGCCGAGGTACGCCACCACGGCCGCGTCGACGTCCAGGCCGCCGGCGTCGGGCAGGCCCTCGCTCGCGAGCACGTCGAAGCCCCCGCCGGCGTTGCGGCGCACCACGCTCGCGTCGAACGTGCCGGCGCCGAAGTCGTAGACGACCGCGATCCCGCCGACCGGCACGTGCGTGCCGATGGTGGACACGAAGTAGGAGGCGGCGGCGACCGGCTCGGAGGCCAGCAGCGGCGCGGGCAGCCCGGCGGCGACCGCGGACTGGGAGAGGGTCTGGCGCCGCTGCGGCGGCCAGGTCGCCGGGTGGGTCATCGTCACCTGCGCGACCTTGGCGCCGGCGACGCGCTCGGCCTCGGCGGCGACCCGGCGCAGCACGCTGGTGATGAGCTCGGACACGTGCACGTCGCGCTCGCCGAGCCAGACGGTGCCCTCCTCGACGCGGCGCTTCGGGTAGGGCTCGAACCGGTGCGGTTGCAGCCGCGCGGAGTGCACGGCGTCGCGTCCGGTCAGGATCGTGCCGTCGGCGTTGACGTACACCGCCGACGGCAGCAACGGGTTTCCGTCGAAGAGCAGGGGCTTGGTGCGCCCGTCCGGCCAGCGCAGCACCGCGACGGTGTTGGAGGTGCCGAAGTCGATGCCCAACCTGAAGCCGGTGTCCGCCACTCGCGCAGCGTACGCACCGGGCGCAACCTTGCCAATCAGACCAAAGTCCCACCCGCGGCGCCGGTGTCGGCCGTCAACGGCACCGGTTTGGCCGTCGTCTTCTGCCGCTTGCCCCCGACCAGCCGTTTCTGCAGCCAGAAGGCGAACCAGGACAGCAGGCCGCACGTGGTGATGTAGATCGCCGCGACGACGAGGTAGCTCGGCACGTACGGCAGGCCGAACGGCAGGCGCCCGCCGATCTGCTTGCCGACGTACAGCAGCTCCGGCAGCTGGATGATGAAGCCCAGCGCGGTGTCCTTGAGCAGCACGACGACCTGGCTGACGATGGCCGGCAGCATCGCACGCACCGCCTGCGGCAGCAGGATCGACCACATCACCTGCGTCTTGCGCATGCCCAGCGCGTAGGCCGCCTCCGACTGGCCCTTCGCGACGGCGAGGATGCCGGCGCGGAAGATCTCGGCGAGCACGGCGCCGTTGTACAGCGTGAGGCCGATGACCAGCGGCCAGAACGGCCCGACCTGGTAGCCGAGCTGGATGGGGCCGTAGTAGGCGAAGAAGATGAGGATCAGCAGCGGGATCGCGCGGAACAGCTCGACGAAGAGCGTCGCCGGCGCGCGGAACGCGGCGTGGTCGCTCAGGCGCCCGACGGCCAGCACCGCGCCGAAGACCAGCGCGAGGACCGCGGCGGCGCCGGCGGCGCGCAGCGTGGTCAGGTAGCCGTCGAGCAGCTGGTTCTGGATGGCCTGGTACTCGAACTGCTGCCACTTGATCGAGTCGAACTGGCCGGTCTCGTTGAAGCGCATGATGATGAAGGCCACCAGCGCGACGATCCCGAGGACGGTCACGACGCCGAGGATCCGGTTGCGCAGGCGCGCCTTCGGGCCGGGCAGGTCGTACAGGACATTCGTCATCGTGCGACCCTCCAGCGCCGCTCGAGCATCCGCTGCAGCGTGACCAGCGGTACCACCAGGATCAGGAAGCCGATCGCGATCCACAGCAGGACGTAGATCTGGTTCTCGCTGCGCTCGGACAGGTACGCCTGGATCGCGCCCGCCTCGGCGACCGAGAAGCCGGCCGCGATCGTGGTGTTCTTCAGCATGGCGTTGAACACGCTGATCATCGGCGGCACCACGGTGCGGAACGCCTGCGGCAGCACCACGTTGGACAGCACCTGCGTGAAGTTCATGCCCAGGGCCCGGGCGGCTTCAGCCTGCCCGACGGGCACGGTGTTGATGCCCGAGCGCAGGGCCTCGCACACGAACGCGCTGGTGTACGCGATGAGCGCGATGCAGGCGCCGGGGAAGTAGTCGATGGAGACGTCGAGCTTCGGCACCGCGAACACCAGCAGCGCGAACACCAGCGTCAGCGGGCAGTTGCGCAGCAGCAGCACGTAGGAGGTGCCGAACCCGCGCAGGGCCGGGACGGGCGACACGCGCATGGCGGTGAGCAGGGTGCCGAGGACCAGCGAGCCCACCGCGGCGATCAGGAACAGCTCGATCGTGGTCAGGAAGTGCGACCCGATGATGTCCCAGTTGTCGGTCAGGACGTGTAAGAACTCGTTCATCCGCAGCCCATCTTCATCCGCTGCCCGTCGTAAGGAAAAGCCCGTCGTAAGGAAAAAGCCGGGACGCCGCCCCCGTGGGCGGCGTCCCGCATGTCAGATCAGTACTTCTCGAGCGCCGGAGCCGTGCCCGCCGAGCCCGACTTGCCCAGCGTGCCGTCGTAGATCTTCTGCCAGGTGCCGTCCGACTCGGCCTTCTCCAGCGCGGCGTTGACGAAGTCGCGCAGCGCCTTGTCGTCGTGCGGCAGGCCGATGCCGTACTTCTCGGGGTACGGCTTGCCGGTCGTCGGGTCGGTGAACGGCTTGCCCACGACCTTCAGCAGGCTCGGGTTCTGCGCGGCGTAGCCCTTGAGGATCGCGTCGTCGGTGGTGACGGCGTCGACCTTCTTGTCGATGAGCTGCGAGACGCACTCGGAGTAGGTCTTGAACTCGACGATGTTGCTGTCCTCGGTGAGCTTCTGGTCGCGCACCCGCTGGATCGGCGTGGAGCCGGTCGCGGAGCAGACCTTCTTGCCCTTGAGCGAGTCCGAGCCGGTGATGGACGTGTCGTCCTTGCGCACCAGCAGGTCCTGCGCGGCGATGAAGTACGGGCCGGCGAAGGAGACGTCCGCCTTGCGCTTGTCGGTGATCGAGTAGGTGCCGACGTAGTAGTCGACCTCGCCACCCTTGATCGCCGTCTCGCGGTTGGCGGAGGCGACCTCCTTGTACTCGATCTTCGCCGGGTCGATGCCGAGCTTCGACGCGATCAGCTGGGCGATCTCGATGTCGAAGCCGCAGCGCTTGCCCGAGGCGTCCTTGTAGCCGAGGTTCGGCTGGTCGAACTTGACGCCGATGACGACCTTGCCGGCCGTCTTGATCTTCGCGAACGTCGGGCTGCCGGCGATGTCGACGCCGGTGGCCGGCGTGAACGACGTGCCCGAGGACGTGCAGGCGTCACCCTGCGCGGCCGGTGCGCCGGACTGACCGGCCGGCGTCTCCGGGGTGGGGGTGCCCTCCTTGCCGCAAGCGGCGAGGCCGAGCGAAAGCGTGGCGACTGCGGCGAAGGCCGCGATCCGCGTGATTCGCATGTTTTGCCCTGCTCCTTCCATTACCTCATGGCCGCCCGGCGGCGTACCGGCCGGCCGCGGGCACACCGGGACCGGTGCGCCTGATCTCATGTGCCGAGGTGTGCGTTTGTGTCAGTGGGGTGTGCGGCGCGGCCCGCTGCGGGCGCAGCCGCCTCAGTGGGTCAGGATCTTCGACAGGAAGTCCCTGGCGCGGTCGCTGCGCGGGTTGGCGAAGAAGTCCGCCGGCGCCGCCTCCTCGACCAGCTGCCCGTCGGCCATGAACACGACGCGGTTGGCGGCGTGGCGGGCGAAGCCCATCTCGTGGGTGACCACGACCATGGTCATGCCCTCGCTCGCCAGGCCGGTCATGACGTCGAGCACCTCGCCGACCATCTCCGGGTCCAGCGCGCTCGTCGGCTCGTCGAAGAGCATCGCCTTGGGCTGCATGGCCAGTGCGCGCGCGATCGCCGCACGCTGCTGCTGGCCGCCCGAGAGCTGCGCCGGGTACTTCTGCGCCTGGGTGGCGATGCCGACCCGGTCGAGCAGGGCCATCGCCCGCTCCCGGACCACGGCCGCCTTCTCCTTGCGGACCTTGACCGGGCCGAGCATCACGTTTTCGAGCACGGTCTTGTGCGCGAACAGGTTGAACGACTGGAACACCATGCCGACCTCGCTGCGCAGGCGCGCGAGCGGCCGGCCCTCCTCGGGCAGCCGGGTGCCGTCGAAGACGATCTCGCCCTGGTTGATCGGCTCGAGCCGGTTGATCGCACGGCACAGCGTCGACTTGCCCGACCCCGACGGGCCGACCACGACGACGACCTCACCCCGCCCGATGGACAGGTTGATGTCCTTCAACACGTGCAGCTCGCCGAACCACTTGTTCACGCCACTGAGCACGATCAAAGGCTCGTCCGTCATCATCCGCCCCACTGCATAGCGATGCCCGTCAACGCTTGGTGCGAATGACGTTAGCGGGGCAAAGGGCCTTGATCCGCGACACAGTGGTCACGGGGCGATAACGACGGGCGTTTTGCCTGACGTGTGCCTGACACGACCTGTTTGGTCACACTAGGCAACATGCGAATCCTCGTGACCAACGACGACGGTATCGACAGCCCCGGCCTGCACGCCCTGGCCGCCGCCGCGGCGAGCGCCGGGCACGAGGTGGTGGTGGCCGCACCGGCCGAGGAGTCCAGCGGGTCGAGCGCCGCGCTGCTGGCCGTCGAGGCCGGCGGGCGCATAGCCATGCAGGAGGCGGCTGTCACGGGTACCACTGCGGCGTTTGCGGTTTCGGCAACTCCGGCGTTCATCGTCCTGCTCGCCACGCGGGGCGCCTTCGGGCCGCCGCCCGACGTCGTGCTGTCCGGCGTGAACCGCGGCCCCAACACCGGCGCCGCCGTGCTGCACTCCGGCACCGTCGGCGCCGCGCTCACCGCCGTGGCCAACGGCTGCCCGGCGATGGCGGTCTCCCTCGACGTGGCCGCCGATCCGGCGTCGGATGCCCGCAGCCCCTGCTGGGCGACCGCGGCCGAGGTCGCCGTGAACCTGATGCCGCTGCTCACCGGCCCGTTCGCGCTCAACGTCAACGTGCCCGACGTCGAGGCCGGCTACCTGCGCGGCATCCGGCGGGCGCACCTGGCCGAGTTCGGCATGGTGCAGATGACGCTGCGCGAGCGCGGCGAGGAGTTCGTGCGCATGTCGCTGGAGCAGGTCGGCGAGGTCGCCGAGCCGGGCAGCGACGACGGGTGGCTGCTGGACGGCTATGTGGCGGTCACGCCGCTCTTCCCGCCCGGCGAGGCCGCCGGCGTCGAGCTGCCGGGGCTCGTGGATACGGCCGGTGAGCACATCGGGGGCTAGTATTCGTCCTGCCATGACTGACAACCGCACCTTCCGCGTGATCACCTACGGCTGCCAGATGAACGCGCACGACTCCGAGCGCATCTCCGGCCTGCTGGAGGAGGCCGGCTACGTGCCGGCGGCCGGCGACGGCGAGCCCGACGTCGTCGTGTTCAACACGTGCGCGGTGCGGGAGAACGCGGACAACCGGCTGTACGGCAACCTCGGCCACCTGCGCCCCACGAAGCTCGCCCACCCCGGCATGCAGATCGCCGTCGGCGGCTGCCTGGCGCAGAAGGACCGCGGCGACATCGTGAAGAAGGCGCCCTGGGTGGACGTCGTCTTCGGCACGCACAACATCGGCTCGCTGCCGGTGCTGCTCGAACGCGCCCGCCACAACGCCGCCGCCGAGGTCGAGATCCTCGAGTCGCTCGAGGTCTTCCCGTCCACGCTGCCGACCCGCCGCGAGTCGACCTACGCCGGCTGGGTGTCGATCTCGGTCGGCTGCAACAACACGTGCACGTTCTGCATCGTCCCGGCGCTGCGCGGCAAGGAGAAGGACCGCCGCCCCGGCGACATCCTCGCCGAGGTGCGCGCCCTGGCCGCCGAGGGCGTCCTCGAGGTCACCCTGCTGGGCCAGAACGTGAACTCCTACGGCGTCGAGTTCGGCGACCGGTACGCCTTCGGCAAGCTCCTGCGCGCCTGCGGCGAGGTCGACGGCCTGGAGCGGGTGCGCTTCACCAGCCCGCATCCGAAGGACTTCACCGACGACGTCATCGCCGCAATGGCCGAGACCCCGAACGTGTGCCACTCGCTGCACATGCCGCTGCAGTCGGGCTCCGACACCGTCCTGCGCGCGATGCGCCGCTCGTACCGGGCCGAGAAGTACCTCGGCATCATCGACAAGGTCCGCGCCGCCATGCCGGACGCCGCGATCACCACGGACATCATCGTCGGCTTCCCCGGCGAGACCGACGCCGACTTCGAGCAGACCCTCGAGGTCGTGCGCGCGGCGCGATACTCCAGCGCCTTCACGTTCCAGTACTCCAAGCGCCCCGGCACCCCCGCCGCCACGATGGACGAGCAGGTGCCGAAGGCCGTCGTGCAGGAGCGCTACGACCGGCTGATCGCCACCCTGGAGGAGATCAGCTGGGCGGAGAACAAGCGGCTGGTCGGCTCGACGCTCGAGGTCCTGGTCGCCGTCGGCGAGGGCCGCAAGGACACCTCGACGGGCCGGCTCTCGGGCCGCGCACGCGACGGCCGCCTGGTCCACTTCGCCGCGCCCGCCGACGCGGGCATCCGGCCCGGCGACATCGTGCACACCGCCGTCACGTACGCCGCGCCCCACCACCTCAACGCCGACGGGCCGCTGGTCTCG
>Ga0310811_10012694_pt1 | contig 10944 bp, 11 predicted proteins | sample YCmetagenome_FD_207642 | JGI IMG/M metagenome (GOLD analysis project Ga0310811, IMG submission 207642) | Soil microbial communities from experimental microcosm in Duke University, North Carolina, United States - YC | ecosystem: Engineered > Artificial ecosystem > Soil microcosm > Unclassified ...
GATGGCGGTCTGCGGGATCGCGTCCCAGTTGACGGTGTCGCCAAAGGCTTCGTTCAAGCGCATGCCGTTCTGGTACACCGCCAGCCCCTGCGCCACGCCTTGCAGCGGCGAAGCTTCGAAGCCATGGAAGCGCAGGTCCTGGAACAGGGTGTTGCCCTGCAGGTCGGAAAGCGTCACCCCCGCCGCCTGCGTGCCCAGAGCCGTCAGCACCGTGGCGCCATGACCGGCGCCGATCTGGCCGGCGGACAGGCTTTGCAGCGATCCCGCCACCTTGTCGCGCGCCAGGCCGATGCTGGAATCGGCCAGGGTGCCATAGACCACGACCTGTTCGGTGGATTGGGCAAAAGCCTGGACGGGCAGGAGAGCGACAAGGGTACCAAGCAGGAACAGGCGCAATTTCACGATGTCATCCAGCAATATGCGAGGCCGTGACTTAGGCCAGACATGAATTTCATGCAAACAGACGCGGCCCCTTCGATGTGAGAGAATGGCAGCCTCCGGCGCATTGACGCTGAAGAAGGCACAATTCTACACTCGCCCCAAAAGGCCATGCGATTTTCCCGCAATGACCGCCAGAGAGGGTACCCACATGTCCATGAAGGCTTCGGCGAAGACTTTTGGCGCGTTCGCCGTATTGGCCGCGGCGGCCACCATGGCTGTGGGTTTATTGGCACCTGGCGCCGCCGTGCGGGCCCAGCCCGCCGCCAGCGACCTGGGCTCCAATCCTTTCGCCAACGATCCCGCCGCACCGGCCGCGGGCCGGGCCCTGTTCGATGGCACCTGCAGCGCCTGTCACGGCACCGGTGCCCGCGGTTCGGAGCGCGGCCCCTCGCTGGCCAGCGGCACCTTCCAGCATGGCGGCGCGGACACCGACATTTTCCAGACCATTCGCTCCGGCGTGCCGGGCACGGCCATGCCCGCCTTCACCAACCTGCCCACCGACAATGTCTGGAAGCTGGTCACCTACATCAAGAGCCTGTCGGGCGAGAACGGCCCGCGCGGCACCGCCACCGGCAACGCGGTCGCGGGCCGCGACCTGTTCTTCGGCAGCGCCGGCTGCACCGGCTGCCATGAAGTCGATGGCCGCGGCGCCGACTTCGCCAGCGATCTCTCCGCCGAAGGCACCAAGCCCGTGGCGGCGATCCATGCCGGCGTCCTGCACCGGCCGGTGGGCGGGGGCCGCGGCAGGCGCGGTCCCGCCGCCCCGCAGCCGGTGGATATCGTCACCCAGACGGGTCAGAAAATTCACGGCCTGCAGCGCGGCGAAGACACGTTCTACATCGAACTGGAAGATGCGTCCGGCAAATGGACCACCTATGAAAAAGCGAAGCTGAAAAGCATCACGCCCAGCGGCAGCGCCGCGCCCACCGACATCGCCACCCGCCTGAACGCCACCCAGATCAACGACATCGTGGCGTTCCTGGCCGGCCACAAGGCGCGCGACCTGGCGCAGACCGCCAAGGCGAGCCCACGCCCGGTGCTGACCTACGACCGGCTGGTGAAGCCCGAGCCGCAGAACTGGCCCACCTATTGGGGCAGCTATGACGCGCATCACTTCAGCAACCTGACCCAGATCAACACCGGCAATGTGAAGAACCTGCAGATGAAATGGAGCGGCACCATCGCCAGCCCCAACGGCAGCAGCGAAGCCTCGCCCATCGTGGTGGACGGCGTGATGTATTTCTCCACGCCGGGCGAAGTGGTGGCCTATGACGCCGTGACGGGTATCGAGAAATGGGCCTTCCATCGCAAGCAGGACGTCAAGAACCCGTCGCAGAACAACGCCAACAACAAGGGCGTGGCGGTGCTGGACGGGCGCCTCTTCGTCGGCACGCTCGATTGTCTGTTGATCGCGCTCGACATCCATACCGGCCGCGAATTGTGGGAAACCCGCACCGACGACACGATGGCCGGCTTCCAGCTTGGCGGCGCGCCGCTGGTCCTGGACGGCAAGGTCATCATGGGCATGTCGGGCGGCGAGTTCGGCACCCGCGGCTATCTGGACGCCTATGACCCGGCGACCGGCAAGCGGCTGTGGCGCACCTATACCATTCCGGGCCCGGGCGAGAAGGGCAACGACACCTGGGCGGGCGACAGCTGGAAATATGGCGGCGCCCCGACCTGGCTGACGGGCAGTTACGATCCCAAGCTGCACACGCTCTATTGGGCGGTGGGCAATCCCGGGCCGGACTACAACGCGGAAAACCGCAAGGGCGACAACCTGTACACGGACAGCATCCTGGCGCTGGATCCCGATACCGGCGCCATCAAGTGGCATTACCAGTTCACGCCGAACGACGATCATGACTGGGATTCCACCGAAGCCATGGTCCTGGCCGACATGAAGATCGACGGCAAGATGCGCCAGGTGGTGCTGCATGCCGACCGCAACGGCGTCTATTACATCCTGGACCGCACCAACGGCCAGTTCATCCTGGCGACGCCCTTCGTGCGGACCAACTGGTTCAAGGGCTTCGACAAGAATGGCCGGCCCGAGGTCGATCCCGACACGATCGCGACGCGCACCGGCAATGTGGTGTTCCCGGCAACGGGCGGCACCAACTTCCAGGCGCCGTCCTATGACGCCAAGACCGAAACCTTCTACCTGGAATATGTCGACCGCCAGGGCTTCGCGATCAGCGCTCCCGTCGTCTATGAGAGAGGCAAGCTGTTCCTGGGCCGCGGCACCGGCGCACCGCCGCCCGGCCCGGAGCCGGAGCAGGGCGTCAAGGCGCTCGATGCCAGGACCGGCAAGACGCTGTGGACATTCCCGATGGCGCGCGTCTCGCTCTCGGCCGGCGTGATGGGCACGGCGGGCGGCGTGCTGTTCGTCGCGGCGTCGGAAGGCCAGCTCATCGCGCTGGATGCCAAGACCGGCAAGGCGCTGTGGCATGCCAAGCTGCCCGGGACCGTCAGCGCGTCGCCCATCAGCTATGCGGTGAACGGCAAGCAGTATGTCGCCATCATCGCGGCCAACACGGTTTACAGCTTCGCCTTGCCCGACAAATAGCGTTCCGTTTCCCAAACGGGGAAACGCGCCGCTACGATGTTTTAGGCAAACCGGAAGCCGGGGCGTGACGCCAGGGCGGCGATGCTTTCGCCCTGCAGGATGCTTTCGCCGTCGACGGGCTTTGCCAGCCTGATGGCGGCGCGCTGCTTTTCATCGGACGTCAGATTTCCCCACCGCCGGGCGCATTGTATCAGCGTGCCGGCGCGCAGAAATTTGCCGTCCAGCACCAGCGTCGCCTCGGAATACCACAGGCCGCTTTCCACGATGGTCATCATAAATGGGATTCCGCAGCGACGTTGGCAATCATATCAGTGACCACGCAGCGGCGCGGCCTCGCGATGCCGCCCGATCATGGCTTCGACCTCAAGGAGATCACGCCGCAGATCGGCGATCTCGCGGTCGCGCCAGGAACTTTTCCGCTCCCTGCCGAGTTCGGCCAAGCGGTCCGTAATACTTCTTCTTTCGCGAAGCGCCACACAGGCGGCGAAACATTCCATCAGTCATCCTTTCGTCCCGGTTCGGGATGTTGCGAAGCCGGGCTATATTACCTGGGCTGCCGGAAATGGCGGCCATCACGAATTGTCGCGCCGGGTATGCGCGCAGGCGGGGGCGCGGCCTCCACGCGGAAATTGCCCGAACCATTCATCAGAGGTCCGGGACAGGCGCGAAATACCGATGTCCGGCGATGCGCTATTCGGCTATGACGCGGCTGGCCCGCCGGGGCGCGCGCACTGCGCCACCATCCGGCTTCGGCTGGGCTTGCGCATCCTGCTGCTCTTTTTCCAGGCGCAACGCGCGCAACCGCGCCGTCTTGGCATCACTGGCGGCGCTCGCGGCCGCGAGCTCCTGTTTTACCAGCAGCGTCCGCCGTTCCCACGCATCGGCAAGCGCGCTGGGGCTTCGGGCTGCGCTTCGCTGTCTGGTCGTCATCCGCCACCTTGAAAAGGAAAGGGGGCGGCGGCAAGCCGCCGCCCCGAAAGATCACACCGCCGAGAGATTGGCGGCCTTCGAGCCGCGTGCATCCGGCTGGATGTCGAAATTGACCTTCTGCCCTTCGGAGAGAGTGCGCAGACCGGCAGCTTCAACAGCGGAAACATGGACGAACACGTCCTTGCCACCGCCATCCGGCGAGATAAAGCCGAAGCCTTTGGTTGCGTTGAAGAACTTCACGGTTCCAATAGCCATTCTAATTTCCTTTAGGCGATTGTTTCGCCCGCGCGACATGCGCGAACGCCCGTGGGAACTGGGGTATTGGGGCAGCGGAAGTTTTTTCGGTGCGTCCGGGCTATGGTGAGCGGCCTGGATAGACGGAAAGCGCTTCGTCTGACTTAGGACGCAAGAACCACGTCGTAATAATGTAGTCTTTACAGCCCTGAATAACAATGAGAGGGCGCAAATAAATCCCCGACGCTGGGAATGCGGGCTTTTTCTTCATGATATCGCAGACGGTTCCACGATGCCGCGCGTTCGGCGCGCAATACAAACTGCGCATGCGCGCGCACAACCTACCAAGTCTTGTAATCTTATTGCGCAACGGTAAAATGCAGGATGACACCGCCCAAGATCCGCATGAGTGCCGAAGCCGTCTATGATCAGCGCACAGCCTTGGTCAGAGACATGATGGAAAAGGAAAGCGCCGCGCAGGATGCCAAGACCGCCCGTCTGCGGGCCCTGCGGCTGGCGAAGGAAGCGGAAGACAAGGCGGCCGGAAAACCGCCGCCTGCCAAGCCCAAAGGGCGCCGTTAAGCCAAGCCCAGAGGGCGCTGTTAAGCAAAGCCAGGCTGGCGCCGGCTTTCAATCTCCCAGGATAGTTGATCGCTCCGCGCCGTGACCGCGAGGCGGAGGCGCATGCTGTCACAGCCTCCGATTGCGGCACGCAGTATCCATTCTCATGGACGGCTCCCGGCTGTCCGGCGGGAGCGCCCAAAAAAGAAAGGTTTCGCATAATCTCCATTATTCCTATTGACTCGGTAGTGTATAAGTAGATTTAATAACCCCGTCGGCGATGACGCCGGTCATTCGTGGAGGGGTTATGGTGATTTTGCGAAATAAACGGCGGACGCTTTTGCTTGGGGGCGCGCTGGCGCTGATGGGAACACCTGCCCTGGCGCAGACAGACCCGCGCTACGATCGCTTGCAGCAGGAACTCAGTGACCTGCGGACCCAGCTTTCCGATCTACGCCATGCCCAGGGCAACCTCGACAATTCCGCCGCCCTGGCGGACCTGAAGCGTTCGACCGGCGATCAGTATGTCGATCTCGCCGGCCAGATCGGCGCCCTGCCCAAGGTCGGGCTGGACAATGGCCGCCTGACCGTGGCCAGCGCCAATGGCGACTTTACCTTCGCCCTGCGCAGCCTGATCCAGTACGACATCGGGTATTTCGCGCAAGGGCGGAACGGCGCCGTGCCCGACCTGTCCAGCGGCACCAATTTCCGCCGCGCCCAGATCGGCTTCACCGGCACCGCTTTCCGCGACTGGGCCTACAATCTCACTTTCGACTTCGCCGGCAACGGCATCGAGAAGTCGGGCTACATCTATAACGCCTATCTCGAATATGACGGGCTGAAGCCTTTTGCCGTCCGCATCGGCGCCTATACGCCGCCCGCGGGCCTGGAAGACCAGACCGGCTCCGCCGACCTGCTGTTCCTGGAACGCGCCTCGGCCGTCGATGCCGCCCGCAACATCGCCGGCGCACCCAGCCGCCAGGCCGTCACCGTCTTCCTGCAGGAGGCCGATACTTTCGCCTCTCTCAGCTATACCGGCCAGAAAGTCGGCGACAGTGGCGCCTTCGACGAACAGCAGGCCGTGATCGGCCGCATCGCCTGGCTGCCGGTCAATACGCCGGATTTCAAATGGCTGATCGATGGCGACGCCACCTGGTTGTTCAAGCCCACCGACCTGCTGGCCGGCACCGTGCCGCCGACCACGCCGCTGCATGCGGTCGCGCTGTCCGGCGGCCCGGAACTGGCGGTGGACAATAACGGTCCCAAGACCATCAACACCGGCAACATCGACGCCGATTCCGTGACCGAGTTCGGCGTCGAAACCGCGGCGGAATATGACGCGCTCTATCTCCAGGGCGGCTGGTTCCATTATGACTTCGCGCGCCGCAACCCCGCGCTTGCCGATCCCAGCTTCAGCGGCTGGTACGCGCTGGCGACCTGGAGCCTGACCGGCGAAACCCACGCCTACGATCCCACCACCGCCAGCTTCCGGGGCTTACGGCCGCTGCATGGCCTGGGCAGCGGCGGCTTCGGCGCCTGGGAACTGAAGGCACGCTACAGCTTTATCGACCTCGACTACGACCCGCTGATCGGCACCGCCGCGGGCGGTGTCGCGGGCGGCAAGCAGAATGTCTGGACCGTGGGCGCCAACTGGTACCCCACCAACGGCATCCGCTTCGCGCTGGAATACAGCAACCTGCATGTCAGTCATGTGAATGCGCCCGCCAGCAACATCAGCGCCGACGAGTTCGGCTTCCGCACCCAGCTTTCCCTCTGATCCGGAGCAAATATCCATGAAACGCTTTCTCTCCCTTCTCGCCGCCGCCGGTCTGTTCGCCATTTCCACGGCGCAGGCCGCCGACGTGACGCTGCTGAATGTCAGCTATGATCCCACCCGCGAACTCTACGATCATCTGGGCGACGCCTTCGCCAAATCGTGGAAAGCCGATCACGTCACGGTGCGCACCAGCAATGGCGGCTCCGGCTCCCAGGCGCGCGCCGTGATCGACGGCCAGCAGGCCGATGTCGTCACCCTGGCGCTGGCGGCGGATATCGACGCCATCGCGTCCCGGGCCAAGCTGCTTCCCGCCGACTGGCAGAAGCGGTTGCCGCAGAACTCGGCGCCCTACACCTCGACCATCGTTTTCCTGGTGCGCAAGGGCAATCCCTGGAAGATCAAGGACTGGAACGACCTGGTAAAGCCGGGCATCCAGGTGGTGACGCCCAACCCGAAGACCTCGGGCGGCGCGCGCTGGGCTTATCTGGCGGCCTGGAGCTATGCCGAGAAGCAGCCCGGCGGCAACGCCCAGAAGGCGAAGGCCTTTGTCGGCAGTCTCTACAAACACGTTCCGGTGCTGGATTCCGGCGCCCGCGGCTCGACCGTCACCTTCACCAAGCGCGGCATCGGCGACGTGCTGCTGTCCTGGGAGAACGAAGCGCATCTGGCGTTGAAGGAAGCGCCCGGCCAGTACGAAATCGTCTATCCCAGCCGCTCCATCCTGGCCGAGCCGCCGGTGGCCTTGGTGGACAAGAATGTCGACCGCCACAAGACCCGCGCTGTCGCCGAGGCTTTCCTGAAATTCCTTTACACGCCGGAGGCGCAGGAGATCGAAGCCAAGGATTTCTACCGCCCGCGCAATCCGGAAATCCTGGCCAAATACAAAAGCCAATTCCCCACCATCCAGCTTGCCACCGTCGATGGCGATTTCGGCGGCTGGGCCAAGGCCCAGGCGACCCATTTCGGCGATGGCGGCATCTTCGACCAGATCTATAAAAAGTAAGCACGCATTGCCCTGAGCGTTCCCCCAACTTCCGAAGCCGGTTCGCGCCGGCTTCGGGCTTTCTTTTGAGCGGCCTCTCATGCGCGCCATCGCCCTGCCCTTCACGGTTCCTCGCCGCCGCGCCCTGCCCGGCTTCGGCCTGTCGCTGGGCCTCACACTTTTTTATCTCGCCAGCCTGGTGCTGGTGCCGCTGCTGGCGCTGGCGCTGAAGCCCTGGTCGCTGGGGCTTGACGGGGTCTGGACCGCCATCGCCAGTCCGCGTGTGCTGGCGGCGCTGCGCCTGTCGTTCGGAACGGCGCTGGCGGCGGCGGTGATCGATTCGGCTTTCGGCATCGTCATCGCCTGGGTGCTGGTGCGCTATCGCTTTCCCGGCAAGGGCCTGCTGGATGCCATGATCGACCTGCCTTTCGCTCTGCCCACGGCAGTGGCGGGCATCGCGCTTTCCACGCTGTACGCGCCCAATGGCTGGATCGGCGGCATCCTGGCGGACCATGACATCCGCATCGCCTACACGCCCTGGGGCGTGCTGGTGGCGATGATTTTCATCGCCCTGCCTTTCACGGTTCGCACCATCCAGCCGGTGCTGGCGGAACTGGGTCGCGATTCCGAGGAAGCCGCCGCCACCCTTGGCGCGACGCGGCTGCAGACCATTTTCCGCGTCGCGCTGCCGATGCTGTTTCCCGCCATCCTGACCGGCATGGCGCTGGCCTTCGCCCGCGCCGTGGGCGAATACGGCTCCATCATCTTCATCGCCGGCAACCTGCCCGGCATCTCCGAGATCGCGCCGCTGCTGATCGTCATCAAGCTGGAGCAGTTCGACTATGCCGGCGCCGCCGCCATCGGCGTGGTGATGCTGGCGGCGTCCTTCGTGATGCTGCTGGCCTTGAACGGCTTGCAGGCATGGGCGGCCAGGAGGCGCTGATGAAGAAGCATCTTAAACCCACCGAAGATCCCCTGGCGCTGAAGCTGCTGCTGGGCGCCATCATGCTGGCCTTCATCGGCCTGGTCCTGGTGCTGCCGCTGGCGGTGGTCTTCCGCGAGGCGCTGGCGGACGGCTGGGACAAGGCTTTCGCGACGCTCGGCGACGAAGACACGCTGGCCGCGATCGAACTGTCCCTGACCGCCGCCGCCATCGCCGTGCCGCTCAACACCGTCTTCGGCATCGCCGCTGCCTGGGCCATCGCCAAGTTCGACTTCCCCGGCAAGACCTTCCTGGTGACGCTGATCGACTTGCCTTTCTCGGTCTCGCCGGTGGTGGCGGGCCTGATCTATGTGCTGGTGTTCGGCATGCAGGGCTGGTTCGGGCCGGCGCTGGCCGACTATGACATCCATATCCTGTTCGCCCTGCCCGGCATCGTGCTGGCCACGATCTTCGTCACTTTCCCCTTCGTGGCGCGCGAACTGATCCCGCTGATGGTGGACCAGGGCCGCGACGAGGAAGAAGCGGCGGCGACGCTGGGCGCCACCGGCTTCCAGACTTTCCGGCGCGTGACGCTGCCCAACATCAAATGGGCGCTGCTCTATGGCGTGCTGCTCTGCAACGCCCGCGCCCTGGGAGAATTCGGCGCCGTCTCGGTGGTGAGCGGCCATATCCGGGGCCAGACCAACACCATGCCGCTGCATGTGCAGCTGCTCTACGACAATTACGATTATGTCGGCGCCTTCACCGTCGCCGCCATCCTGGCGCTGCTGGCGCTGCTCACCCTGGGCGTCAAGTCCTTCCTCGAATGGCGCTATGCCGACGAGCTGGCCGCGTCGCATCGGCATTAGGAGCGTCGGCCAGGAAAAGTGGCCCTCTTCAAATTGAAGAAGGCGGTTTTCCGTCCGGCCGCGCGACCAAACAAAAAGGAGATACACATGTCTCTCATCATCGACACCATCAGCAAGCGCTTCGGCCGTTTCGCCGCCCTGGATGGCGCCAGCCTGACCGCGCCGCAGGGCGCCTTCGTGGCGCTGCTGGGGCCGTCCGGCTCCGGCAAGACCACCTTGCTGCGCATTCTGGGCGGCCTTGAACAAGCCGACAGCGGCAGCGCGCGCTTCGCTGACATGAACTGGCTGGACATGCCGGCGCGCCAGCGCAAGGCGGGCTTCGTCTTCCAGCAATATGCTCTGTTCCGCCACATGACGGTGGCCAGGAACATCGCCTTCGGCCTGGAAGTGCGGCCGCGCGGCGAACGGCCGGCCCGGGCCCGGATCAAGCAGCGCGTCGAGGAATTGCTGGAGCTGGTGCAGCTTCAGGACCTGGGCGGACGCTATCCGTCGCAATTGTCCGGCGGCCAGCGCCAGCGCGTCGCCCTGGCACGGGCCCTGGCGATCGAGCCGCGCATGCTGCTGCTGGACGAACCCTTCGGCGCCCTCGACGCCAAGGTGCGCAAGGAACTGCGCATCTGGTTGCGCCATATCCATGACAAGGCGGGCGTCACCTCGGTCTTCGTCACCCACGACCAGGAAGAAGCGTTCGCCGTCGCCGATCTGGTGGCGGTGATGAACAAGGGCCGCATCGAGCAGGTGGGCGCCCCCGATGCCGTGCGCCGCGAACCGCGCACGCCGTTCGTGTCGGAATTTCTCGGCGCCTGACTAGGCCGCCGCCAGCGCTTCGGGCAGGTGGATATGGATGTCGCCGTCCACCACCCGCACCGCCAGCGGCCGGGCCGTGCCTTCATCCGGCGCCACGGCGCCGCCATCGTCCAGCCCGATCACCCAATTGTGCAACGGGCAAGCGACGGTGCGGCCCGAGACGATACCTTCCGACAGCGGTCCTTGGCGGTGCGGACACTCATCCACCAGCGCGAAGACCTCATCGTCGCCGGTGCGGAACACCGCCACCGGCTTGCCCAGATGCGTCAGGCACAGCCGCCGCGCCCCGCGCAGCGGGATGTTGGACAAGGGCCCGATATTCTTCCAGCCGGTCATGCCATCTCCGGGAGCGGTGCGAACTCATGCGCCTGCGCGCCCTGGACGCGTTCGTTCCAGGGATCGGCCTGGGCGAAGCGCTGCGAGTGCGCGAAGCGCCCCTGCAATGCCTTGCGGCCGGCTTCGTCTTCCACCAGGCGCTGCTTCACATAATCGATGCCGACGCGCACGATCCAGGGCGCGGTGCGCTCCAGGTAATGCGCCTCTTCGCGATAAAGCTGCATGAAGGCGGCGGCATATTCCAATACCTCTTCCTCGGTCCTGACCTGCACCAGCTTGTCGGTGACGCGCACCTCGACGCCGCCATTGCCGCCCACCATGATGTCGTAGCCGGCCTCGATGCAGACCACGCCCATGTCCTTGATGGTGGCCTCGGCGCAATTGCGCGGACAGCCCGAGACCGCGAACTTGACCTTGTGCGGCGTCCACGACCCCCAGGCGAGCTTTTCCAGCTTCACCCCCAGCCCGGTGGAATCCTGGGTGCCGAAGCGGCACCATTCGCTGCCGACACAGGTC
>Ga0310811_10012696_pt1 | contig 10942 bp, 8 predicted proteins | sample YCmetagenome_FD_207642 | JGI IMG/M metagenome (GOLD analysis project Ga0310811, IMG submission 207642) | Soil microbial communities from experimental microcosm in Duke University, North Carolina, United States - YC | ecosystem: Engineered > Artificial ecosystem > Soil microcosm > Unclassified ...
TGCTGTCATCGTTGAGGTGCTCGATGGCTGGAACAGCAGGTTGACCTGGGACAGGCTGATCGAAGCGGTCGAGAGCCGCGAAGGCCTCAGATACACGCGACAAGCGCTTCACCGTCACGAGCGAATACGGCTGGCCTTTACGGTGCGGAAGAAGGCCCTGTTGGGACAGGAGGTGCCGTCCCGAGAGATAGCCTCGCTGGAGTTGCGGGTCGCCTTGGACAGGGTGGCCAGGCTTGAAGCGGAAAACCAGCGACTTGCGGCAGAGAACAATGCCTTGCTGGAGCAGTTTGCTCGCTGGGCTTACAACGCGCACACTCGAAACCTGACCAACGAGTTCTTGAACAGCCCACTCCCTGCCGTGGACCGTGAACGAAGTAAGGAACCGCGCTTGGTACGGAATCCGATAGTGGTCAGCAAGAGTTCTTGATCAGAGGGTGGAGGCATCGCTGCATGGAGACCTGTCGATGACTTGTCACGAGGTTCGTCGACATCTTCCAGGAACATCGGACGCCTTCAGCACCAACGCACAGACCCTCCGGGACATCCTGATGCGCTGGCCGACCGAAGACTCCGGGTCGACTAATGCCGGTTGCATCGGGCAGAAAAATTCACAGCAACCCTATTCTCTTTACAAGAGACGACTAGCACGCCAGCGACGTTGTCCGCAAAGAGCGTGCCGATGTGATGAGGCTCGGCATCGTCTCGCGCGTGAAGATTTGGTTTGGCGTGCGCGTATTCGACACCATTAACACACGACGCCCGCACGCGATCAAACAATCGAATGCTGCTATGTATTTGTGACCATTTGGGGCAACAGTCGCGGAAACGTTCCCTGACAATACATTCACCTACCGGGCCTCTGGCACTTCAAACGACGACCCGTTTCCGAACGTTTGTGGCCTCAAGGGGGCTGTTCGTTGTTGGTGCGTGCGGATAACTGCTCGGCCTGCTCCCCCCACGCCCCCCCAAAGGGCCAGTGAGAGATATCGGGCAAGGAATGTCAAAACCATCGGCGTAAGTTGTTCGAACTCCTGCTATGCAGATGTTTGAACAATGGAAAAAGTGTACACAAATTAATCTTAATCCATGTGCTTATCTACGTTCTTGACACAAGCTACAAGCAGAGAGCCTTCATACGTACACGCTGGATGCCTATTTACGCTCCAAAAGTGCCCAGAACCATGCTGAAGAAGAAGCTTCTTGCCCGCTCGATCCAGGAGATCGCGCCGTGGGCGACGATGGTCACACCCGAACTGGTCCTGAACAAGGACGGATCGTTGCTGACCACCTTTACGTTCGGCGGGATCGACGCCGACAGCCCGAACGCGGCGGATATTTCCGCCGCGCGCGACAATCTTGACCGTGCGTGCAAGAACTTCGACCATCGCGTGACCGCCTGGTGGCGGCTGTCACATCGACGGGTGAAAGGTGAGATTGAGGGCGATTTCGCCTCGGATATCGACGCACGCATTGATCTGATTAACCGCAAGCATGTCGCGAGCGGCAAGTACTTTCGCAACACCCATTCGCTCGCGCTCGCCTACACACCAGAAACCGGCATCAACAAGATATTCGACAAGATCGCCTACCACATGACAGTGGGCGGCAAGTCGATGTTCTCAGCAATCCTCGAGGCCGCGAAGGATTCAATTCTCGCCCGCAGTGCATTCGTATTTGATATCGAGCGTCTGACCTCCGACATCAAGCGCTTCGAGTCCGTGCTCGATGCTTTCAAGGGTGGGGTCACCCGGCTGGGGATGAAACGGTTGATGCTCCAGGACTCGCTCGCATTCCTGCACCAGAGCGCCAATCCTTCGGTGCCGCCACGGCGGGTTCGCTATCCGGTGACGATGCTGGATTCGCACCTGACTGAAAGCGAAATCACGGTCGGCGCGGACACACTGATGTTCGATTCCGCATATGGCAAACGCTATGCCCAGATCATCGCCGTAAAGGAATGGCTGGGTTTTCAGGAAGCGGCACTGGATGTGCTGGGCGAGGTGGATGCAGAGCTCGACGTGTGCGTGATGTTCCGCTTTCTCGATACGGCGAAAGCGACTGGCTATATTGAAAAGATCCGCAAGTTCTATAAGGTTGCCGCGTTCAACCCGTGGGCAATGATCAAGGCGTACTTTTCCAAGGAAGAGCAGAAGAACGACAAGGGGCGCGAGCGTCTTGCAGACGAAGCGGAAACGGCGCTCGAAAAGCTGGTCGCCGACGGACAGCAGTATGGCTTTGCGAACGTGTCGGTCATCGTCTACGGCGATACGCCGAAAGAGTGCGAGGACGCCACCCGCGAGGTGATCGGAAAGATCGGCGGCGCCGGCTTTGGCGTCATTATCGAGCGCGACAACCTGTTTGCCGCATGGTCGTCGACGTTGCCGGGGCGTTGGGATCAGCAGCGACGCCTGCAGTTCGTGGAGACGGCGGCCGCGTCCGATATTGCCCCGGTGCGAAGCGTCGCCGAGGGCAGCACCGTGAACACGTGGCTGACACAGCAGTCCGGCCAGAAGACCGGGCCGCTCACCATGCTGCCCACGCGCCACAAGACGCTACAGCGGGTGAATCTCCACAGGCCGGGCGGCGCATCGCATCTGCTGGTGCTGGGCCCGATCGGCATGGGCAAGTCGATCATGCTGAACTTCCTGATGTCGCAGACAGGGCGTCATGGCGCGCGCCGCGTGCGCTTCGACAAGGACCGCTCGACGCGCATTCCAACTGTGCTTGCCGGTGGCCGGTTCATCGACGCCACGGGGCGGTTCGAAGCGGCGACATCGGTCAATCCTCTGTCGCTCCTGTGCGACGAGGCGCATTACCCGTATGTCGCCGAGTGGGTGCAGATGGCGATTGAAGACGATGATTTCCGTTGCAGCAAGCCACAGGAGCGGACGATCTTCGAGGCCGTCAAGACGCTGGGCGACGGGTATGACCGCAGCTTCTGGACCCTTTCGTTCCTCAACACGCTGCTGCCCGACGAGCTGCGCGAACGACTGGCCGTCTGGACGCAGGGTGAAAAGAACGGTCGGTTTTTCGATCACGTCGAAGACGCGTTCACGCTCTCGGACGATATCTCGATCGAAATGGGCGATCTGTTCCTGAACTTTCCCGTTGCGGCGGCGTTGTTCATGGATTACGCGTTCTATCGCATTTCACTCTGGCTCGACGGCAAGCGTTACACCGTTATCGAGGTCGAGGAGGCCGGATTCTTCTTCCAGAACATCCGTTTTTACAAGCGGCTGGAAGTATGGGCGGTCACGATCCGGAAGCTGAACGCGACCCTGATGATGGCGACGCAGTCGCTTGCGCAGGTGGCGCGTATCGCGGACTTCGAGGTGCTCAAGGAAAACATCCCGAACATTATCTATCTGCCCAATCCGGACGCCAGAAACAATCTCCATCTGTATCAGGAGAAGTTCGGCCTGACGCTGGACCAGATCACGATGATCGCCGAAGCGGTCCCAAACCGCGATTACCTGTGGGTCACACCAGACCAGACACGGATGCTGCAGGCCAGCTTCCCCAAGGAAACGCTGGCAATACTGCGCTCCGACGGTCGCGCGCAGGCAGTGCTCGACAGGCACTTCGCGTCCGGTGCGCCTGACTGGCGCGACGCGTACGTGCGCGAAATGATGGCCCTCGACTGATTCTCTTCGTAAGGAACCCAACGATGAAAAAGACCCTCGCCCGCCTCGCGCTCGTCGCAGGTATGACCCTCGGCTTTTCGCACGCTGCCTTCGCACAGCTGGCTGTGATCGACCCCGCCAACCTCGCACAGAACATCATCACTGCGGCGAAGGCGGTGAAGACCGAGGTTTATCAGGACAGCAATATCGCCTACCAGTACCAGATGATGGCCAATCAGTTACTGCAGGCAACGAATCTGGACCCGGCCGCGATGAAAGCCCAGTACGACCAGATCACAGGCGACATCGACAAATACAAGCAGCTTGCCAGCACGCTCACCGATATGTACGGCGACCTGCAAAACGGCAGCCAGTGGATTACCCATGTGCAGACCCTGATCTCGCGTTCTGGCAAGTCAAACGAACAGTGGTTCGCGGATATGGGGACGCTTTACACCCAGAGGGACCAGCAGGCAACTGCGCTTTTCCAGATGGGCAACAACGTGATGAAGCACGCGCAGGATCTCGGCAAACGCCGTCAGGACCTGCAATCGCAGTTAGCGACCAGCCCGACAACGCAGGCGACCGCGGAATTGACCACGCATTATCTCGACGTTGTATCGAGCCAGATGAGCGATCTGCTTCAGATGACGGCCGGCAAGCAGCAGCATGACGCGCAACAGCAGTCAGTCGCGAACCAGCAGGACCAGGCCAAAACCGCTGCAGCGAAGAGCTTCGTTGAGCAGCAGGAAGCCGAGCGTGCGGCCTACGGCTACTGAACACGAAAAGGATCAGTGATGCATCGACTTCTCCGGGTTCTTGTCGCTGGCGCGCTCATTCCGCTAATGCTTGTGCTTTCCATGCCGGTAACGGCATTCGCGGATGGTGTCACGACCCTGCCGGATGGTACGGTCGTGCCAGCGAATACGCCGCCGCCCACCACAACTGCAACGGTAGGCGATCTGACGAAGCCGGGTGAAGTCACCAAAGGCAACGCGAATGCCATAACGGCTATCGACAATATGTTCGCGGCCGTCGTCGACGCTGCGGCCACTGCCAGCCAGGACATCAAAGGCGAAGCTGACAAGTTTGCCAGCGGGCTGGCCGTCATCACCATCGTTCTGGCGGCCATCCAGTTTGCCGCAACGAGAGACCCGGTCATGGCGTGGGTGGCCCTGTTTGAAGAACTCGGGGTGCTCGGTATTTTTGCGGCAATGTACGTCGGCTTCGAAACCTGGGCACCGGGCTTCTATAAATGGTTTATGAGCCTGGCCAATATGATCAGCCACGCTGACATGAGCAGCGCGCTCAGCATCATGGGTAATGCCGCGGGTCAGATTTTCGATGCCTTCATCCTGGCGTTCAAGACGGCGGGCTGGACAGAATATATCTCTGTCCTGATGGCTGTTTTCCCGTTGGTGCTCGCGTGGCTGGTGCTATCGATCACGTCGATCGTTTTCGTATTCTTCATCAACCTCGGCCAGTTGCAGTTTGCAGTCGGCGTGGTGGTGGGACAAATCGCATTCGCTCTCGGGTTCTCGTCATTCACACGTGGCTACTTCAAGTCGTGGCTCGACTATATGATCAGCGCCGGCATGTACACCGTCGTCGCCGCGATTCTGGTGCGACTGGTGACAGGCAGTCTGACCTCCGCGATCAATACCTCGATCCAGAAAGGCCTGTCGACACCTGGCGCCGCGGCGTATGTGTTTGATCTCTCGCTGTTTGTCTTTCTTGTGTCTTTCGAAATTCCGAAGATGGCGGGCATGTTTGGTGGCGGAGCCAACGCAAGCGGCTCGATCGTAGCGAAGGTCGGCAAGGCAGCGGCGGCGGCGGTATGACGGTCGCGCACACCCCTGTCGACGCGGCAATGCTCATTGAAGAGCATCGGCGTCGTGTCGATCTGATCGAGCAATGCGCCAACGAAGCGGGCAAGGCGGAGTTCGAACGTAAGTGGCTTGCCATCCTGTTCCGTTGCGCCCAATGGTTTTCGTCGCTGCCGCTGAACCCGGAACTCTATCGCGAACCGGGCGGCGCATTCCGATGCACGATTGAAACGGCGTTCTACGCGATGCGCCTTGCTGGCGGCCAGAAGTTCGGCACGAACCTGTCTTCGGAAAAGCGTCGCCGCATCGAGCCGCAGTACAACTATGCGGTGTTCCTCGCCGCAGTATGCTCGCGGCTGGACGAGCCGTACCGGCATTTCACGGTCGAGCGCGAGAGTGACTGCACAGCGTGGAATCCATCTGTGAACGGCGCAGCGGGACCGTGGTTGGGCAACGCACCCTATCGCGTGTCCCGGCGCGCCGCGCCGCTACCGATCGAGCGGATGCGCACGGGAATGCTCGCCCAGATGCTGATTGGATCCGATCTGCTGGCTGGACTGGACGCCGATGTTATGTCGGAGCTGTTTGGCGCCATCAATCCGAACATGAAACCGATCGAAGCAGAGTCGTTGCTGCACAAGGTCATCCGGCAGGCAGTGGACACCGCGGCCGAGTTTGACCGCAAGGCGCAGCGCGCGGTTTTTGAGCCCGTGCAATTTTCCGTGCCGTCCGCCGTTCATGTGGCGGCGCAACTCCAGCCTGTGGTCGCTGCCGCGTCAGCACCGGTCGGCGGGTCACAGGCTCCGGCGGGTGCGCAACCGCCCGCCCCGGCAACATCCTCCCCTTCATCGGGCGCTGCTGCCACACCTGCCACGGATGCTTCCCACGCGGGGCAGGACGGCAACGAAACATCTGAACCGGCGCCGTCCCCGGCGCGGACGCACTCGTCTTTACCATCGGCGCCACAGACGCTGCTGGAAGCGATTGGCTGCGCGCCCATAGAGCCAGCAGTGAAAGAAGCGTCATCCGCCAACGAAGCGCGTGTGCCGGCGATCAATCCGGCCGACATGCGAGCGCCGGCGACCGCGTCCGACAAGACAATCCGGGTGGACAACGCCGCGCTGTTCGATGAGGTACTCAAAGGCACGCCCAACATGATCAGGGAACTGTTCCACGCGCTGCGCGAAGACGTGGCGGCGGGTTCTGCAAAGGGGGTGGCGTGGAACGAAAAGGGTCTTGTGATTCCGAAGCGGCTAATCGGCAGTTATGGCGTGACGAGTGACACCCTCGTCGAGCACCTGCGAAAACGCAGTCTGGTCGTTGGGAACGAACAGGGCGAAATCACCCTCGGTCAGCGCGCCGGACAACTCATTCTGGACAAACCCGCATGATCCGTTACGTCAATCATTTCCGGCCGATCTACGAGACGAAGGCGGCAGTCTTCTGGCTTCTAGCCGTCTGTCTACTGCCGATGTCCGGCATGCCCTATGGGTGGGCTTTTGCGCTGTTCGGGCTGCTGGTTCTTGCTGTTCGGTCGCTGCAGATATGGAAGGCACTGAAATTCCGCATGGCCATCTCCACCAAATGGCTGACGACCCTTCACGTGCCGAAGCTCCTCGCCATCCAGCAGCGCATGCGCGACGAAGCGAATTCGATGTATCTGGGCATCGGCTACGAGTGGACACAGAAACACTGTCAGATTGCGCATGACATCTTGCGCATGCCGACGACTGACATTCCGGGCTTGCCCAGGTGGCTTGGGAAGACACGGCAGGGGCGCAAGATCGAGGAGGCGATCGAATCGATTTTCGCGCCGAAAGACAGCATCCGGGATCGGATGCCGCAAGGCTCGTCGTGGATACATGGCATGGAGCCGAAAAAGGCGCTGGTGCCGTTCCATTACAAGGCAATGGGCGGCCATACCCTCGTTGGGGGCACGACCGGCGCGGGCAAGACTCGCACCTATGAGGTGATTTCGACCCAGGTGATCCACCTCGGCGACGTGCTCATCAACGTTGATCCAAAAAATGATGCCGAGTGGAAGCGCCGCGTTGAGAAGGAGTGCGAGCGCTCCGGCCGCAAATTCCTCTACTTCAACCAGGCGAAGCCGTCGGAGTCAATTCGCCTCAATCCGATCGAAAACTGGTCGCAGCCATCGGAAATCCCGAGCCGGATTGCGCAGCTGATGGAGGAGGGGCCGTTCCGCGATTTCGCCTTCCTGTTCATCGATCGCGCCGTCAAGGGCGAGCTATACATCGGCGACAAGCCGACGCTGCGCTCGATCCTGAAATACGCGCAGTCGGGCATTACGACGTTGCTCGAAAAAGGTCTCAAGCGGTTCTTCCGTGAAAACGGGCTGCCGAACTGGGAGGAGCTGGTCGCAGCAGAAACCCAGCGTCTGGGGCAGCGGACAAAGGACGCCTCGATCGTCGACGGGATGATTGCGCTCTACAACGCGCGCTTCACCGCAATCGATAGAGGGCACGAAGCGATTGACGGGCTGATCGCAACGCACGTGCATGATCGTGAACACTACATGCGGATCATCGCCTCTGCGTTGCCGTTGATGCAGATGCTGGCTACTGGCGAGACAGGTTTGCTGCTCTCGCCGAAGGCCGACGACTTCGAAGACGAGCGCGAGATCTGGGATATCGACAAGGTCATCAAGCAGAAGGCCGTGCTGTACATGGGTCTCGACTCGCTGTCGAACAACATCGTGCAGAAGGCCATCGCGTCGATGATTCTGGCCGACGTCGCGGCCGTCTGCGGTTCGATTTACAACTTCTACGATTCGCCGCCCGAGGTGGTGCTGATCATCGACGAGATTGCAGAAGCGATCAACGAGCAGGTGATCCAGATCCTGAACAAGGGGCGGGGCGCGGGCTTCAAGGCGTTCGTCGCGTTCCAGGCGCGTGCCGACCTCGAAGCGCGCCTCGGAAACGCCGCGAAAATGCTGCAGGTTTTGGGCAATCTGAACAACCAGATAATCTTACGATTGGAAGACAGCGACACAGCGCAGTGGTTCTCCGACAAGGTCGGCGAGACCGCGATCCGCAACCTGACGATGACGGGCAGCACGAGCACAGGGAGCGAGGCGCATGTCGGTGAATTTACTGGGTCTGTTTCACGTTCACTTCAACTGGAGAAGGTTCCACTGATTCCAACCCGCCTGATTCATGGCTTGCCGAATCTGCAGTACTTCATGCGCATTTCGGGCGCCGCCGTGTATCAGGGCCGTATTCCAATCCTTCAGGGCTGAAAACCTACGCATGTCTGCCGTATTCAAAAAAATCATCCGCGACTACAAGCTGTCTTCCCGCCTGATACCGGTTTTCACGCTGGCACCAGAGCTTGAGCTCGCCTGCGCACGCGTGGCCGATTTCATCGGGGAGAAGTTCATGGGCGAGACCGAACCGCTGATCAAGGAAATGCTCGACAACGGCCTGTCCGCGTACAAGCGCACGCGCAAGACGGGCAATCCACACATCGCGTTCATGCAGGGACTGTTCGAACATGCGAACCGTCTCTACGCGCGTCGCTACGTCGCTCGCGACGGTGAACGCTATTACGTCTGGCCACCCATGCTTGAACCGATCCCGACTTTCGAGGCACGGCACGAAGGGCTCGAAGCCGGCATGGTTGATGAGCGGTGCCCGGAAACCATTACGCAGCGCTCGGCAGCCTTCCAGCTGGCTGCGCGCGCACTGACGGGCGAGAACTTCCGCCTTTATTTCGAGGACTACGATGTCGCTCACGCTTTTTCTGATAGCGAAGCTGTCGCGGGTTGATGCTGACTTCGCGCGGCGCGCGATGTCGACCGCACAGGCGCAGGATGAAATCGACGCTCCCAGGCCCGTGGAGTTCTCACGCGGCCCGGGAGCGATGGCCTATGCGCTGGCGCTGTTTATCCATCGCAAGCCGGTGCATTTCTATGTTGGTCTGACGGGCCTGGTCGTGTTCGCGCTGTTCATGCTGACGCACTTCGTGACCTTTCTCGTGCAATGGGGAGTCGAACTCCATGGCAGGTAGCCGTTTCGTCTCGCACGTCAAATGGTGGTTCTTTTTCGTGCCGCTGGTCGCCGTGTTTGTGATGCCCGCAATTCCAGACATGTCACTGTTTGAGATACCGGAAGCTGAGGCACAGTCAGTGGCGGCGACAATCGGGGACGAACGTGCAGATGAAGCGGTCGCGGCTACGAATGAGAAGTTCAAACGGTGGTTCGTGCAGAGCGGGATTGTCCGCGCCACGCTTGACGCAACGGGCGGCAGTGAGCTGAGTGATGGCGGTGTGTCGGATCTGGCGCATACCTGGGTGCATAACTTCTGGCGGCTCATCTACCGCGTGGTCTATCGCGCGACCGTGATGAAGCTGTGGCTGGCGGGTACGTTGGTGTTCTGTGTCGCAGCCTTCGTCGACGGATCGATGCGGCGAAAAATCAACGCCTCGGCCGCCGGCTTCGCAAGTCCTCTTTCCTTCCACCTTGCGGGGCATGGGATTCTGCTCGTGTTCGGCGTAGCGTTCGCCGTTCTCGTTGCCCCGATCGCCGTTCTGGCGGAATACTGGATCGCTGTCGCGGCATGTCTGGGCGCGCTGCTCTGGCAAGCGTCCTCGTCCTATCAGTGAATGTAAGGTCTTCCCAGGAAAGCTACATCAAAACCTGCATCATTCCGGGTTAAGACCGTCAACCGGTTGACGGTCCTCCAACAAAGGAGGTGGGCGTGGGGCTCTCGTCGGCCAGGAACGGACCGCCCGCGTTCGATAGCGAATGTCTCCAATCTGATATGAAGCGGGCGTCAATATTCGAGTTTCACAAAGGCCTCGATGCTCGCCAGAAGACACACGACTACAGCGCCCCAGCGCAGCGCGCAATGGCGTGGTAACGGACCGCACCAGTGCGGCCAGTTAGTCGTTCGAAGTGGCGACGTCGACCACCAGTTTGCCTCTTGCTGCGCCTGCTTTGAGACTGCGGTAGGCGTCGCACATGTTGTTTAGCGTGAAGCGCCGCTCGTCCAGCACGGGTACAAGTTGTCCACATTCAACCAATCGCCTCACCTGATCGAGGATCTCGCGATGATGCTTGCGTCCGTCGCCGGATAGTAGTGGCGGCAAGATGAACACGCCGGAATAAGTTGCCTCCTTGAAGGAAAGCGGCGCCAGCGTATGGGTTCCCCAACCCAGGCAGCTGACCACATGGCCGAATTTGCGGACGGCCTGGAAGGACGCATCCAGGGCGGCACCACCAACGGTGTCGTAGACGCGGTCGAAACCGCGCCCTCCGGTCAGCCGCAGCACATAGTCCGAAACGGCTTCCGTTCGTTCAATGAAGGTCGCGCCCAGGCGCTCGATGACAGCGCGGCTATGCGCTGATCCGGTCGCGAAAACCTCTGCGCCGAAGGCGCGTGCGAGTTGGAGCGCGACATGGCCGACGCCACCGGCCCCGCCCTGGATCAGAACGGTTTCGCCCGCACGAACGGCCATACGGTCAACCACGC